>TARA_R110002073_G_scaffold35970_9_pt1 | contig 11640 bp, 9 predicted proteins | sample TARA_R110002073 | Tara Oceans TARA_R110002073 (sample SAMEA4397174) | marine metagenome | biome: Polar Biome; feature: [DCM] deep chlorophyll maximum layer (ENVO:01000326); material: water (ENVO:00002006), including particulate matter (ENVO:01000060) such as... | depth 40 m
GGTCTTCGGTCAAGACGATTTGCACCACGACGACTTCGTAATCGCCGGGCGGACAACCGAGTCTGCCCTCTTGGTCCGCAAGCGAGAAACTGCCGTCGGTGGCGATGCGACTGGCGAAGCGACTTCCGTCGGCGAGCGATCGAAATTCAACGCTGCCGGATTGCACGGGACTGCCATCATCGAACTGGACAGTGCCGTGGTACGAGCCGCTCGAACCGTCACAACCAGTCAACAGCAAGCTGAAAAGGGCGAGGCTCGCCAACCCGATGGATCGAACACGCGTGCAGTTCAATTTTCTAGCTCCACAATGCGGGCGTCGCCGCGGTTAGCCAGCGATCCGAGTAGCTTGGTGTCGGTATCGGGCGAGAACAGCCGAACGCTGCCGTCGACCAACGCGAAGTGAACGCCTGTGGGATGCCAACTGCCGAACGAGAACATGTCGGCCAAAACATCACTGGGTCCATTGGCCAATCGCAAGCCGGGGCCGGCCAAGCGACATGACGCGGGAAGATGGTCGCCGTCGTAGGCAGGCGAGTCCTCAGGGAACTGAGCCAGTCCATTGAAGGGCACAAACTTTTCACCGAACAGGAACGTGTTGGATGTTCCGTCGCTGACCGACGCCATGCGAACTCGATCCGATGGCCCGATCGCTTGGCCATTTTTACAATCGGGGCGAACGCTGATAATCACCCCGGTTCCATTACCGCCAAAATAGAAATCGGTTGGTGCTCCCGTCGCTCCAGGCGTCAGGTCACCGTGGTTGCCGGCGTAATCGCTGAGTGCTCCTTCGACATCGAGTGTCACATCAATCGGCCGCGGCGGGATCGGGCAACCGCATGGCAAACGTCCGCCTTCACCGGTGACCGTGGTTCGCAAGTTTCGTGTGCCGATCGGTCGTGTGCCGGATCGGCGAGACGGACAAAGGAAGATGTCGGGAACGACCGTGCGAACGTTCTCGGGATGTTGATGCCAAGGCGTTGAAAAATTCCACTGGTCGCCAAGCGAAACCTGCTCGATGTACGGCATCACACGAGCCAGCCACGTCGGGGTTTCCTGTCCGCACTGGTCGGCCGGTGCGGCGTCGGGACGTGATTCGTAACGGGCCGGCGGAAAGTAGCCGACGGCGTCGTGGTGCAGATGCGTCGCCAGGGCAAGTTGGCGGATACGGTTCTTGCAATCGGTACTGCGTGCCGCTTCGCGAGCCGACTGAACAGCAGGCAGCAATAACGCGATCAGAACACCAACGATCCCAATGACCACCAGTAATTCGATCAGCGTAAAGCCGCGCAAAGAGTCTTTTCTAACAATCAACATGAATCGGATGATCCGCAAAAGGGGCTATCAATCCGGTCCGACCGCCCACGATTGTAGTCGCGTTGCATATCGATTGTCAGTGATTTGGCCGAAATGAGTGAGCCCAGCGGAAATTGGTACCCAAAATATCCCTCACAACCCGTTGAGTTTCGTCCGGTTCAAACGGGTCGTGCTCAAGTTCATGTTCAAGTAACTCCAGCTTTTTTCGGATCAAATACCCCTGCATTCGTTGGTAGGGTCGAACTTGGCCGGTGCGAATGAACGTGCCAACCTCCATTCGGCGACTCCAATCTTCCCAGACCGGCAACCAAAACAGCGCGTGATCGACCTGTCCGCTGTTCGCGGCTGACAAACACTCCGCTCGAGCCATGCTGATTTCTTCGAGGCATTCGTCGGGCGAAGGGTAATAGGCGTAACACGCAACGACACTCAGCGCCACCAGCCCGGCCAACACCGTCGCTCCGATCACGCCCGGTGGAACCACGATGTCCAAGCCACGACGCGGCTTTGCATCTTCGGTCTGCAGCGACGAAGCAAACGAACCCGCCTTGGCACTTGCGACCAACGACGCTTCGTCGATTTTCAACACGCGAAACACCAGTCCAAGCAGAGCGACGATTGCCAGTGCGATTAACGAAGCGATCATGCTGACGTCGGCCTCTTTGGCGACCAGTTCGCCGATCGAATCGAGGCTGATCGAGTGATTGGCCGACAGTGGGTTGGCGTAAATGTCAAACGCGTGGGTATGACCGGCTGGCTGGACGCCTGGTGGAACAAGCGGTTTATTGATCGCATACGACAGCCCAACCACGATCATCAACAACGATGCCAACCATATCGACGCGGCCGTCGATCCGTAGTGACGTGCGAACCACAACGGAGTGGCAAAGTTCATGCCTGCCCCGAGAATCAACAACGTGAACGACGCCCCCGGCGAATTGGCATGTTGAAACATCATCCCCATTTGGCTCATGGCCAACATCGGTGTGGCATACACCGGAACCGCAACAAACAGCATCTTCAGCGGTGCCCACCAATCGTCGCGTTCAACGGAGTGTTGCATCGCGCCGTAAGGCAACGCGGCGGCCAGGACCGCCAGTCCCGACAAGGCGACAAGCGTGATCAGCAGGGTCACCCCGGTGGCTTCGCGTGCGAAGTGGACGATGGTTGCGAGGACGCGGCGGAGTCCGATTAAATGGTCCGGTGTGAAATAGGCTTCCAGTCGGTCATCGGCATCACAATCGGCATCGGAGGCTGGAAGCCGACGCCACTTTGAAAACGCATCCCAAAACAGACCGAGCGCCGTCACCACCACCAACGAGCCTAATGCAAACAAGATGATTACCAACGGACGACTGAGCGTCAGCCCGTACAGCAGCGACAATGGATTGAATAACGGAGCCGACAACGCGAACGCCGACATCGCCCCCGGTTTCACCTTCGCACGTCGCATTTCAAACAAGATTGGCAACACGCCGATCGAACAAACCGGCAACAACATTCCGACCAACCACGATTGCGGCAGCGATTGCCACCTGTCGCCACCGAACAATCGACGTGTTCCCGTGGCACCGAGGTAGTAACGCAAAACCGATGCGATCAGCAGTCCGACCAACAACGTCGGTGCCGCTTGCGTGAATCCTTGCAGGACGCGAATCAGTCCGCCGACCAGCATCATCGAAACGGATTGATTCATGATTGGTCCTTTGCAAGGCGGTTCAGTTGCGGAGGAATTTTGTTGACAGCTTCATCCACCAGATCACAAAGCGATTCGATTTGCTTGCGATTCTCGTTCGTCAGAGCGCCTTTGGCGGCACGCAGGTTTGCCGCCAGCGATTCGCTGGCGTTGTACAGCGGCAACCAGTCGGCTTCGGCAAGGTTCGTGTCGGCGGCAACTTCCGCCGTCCAACTGATTAGCTCTTCGATTTCGTGCCGCGTTGACTCGCTCGCGTTTTCAATCGCGAGTCGTTCCCGCAACTTCACCGCCACGTCGGCAAGATCGGCGGGCCAAAGCTCGGCGACGACGTGATCGTGTTCAAAGTGCGACGTTTTGACGGCGGTGTCGGGAGTGCAGCCAACCAGAAGAACCAATGCGAGCGCCGTAGGAGCCCAGGCACTGGCCGCCGTTCCCCCCATGCTCGATCGACTAAAAACTCGATTCCAACATTTCATCATCGGTACTCCGGCGCGGGAACGGCATCCAACAAACGGTTGATCACTCCGTCGACATCGTCGGTTGTTGTCAGCAAACGCACTGACAAGACCGGCCTCGCGACGTGCAGTACATCACTCGGCGTGACGAAACCACGGCCTTGCAGGAGCGCCCACGCCTGAGCGATCCGTTGCCACAACAACATGCCTCGGGGGCTAACCCCCAACTCAATCGCTGCGTCCTCGCGAGTCGCCTCCACTAGATCCACCAAGTACTCACGCACTCGCGGGTGCACCGTGATTGTTCGCACTTGTTCCTGGATTCGTGCGAGTTCGTCCAACGACAAAACGGCGGGCGAATCCTGGCGGGACAAATCCGCTCGCGATGCCGCTTCCAAAATGTCGATCTGCGATGCACGATCGGGGTAGCCGATTTTCAGTTTGATCGTGAACCGATCCAATTGAGCTTCCGGAAGCGGATACGCACAGTGCGAGTCGATCGGGTTTTGTGTTGCGATCACAAAAAAGGTTTTTGCCAACGAATACGGCACCGCGTCGATCGTCACCTGGCGTTCGGCCATCGCTTCGAGCAACGCGCTTTGGGTTCGCGGCGTCGTCCGATTCAGTTCGTCGGCCAGCAAGACGTCCGAGAAAACCGGCCCCGCGTGAAATTCAAACTCGCGAGTCTTTTGGTTGAACAAATTGAACCCGGTCACATCCGACGGCAATAAATCCGGCGTGCATTGGACTCGAGCCAGTTTTCCACCGACGCAGGCAGCGATCGCTTTGGCGAGCGTCGTCTTGCCCGTTCCCGGCAAATCGTCCATCAACAAATGACCTTGAGCCAATAGGCACGCGATGACCAGCTCGACCGCTTCGGTCTTGCCTAGCAGGACACTGTTCAGCTGACTTCGCAAACCATCGAGCGTTTCACTAACGCTTTCAACGTCGACCAATTCGTCAACCGGTTTTTTGAGCAATTTCATGAAGTCGCCTCTATGGTTAGTTGACGGAGGACTTGAATTTTCAGCTTCATCATCAGCTCTCTGGAAACGGTGTGTTCGTGGAATCGGTTTTCGCCGCCAGCGAACGTTGCTTGGTCGGCAGCGTCACAAAACCGGCGAGCGGTCTCGCGTAGTTGATCATGGGTGGACGTGATCGCCAGCAGCCAATCCCGTTGCGGTTGTCCCGCGACACGAGGGCAACCGGCGTACTTGGCTCGCGTTTGCAACACTCGCATCGCCAACGAAATGCGACCTCGGGGCCATACGATCACGCCGACGGGATACAGGGCGCTGAGCCCGATTTCGATCCAGAACAAACGCGTTGCAAACAGGAGTCCTGCGACGGCGAGCAGCGAAATCATGTGTGGCCACCGCGCCACCGCAAACTGTTTCGCAACCAACCAGGTCGACGGCGTATAGATTGGTTCTTGGTACCCCGGTGTCGGTTCGACCTCGAACCAGCGACCATCGTTGAGTCGAATTTCTGCCCAGACGTGAACATCCTCGGGCAATACGTTGGTGTGACCTGCTGCAAGGTCGATGGCTGATGGTCGTACGTAGAACCCGGTTACCAATCGCGATTGCAGACCTATCTCGCGAGCCATCAGTGCCGCCGTGGTCGCAAATAGATGATCGCCGCCACGACCACTGCGTAGGAAGCCTTCGACGGGATCAGATGAATTATTCTCGACTGAACGATCGAAGGTGAAGTCTTCGCGAAGGTTCGCAACGATGGCTTGCAGTTTTTCGTATGGGTGATCCCGTCCGGTGGTCCACTGCGTAACAAGACTTGTCAATTGTTTCGGTGCCTCCTGCTTCACCCGACCACTTGCGGGAGAGTCGGAAGCGGTATCGGTCGAGGAGGGCTCTTTGGGGGTCAATTCGATATTTGGGTTTAAGTCAACGATCGCCGTGCCATCGCTACGTTCGCCTGTCCCAGAGGGTGCAAGAAGTGTCAGCCCATCCCACAACTCATCCTCCATCACCTTCGTTGATGCGACATTCACGACCGTCAACTGCGGTACTTTCTCGCGGCCTGGCATGAAGAACGAACCATCGTCGTCGATCGCAAAGAAGTCCTGTCGATCGACGTCTTTGATGTGCAATGCCGACGTCATCATCGGCGTGGGCAACCGCACCGAATCCAATCGCAGCACCTTCAACAAGTTCACTTCGGTTGTCGATTTTGCCAAAGGTTCCGCCTCCGGATTACAAAACCAAGCTGCTCCGGCAATCTCTCGCCGCGTCAAGTTTTCATTGCGATGCTTCGCCTCGTTCGACCAATCCACACCGTCAAATGTGTCATAGCGATTCATCGCCAATCGGACTCCCGTCGGTCCGGCCCATTGGATGACCGCACGATCAACGGCATCGTCCAGATGCAGATGCTTCTTTGCCGGCATCCGGTCGGTTGAAAAGGAGCTGCCCCCCTTCTCGCTCTTGGCTGTCTTCTCGTGTGCCTCCAGGACTCGGTCGGCCGTCATTCCTTGGCGTCGTTCCCACTTCGTTTTCTTCTTCGGTTCGCCGATCGTATCGCTGAACATGTCGAACAAAGTCGATTCAGTCGATTCCAAGAATAGGTCGGACTCCACCGCGCCAAACGATTCCGCGTGATCCTTGGCGGCGATCGCGGCGTCACCGCTGCCGACACCGCTACGGGCGGCGGGGTCGGACCACTGCGAACCGCCGCTGGTTGGCATGAACCCGAACGTCAATCGGTTGGATTCCCCTAAACGATCTCGCGTGAGCAAGCCGACCGCGATGCAAATCGCCATCGCGGCAAAAACGGAAACAGGACGAATGCCCGATTCACGACGAACGTTTTCGACGCGACACAACTCGAGCCGTTCCCAGTGGTTGGCGACCAAATGCCAAACACAAATCGTCATCCACGCGATCGCAATCCACACCGCATGGGGACTGTCCGAGATCGCGACTGCGAACAAGGTCAAGAATCCCGACGCGACCAACGACATCGCTCTCGACCGCTTGTCACTTGTTGATAAAGCCAGCGAAACAGCACCGAGGGTGGCTAGCGCCGTCATCTCAAAGGCGATCGGAGAACCAATCACGCGAGCGATGATGGCGAAGAGGACAGGAACGGCGACGCCCCAACCGGCATGCAATCGTGGCATAGGCTTCCAGCCTGTGAATCCCGCAAACACAGGCTGAAAGCCTATGCCACAGAAAAGCACCAACATCTCGGTGACAAATAGCACCCTCGATTCGACAGGAAATCTTAATGATGCCACCGCCGTAATAGACAGCACCGCCAAGGCGACGGCTTCCATGGTTTTTCGCTCAAGCGGCAACGCTGGCATCACGCACCTCCCGCCAGAGATCCGCCATCGCGGTTGCCAAGTCTTCACGTGGACCAATCACGATTTCGCGAACGACACCGCCGGCACGCCGTCCGCCGCGTGGGTTGTCGATCGTGACCAGCACACTGCCATTGGTTGATCCCGATATGTGGATGCTTGCGTTTGCGCTGCCTCTCGTGGTGCAACGACACGCTTCGCCGTCGACGGGGACACTCGCCAGTGCATCAAGCATGTGACGTCTGCCTCGGGTGTCGAGCTTGTATGCCAACGGACGATCGCCCAATCGAACTCGGGTCTTGATTCGCGATTGATGCAAAGACGATAGCACACTGGCGGCGACTCGGGTCTGCCGAGCCAACGCTTCGCGATCGGCATGACAACGAGTGTCAACAAATACGTCCAGCGTCACCGATTGCGGCCCGCCACGTTCGGTCACGATCAACGAATCCGATCGAGCCGACGCGACCCAGTTGATGTGCTTGGCTGAATCACCATGACGCAGCGGGCGTACACCGACAAAGTCGCCGCTCTGACCACCGCGACTGCCGTCCCCGTGGTCTGCGTTGGTCAAACCCACCAGCGGCAGCAACTCCGCAATCCGGTACACCCTCGGCCAAACCATCAGCGGTCTGGTGTCACTGATCGGACGACGGGCAGTCCAGATTCCGAACGGAAACGAACACGTGACCTGCGGGATCAAGATCGGATAAAGTCCACGCATCGTAGGCGTAACTTCAACGGCATAGTCCGCAGTGCACCGCGGCGGGACGCATGCCAGACCGACGGTTGGTTTTGATTCATCGTCGGAATCGCAATCCAAGTACCCTTCGATCGCCAGTCCCCAAACCGGCAACGGGATGCGATTGCGAACGCTCAGCACCATGCGGCATGACGTGCCTTCATGAACCGCATCGATTTCGGGATGCAGTCCGCAGCGGGTGACGCGAACCGCGATCCACGGCCACGCCATCCCGATCGCCATGATCGCAGTCAACGACGCAGCCAACGTCCAGCCAATGGGGCTGAAGTACAACCCAATCATCACGCTGATAGCGGTCGCCAGAGCGAACCATCCGATGGGTTCTTTGAGCCAATAAACGAAACGATTTGCCCACGGGCAAAAATCAGTCGTCATCAAACGCGACAACCAACCTTGCTCGTCGGGCGCAGCATGGACAATCGCCATGGGAGCGCACCTTCAAGTAGGAGAGATCCAGAGAGGGACGTGGCATCGGTAGTGGAGATTGCTAAAGATCCCCGTCCGCGCAGGGATCTTCAAAAAAATCTCCTACGCCAGGGACGGCGCACGCAAACAGCCTATGCCACGGATAAACAACGAACGTCTTCAAGCGCTCGGTGGCCCTCGGACAGAAACTCCGCTGCGAAAGATGGATTCGACCGAGACATCATCAAGCTCGGGCCGAACACGACAAATCGCCAGTGGCTCCCAGACCGCCATTGGGCTGGATGTCAGAATCGCGTGCCGCGAAGTGAACAGGTTCTGGCAAACATGGCACGATTCCGAATTGTGGGGAACCGATTCTTGCTGCGGAGTCGACGAATCGTCCTCGGGTGCTGCCTCCGTTTGGCGTTCCGATTCGCAATGGCAGTGGCTGCAGCAAGCAACCGCCGCCGTTTCGCTCGAATGACTCGCGACGGAACGATCAGCAGTCCCGTGACAGCAACTCACATGCACCCACCCGGCGACGTTGCTGAGCAACATGGTCGCCAGCAAAAGGTAAGTCGTTAGAGGGCGGAGAGAGGACAAAGGATCGGAACTCGTGTAGAGCATAAGGTATTTTGGGACGTCGATATCCAACGCCTTATTCAACTCAACGATCCGACCAAGGATTGAGCGAATTGTTATCGGGCGGTTACGCAGCGTCAAGCGAATGCGTTCGGCCCGCCGCGGATTTTCATCGGGCTTCATCCAATCTAAATGCTGAGTTCGCCATCAGCTTGATAGCACGAGAGAGCCAGGAGAAAAGTTTTTGAACTGACTTGACGAACCGTATTTCGCTGGTCATCGTAATGGGCAGCAATGATCTTTGGTCGGACCATTTTGCAACATAACTCTCTCTATTAACGAACGTCCCCAATGACTTCGCTGGTTCGGCCTGTCCTATCGAGCATCCTGTGCTGCATGATTGCCGTCGGGCATGCACCAGCATGGTTGCACGTGGCCACCTGCGAAGGTCATTCCCACTCGGAAGCCAGTGTTTTCAGCGAGAAAACGGAGCCGACCTGTTCGCACTGTTGTCATCATCATCACCATGATGATGACGATGCATCATCAACCGACCAAGATCGTTTACAAAATGCCGGTGACGACGGCTCACATCACGAGCACGATTCTGACAACTGTTTGATCTGCCAATCGCTTGCCAGTCCCTGCGGCGTAACCAGGCAATTAAGCCTGCCGATCGTAACAGGCTTAGTTTCTCAGCCCGCTCTTTTGCCAGCCGAGTCCGTGTTCGCGTCGGCTTCTCTTTCGATCGCGAATCCACGCGGTCCACCAGCGTTGGCTTAGGCTCAAGATGTTGAGATAGGCTTTCTGCTTGTCTTACTTGATCGAGACGGCTGAATGCTGTTTTGAGGGTATCTCCACCACAGTTGGGATGGATTGCTGCGCGGCTTTTGCGTGCATTCCTCCCTAATAGGCTCACGACTTCAGATGTCTCGCCGCGCGCGGTGTGACCGGTCACCGGTCCGACCAAACCCGATCGGTCGTGCCTGCGCGGTGGGGCTTCTTTTGCAAATCAAGGCTTTCGGTGCGCCACAAATCGCGGCCCCTCCCACTCCGCTCTGGCATCACAAAGGAATGGCGTTTCGAAGCTGGCGTGATGCTTGCGAACGAGTCCGCGAAAGCGGGCTCGATCGGTGATCCAAGTGATCATCGTCGATAAAAACCACGATCACGGTTACAGTCCGCCGCCGCAAGATCTTGTCGTCAAACTTATTTCATAATGGATGATTCTGGATGGCGTAGTTTGATACGGCACTCACAATCGCCGCCGCGTCGCAATCGTACAAGTCAGCACCGCCAAACGGATTGAGTTCAATAAGATGATACTCGCCTCCAACTTGACAAACGTCCAAAACATACGCCGGGCAAGGTGACGGCATCGACGATGCCACTTCGTCAGCTAAATCACGGGCTTTGACGTCACCCCCACTGTCGACCGCACGCCGCGTGCCCGCGTCGTACCCGCTGCCGGCAACAACTCGCCCCTGAACCACGACAAACCTCCACTCACGGCCAACCTCGACCACTGGTGCAACAATCACTGGTAGCGTGTCTTCTTCGTAGTAGAATCCGTGGTCGAGTGCTTTCAACGAAATCGAATCGACATCCAGCACCCGACCGCTAAACGGTTTTAATGGGCTGTCTGGCCGAACAAAGACGCGATCCAGGCAACCGATTCCGGCAGCCACGTCGGTCGCATTGGCAATCAACTCATTCGCTGGCAAACACCGCCAATCCTGATGCATTAACCAACGACTTGCTCGTGGATACCACGCCGTACAGCAAAACTCATTTACCGGACAGAATGAACCTGGATTCCCAATTGCTTTCATCTCGATGACGGCAGCATTTCCGAGTGAGCCGTGAAAGATGACGGGAGTCTCTGGATCAAAATCCGGCGGCTCATGCAGCCACCAATCATCCTGCGAATCGACAATTCGGTGGTCCGCGTCGGAAATGGCCTTTCGCAACCTCCCGTGGGAATTGGGAAACACGTCCGATTCAAGAATCCAGGTTACCGAGGTCATGGTGTTTGAACTTGTTTGAATTTTCGCCGAAGATGCAAAGTTTTCGCCAATTGATTGACGCGTAACGACCGAGTAGGGTTCGCACGAAGCGGGATTCCTGGCGCCGTCTTATCAACCGTTGGGTTGACGCTCACTCACCGAAGAAGCCAACACGTTGACCGTCATCTTGCTAACCTGTGCAAAGAACGCCTGAAACCACAATCAATCATTCCTCCTTCACCGCTCCGACTTCGTCCGTTCACCATGACTGATTCAGAAAAACAAAACCTCATTGAATTGCTTGATTCGCTTGTGATGGCGGCGGTTCCGAAAGCGACCAAGGTTGCGAAGTACGGTGGGACGCTCTACACGTTAAAGCCCGACGAGAAGGAAGGGCAGTTCTGCGGCGTGTTCCCGTACAAGACTCACGTGCAGCTGTCGTTCGCCAAAGGAAACGAACTCGCCGACCCGGATGGGTTACTCGAGGGCGGCGGAAAGTTTCGCCGGCACCTGACGTACAAAAGCCTCGATGATGTCGATGCAAAAGTCGTCAAACGTTTCACCAGAGGATCGAGCAAGCTTTGACAGTGTCATGGTCATGCGATTGATCGTTCACAAGTCGCCGATCGTGGAGGCGTTGGATAACTGACCTGTTGCGGAACCACGTCGAACCGATCACCACGCCTCGGTAAGTGACATTGTGAATGTGAGGCGGTGAGGAAAATCCGTCCACGAATTTTACGAGAAACCCCATCGCCTGCGTCCCTGCTCGGGCGCCCCAAAGCGTTGCCGCTTGCGGGCTGGCGTCGCCGCGAGGCGGGTTGAGCTGTGTCCACTCAGCTTCCGAAGCCAAGACCACGCTAGACGTTGACTTGGTTGCTTGCTCTTGAGCGACGCCGTCAGATGCGATTACGCAAATGACTAGCCCAAATGCCAGCAGTCGAGACTCCTGGGTGCCGATAGAGATCACTGGTTGAGTTTTCGACGATGTTCAAGTTGGATGTTTTGGGACCAACCTACCTATCCCCGATGGATTGACCGCCGCGAAGAACTCGTTGCCTCGTCCACTACGTTTTGCGAAGGACTCGTTGCCTCGT
>TARA_R110002073_G_scaffold304113_2_pt1 | contig 11635 bp, 7 predicted proteins | sample TARA_R110002073 | Tara Oceans TARA_R110002073 (sample SAMEA4397174) | marine metagenome | biome: Polar Biome; feature: [DCM] deep chlorophyll maximum layer (ENVO:01000326); material: water (ENVO:00002006), including particulate matter (ENVO:01000060) such as... | depth 40 m
CTTCAATGACATGGTCGGCAAGATCTCTAACTTGAACATCGCCTTCAGTAACGATACCAATAATTTTACCTTTTCTAGATTTAATTTCTTGAATATTACTAACCACTTTCTCATAATGCCCTTTTTTTGTAGCAATAACAACAATAGGCATGTTTTCATCAATTAGCGCTATTGGGCCATGCTTCATTTCTGCTGCTGGATACCCTTCCGCGTGTATGTATGAAATCTCCTTTAATTTAAGTGCGCCTTCAAGAGCTACAGGGAAATTATATCCTCTTCCTAAGTATAAGAAATTACTAACATCTTTATAAACATTAGCAATGGTTTTAATATTTGTATCAGACTTTAATGCTTTCTCTACCTTTTGAGGAATCATCTCTAGCTCTAAAAGATGCTGACGGAAATCAGAACTACTAATAGTGCCTTTTGCTCTAGCTAATCTTAAAGCGATTAGTGTTAACACCGTGATTTGTGTTGTAAAAGCTTTGGTGGAAGCTACACCAATTTCTGGTCCAGCATGCGTATATGCGCCTGCATCAGATTCTCTGGCAATGGAAGACCCTACGACATTACAAACACCAAATACAAAAGCGCCTTTTGATTTAGCAAGCTTAATAGCTGCTAATGTGTCGGCTGTTTCACCTGATTGAGAAATGGCAATTAGCACATCGTCTTCTCTGATAACAGGATTTCGATATCTAAATTCTGAAGCGTATTCAACCTCTACGGGGACTCTTACTAAATTTTCAAAAATATATTCTGCTACTAATCCAGCGTGCCATGATGTACCACAGGCAACTATGACAATACGATTGGCATTAAGAAACTTTTTCATGTTGTCTTCAACACCAGCCATTTTTATAATAGCCTCATGTCGCAGTAATCTACCTCTGTATGTGTCTTTTATGGCTTTTGGTTGTTCATGAATTTCTTTAAGCATGAAATGCTCATAACCTCCTTTTTCAATTTGTTCTAAATTAATTTGAAGCTTTTGAACGTAAGTATCTACTAAAGAATCATCTTTAATTTTTCTAACCTTTATACCTTTATGAAATCTAATTACAGCCATTTCTTCATCTTCTAGATACACAGCATTCTTAGTGTATTCTAAAAAAGGTGAAGCATCACTAGCAATAAAAAACTCATCTTCGTTTTCACCAATACCAATTGCTAAAGGGCTTCCTAAACGTGCTACAACAACTTCTTCGGGCTTATTTTTGTCAAAAACAGCAATAGCGTAGGCTCCTATAACTTGATTTAATGCGATTTGAACCGCTTTACCAAGCTTTACGTTTTCTTGCTTTTTAACATCTTCAATTAAGTTAATTAAAACTTCAGTATCTGTATCAGACTTAAACGTATAGCCTCTAGAAATAAGTTCTTGTTTAAGAGATTCATAATTTTCTATAATACCATTATGAATAATAACTAATTCCCCTGAGTTTGAAAGGTGAGGATGAGAGTTCACATCATTTGGAACGCCGTGAGTTGCCCAACGGGTATGACCAATGCCTACATTTCCACTTTTAGAAATTTCTTTTTCTGCGCGTTCTTCTAAATCGGCTACTTTCCCCTTGGTTTTAGAGACTTTCAGGTCGGTCCCATCAAATAAAGCAATTCCAGCACTATCATATCCTCTATATTCCAGTCGCTTAAGACCCTCAATTATAATTGGGTATGCTTCTCTTGATCCTATATATCCAACAATTCCACACATAGTTTTTTAGATTTGATTTTGGGGTTATTTAATATAGAACTAATTTAAACTTTTTCCATTTAAGCGAAAAGTTTAAATTAGTTCATAAAGCAAATATGTAAAATAAATACCAATGAAAGATAATTATTATACGAACTAGTTGATTTATACGATAAAATCCACTTCAATAATGATTGAATTTTATTTAGCTTGTTAGTTCTCTTTAAGTTCTGTGAAAAATACTTTTAATTTGAGCTTTTTATTTTCGCCATTAACATCAATGGCATCAATAGCATCATTACTTCCATAAAGAATAGTTCCTCGAGGAGATATTATTGATACTGTAGGAACAGCGGTTACATCATCAGTGCTATTTAAAGTTATAGAGCGTGAGGTTACATTTACATTATTAGATAATACTAGTCCAAGTTGATAGTTGGTAGAATCATTCTGTATAATGTTATTTAGATGCTCTGTGATACGTATTTTATATTTCCCAGTACTTTCTTCCCTTTGTCCAAGACTAAAAATTTTAGAGCTTAATGCCACATTACTCTCCGTAGGATCTATTTGGTAATCAATAGTTGTGATGTTATTTTTAATATCATAGGCATAAATACGGTCGTATTTATGATATACATCACCATTCTCATCCGTAGGGTTTGTTAACATATTGTCATCTTCATAAATAACTAATTGCGCTTCGTTAATAAGTTTTTTTAATAAGAAAAGACCTGTTGTTTTATCTATAATAAATTCATCATTATCATCAGTTTGCCTGAAATTATTTTTAAAATCTTCTAATGCTTCATCAGTTGGAAACAAATCTACCACAGCCATCGAGCCTTCTAATCCCTTAAGATATAATGTTTCATCGCCATTATCTTTGTCGCCATCTTCTAATGGAATACTAAAATCGTTAATAAAGGTGTTCAGTATATTTCCATTAAAATTTAAGACATAGCTATCTTGAGTTCTTTCAGCCTCCTCCCCTTTAGTGTAATAAATAGTAACATTAGCATCAGCAGCGCCGAGGTTCATTAAAATCATGTTTCCATCACTACCAATAGCTTCTGCTTTAAAATATAAGCCTCTAAAGTAGTTTCTAAAGTTGTTTGCATTACTTAAAACGGGGTCGCCATTTTTTTCTATAATTGTTTGTTGCCAAAATACTATTTCATCTGCATCATCATCAATTTCACTATCAAAACTAATTCTTAGCGCTGGGGCAACGAAGGTTTTAACTGTATCAGTGCTGCTTACCACCCATAGTTCAATAGCCTCAGCTTTTGCTCTAAAAGCATCATTTTCATAAATTATCTCACCTAAATGATTATCAAAATCTATGGTTTGAGAACCGTTTAAAGCATAATTACGGGTTGGATCTATAAGCTCTTCAGTCTTAGAAAAATAATTTTGAATGCTATTTATTTCTCCAGAAGGATCAAAGTCTCTTAAAAAATAATTATTCTGATAAATGGTTAATTTAATAGGAGCATCTACATTGCCATAAACCGAATCTAATGAATAGGTTGATGCACTGCTATTATTGGTGTCAGTACCTGTTACAGTATTAAAATATGGTATATGTATTACTACAGAATCTATAGCTGGATTAATACCAAAATCTTCATCAAAAGAGGTAGGTGTTAACTGTGTAACTATACTAGCTGTGGTTTTTCCATAATCCGGATCATCAAAAACTCCAAGCAAGTTAGATGGCAAATTATTAATTTGTAAAGCTTCTAATTTTTTGTTGTATGCAGAGATTGGTAAAACCAAAGAATCTGTAAAAAAATTAGCATTGTCTTTTCCAAGAACATCACTTTCTATAACATTAAAATCTTTATCGCAAGCAATAAATGATGCTAAAAATAGAAGAAAAACTGTGGCGTATTTAAGGGCTTTAAATGTCTTTTTCATATAATATTTAATGAATTTAAATAGTTTAACCTAAAACAGTTTCGTTAAAAAATGTTGTGTAAGCTTCACCAAATTCATCTTTACTTTTGTATTCTAAAATAGGTTTGTCGGAGGCTTTTAAGTATGACTCTAAATCGTCTGAAATGTTTTCAGATCCTACAATTAATGCGTCAGAATAATCAATAGCAACTTTCATTAAATTGTTAAATGATGGCTCTTCAAGTGTTTTAATGGCATCGTCATCAATGTTGTCAAATTTAATTTTGTTAACCATGTCTTTGTTTAACGTACCATCAAAGCTTTGATTGTATATAGAAGTAACTATTTTACTCTCATTAAACAATGGCTCGTCTTTGTAATATTCTTTTAGATAAAGAGGTAATAAAGCAGCCAACCACCCATGAACATGAATAATATCTGGAGCCCAGTTTAATTTCTTAACCGTTTCAATAACGCCTTTAGCGAAGAAAATAGCACGTTCATCATTATCAGAAAATAATTTACCATCTTCATCAGTTAATGTGGCTTTTCTTTTAAAGTATTCGTCATTATCAATAAAATAAACTTGGATACGCTCTTTAGGGATTGATGCCACTTTAATGATAAGGGGCATGTCTAAATCGTTTATTACTAAATTGATACCAGATAATCTTATAACTTCGTGTAATTGATGCCTTCTTTCGTTTATGTTGCCGTACCGGGGCATAAAGATTCTTATTTGTCCGCCTTGTTGATTCACTAATCTCGGTGCTTCAAAAGAGGCAGACGAAATTTCGGTTTCAGGTAAATAAGGCACGACTTCAGATGATACGTATAATATCCTCTTATCTTTCATATGTTTGATTTTGTTGACTTTTAATGACTTAATATCATAAGCAATTATTGAACTATTTTTAGAGAGAGAGATTGAAAAACTTACGCTGAATACACTTCTGCTTTATAAAACTCAAAATAAAAACGATGCAAAAGTACAAAAATTTATGCTAATTGGTTGTAAAATCTTAAGTTTGCACGCGTTAATTTTTTATTAAAAAAGTGGAAGTTTACCTAGAAAAACAACAAATTACCTCAGTTATTGATGCTTTAAAAGCAAAAAAGCTAACCATTGGAATGGTGCCTACAATGGGCGCGTTGCACGAAGGGCATTTGCAATTAGTCAAAAAAGCCTTGACTGAGAATGACAAAGTAGTAGTTAGTATTTTTGTAAACCCAACACAGTTTGATAATAATGAGGACTTAGTAAAATACCCTAGGACTTTGGATAGTGATGTAGCCTTGCTAGAAACAGTTAGTAAAACCGATATTTTAGTTTACGCACCAACTGTAAATGATATTTATGAAGGAAACGCAGTGTCTCAAGAATTCGATTTTGATGGCTTGGAGTTTGAAATGGAAGGCAAATTTAGAAATGGTCATTTTGACGGCGTGGGTACTATTGTAAAACGTTTTTTTGAGATTATAAAACCAAATACAGGTTATTTTGGAGAGAAAGATTTTCAGCAATTAACCATCATAAAAAAATTAGTTAAAAAATATAATATTCCAGTAAAAATTATTGGGTGTAAAATTCATCGTGAAGCTAATGGTTTAGCTATGAGTTCACGTAATACAAGATTAAAACCAGAGTATAAAGCAGTAGCACCCTTTATTTATAAAACTTTAACAACTGCCAAAGAAAAATTTGGCACAAAAAGTGCTACTAAAGTTGTGGAATGGGTTGAAAAACAGTTTGCTACACATGATTTGTTAGACTTAGAATATATCATAATTGCAGATGCTGAAACCTTGAAGCCACTTAAACGAAAATCAAACAAAAAAGCCTATCGCGCATTTATTGCCGTATATGCTGACGATATTAGACTTATTGATAATATCGCTTTAAATTAATTATCTTTACCGCATGCAAATTCAAGTAGTAAAATCTAAGATTCATAGAGTTAAATGCACAGGAGCAGAACTCAATTACATTGGTAGTATCACTATTGATGAGGACTTAATGGATGCTGCCAATATTATACAAGGAGAAAAAGTTCAAATTGTAAATAACGACAATGGAGAGCGTTTAGAAACCTATTGTATTCCTGGGCCACGAAATAGTGGCGAAATAACACTAAACGGTGCTGCTGCCAGAAAAGTATCTGTAGGAGACACCTTAATTCTTATTACCTATGCATTCATGGATATTGAGGAAGCTAAAGTGTTTAAACCATCTCTAGTTTTTCCAGATGAGGCGACCAATTTATTAAAATAACCTTTTGAATAAAAAGACAAAAAATATACTAAAAATCACACTCCCATTATTATTGGGAGTTTTTTTGGTTTGGTATTCGCTGTCAAAAGTATCTATTGAAGAATTAATGGTTTATGTAAAAAAAGCTGATTATACTTGGATACTTTTAGGTATGTTTTTAGGCTTATTAAGCCATTTATCAAGAGCATATCGTTGGTTGTTTCAATTAGAGCCAATGGGTTATAAAGTGAAGTTTGGCAACAGTATTATGGCCGTTTTTGCTACTTATTTAATAAATTACACAATTCCACGTGCTGGCGAAGTTGCACGAGCTTCTATATTAACAAATTACGAAGATGTACCATTTGAAAAAGGCTTTGGAACCATTGTCGCAGAGCGTATTGCAGATATGATAGTGATGTTGGGGATTATTGCAATTACACTTTTTCTTCAATTCGATTTTATATATGGCTTTTTAATTGAGAAATTCAATCTAACTAAAGTTATAATGATCTTATTAGGGTTTGTAATTGCTGCTGCAATTTTATTTGGTTACATAAAAAAAAGTAAATCAAAAATCGCTTTGAAATTAAAAGGTTTAGTGACTGGATTAATAGAAGGCGCGCTTAGTATTTTTAAAATGAAAAAAAAGTGGGCTTATATTTTTCATACCCTATTTATATGGGGCATGTATTTGCTTATGTTTTATATAACTTCATTATCTATTGTTGAATTAAATGAGATTTCTCTTGGTGCTGTTTTAATAGGTTTTATTTCGGCAAGTTCTAGTATTGCGGCTACAAATGGTGGCATTGGTTCTTATCCTTTGGCTATATACGCAGCGTTTTCAATTTTCGGAATTGCAGAAGAACCAAGTATTGCTTTCGGTTGGATTATGTGGGCATCACAAACGCTTATGATTATTGTTTTTGGTGGTCTTTCCTTAATTTATTTGCCTATTTATAATAGATATAAGACTCCGAAGCGCTTTTAAAACTTAGAAAAACTTTGCTTTTAATCTCTACCTTAATTTCTTACCTTGCCATTAATAAATCTCAAATCATTCTAAAATGAAAAAGACTGTTGTTTTCTTTTTATTCCTTTTTTTAGCTTTAAATACTTCAATAGCACAAGTTAAATACGAAACCATTCAATCTTCAAAATTAGGGGAAGAACGTCAAATTAAAATTCAATTACCAAGAGGTTATAATTCTGATGAAGATAAAACATATCCAATATTTATTGTTTTAGATGGCGATTATATGTTTGAAGCTGTAGCAGGAAACGTAGATTACTATTCGTATTGGGAAGATATGCCAGAGTCTATTGTTGTTGGAGTTAATCAATTGGATAAAAGATATGATGATGGCATGTATTCTGAACAAAACTCTTTACCTATTGAAACAGGTGCTGCTTTTTTTGAGTTTATTGGAATGGAGTTGTTGCCTTATATAGAAAAAACATATAGAGCTGGTAATTTTAGAGTTGCAGTAGGTCATGGGGAAACAGCAAATTTTATAAATTACTATTTATTAAAACCGCAACCATTATTTCAAGCTTATATTTCAATTAGTCCAGATTTGGCGCCTAATATGATTGATTATCTACCTGAAGTTTTGAGTAAAATTCAATCAAAAACATTTTACTATTTAGCCAATACAAATAATGATGCTAAATCTATATTGCGCATGACAGAAGCATTGAATACAGATATTTCTGGTATAGAAAATGAAAGCTTAGTCTATGATTTCGATAGTTTTGATGGGCCTTCACATTATTCTGTTCCTACACATGCTATACCAAGTGCCATAGAAAGTATTTTTCAAGTGTTTCAACCTATTTCAAAAAAGGAATATAAAGATGTTATCCTTGAATTAGAAATTTCACCAGTACTTTATCTTCAAGAAAAATATCAAGCTATTTCTGATTTGTTTGGTATTGAAAAGAAAGTGTTAATCAACGATTTTAAAGCGATATCTGCTGCAATAGAAAAAAATGAATTGTATGAGTATTACGAAGAGTTAGGTAAAATGGCACGAAAAGCATACCCTGAAACCCTTTTAGGAACTTATTATATTGCACGTTTTTATGAAGAAACAGGAGAGGCCAAAAAAGCTATGCGTACGTATCAATCGGCCTATACTTTAGAAGAAATTGCAGGACTTACAAAAGATTTAATGTTAGAAAAAGCAGATTTAATTAAAGAAGATTTTGGCTACTAGGTTAAATTTTAAAAACTGAATTAATCCCTCTCCTTTGGGGAGGTTAGGAGAGGAATATGGCTAAAATAAAAACCACGTTTTTTTGTCAAAACTGCGGCACACAATATGCTAAATGGCAAGGGCAATGTAATGCTTGTAAAGAATGGAATACTATTGTTGAAGAAGTAATTCAAAAGCCTGAAAAAAGCGATTGGAAATTACCAACTTCTACAGTAAAGAGAGCCTCAATCCCATTACGAATCAATGAAATAGACTCATCAAAAGAGGCTCGGTTAAATACTTTTGATGGAGAGTTTAATCGTGTTTTAGGCGGTGGAATTGTGCCAGGGTCTTTAATTTTATTAGGAGGTGAACCCGGAATTGGTAAGAGTACCTTGTTACTTCAAATTTCATTAAAATTACCTTATAAAACACTTTATGTTTCTGGTGAAGAAAGCCAAAAACAAATAAAAATGCGTGCTGAACGTATTAATCCAGAAAATAGCAACTGTTATATCTTAACAGAAACTAAAACTCAAAATATTTTCAAGCAAATTGAAGCTTTAGAGCCCGATATTGTAATTATTGACTCGATTCAAACCTTGCATAGCGATTATATTGAATCGTCTTCCGGTAGTATTTCACAAATAAAAGAATGTACAGCTGAACTGATAAAGTTTGCCAAAGAAACAGCAACGCCAGTAATGTTGATAGGTCATATTACCAAGGATGGAAATATAGCTGGACCTAAAATTTTAGAACACATGGTGGATACCGTTCTACAATTTGAAGGCGATAGAAATCATGTATTCCGAATTTTAAGAGCGAACAAAAACCGGTTTGGTTCAACAAATGAATTAGGCATTTATGAAATGCAAGGTTCAGGTTTACGAGAAGTATCAAACCCATCAGAAATTTTAATTTCTAAAAAGGATGAAGAACTTTCGGGTAATGCTATAGCCGCAACGTTGGAAGGCATGCGGCCACTTATGATTGAAGTTCAGGCTTTGGTTAGTACAGCAGTTTATGGTACACCACAACGTAGCGCAACTGGTTTTAATGCGAAACGTTTAAATATGTTACTAGCAGTTTTAGAAAAACGAGCGGGCTTCCGTTTAGGCGCAAAGGATGTGTTTTTAAATATTACAGGCGGTATTACAGTTGATGATCCTGCAATAGATTTAGCTGTAGTAGCAGCCATCTTATCATCTAATGAAGATGTAGCACTTCAAAAAGATTTTTGCTTTGCTGCTGAGGTGGGTTTGTCTGGTGAAATTCGTCCTGTGCAACGCGTAGAGCAGCGTATTCTAGAAGCTGAAAAATTAGGGTTTTCAACCATTTTTGTTTCAAAATACAATAAAATTTCGCTTAAAAACACAGCTATTAAAATTCAATTAATTTCAAAAATTGAAGATTTAGTAGGGTTTATTGTTTAGTATGTAAAAAGAGGGTTTGCTAAAACACCTCATTATAAAACAACTTCTATCAAATATTTTGTAAAAAAAGAGAACAATGTAATAGCCGTTAGCTTTGATGGTGTAATGCCTTTTAAAAGAAGGGCTAAAGCGTATTTTAGTGATTGTGCAGGGATAATAAATATGCTTAATTCTAAAAACTTTAATAGAAGTTCTATTGAAGAAATGGTGTATTAATGTAGTGATTTTTGTGCAGAATTCAAAGTAGAATAAGTGATAACTTATAATAATGATATTACAAAAAATACGCTTTGTCGTTAAAAAATTACTTTTTATCCGATTTTTAATTGTTTTTATCGATTTTTTATCCTAATATTGTTTGATATTTAGTCTAAATCGCAATGATTTACGATTTTTCAGTTGAAATTTTCTTCCCTCAAGTATTCTTTCAAATATAATCTATGCTATCAAGTATTTGATATTTAAATAATTATACAAAATTTTGAAATAAAGAAATAAAACTATTTGAGTATATAAATTAATTAAGATTCCCCCAAATCTATTAACTATGAAATTAAAATTACTATTGAGTCTTTTGTTGACGTGGTTCTGCTTAAACCTCGGAAATACCCAAACAAATGCACCAAGTATTCAATCTGGAGTAACATTTCAATGGAGTGATACGCAAACGGTTTCCACAGATCCGGCTACTATAGAAAGTATCACGGTTAACGGTAATGTTTATTTCAATTTTGGCGTACCAACTGGTTATGAGTTAACGCAACTTGGTCCAGCAGGCCATGCCACAAATAACATTTCGCTCAATGGTCCTTATGTTGAAACAACGAGTGCTAGTGCAACATGGAATGCAACAGCATTAGATGCGTTTCAGTCCTTAAATCTCAATTACTATTTCGAAGCCAATGGAAATGGCCAAAATATATGTGATAATTATACTGCTGAAGAAACTACAAGTGCACAAAGGTTTACTTTAATTTATACCGGAGGGATTATATCTGGTTCAAGTGGAGTAATAGCTGTAACGGAACAAAACGCTAATAACTGTTATCACATAGAGTTTTTTGGTATACCAGTGGGCGGAGGGCTAGAACAATCGTTAGGAGAAACATTTGTTAATAATTCAGGTACAGAATGGGGTTTTGGAGGTACAGGAAGTAATGGGAATGTTGGAACTCCAGGCGCTTTGAATCCGCCACCTACAGGTTCAGATTATTGGCTTAGTGATCGTGTTGTTAGGAATAGTGGGGCTTTAGGTATTGCAGTATTTTATCTGAATGACATTGCACCTACGGGGTCAACAATTACAAAAGCTACATTAACATCGGCAACTATTGACAATGGAGATGGTAAAATGTTTATTCTAACCTTACCAGATAATGATAAAGATGGGTATAGCGATGTGGATGATTTAGATGATGATAATGATGGTATTAAAGATTTAGATGAGTCTAACGGTATTAACCCTTCTGCAGATGATGATGTAGATGGTTTGCCTAACTATCAAGATCCAGATTTTTGTACCTTGAACACGTCGGGTATTTGTGTAAATCTTGATGTTGACAAAGACGGAATTCCAAATCATTTGGACTTTGACAGTGATAATGATGGTATTTTGGATGTTATAGAATCTGGAGGTACTGATGCTAATATTGATGGCAATGCAGATGGAATGATAGGTGCAACTGCCTCTACTCTGGGGATTCCAAGTTCTGCAGGAACAGGAGCAAATTCAAGTAATACAGATAGCAACGGAAATTATGATTTTTTAGATATCGATGCCGATGATGATGGCATTCCAGATAATATAGAAGCACAACCAACAATTGGTTATATTACGCCTTCTTTTATAATAGACAATTCTACAGGAATATTTAATAACTATGCCAATGGTTTATCCTTAACAGATACTGATTTTGATGGCATTCCAGATTATATAGATATGGATAGTGATAACGATGGCACACCAGATATTGAAGAAAATGGAATGGCCAATATTATTTCAAATTTAGACACCGATAGTGACGGATTAGATAATGCGTTTGAAGGTTCAAACACCAACGATCCAAATGATGTGAATGATGAAATGGATACACCATTAAGTTCAATTTTACCAGATACCGACGGCGATTTATTATCTGGAGGCGATTTA
>TARA_R110002073_G_scaffold335219_3_pt1 | contig 11634 bp, 10 predicted proteins | sample TARA_R110002073 | Tara Oceans TARA_R110002073 (sample SAMEA4397174) | marine metagenome | biome: Polar Biome; feature: [DCM] deep chlorophyll maximum layer (ENVO:01000326); material: water (ENVO:00002006), including particulate matter (ENVO:01000060) such as... | depth 40 m
CGGTTCCGCAGCGGGCTACCGGGTGGCGACAGATTGCCGGGCCACAAGCGCGACGTCCAGAATTACGCTTTTGCGGGATGCCTTGGGGTTATCAATGCGGCGCATCAGGAGATTGACAGCCTCCTTGCCAAGTTCACCAATCGGCTGATGCATGGTGGTGAGAGCTGGTTGGACAATTTCGCTCCACGGGATGTCGTCAAAGCCAACGACGGAAATTTCCTCGGGCACCTTGATGTTATGTTGGTGAAACAGCTTAATGGCGCCGATGGCGATCATGTCATTCCCGGCGACGACAACGGACACATCTTTTTTCAGCAGTGCGGCGACCGCTTCAGGACACAGATTGATCGAGAAAGGGTTTTCCACCTCCCACTGCAGGCTAGCCTGATCGCCGATACCCTGAAGAAACCCCTGACGGCGCTGGGCGGCGCTTTCGATGGATTGTGGACCTGAAATCAGGCCAACTGTCTGATGACCCTGGTCAAGAAGGTAGCGGGCCATGAGATGGCCCCCCTTGACATAATCTGAATAAACGGTGTCATAATCGGGCAGGGGCCGGTCGATGACCACCACGGGAACGGCGCCGTTATATTCCTTGAAATAATCCTTGTCAGAAGAGGGACACCAGACGATTCCCTCCACTCCATATTGGATCAGCTTGTAGATGCCCTCGGCCTCGGCCGTCGGAGATTCCTGCGTATCTACCATAAATACGGCAAAACCGTTGGCGCGGGCGGCGCTTTCAACGGATTGGGCCAGTTCCGGGAAGAAAGGGTTTCTCAGGTCTGGCAAGATAATGCCAATGGTTTTCGTTCGTCCGGTGCGCATGGCCTGTGCGGCGATATTAGGACGATATCCCAGACGTTTAATGGCGGTCCTGACCTGTTTTTTAACTTTTTCGCCGACAGAGCCTGTATCATTCAACACATAGGATACCGTTGCGACAGACACGCCGGATTCCCGGGCAACGTCCCGCAAGGTCACCTTTCCAGGCGGCTTATCTTTTTTGCTCTGTGTCACAGGGATGTTCCTCCAGTATTTTATTATGTGTTCTTCAATCGGATGACCAGAAAACTTTCGCGGTGGCCCTGTGGTCCGAATGGTGCAGAATGATTCTACCTGATCCTTTATTATAGATTTTTATCTTAAAGGTTAAACGATTTTATTCACAGTGACGCGGACAGGTCATCATAAGGCCATCCTGAGATGGATGTAAATAATTTACAGATTGACTTAAACGATTAAGTCATATAATTCTCATAAGGGGACGCGCAGAAAAGAGGCGGGTCTCGTTTCCGGGGGAGTTTAAATAAAGGGAATGATAGTTGCAGGGTATAAAGCCAGTGTCCGAAATTAAACGAATAACTGTTGTGGGAAGCATTAATTCCGATGTAACGGCCTATGTCCGTGAATTTCCGGCGCATAATCAGACGGTTCTCGCCCGGGAATCGACTTTGACGGTTGGGGGGAAAGGGCTGAACCAGGCCGTCGCGGCGGCATGTGCCGGAGCGGAAGTAACCTTGATTGCCTGTGTGGGGGATGATGTGTTTGGCACGATGGCGCAAACGTATCTGAAAGACAAGCAGGTGGGCATCTCTGCCGTGCGTCAGGTTGCGGCAACGGCGTCAGGGACAGCGAATATTATGGTTTCGGAGGGAGGCGATAACATGATCGCCGTGGCAATGGGGGCAAATGCCTGTCTTTCACCGGAGGACATTCAGTGTCATAAAGCCCTGATTGAGGCAAGCGATGTGCTGATCGTTCAGCTGGAAGTGCCCGAGGAAACCGTCAGGGAAGCCCTTAAGGTGGCCCGGGATGCCGGGGTGATCAGCATTCTGAATCCGGCGCCGGCGCTTGGCTCCGCGGGGGAACTGCTGAGGCTGGCGGATATCGTCACCCCGAATGAAACCGAAACACAGGAAATAGCCAATATTTATCCTGGCAACCCGGGAGACGCGGCAGAGGCGGCGGAGAAGCTGAAGCAAAAAGGGGCGCGTAATATTGTTATTACAATGGGAAGCGCCGGGTATTTTTACGACCTTGAGGGCGAGGCGCGTTTTGTGCCGGCGCGCAAGGTCGAGGCTCTGGACCCGACAGGCGCGGGCGATGTGTTTAATGGGGTTCTGGCGGTGGCGTTGGCCAAAGGAAAGCATTCTGTTCTGGCGGCGCAATATGCGGCGGCGGCGGGCGCACTGTCCGTGATGCGGCCCGGGGCGGAAGGCGCCGCCCCATCCTGGCAGGAAGTGGAGGCATATCTTGGGGGAGCAGGCCGGATTTAACATATGGCGGCTCAGTATTTATTTAATATATGAAAGAATAAGGGTAAGGTTGTTTTGTGACCAGACCCAAGGCCGAGAGAAGGAGTATGTCGATGAGTAGGTGTAGGTTTGAAGCGGACTATCATGGCGATTTCTGCACAGGCAGCCAGAAGCATGGCAGAGAAGATGCAGAGGGGACAGAATGATGGCGAAGTCTAATGGATTCGGCATTTTGTCCCAGGCGCACGGGGCGGTATTATCTTCAACCATAGGAATTTCCGTTGGCATTACCTCTACGGTCATGACGGTATTTGGTCTGTTCCTGATCCCGATTTCGGAAGAGTTCGGCTGGACACGGTCCAGTGTTGCCGTCGTCTTGCCAATTCTGGCGATTACCAGCGCCCTGATCTATCCGGTAATTGGCCATCTGGCGGATCGCTATGGATCACGAATCGTGGTTTTGCTGGGCAGTATATTGTTTGCGGCCTCCGTTGCCCTGGTGTCCCAGGTCAAGGGGTTGTTTCAATTCTATGCTGTCTATACGTTGATCGGGATTACGGGGTCGGTACTGGGGCCCATCATTTTCACAAAAGTAATCGCCGGTTGGTTCAATAAAAACAGAGGCTTCTACCTTGGAATGGTCAGCGGTGTCGGCAATGGTGTCGGCAGTACGGTCATGCCGCTTATCGTGGCGGCGCTGATGGCGGAATATGGATGGCGCGGGGCGTATCAGGGCATCGGTCTGATTATCTTGTGCCTTGGCATTCCGGTGCTGTATTTTCTGCTGCGTGACCCGCCACCGTTAGAGGCTTCCGAAGTTACCCCTGAAGGGGAAAGTGCGGTGGGCTATAGTTTCAGTCAGGCGCGTAAAACCAAAGCCTTCTGGATGATCATTTTGGCGATCCCCCTGTGTGCCGGATGTATGATGGCCGTCTTTATTCACGTTGTGCCGATGTTGCTGGACCGGGGTTTCCCGGTAGGACAGGCGACGACGGTGTTGGCGACATTCGCTCTTGTTACCGTGGCGGGGCAGATTTGTGCCGGCTGGCTTCTGGACCGGTTGGCCAATCCCCGGGTGGTGGCGCCGCTTTTCCTCGTCGCCATGTTGGGTATTCCGTTACTTGAATTTTCTGACAGTTATCCCGTGCTGCTTTTGTCGGCGGCGATGATGGGAATCGGCCTTGGAACAGAATTCGGGTTATTGCCCTACTCCATTTCCCGCTATTTCGGACTGAAGTCCTATGGCGCGATCTCCGGGGTTATGTACAGTGCTGTCGCCATGACTACGGGGTTTCTTCCCGTATTGATGGATGTGGTGTTTGATCTGTCCGGCAGTTACCAGATTGCGATGGTTGCGATTACGGCGGGCATGTTGGTTGGGTCGCTGTTGGTTGCCTTCCTGCCGCCGTTTTCGGCGGTGATGAAAAAGACCAGCGCCGAAAAGACCGCGCTTCATTTGGGCGACCTTGCGGACGAGAAAAATATACCTCTGTGACCGCATGCAGGAGTTTGTGGAAAATTTTAAATTAAACGTTTAATTTTAAGTCATTGAAGAGTAAAAATAGTTTGGAGTTCCTCTGTATGGGAAGGGGTGTTGTTTTCCCTTGTTATTCGTTCATTTCTAACTGGAAAAGACGATGTTACAGGCAGCTACATGTCTTGACAGAGGTAAAATAGTGAGGTATTAATTAAACGATTAAGTAATGTTTTTGTCAATGACCCGTATCCTGGGGTGAGGATCTCGGAAAGTTATTGCCAAATGTGAAATGTCGTGACGGGCGGAAGCCCGGAACGCAATGCCTGGGAAGTTACGGTCACTGTTATTTGAGGGCCGGGAAACTGATAAGAAAAAATATCCCCTTCCCTATAGGCATAGAAGGCGTACTGCAGTGGCGTTGATCTAGATAACGCTGGTCTTGGGAGTTATGAATATATATTCAGGGAGAATGGAGATGCGTAAGTACAAGTCAGAAGTAATAAAAGCCGGTATCCTGGCGGGAGTGTCCTGGGGGGCGCTGCTGACCGGGGGCGCTGCTGTCGCCGCGGAGGCGGATGCGGCAGCCGAGGGGCCGTTGGTTCTGGAGGAAATAACGGTTACAGCGCGAAAACGCGATGTGGCTCTGCAAAATGCACTGGTGGCCGTTTCGGTTGCCTCGGGGGATACCCTGGACAGCAATAATGTAATGAAAATGGATGATTTCAACGGTTTTGTACCGGGGCTGAACATCACCAAGAATGACGGCGCCGGCCGGGTTGTCGCCATTCGGGGGGTTGGCTGGGAAACATCACAAAACCTGAGTACGCAACCTGGTGTCCTGTTCTATGTGGATGGTGTCTATATCGCCAATCCACTGGCGATCGGCATGGACCTTGGGGAGCTGGAACGGGTCGAGGTTTTTCGCGGACCTCAAGGCACGGAATTTGGCCAGAACACAACAGGTGGCGCCATTAATGTCGTGACCAAGAAGCCGGATCTCAATGGATTTAGCGGTGGTGGCGAGATCAGTCTGGGCACCTATAATCTGGTTAAGGCGCGTGGGCATCTGAATATTCCTTTAAGTGATACAATGGCGGTGCGTGCTTCCTTGCAGAAACATTCCCGCGATGGCTTCGCCAAAATTACCGGAATTGAAGACTATGATCTGGATGATGCAAATTCAGTCACCGGAAAACTGGCCCTGGCCTGGGAGCCATCCGAGGATATTTCCGTATTATTGACAGGGTTCTGGCAGGATTCGGACCAGCATGGCGCGGCGGCGAAAAGTGTGGACGACCCGATTGCTGATGCCCGGGTCTTGACCCAGGATTACGCCAGTACGTTTGAACTGTATAACTCGCAATATTATGCAGTTGTCGAATGGAAAACGCCACTTGGGGCTCTTAAATCCCTGACGAGTTACCAGTATCTGGAAAAACATCAGACGGTTGACGCGGATCGTCTGGATTTCGCCACGGCCGGTTTTTATGATGTGGTGCCGTTATGGGACAATAATTCCAAGGCGTTCTCACAGGAAATCAACTTGTCATCGGATGACGATGGTCCGGTCCAGTGGACTGTGGGGGGCTATTATCTCTGGCATAAGAATTATCAGGATATCCTGGAACTGGTCAGCACTACGCCGGCGGGGCCGGGAGATCTTGATGTCCCGTCCAGCCCACCCACCAGTTTCCCGGCCAATCTGAATTTCCAGACCACAGATACGGTCACCCGGAAAGATTCTGCTGTCTACGGCCAGCTGACCTGGTCGTTGACGGACTGGTTGTCTTTCACCGGCGGAATGCGTTATCAAAATGATAAATCCCATAGTGACGCCAGCGTCTTTTATGGTTTCTTTGGCCCGCCTGTGGTGGTTGACACATCACATAATGCCTTTACCTGGAAGGCCGGGTTCGACATTTCGTTGAGCGAAGATAATGTCGTATATGTTTTGGCGTCAACAGGTTACCGCAACGGCGGCAACAATAGCGGGTCGCAAAATGCTTACAATGTGCCGTTTAATTTCAAACCGGAAACGGTTCGATCCTACGAAATTGGGTCGAAGAATAAATTCTTTGATAAGCGCATGCGTTTGAATATTGCCGCTTTCTATTATGACTATGAGGATTATCAGTTTATCGCCGAGGACGCTTTTCCTTTCTCCGGCGGGGCGGATAATATTCCGGGCGCACATATCTATGGGGTAGAAGCTGAATTTTCCTGGCTGATTTCCGACAAGCTGCGTCTGGATGGCTTTGTGGCGGCGCTTGATGGTGAATTTACCGAAGATTTTTACGCCATTGATGTGGCGGAAGTCGCAGAAAGAGGCTTTGAGTATAATGTTCCCGGTCGTATTGGGCTGCTGCGGAATCTGAACGGCAACGAGCCGGCGAAACTGGTAAGCCTGACCAGTCGGATGAGCCTTACTTATGCAACGGAAATTGCGAACAAGGGGGATTTGACTGTCCGGGGAGACTATGTATATCGCGGCGATTTTGAATATCGGGTGTTCAACAATCCGACGGTGGACAAGGTGCCGAGCTATAACATTGTGAACCTCAATGTGCAGTATAAGCCGTTTGACAGCCGGTTCAGTTTCTCCCTAACGGCCAGTAATTTGTTTGACAAGGACGGGGTGAATTCTCGCTTTACCAATCCTTACGGGTCTTACCAGACCAGTGAGGAATATATTCCTCCCCGGGAAGTTGTTGGCAGCGTTAAAGTCACTTTCTGAGGCGGGCGTCGCGGTCCCTCTTAAAGCTTTGGCTTTTCAAGGGACCGCATTGATTTTGAGAACAGCAGATACATAAAAGCCCCCGGTGTTTCGGGGGCTTTTTTTGTGCCGGATATTTGTGATGTCAGGGGCGGATTGGTTCAGACCAACGAGGTGTAACGGCTATCGTGAAACACAAGGGGAGCGCCGTCATTTTGTCTAATGTCGTGTATATGTCCGACTAAAATTACATGATCGCCGCCTTCATGACGCGCAACAATCCGGCATTGAAAGCGTGCGATATGGTCCGGTAAAAGGGGCAACCCTTCCAGACCTTCTTCAGGGGTCAGGTTGGCAAATTTATCTTTCCCCGGGGAGGCAAAGTGATTGGACAGATCCTGCTGGTCCTGACCCAGGACATGAAGCGCGTAATAATTGGCCCCGGTAAAGACGTCGAAGAGATCTGATTGCCGATCAATGCTCCACAGAATAAGCGGCGGGTCTAGGGACACGCTGGCGAAACTGTTGATGGTCATGCCGACGGGGTGATGGGTGGCATTGGTTGTGGTGACGACGGCAACGCCGGTGGGGTAACGCCCCAGTGCAGACCGTAATGCAGCAGGTTCAATTTTTGACATGGACAAGCCTTTTTTATGATATGTTTCTCAAGTTCATGATATGCTAACCTATTGTAATAGCTTAATCAATTCATGAGGGCGATCTGCACGGCGTGACAAGTATATGTGCGTATACGGTCAAGTGCCTGATCTGGAATAAGCTATGATGACTGTAATAAAAAAGCCGGGGAAACTCCCGGTGGGAACGTGATCTGTTGAGGGGGGGAGCGCATTCGTTTGTCGGATGCTGACCATATGTGTCTTGAAATGATGTCGTGCTGTTGCTATGCCGGAAGCACGGCTTTCATGTAAAGGCCTCTGTTTAAAAAGGGCGAAAGAAAGAATGTCTTGTACAGTTGTTGATACGTTAATCACCGGGGCGAAAATCATTACCATGGACGCGGAACGTCGGGTTTATATGGATGGGGCCTTGGCGATAACGGGATCTCAGATCACGGCGGTGGGACCCCGACAGGAAATCGAGCAGAAGTATCGGTCAGACCATGTCATTGATGGGCGTCGGTTTGTGATCTCGCCCGGATTTGTCAACAGCCATATTCATGTCACAGGCGATCCGTTGACGCGAAATTATGTGCCGGACGATATTCATTGTCCGCCGACAGAAAAACTGACCAAATGGGTGTTGCCCCGTTATGAGGCGCATGGCCCGGAAGACGAAAAAGTCTCCGCCCAGCTGGCGGCGCTTGAAATGCTGCGTTCGGGGGCGACGAGTTTTATCGAGGCCGGCACCGTTCGTTATCTTGATGAAGTGGTTGAGGGGGTTGACAGTCTCGGCATTCGGGGGCGTGTCGGTGCCTGGGTCGGCGGTCGCGCCTATGATGCGTCAGAAGACCAGGCCAAACTGAACCGGGAGGCGATACGACAGCTTGAAGATGAAGTGGCCCGCTACCCTGCAGGGGAGGACACCCGGATTTCCGCCTGGCCATTGCTGATCGGGCATTCGACAAACTCGGACGAAGTATGGCTGGCCGCGAAACAGATTGCAGATGACAAGGGTTTGGGCATCTCAGCGCATATGAGCCCCTACAAGGATGACCCGGACTGGTTTCTTGAGACATATGGCCGCCGTCCCATCGAACATCTGGCCGATCTTGGGGTGTTGGGTGATAATGTCTGCCTGACTCATGTGGCGCATATTGATGAAAGTGAACGGCAGCTGATCGCGGACAGCGGTACGAATGTGATTTTTTGTCCCCTGCCGGCCCTGAAGGGGGTTTTTGGCATCACCAGTGTCGGACGTTTCCCGGAAATGGCGGCAGAGGGAGTTAATATGATGCTGGGTACGGATGGTTATGACGCCGACATCATGCATTCGGCCCAGCTGGTGGCGGCCCTGTTCAAGGATACACATCTGGATACCCGGGTTTTTCCGGCCCATGAGGCGCTGTCCATGTTGACGCTGAATGGCGCCAAAGGTATGGGAATGGCGGACCGGATCGGGTCACTGGAAGCGGGTAAGAAGGCGGACTTCGTTTGTCATGACACCGACCGCCCGGAATGGCGGCCTTTGCTCAGTATTGTCAATCAACTGATCTGGTCGGCTGACGGACGCGGCGTACATAGTGTCTGGGTGGATGGCGTGCGGGTGATCGATAATTATCATTCGACAATGATTGATGAAGACGAACTCTATGCCAATGTTCAACGGTGTGGGGAAAGGGTTATTGCGCGCAGCAAGGTGCCCTTCGTTTCCCCCTGGCCGGTTTTATAAATGTGGTCTTGTAGCAAAGAACCTGAAGAAGGACGAGTTCGGCGTCGGTTTATAGGCCGATGCCGGTTTGTTTCAGGTAGGTGAGACCGTCCCAATAATCGCTGCGGATACTGACCAGACCATCTGTGGTGGTGATGATCATGACCCCCTTGATGTTGAGAGGCTGCTGATTGTTTTCCGCGGTCATGTGATAGGCAATAACAACCTTGTTGCCGTCAACGATGACATCTTCGGCCGTATAGTGGAGATTCCGGAAGCTGGAAAGGTAGCCTTTCAGGCGTTCCCGGTAAAGGTCCCGCCCAGAGAAACAGCTGCCGAAGACGCCCATCTGGTTGTTTTGAAAATCCTTGGTGACATGGGCGGCCACTTCCTCCGGATTGCCGGAGGAGAAAGCGGCGAGATAGCTGAGCGCGATGTCACGAGGCGTTGTCATGGGATCCCCATATTTTTCTGGCTTCTTCATAAACGCCCTGATCATACGAGAATTCGACATTATTGCCATCAGGATCTTTCAGAAAACAGATATAGCCGATGGGCGGGGGCATTTGTGTGGGGGGCAGGGCCAGACAACCTTCCTGCTTCGCGGTTTCTGCAATCCGGTCAATGTCTTCCCGTGCGATAACCTCTATTCCGATATGGGCAAAGGGGCCAAGAATGCCATGATTGGCCGGGGCAAAAGGATCTTTGCCCTCGAAAAACTGCGCCATAACCAAAATAAAGGGGGAGTCGGCCTGGGCCGGGTCGGAAGGATCACCAAGCCAGGCGCCATAGCCGTTTTCATCTTCGGTGCGGCTGAGAAGAGACATATGCGTGTGTTTTTCATACCAGGCGATCGACGCATCGATGTCCTTGACGATCAGCGCCAGATGAGTCCAGCGCTGGCGCGGGGGATGAACCTCGTAATTTTGTGTTGTCTCGGTCAAGAAACGCTCTCCTCGCAAACGGGACATAAAAATCATTAAACGTTTAACTTTTATATCATATTAAATCCAGATGGCGCAAGCTCATAGCTGTGACGGGGCATGATATTTCCGTCGGGCATGGTGGGCGCGCCGTGTCGGGAAATTATAAAGCCGGATGTGGTCGGGCGCTTTCACCCTGGCGCACGTATATTTGTTTTGTGACACGCAAATTCTGTTACTCCGGGGATCAGGCGGGAAGACGCGCACCGGTATGGCCAAGGCGCAGGGACACCTGATGGGCGGCTGCCTGAATGGCATCGATGAGAGAGGGGGCGGGTTGCGGCGTGATATGCTGCACGGAACCGACGATGCTGATGGTTCCGGCAAGGACTCCGGACCGTTCAAAAACCGGCGCAGCAAGGGCATTGATGCCGATGAGGGCTTCTTCGGGGGCGACGGCCCAGCCTTGTGTGCGGATCAGGTCAATTTCTGTTTCAAGTTGGGGAATATCAGTGATGGTTTTGTGTGTCCATTGTCTCAGGGCTTGGTCTTTTGTCTGGTCCCAGAGATGTTGTGGGCCGAAGGCCAGGGCGATTTTCCCCTGGGCGGACGAGTGGAAATCAAACAAGGTGCCCGGCGGCGATGTAATTTCAATTTCAGACCGGCTTTTGATGATGTCCAGAATGCGGACTCCGGTTTCTTCGATTTGACCAACGCTGACGGTCTGGTTGACCTGCTGGCGCAGGGCCGGCATGATGCGGCGGGCTTCGGACAGAAATTCAATCTGCCCGGCAACGGATTGGCCGATATGGAACAGTTTGATCGTCAGAAGATATTTCTCGGTGACCGGGTCCTGCATGACATAATTATGGTCTACCAGAGTGCGCAGATGGCGATAAATACGGGGTTTCGTGGCCCCGACAGCGCGGGCGAGTTCGCTCACGCCAACAGGGCCGTTTGTCTGGGCCATGGTCTCCAGAATGGTGAGCGTCGTGGCGACGGATTGGATCGGAGCACTGTCAGACATGATAAACCTCGGTCAAAATAACTGTAATGAAATCAGAGTGTAATGGCAAAGAACATCCAGGTAAACAGAAAGCTGATGCCGGGATTTTTCGCTTGTTATGGGGTCTTTGATGCAAAGGCGTCTTTGAACGCGGCGCTCAGGTTATCTGCCGCACGGGTCAGAAGGGTTTGATCGCTGGCGATAAAATACAGGCTGATCCCTTTTGCATGCCAATCGGCAACCTGGCCGAGGTCGGGCAGGAAAATACCCAGTGTTTTTTGCTGGGTGCGGCCGGCTTCACAGATGGTACGGACCGGGTGCTCCAGTCGGCTGGTATCCGAGAGGTCAAAACCATAAGACACTGCCAGGTCCGCACATCCGATAAACAGCGCATCAAGGCCAGGGATGGTGGTGATCTGGTCAATGGCGTCCACGGCGGCGGCATCTTCTATCTGGCCGATGACAATGGTGCTGTTATCGCTGGCTTCCCGGTAGGCGTCCGTGTCTAACGCGCCGTAGCGGGCCGCCCGATGAGAGGCGGCGAAGCCGCGGCGGCCTTGTCGATACGTGGCGGCGGATACGGCGGCGTCGGCATCCTGAGCCGATGTAATATGAGGAATGATGACCCCGGCGGCCCCTAGATCAAGAGCGTTCTGGATGTGGGATGGATGATGATCCGGCACCCGGACAAGCACCGGAATTTCAACGGCGCGGGCCGCCAGAAGACAGCTGTCAAGGCGGTTGACGCCAAAGGGCGCATGTTCGGCGTCGAGCACCAGAAAGTCAAAGTCAGCCGCCGCCATGAGTTCTATAATCTGCGGCGCGGGAATTTTTATGAACAGCCCGCAAGTGGGCTGTCCGCTGCGGATGCGCTGTTTCAGGGCGTGTTGGCGGGCGAAGTGTTGCATGGTGTGCCTCATTCCTGGTCG
>TARA_R110002073_G_scaffold5580_3_pt1 | contig 11631 bp, 6 predicted proteins | sample TARA_R110002073 | Tara Oceans TARA_R110002073 (sample SAMEA4397174) | marine metagenome | biome: Polar Biome; feature: [DCM] deep chlorophyll maximum layer (ENVO:01000326); material: water (ENVO:00002006), including particulate matter (ENVO:01000060) such as... | depth 40 m
CAGTGGCAGGTTATCCTTTGGTTTGGGCATTGGAATGTACTGCCAATCCGGATCGTAGCCCGGCGGCAACTGAATCTCGTGCCCGGTGAGTATGTGATACATGAAGATGCGAAATACCATCTGCGCGAAATGCATGCCGATACACTTGTGTGCGCCGCCCCCGAAAGGATGAAACAGAAAGGCGTGCTGTTTGTGCTCGCCGCGCTCGAAACGTTCGGGGTCGAAGCGCTGCGGCTCTGTCCACCAGCCCGGCATCACGTGGTTGTAGGTGATCGCGTTCATCAACAGGGTGTCCGCGGGAATCTCCACTCCTGCCAATTCGCAGGGGTTGATGCTGCGGCGCGGAAACAGCGGCACCGATGAGTGCAGCCGCTGGGTTTCATTGAACACCAGGCTGAAGGACGGCAACGCGTCGAAATCTTCCTGGCCGATGGATGCCTTGCCGAGGGCGCGAGCTTCCTCGCGCAGCCGCTGCTGCCACTGCGGATGCCGCCCCAGTTCATAGCAGGCATTGACCAGCGACGCCGTGGTGGTGTCCTGTGCGGCGAATAACAGCAATACGAAATTTTCCGCGATGTCGGCATCCGAAAAATAGTTGCCGTTCTCATCCAGGGCGCGGCAGAAGTGCGCAAGGATATCGTTATCGTTGTTGCGGCGTTTGTCGACAATCAGCTCGCGAATGAAGGCCTCGATGTACCGTTTGGCGCGCAGACTCCTGTGGAACTTGAAACCGGGCAGGTCGACCTCGAAAAGGAAATTGAAGCCGTCGACAAAATTCTCGAAGGCGGCGGTAAGTTTATCGCCCTCCCTGCCCTGGCCGCTGACGCCGGTAAAGGTTTGCGCCGCAATCTCCAGCAGGGTTGTCTTGGCCTGGCCGAGGAGCTGGAATTCGCCAGCATCAAACAATGGCCGCAGCTTGCGTGCGCAGATGGCGTTGATCGGCTCCGCGTAGCTTTCCATGGTCGATTTCTTGAACGCGGTCTGCATCAGCCTGCGCTGTGCACGATGCGCATCGAAATCCTTCATGATCAGGCTGCCGCCGATCAACGATTGAAAATGGCCGAGACCCTTGGCGGAGGAAAAGTTCTGTTCCACATCAAGATGCAGCGCTTGCGCGTTCTCCGGCCCCAGCGCCAGCACCATGCGCGAGGGGCCCATGGCGAGTTTCGAGATGGCGCCATAGCGATGAAAGCGCTGGTCGCAAAACTTCAGTGGGTTGGTGCCGAAACTCAGGGCGGAACCTATCACGGGCAGGCCGTAGTCGCCGGGTATATGGTTTAAATCCCGGTTGTCGGGACGCTCCAGGTAACTTGCTGTGGCCATGCTGTATTCTCGCCGGTGAGTGGGCCGGAATTGACCCGGGTTATTCCTGCGCCAGTCTACCCAATTGGCGAACACAGGTTAATCGCTACCGCACTCAAGCGATCCGGGTTCCTCAAACCTCAACCAGGGGCTGTCCGCAAGGGGCTGGATTTCCCTCACCCCGACGATTAACGTGTGGGTACCCTTTGATGATAGCGTGATTCAACCAGCCTATGGAGCACCAGTTGCCTGTTCAGCGCCGCGTGCGAACAACCGGGGCAGTCGGTGAAGGTTCTGTAGCGCGCCCAAAAAAAACGCGGTTGTTGCTGTTCGGCATCCTGCTTCCCCCTGCACTGTTTTTGCTCTGGTATCTTGTAAGCATCGCCCCCTATAACCGCGCCGACGACGCGCTGCAGACCGTTGTGGTGTATCCCGGCGCTACCGATACAGCCATCGCCAACCTGCTGTACGGTCGCGGCTTGCTCAACTCGCGCTCCGCCTACCGGTTGTATTTGCGCCTCCACGGTCTCAGGGGAAGGATGCAGGCGGGAACCTATGCCATCTCTCCGGCCATGGGCGTGAGTGAGATCACCCGCAAATTCAGTGCAGGGGACGTCACCAGTTCCATGCTGACCATTCTGCCCGCCCAACGGCTGAGTGATTTGAGGGCGCAGTTGATCAGCGCGGGCTTTGCCGGCATTGAGGTGGACGCAGCGCTGGATCCAAAGCAATACAGTGGGCATCCTGCCCTGGCGGACAAACCGTCAGGAGCCAATCTGGAGGGCTACCTGCACCCCGAAAGCTTCCACGTTACTGCCTCGACACCACTCACTGCCATTATTGAATCATCCCTCGATCTGACAGCCGCGCTATTCACAGAGGAAGTGCGACGTGGCCTTGCGGCGCAGGGCCTCTCGCTTCACCAGGGCGTAATCCTGGCGTCTATCATTGAACGGGAAGTGGACGACCCACTGGTCAAACCGAGTGTCGCGCAGGTTTTCCTGCGGCGACTCAGAATGGGCATGGAACTTGGCTCAGACGTTACCGCCTACTACGGCGCTTCGCTGCAGGGCCTGAGAGAGGCGGTGTCAGTTGATACACCCTATAACACACGTATGTATAAGGGCTGGCCGCCGGGGCCGATCAGTAACATCAGCGCGACATCCCTGCAGGCGGTGGCGGAACCCGCCGCCACGGACTACCTGTATTTTGTGACCGGCGACGATGGGGTGACCTATTTCTCGCGCAGCGAAGCCGAGCATGAAGCCCTCAAGGTGCTGCATTGCAAAGTGTTGTGCCAACTCGATTGAGATCATATGGCCTTGTGCCTCACGTGAATGGCCCGCGCCCGCAAGCGGGCTGATCGCCTACTCGACGCAGGGCACGCGCGGCTCCGTTCCCGCGCTGAAGAATTCCTTGCGCACATCCGGGCAGGTGCTGCAGGCCAGGGTTTCAGTGCTCACGCACACCTCGCGCTCTACAATCCCCTCGGGTATTTCGAAGCGATGGGGTTGGGTGCCCATGAGCAGGTTGCGCATTATTTCCTGCCAGATGGTTGAGGCGCCGTGCCTGCCGGACTCAATAAAGCGCATGGACCTGCCGTCGTTGTTGCCTATCCATACGGCGACCAGGCGGTCGGTTGTATAGCCGATCGTCCAGTTGTCGCGCAGGTAATCCGTTGTACCGGTTTTTGCCGCCACCTGGTGTGCCCTGATATGCAGGTCTGAGTTCGGGCCAAAGGTCGCCGATCTGGCCTCATTGTCAGACAGAATGTCATTGATAAGAAATGCGGTTTGCGGGCTGAAAACCGCGGTTGAAGCGCAGTTCCCGGCGTTCAGCGCACAATCGTTTGCGTACAGCACATCCCCCTGCAAAGTCGTTACCTGCAACAACGGGTTGGGTGGAACCGGTGCGCCGAGGTTCGCGAAAGTGCTGTAAAGTTGCGCCAGATCCAGCATGCGTACTTCGGCGCTGCCCAGTGTGAGTGCGTAGCGGTACGCGGTGTGTCCCCTCCAGTTGTGGATGCCTACAGCCTTCGCCTTGTCGACAAAATTCAATACGCCGTTACTGGCGAGCTCTTTCACCGCGGGTACGTTGTAAGACGAGGCCAGTGCCTGTCGCAGCGTGACCGCGCCATGAAAGATCGAATCGTCGTTTCGCGGCTTATAGCTTTCCTCGCCGGGGATGGCGTATTCCACGGGCTGATCCTGCAATAGAGATAGCGGCGTTTTTCCATGCTCCAGTGACATGGCATAGTTCAATGGCTTGATGGTGGATCCGGGCTGTCGGTATTGCAGTACCACATTCACCTGCCCGTCAATCGCCGCGTTGAAGTAGTCGGCGCTGCCAACCATGCTGAGTATCTGGCCGCTGCGAGGCGCGGTGATAAGCACTGCACCGTTGGCGACCCGGTAGCGGAACAAGCGTTTAACGTGGTTCGTCAGGCGCTCCTGGGTCGACTCCTGGAGCGCGTAATCCAGCGTTGTGGTGATTTGCAGGCCATCCCGGTGCAGCCGCTCCTCGCCGAACTGTTCGATCAACAATTGCCGTACATACATCACGAAATGTGGCGCCAGAATTTTTACGCCCCCGGGAGCCAGTGACGGGCTGGATTGCGCGAAAGCCCGGTATTGAGCCGGGGAAATGAAATCTGCGCGGCGCATGCTTGCAAGCACCTGCTTCTGGCGCTCAAAGGCCAGCTCTGGCCGACCCCCCAACGGATTGTACACACCGGGAGCCTTGAGCAGGCCCGCCAGAAGTGCGCCCTCGGGGATCGTCAGTTCGGCGGCGGATTTGCTGAAGTAGCGCCAGGCCGCGGCCTCGATGCCGTGCACTGTGCCACCGTAGGACACTTCGTTGAGATACATCGCCAGTATCTCCTTCTTGCTGAACACCAGCTCCACCCAGGTGGCAAGCACCAGTTCACGCACTTTGCGGGTGAATCGCTTTTCACGTGTAAGTAGTCGATTCTTCACCAGTTGCTGTGTGATGGTTGATCCGCCGGCGGCGGCCGAGCTGCTGGTGAGGTTTGTTCGCAGCGCCCGCAGTATTCCGGTGATCGAAAACCCGTGGTGGTGAAAGAAATTCCGGTCCTCGATGGCCAGCGTGGCGTCGATGGCAGCCTGGGAGACCTCGGAAAGCTCAATGGGGATCCGATGTCGGTTCTGCTGGAAGTAATACAGCGCGACACCGTGTCTGTCGTATATCACGCTCGGGGTGGGCGGGGGGTTCAGGCTCAGGTCACCCGGTGTAGGCAGGCCGCGAAAAATCCAGAAGTACGTGAGCAGGGCAAGGAGAAAAAGCGCTGCAGCGAAAATTTTGCGCGGGGATGTCTGTATCTGCAAAGTCCTAAAATTCGCTCAGCCACTCTATTTCAGGGCGGTGGCTGCGCGACCAGGTGTTTCGCTACTCGGGCAGGGCATCCCGGCAATCGGTGTAGCAGAGACCGTCTTCACCGGTCGTGACAATGCCATTTGCCTCGCAGCGCTCCACGCCATCAATGCTGCCGTTGTTAACGTTCGGGCAAGCACCCAGTATGATCGAGACAATACGTTGATTGACGCCGGAAGTGTTCTCGAAGATGTTCAATACATTGTCGTTAACGGGTGTGGAACCACCGCTCGCGGAACTGAAGAAAGCGAAGTTCGTGCCACCGCCGCCATCGGCCCATGCGTCAGACACGAGCTTCATGCTGAGGCCACCACTGGCCAGCGCGCAAACGCCGAGCATCCCCGCGAACAGGCTCATGAGCCGGTTTCGGCCGAAACCAGCCCAGCGAGCTGCGAGTATGATGAGGATGACGAGGAGTAGAAGTGCAGTGGTGGTGAGTGTCGGCACAGCCGTGGGCGGGATGGCCGCTGCGCTGGGTTGGTAGATTATCTGGCCCGTTTGGGCCCAGGAAGTCAGGGGCAGGCCAAGAACGCTGAACAGGCCCGCAAGAGAGAAATACTTTTTCATGTCAGAGGTACTCGGCTTATTTTGCTTTTGAGTATAGAACTGCCGGCTTGCGAAGGTCAAACAAAGCAGACACACTGCCGCGAGGCTTTGCGGCCAGACTCCTTGCAACCACGCTCTCTCATGACTATGCGCACACACCGTCTTCGCGTTCTCAGCTGCCTCCCGTATCTCTTGATAATGCCTTTGCTGGGCACGATTGCACCCGGCGCGCTCGCCGACGCCAGCGGAGCCCCGCAGGTTGTCGTTGCACCGCCAAACGCGCAAGCGCCTCACAATAGTGCAGAGCGCCCTGGGGATTCAACGCCACTTGTTGCTCCTGCCCCCGCCGCCCGGTTGGTCCTCTCAGCCTCAGACGAAGGCCCGCATTTTGGCAACGTGTATTACGAAGCCAACAACCCTGCAATGCGGGGTCCGCTGGATGATTCGAGGCTGCCCGTGGCCGACGGGGAAGACATTGCGGCGCGCTGGCTCAGGTTTGCCCGGCAGGTGGGTGGCGTATTCGTCTTGCGCGATTCGTTGTTCAGCCAACAGGATCACCCGGTGAAACACCCGGCCAGGGCACTGATGATGCCCCCGAACTGGGTCACCGGCGCTGTGTCTGCCGCGCGCCGGGGCGTTGCGTTTAGCCCCGTCAAGGTGCTGCCAGTGCAGGATGACGCGGCCTGGGCCAGGGTGGCGACACCGGAAGCCCTCTTCGGTGATTTCGCTCCCAGCGAGTTCCTGCACCGGGAAGCCTGCAGGCCGCTTGCGAATGCCACACCGGCACAAAAACGACGCACAATGAACGCGCGCGCTGCCGTGCTCTCGCTCGCGCAACAGTCCGCGCTGATGCTGGATGCGCTACCCGAGGGCCCTCTCGCCGTTGCTGAAGTCGGCGCGGACCTGATTGCGCGCAGTGACACCCGTTATTTTGGTGCCGAGTTACGACGCTCGCGGGTGATCCCGATTTTTGTACACAATCCGACCTCAACCGAGGTACTCGAGGGCAAGGGCATGCGGGTGATGGATAACCCCCATATCAGCGAGGACGATGTCGAACTGGCGACCACGGCCATTTATTCACGCCGCCTGCTGGATGGTGATATGGCGCTGGAGCGCTATGACATCTCGCAGCCCGATGAGCGCGCGAAAGCCATTGAAATTCTCACCCGAATACTCCCCCGCGATGGCCCGCCTGGTGAAGGCGGCTTTGTGTGGCTGTGGGTGACGGGGCCGTTAGAGCCCGGCTCCAAACTGCGGGGCGAGAATGCGTCTGCTTATATCGAAGCCTTCAAGCAACAGGTTGCCGCCGCCGCGATCGATACAACGCGCGTGAGGTACCTCAGCAAGCCCCGGCTTGAGTTACCACCGGGCAAGAGTCGCCGCGGGGCCTTTGCCATGGCCGTGGAGCAGACCAATGCTCTGGATTTGTGGCAGAGCATTGATATGAACAGCACTATGTTTGCCCACATGCTGTCCTCATGGAATCGCGATTAAAGTGGGTTGCTCCCTGAGGTTTCAGCAATGAGCCTACCCACCGGGCAGACGCCACCGGCTTCACGCGGCGCTCTCGCGGCGGTCGAGCGTATCGGCAACAAACTGCCGGACCCGGCCGTGCTGTTTATCGCTTTGTTGCTGGCAGTGTGGCTGCTGTCCTGGATTTTCTCCCTGTTCAGTTACGAATTGACAGACCCGCGCACGGGCGAGACGCTGGTGGTGGTCAACCAGCTTTCTGCATCTGCGATGACGCAGTTCCTCTCGTCGATGGTCACGACCTTCGCCCATTTTCATCCCATCGGCGTGGTCCTGGTGGCGATGATGGGAATCGGGGTTGCCGAGCACACGGGTTTTATCAACAGCGCCCTGCGCGCCATGCTGGGCGTTACCGCGCGCTGGCTGCTCACGCCCATGGTGATTCTGGTGGGGATTGTCAGCCACACAGCGGCGGATGCCGGCTACGTGCTGGTGATCCCGTTGGGCGGAATTATTTTCCACGCCGCGGGCCGCCACCCGCTGGCGGGCATTGCCGCCGCTTTCGCCGGGGTGTCGGGCGGCTTCTCGGCGAATTTCATACCGTCCGCCATCGACCCGATGCTGCAGGGAATATCGCAGTCGGCGGCGCAGATCATCCAGCCGGGTGTCACGCTCAACCCGCTGAACAATTTCTTTTTCACCGCCGCATCTTCTCCGCTGATCATTGCGCTCGGCTGGCTGATTACGGAGCGCGTGGTGGAACCGCGCCTGCGCGATACGCCGCTGGACGCCGACATCGGCGAGCAGCCCGGGATGGAAGTGCTCGGCGATCGAGAGCGCCGCGCGCTGCGTTACGCGCTGGGCAGCATCGCCGTTGCCGGCGCGTTGCTGATCTGGTCGGCCTGGCCCGCCGATTCCGCCTGGCGCGGCGCCACTGGTTCGCTCACGGAAAGCGGCGCGCCACTGATGGCGTCCATCGTACCGCTGATCTTTATCCTGTTCCTGCTGCCGGGCGTGGTCTATGGCGTGGTGGCCGGTACAGTAAAAAGCAGCCGCGACGTGATCGAGGGAATGACCCGGGCAATGGGCAGCATGGCCTACTACCTGGTCATCATGTTCTTTATCGCGCAGTTTATTTACGCTTTTGCGCAATCAAACCTGGGCGTTCTGCTGGCGCTGAAGGGGGCGGCTGCGCTGGAATCGCTGGGGTTGCCGGCGCCCCTGACAATCACCGCAATGGTGGCGCTCACCGCCCTGCTGAACCTGTTCGTGGGTTCGGCCTCCGCCAAGTGGGCGCTGCTGGCGCCGATTTTCGTGCCCATGCTGATGGGGCTCGGCATCTCGCCAGACCTCACACAGGCCGCCTATCGCGTGGGCGATTCCACCACCAATATCATTACCCCGCTCATGCCGTATTTCCCGCTGGTGGTGGTGTATTGCCAGCGTTACATCGCGCAGACCGGTATCGGCACGGTGACGGCGTTGATGCTGCCCTATTCGCTCAGCTTTATCGTGGCCTGGACACTGTTCCTGCTGCTGTTCTGGTCACTGGGCATACCGCTGGGGCTACAGGCGAGCTATACCTGGGGCGCTCCCTAGCGCGCGTCCAGGCTCAATCCAAACCCGGCGCGGGTCGTTTTTTCTTGCGCGGCTTGCCCTTGCGATTGGCCTGCTTGCCGCCCGCGCCGGGTTTGTCCAGGCGGCTGATCTGCAGTTTTTGTCCGCTCACCCAGACATTGCGCAAATGTTTGAACACCTCTTTCGGCATGCCTTCCGGCAGGTCGATCAGGCTGTGGTCTTCGTGTATATCGATACGGCCGATGTATTGCGCGTCGATATCTGCCTCGTTGGCGATCGCGCCGAGGATATTCCCGGGCTTGACGCCGTGTGTGTTTCCTACCTCGATACGAAAGCGCTCCATGCCCACCTCGGCCGCGGGCTCACGCTGTTTGGCAGTTTGCGCTTTGTCGGTGCCACGCCCGGCAGCCGGGGCCTCGCGCCGGGGTGTTGCAGGCTCGCTGTCTCCCGGTGATTTGCGGGTGGATGAGGTTTTTTTGCTACCAGCTTTTGCACCGCCCGCAGGCTGCTTTCCTTGCGTTTTGGCGGAAGGCTTCGCCGCCTTGATATCCTCCGCCGCCAGCGACTGCTTGCCTTGCGCCATGACAGCGAGCGCAGCCGCTATCTCCACAACCGGCACGCCAAACTCCTGCTGGTATTGCTCCACCACGGCACGATACGGCGACAGCTCATGGGTATCCAGGGTTTCGGTAATACGCAGTTTGAAGCGCTCGGCTCTTTTGTCGCTGACTTCGTTTGCCGTGGGCAGCGTCATCGTTTCCAGGGTGGTGCCGGTGGCCTTCTCGATCGCCCGCAACAGACGGCGCTCGCGATTGGCCGCGAATAGAATGGCATCGCCGGTACGCCCCGCGCGGCCCGTGCGACCGATACGGTGTACATAGGCCTCTACGTCGTAGGGGATATCGTAGTTGATGACGTGGCTGACGCGCTTCACATCCAGCCCGCGAGCCGCCACATCGGTAGCCACGAGAATGTCCAGCCGACCGCTCTTCAGGCCGTCGACGGTCTTTTCGCGCTGTTGCTGCGGAATATCGCCGTTCAACGCCGCGGTGGAGTAGCCGCGGGCGGTGAGTTTCTCCGACAGCTCCACCGTGGCGATGCGCGTACGCACAAAGACGATAACGCCATCGAAGTCTTCCACCTCCAGAATGCGCGTGAGCGCATCCAGCTTATTGGCGCCGGCGAGCATCCACACCCGCTGGCGTATGGCGCTGGTGGCCACCGCCGTCATTTTGATGGTGACTTCCCGCGGGTTGTTCAGGTGGGTTTTTGCAATACGCCGGATAGCCTCGGGCATGGTGGCGGAAAACAGCGCGATCTGCCGTTTTGGGGGCGTCTTCTCAAGAATCCACTCGACGTCATCGATAAAACCCATGCGCAGCATTTCATCGGCCTCGTCCAGCACCAGTGTCACCAGGGCAGACAGATCCAGGGAGCCGCGACGCATATGGTCCATTACCCGTCCCGGAGTGCCCACGATCACCTGCGCGCCACGCTGCAACTGGCGCAACTGGCTGCGGATATCCGTGCCGCCGTAGAGAGGAAGCACCTGGAAACCCTGGATATGATGCGCGTATTTCTGGAACGCCTCGGCTACCTGTATGGCCAGCTCCCGCGTTGGCGTCAGCACCAGCACCTGTGGCGTTTTCTGCTGCGGGTTCAGCCGCGCCAGCGCCGGCAGGGCAAAGGCGGCCGTTTTGCCCGTGCCCGTCTGTGCCTGGCCGACAAGATCCGCCCCGGCCAGCAGGTGAGGGATGGTCATCGCCTGAATCGCCGAGGGAGTTTCGTAGCCGACGTCACTGATTGCCTGGTGCAGGGCGGGTGGCAGTGCCAGTTGGGAGAAACTGGTGACCGCGGTATCTGTCGACATGGGAGCTACCTGGGAAGAGTGAGGGGCGCCATTATAGCGCCTCGCTGCTTCTGTTGTGCCTGCCACAGCTCTGCATAGTGGCCGCCGGCCTGCAGCAGTGCTTCATGTGTGCCCTGTTCCACCACGGCGCCTTCGTGCAGTACCACGATGCTGTCGGCATCGACAATGGTGGACAGCCGGTGGGCTATCACCAGGCTGGTGTGATCCTCGGAGATCGCCCGCAATGCCCTGAGAATGGCCTGCTCCGAACGGCTGTCCAGCGAGGAGGTGGCTTCGTCGAAGACCAGAATGGGCGGCCGCTTGAGGATTGTCCGCGCAATGGAGACTCTCTGACGCTCGCCGCCCGACAGTTTGAGCCCGCGCTCACCCACCAGGGTGGCGGTACCTTCGGGCAAACCGCTGATGAAGGTGTCGAGATGCGCGAGCCGGATCGCCTCATCGACCGCGGCGTCGCTGGCCTCCGGGTTGCCGTAGCGCACGTTCTCGAAAATGCTGTCGTTAAACAGCACGGTATCCTGGGGGACAATGCCGATGGCGCGGCGCAGGGACGCCTGGCTGACGTTGCGGATGTTCTGGCCGTCGATCAGAATGCGGCCGCCCTGCGGGTCGTAGAAGCGGAAGAGCATTTTCACGAGGGTGGATTTGCCGGCGCCGCTATCGCCCACCACGGCGACTTTCTGGCCGGGCCTGATCACGAACGACACGCCTTTGAGAATGTCGCGATCCGGGTTGTAGGCAAAGCGCAGCTCCTCGAACACGATTTCGCCACTGCGTACGCTGAGAGCGGGGGCCATGGGCGCATCGGTCACCGTGGGTTTCAGCGCCAGCAGCTCGAACATTTTCTCGATGTTGGCCATCGAGCCCTTGATCTCCCTGAACACGAAGCCGAGAAAGCCCAGCGGCATGAAGAGCTGGATCATGAACTGGTTGATGAGGATAAAATCGCCCAGCGTCAGCGTGCCATCGCGCACCTGCCAGGCGGCGAGCCCTATCATGCTGGTTTGCGACACAGCGATGATCAGCGCCTGCCCGCCGTTCAGGCCGAACAGCGACAGCCGATTTTTCCGCCGCGCCAGTTCCAGCGTCTGCAGTTCGCTGTCGTAACGTCGTGCTTCAAACTCCTCGTTGGTGAAGTACTTCACCGTTTCGAAATTGAGCAGGCTGTCGACCGCGCGCGTGTTGCTGCTGGAATCCGCCGCGTTCACCTGCCGCACAAACTCGGTGCGCCACTCGGTGGCGCGCAGGGAAAACAGGCCATAGCAGAGCACGGAAAGCACGGTGATCGCCGCGAAGCTGATGCCGTAGTTGAACAGCAGGATGGCGGCCACAGCGGCGATCTCAAGCAGCGTGGGTGCAATATTGAATACGAAAAAGCGCAGCAGGAAACTCACGCCGGTTGTGCCGCGCTCGATATCACGGGCGAGACCGCCAGTATGGCGATTGAGATGGTACTCGAGATCCAGTGCGTGCAC
>TARA_R110002073_G_scaffold130126_2_pt1 | contig 11620 bp, 9 predicted proteins | sample TARA_R110002073 | Tara Oceans TARA_R110002073 (sample SAMEA4397174) | marine metagenome | biome: Polar Biome; feature: [DCM] deep chlorophyll maximum layer (ENVO:01000326); material: water (ENVO:00002006), including particulate matter (ENVO:01000060) such as... | depth 40 m
TAGGTAGAGAGAACGCTTTAAGTGCTGATCAAGTGCAGAACTCATTTATGTCAGGATATAGGAATGCATACACTACTACTCTTAATACTAACCATTCTATGTTAGTAGGTTATCAGAACGGATACGCAGCAGCAGTATCACTTGACAATACTATACTACTAGGGTTTGAGCAAGGATACTCTGTAGGATCACAAGGTGCAGCGGCTTACAGGTTAGCTATTGGAATGTACAGAGATAATCCTCTAATATATGGAGAGTTTGATAGTGAAGTGGTGAAGATTAACGGAAGTCTAACAGTAACGGATAGAACAGGTGGAGCTGCTACTAAGAGTGCATTCTTTGATAGTACTGGGCAGTTAATAGAAGGTGACCCTGCATCTACAATATCATTTGCTATAAGTGATGAAACTTCAGACTTAACAGTAGGTCAAGGTAAATTAGTATTTAGGATGCCGTATGCAATGACAATAACTGATGTTAGAGCAAGTGTAACAACCCCACCAACAGGGAGTACAATAATTGTAGATATTGATCAAGGTGGATCATCTATTTTTACTACAAACAAATTATCTATTGATGCTGGAGAAAATACAAGTACCACAGCAGCTACACCACCTAATATAACTACAACAGCATTAAATGACGATGTAGAAATTATAGTTAATATTGACCAAGTAGGATCAACTGTGGCAGGAACAGGATTAAAAGTTTATTTAATAGGTACAAGGGCATAATATGAAGGCAGCATTAATAAAAAAGTCAACACAGGAATTGATAAAAAAAGATCAGTATCCTAACTTATACATAAATCCAGTTGTAGGTTTAGACGCAGACCTAGAATGGTTGTTAGTTGTAAATAAACCAAAACCTACTTACGACTCTGCTACACATAAGTTAGTTCAACTACCAGAACAGATAACAGATATACCTCACGAAGAGTATGCGCACTTAAATCAATATGTTATAGAATCAGTAGCAGTAGAAATGACTCCAGAAGAAATAGAGAGTTATAGCTTACCTAGCCCGTATACCGTAATGCAAGAGATGTATAAAGAAGATGGTATACAATTATTTGATGAGTTTTTTGTTAAGGTAGAGACCGAACGTGCAAGTAATAGTATTTCAGAAGATGACATTGACAATTTAACAGAGCTAATGTATTCTAGTATAGAACCACTTTATAGAGGGGTATGGAGAATTGTTGGTACTAAATTAAATCAGTTACAAGAACCTACCGATCAAACTGCATTAGTTTTATTTAATTGGATGAAAGATAGCGTAACTAATTACATAAATAGCAATTACTAAATGAATATAATTAACCCACATATATTTGCAGTTGATGCACCTACAGGAGTCCCATTTGAGATGAGGTTTGTAACTACTGCTTCTAATACAGAAGTAAAAATGCCTATTGTAACTACAGATGCAAGTGGAGTATTAGTTTTTGACGATGGGACTTCAAATGTTACAGGCTCAGCCAATCAAGCTACTCATACTTTTGCGAGTGCTGGTAGCTATTTAGTAAAGTACTATGGAACAGCTACTGCACTAAAGTATAGTAGTTCTCCTAGTTCAAACCTTACAGAAATAGTGTCTTGGGGAGAAACAGGTGCAACAGCAGCATCCTTAATGAATATGAATTCTTTGACAACTGTAGCAACAAATTTAGAAAGTACAATTACTGACTTATCTTTTTTTTGGAGTAATAATTCTAGTTCTGCAAGCATTACTAGTTTAGATGTATCTAATGTCACTAATATGTATAGAATGTTTAGAAGTTCATATGGTTTTAACCAAGATATTGGTAGTTGGGATACAAGTTCAGTTACCAATATGAGGGATATGTTTGCTAATACATATAGCTTTAACCAAGATATTGATGCATGGGATGTATCAAATGTGACTAGTATGAGAGGTATGTTTAGCGCTTCAGCATACGCTCAAGATCTTAATAGTTGGGATACAAGTTCAGTTGGTAGTTTTTTTATTATGTTTTATAATGCTAGATCTGCTGATATAGACATGAGTAGTTGGGATTTCAGCTCAGGTACTACGTATACTAATATACTTGGTTTTAGCGGAATAGGTACAGCAAACTATGATAATTTTTTAGTTAGGTTGAATGCACAAAGAATTACTCATTCACTAACTGGTAGGGCAATAGGTAATATTCCATCTACATATACCACATCTGTAAGTGGAGCAGCAAGAACTGCGTTATTGGCTAATGGATGGACTTTTACTGACGATGGTGGAGTTTAAGTAAAAATTTATTATATTTACATTACTATTAATTAAAATCAACATAACATGTCAAAAAAAGCTAAAAAAATTACAGCTAAAGAATTAGCTGAAGTTAAGGAACTTCAAAATAACATTAACACATTACTTATGAATATTGGTAATGCTGAACTAGTTAAAAATCAACTTGTTTCTAAACATGCGGAGTTACAAACAGATTGGTCTGCTATTAGCAAATTACTAGAAGACAAGTATGGTTCTGTAAATATTAGCTTGGAAGATGGTGTAATATCTCCATTAAAGGAAGAAGCTTCTTTAGAAAAGGTTTAATAGTTATTCTTATAAGTGCTTGCAATTTTTTTTAAAACAAGGTATTAACTTGCTTGGTTTTAATTTTTTTTGTATATTATAAGTGTATAGTTTGTAATAGAACTATGCATTATATTAAAATAAAGCATTTATGATTCCAACAAATTCAAGTGCCACCACAAATGGATGTGATAATATATCTTCTAATTGTGTAATATGGCAAGGCCCTGATATTTCTTGTATAGATTTATGTAACGGTGATACAATCTCTGAGGTAGTATTTAAATTAGCAACTGAAGTTTGTAGTTTAATAACAAATGGTGTTTCTGCAAATCCAAGCCTAACAGGTCTGGACTTAACATGTTTAAACATTAGAGGTGTAACACCAACTGAACTAGTTCCTGTTCTTCAGGCAATGATAGTTCAGATATGTAATAATTCAACTACAACAGGAACTCCAGTTCCTACTGCAGCAGATCTTCTTACATTACCAACTTGCTTACAATATACTGATTCAAACGGTAATCCTGTTACTCAAGTTTATTTAGAACAGTATGCTATATTAACTGCACAAAAAGTATGTAGTAATCTTGAAAGGATTATAGTTATTGAAGGTTCAATAGTTACAATTAATACTAGACTAAATACTATTGAAGCTTGTGTATTTCCAGGAGGGGTATGTGCTGTAGGAAGTTCAAGTGAAGTACAGATTATACCAACTTGCGTTAGTAATGTTGGTCAGCTAACAAATGTATCTGTTGTTGTATCTGCTTTAGAAATTGCATTTTGTGCTTTACAAACTGCTGTAGGAACACCTAGTTTAATTAATAATGCAATATCACAATCAGTTATTACTGGTTCTTATGCAACATTAACATCATCAAATGTAACATATAGTGGAATAGCAGGATGGAATAATACACCTACTACATTAGCACAATCAGTTCAGAATGCTTGGGTTGTTATAGATGATTTATACACATCAATATCAAGTATACAGTCAACTTGTTGTCCTACAGGATGTGATTCTGTTATATTTAATTATCTATCATCTGGTGTTGTTAATTCAACAGGTGTTATAGAAGGTATACTTTTTGACTTTACAAATTCTGTAATACCATCAGGTTATTTAGATACTACAGATCATTCAATTATAACGTTAACAGATGCTGATGGAAGTTCTGTAACTACAACATTTAGCGTAGCTAACTTACAGAACTCAGGTTCTGGTTTAACAGTTAGTACTGGAACTTTAAATACTTTCCAAAACATTAGCATTACAGTAGACTTTTCAGTAACTGATGCTATAGATACATGTGAGTCAATACAAAGCAGTGTTGTAAATGGTTTAATAACATGTCCTACAATGCTATTAACTGGAATAACAACAACAGGTGTAACAGTAAACTTTACTAACGTATTGGGTATAACTGCTGTATATACAATAGATATACTAGATGGATCTACTGTTGTAGATACATTTGTAATTAATTCACCTGGTGCTTCACCATCTCATTCATTTACAGGATTAAGTCCTAATACAAATTATATAGCCAGACTTACTGTAGCAATTGGTGGAGTAACAAAAGTATGTACAAATACTGTTGCCTTTCAAACAGTAAGTAACGCTTTACCTTGTACAAATGGTATGGATGTAGTATTTGTACTTGATTACACTCAAAGTATGAGTGGTGAGATTACAACAATTCAAAATGATATTCCTGGATTAGTTGCAGGTATAGTAACTTCTTCTGGTTCTAATGATTATAGATTAGCATTGGTTACTGCAGATGAGTCTGGTTCAGTTACACCAGATTATGGAAGTTGTATAGATTATACTGACTTACCTTTAAATCAAAGATTATCTTTATTAGGAACAGATAATAATTATATATATACTACTTTCTGGGAAATATTCCAAAATAATAACTCATCAAGTTTTACAACAGCATTAAATTTATTAAATGGTGGAGTAGATGCTACATGTATAAACATTGGAGATGGTAATGGAGTGGCTGAACCAACAGACTATGCTGCTCAATTAGCTGTAGCAGGCGGTTCTGTTCCAGGTGCGTTTAGAGCTAATGCAGCTAAATATGTAGTTATTATTACAGATCAATTACCAGGAGGTATATCAGATAGTTTTAACGCTGTAACATGGGCTGGTATTCAGAATATGATAGCTTATGCAAATACTAACGGAATTAAGTATGTTATATGTGGGTTAGGATCAACTTTAGGTGCAACTATAAATGGTGTTTACATTCAACCTTGGATAGAATTAGCTCAGCAAACAGGTGGTGCTACTACTACTTCTTACTTACCTACAACAATAAGTAGTGTAATAACAGGAACTTGTTAATAAAATAAAAATATAAAAAATGGCATGTAATTGTACAAAATGTAGTAAAAAGTGTAGTTGCGCTGATACAGCAATAACTAATGCATGTACTTATACTGATTGTAGTGTAGGAAGTGAAAGATGCGATGATGTGCAATGTGCATCATGCGTTAGCTATTGTGGTACTTCCTTTCAAATTGGTGATAGCGGTAGTCAAATAGTTATAACTTCTGGTGAAAGATTAGATTCTATTATTCAAAAGTTTTCTATGATTCTATCAAATGGATTAGGTGCTTGTACATCAAATGATCTACAGCATGATCCTTATAATGTTTATGCAGGTACAGTTACAAGTAGTACTATTTCAGTTATTTGGAGTGGTATATGGAGTAATAGTACTGGATTAAATATATATTATGATACTCAAGTTACACCATCAGGTTGGACTCTTGCAAATGCAACTCCAATTGTAACTACTGTAAGTAACTATACTATAACAAATTTAGTAGCTAGTACAGCTTATAAAATAAAAGTTGTTGATAATGGCAACAGTGCTGCATGTAAACCAATAGAGATTTTAATTTCTACACCAGCAGCATAAAAAAATACAACAGGTGGTGGTTTGTTGGTTTTCTACTACAAACGTTGGAAGAGGCTGGATTTATTCAGTCTCTTTTTTTTCTTATATTTACAAGGAACTTAACTAATATATAATGTATAACTTAAAAAAACAAGTTAAAGAAACTTTAAAATGGAAAAAGAACTCTTTATACTGTGCAGCTAAATTAGGAATTTTAGAATCTGAATATTTAAAACTTAAAAAAGAAATACTTACAGAAAGAAAAGCAGATAAAAAAAAGAACAAGTTATTATCAAATATATCTAAAGATATAGATGTTACGGAGTCAATTGATCTTGATAAAGGAACAGGTAAAATATCAGGTACATTTAATCATGAACCTAAAAGTGCAGAAGAAATAATAAAGTTATTAAAGATTAATACAGATATATGGAGATTGTCTCAATACTGGAATAAACAAATGGGCAATCACTGGCGGGTTTCTGCTTTAATATCTCAAGTTAAAAATCCAGAGCAAACTCTATTTAAAGATTTACTAGAGAATTGGAATCCTAAAGTATATAAAATACCTAAAGTAAACTTAAATACTATTAAGTCAGATAATCCTGTGTGTGGTGTTATATCACTGCAAGATATTCATTTTGGTAAAGAAGGTAATGATACTATTGATAAGGACTTTGAGGATACAATTATATACTTAATGCAGAAGGCCATACCAGTTAATTATATAGAAAGAATGTATTTTGTTGTAGGGGGTGATTTAATTAACATGGATACGTTTAATGGAGCAACTACTGGTGGTACTCCTTTAGATAACTGTATGAGCGCTACAGAAGCTTATACGCAAGCTTTTGATGCCATGCATTGGGCAATCAATTACATTAAAGCTCTATGTAAAGAATTAGTAATTGTATATGTTCCTGGAAATCATGACAGATTATCATCATATCACTTAGCTCATGCATTATCTAAGTCTATACAAAGTGATGAAATCATCTGGGATATCAAATATGAAGAGAGAAAAGTTCATGTTTGGCATGATAACTTTAATGCATTTGAGCATGGTGATAAACGAAGTAAGAATAATCCTTTAATATACGCTTCAGAATATCCAAAAGAATGGGGTTCTACTAAGAATAGAACATTGTTTAAAGGACATATACATACAGATAGAAAGGTAGAATATATGACCTCTAATGAAACAGCAGGTTTTATAGAGAAAACATTACCTAGTTTAGGTAAAGCAGATTATTATCATTATAGCAACAAGTATGTATGTAATAGAAGGTCTGGTAAATTAGAACTTCAACACCCTACTATGGGTAATATATGTGAATTAACTTATCAAGCCTTGTAAAGACCTCACTTTTATTTCATTAAGTGGGGTTTTTTTTGTAAATTATAAATGTAACTGTATGATAAATAATTTTAAGAAACCAAATCTAAAAGGCCCAAGATATAGGGCTAAAAGGCTTGGATTGTTAAATGCAAAAACAATTAAAGAATTTAAGGAAAAGAACCCTTTATATTCTGATATAGATAATAATAAATTAAAAAATATAATTAAAACATATAATGTTAGACTTTGGAAAGCTGTAATAGATAATAGAGATGGTGTTGAGTTGCCTGATTCTTTAGGTTATTTATTTATAGGAACATGCCCTTCATCAAAATTTAATACTAATTATTCTTTATCAAACCAATATGGTAAAGTTTTACAAAATAAAAATTGGGATACAGACGGTAATTTAGGTAAAATATTCTACACAAATTACTCAACTAAGTATAGGTTTAAAAATAGAGAGCTATGGGGATTTATAGCATGTAGAGACTTTAAAAGATCAGTGGCTAAGAGTTACCCTATAAACTGGACTAAATATCTAGTAATGAAAAATAAATATAAAGTTGCTCACTTATATGATGAGAATCCTGAAGACACTAAGAAAACATTAGAAAATTATAATGAATTTGAAAAATAAAAAACATGGCAACAATAGCAGACGCAGTATCTAGAATTAGAGGCCAAGTAAAAGCAGGAGTTCAAGATGCTTTTGTTACTGATAGATATATTTATAGCTTGATAGAAAAGTATGCTCAGTTTCTAATGAGAAGGCAGGACTATGCAAATAAGTTATTAAAGTTTAACTCAGTGTGGAAAACATTACCTTATGTTGAATTAATTGATGTAGATAAAGTTGAAGCTCACTGTGCTGGTATACAAAGCGGTTGTACAATTAAACGTACAAAACTAAGACTACCTTCAATGTTTGAAGGCTACTGGGGTCCACTAATTCGTACTATTAGTTCAATAGATGGATCGCAAGAACTACAGGGAACTCAACCAGGTACGTATACCTCATTAACAAAAAGCACTTCTTTTAGATATAACAAAACATTATATTTCTGGTGGTTAGATGGATATATTTATTGTCCGAATATTGCATGGGACGCAATTAAAGTTGAAGGTGTATTTGATTCAGACATAACTAAATGGGATTGTGATACAGAAAATGATTGCACTCCTAGATATAATCAAGAAATTTATATACCAGAAGCATTGTTTGCAGAAATAGAAAATCAAGTTATTGCTACTATGTCAGGCACATTACAGATACCATCTGAAGATTCAGACAATAAACGTAACATAGCAAGAACTTAAAAATTATAACAATGGGAGTATCACAAAAATATAGAACATTTAGCCAATTAATGGAAGACGTATCTATTGATTTTTCTACTTATGCGTTAGAAGGAATGATAGAACCTGCTCAACTGATTAAAGTTGCACAAAGAGTAAACTATGATTTAGGGTTACGTATTCATAGAACTAAGGAAGTAGTTGTAGATATAGAGCATGGTAGAGGTCAGATGCCTATGGATTTCCAATATTTAAATTATGCATTTAGATGCGGTGAATATAAGATTAATAGTTCTATGCCGTCAGGTACACATATAGAAACATTTAATGATGTACCATATGTTCCAGCACCCGGAGATACAGCACCATGTGAAGATGGAGTAGCATGTAAGAGCGTATGTGTTGTTAAAACATGTGATGATAAAAATGAATATCAATTAGTTCAAAGGATTGGTCCTAGTCAATTTAGAACTTTTACAAGCTGGACTGAATTAAGAATAAAAGATGTAAATGATAAAGTGTGTTATTGTCCCAGCTTAGGTGCTCAAGCATTAGATATAGCTGAGATTAAAGATAATTTTTTGGTGACTACATTTAGAACAGGTAAAGTTTATTTGAGTTATCAGGGTGCTATGGAAAATGCTCAAGGTGACTTATTAGTTTTAGATCAACCATATTGCAATGAATATTATGAATATGCAATAAAGCAAAGGATACTAGAAAATATGATCTGGAATGGAGAAAATGTATCTCAGCAACTACAACTAGTAGAATCTAGATTAAGAGGAGCAAGAAACAATGCTTTAGGTTTTGTTAATACACCTAACTTCCAAGAAATGAGAAAAGTTTGGAATATGAATAGAAGAGCTCAGTATCATAATTACTATAATATGTTTTTAAGTTATGCTCCTGCAAATCCTAGATTAGCTACAGCACCAACTTTATCATCAAGTTCATCAGCATCATGCCCAACTTGTTAAAGAGATAATATACCATGGCTAAAAGTAGATCTTCTAAAAATACACAACCACAAGGATCATCTTCAGTAAACACAAATGGTTTTACTAAAGGTATGAATAAAGATGTTGCACCTTCATTTGAAGGGCCTCAATCTTGGTGGCATGCTCGTAATGCAGCAAATAACTCAGAAGATGGTGATCTAGGTATGATAGGTAATGAACCATCTAACTTGCAGTGTGGTGTTATTCCATATACTGTAATTGGAGCTATACATAGATATGCTGATGAATGGATAATATATTCTACAGATGATATTAATTCTGAGATAGGAAGGTTTGATGATAGTCAATGTAAGTATGAAACTATTGTAAATGATAAGTGCTTAAACTTTAATAGAAAGTTTTTAATAACCGGAGCAGCAAAAGAAAACTTTGATTGTACATGGCAGGTATACTGGGATGATGCTAATAATCCATCTCGTACTTTAAATATTGATAATGTACCATGGAATCAATTTCAAGTATCTGGTCCTGAAATTAATGGCTCTGATTGTGTAGAATATGAAGATGTAGTACCAAGAAGTTTAAACTGTGAAAAGATTAGACTTGCCCCATTGGTAGATACACCATGTATTGTACTATCTAAATCAGTTGACTCAGGTATAATTGCTAATGGAGCTTATCAAGCTTTTATAGCATATGTAGAAAATGAACAAAAAGTTACTGATTACATAGGTGTTTCAAATATACAAACCATATGGAGTCATCTTGGTACAAGTGGATCTTTAGATATTGAAGTTAGTAATTTAGATAAGGAATATGAATACTATGAACTTGTAATATTAAGAAGAAACCAAGGTCAAACTTCAGCTAAGAAGATAGGTATATACAGCGTTCAACAAAAAAATATAAACATTGATTTTATAGATGAGTCTTTAATTTCTGTTAATCTAGTAGAAATACCATTACGTAGTCCTGCTTATGAAAAGTCTGAATCAATGTTTGTTGTTAATGACTGGCTAATACGTCAAGGTCCTGTTGAGCAATTTGATTTTAATTATCAACCAATAGCAAATGAAATAAAAGTAAACTGGGTAACTAATTCTTTAAGCTCAACTTATTACTATAAAGGAGGTAATAAATTTAACTTTTTACGTGATGAGCAGTATGCATTCTTTATAAGGTGGATATACAATACAGGTGAAAGATCTTCTTCTTATCATATTCCAGGTAGAGCACCGGAACAGTTTACTACACCTCTAGGAGAAGAATATAGTGAAGACGAAATAATATATGGTGATAATGTATTAAGCCCAAATGGTGATCCGTTATTTAAAGTATATAACACAGCTTCAGTAGAAAATTTGCTTGGAAATACTGTACTTCCTGATGATAGTTTATTAACATCATCTGGTAAAATGGGTTATTGGGAATCAACAGAAAGATATCCAAATGAACCTGATATATGGGGTGACCTATGCGGAAAACCAATTAGACATCACAAAATGCCTTCTGAAGAGACAGGACCAACTCTTCATTTATCAAATACAGGCGGTGATAATATAAACATACTAGGTGTTCAATTTAAAAACATTGGCAGACCTAAGTTTAACGATGGAACTTATATACCTAACGTTGTAGGATATGAAATACTTAGAGGTTCTAGATTAGGTGCAAAGTCAATATTAGGAAAGGGTATATTTAGAAATATGCGTGAGTATACTATTCCTAATGGTGAGAATTTAATTGGTGGAAATGTACAAGGTTTATATCCTAATTATCCGTATAATGATTTAAGAGCTGATGTATATTTTCATGATGGTAATGCTAATTCAATTCATAGAACTGAGGGTTGTGATACTTATTCACAATCAATAACAAACTTTAAACCTTTAACAGGATATTCTAAAAGTGTATTTAGTTTTTCATCTCCTGATTTAATGTTTACTAAACCATTTCTGAATGCTTATGAAACAAGGATTTATGGAGAAGTAAGTGGTAATTCTAGTGGTTACTTTAAAGCATCAGAAGATCATCCTCAATTTAAATTACTAAGAAATGGAGCTGCAATAGTATCTTCTATTATTGGTGTTGGTTATGCTATGCATAAAGTATTAGGAACAAGAAGCAAAACTATAGAAGGTGCTAAAGGTAATTATCAATTAAATGATTGGTCTAGTTTTTTTGGTAGTGGTCTTTCGACAGGTCCTTTTGGTGCAAACTTTGTATCCAATGTTTCTGTTGTAGGGGGTGCTCTTGCAGCACAGACACTAGCTCAAATTGCATTAAACGAATTACTTGATGATTTTATTGGTTTAGCTGATCTTTATCTAGGTGGTACAGGAACACAAGGACAAGATATTCTTACTGCTACAGCTCAAACAGCACTGGGTGCTTTACCTGGTGTATTAGGAGGTACAACAACTATTACACAATCTAATGATTCATCAGAGTCATCATTACCATCGATTGTAAGACTATTTGTTGGTCGTGTATTGGCTCAAACTAATATTGCAATAGGTGGAGATGAGATATTAGAATTAATTTAT
>TARA_R110002073_G_scaffold121657_6_pt1 | contig 11617 bp, 11 predicted proteins | sample TARA_R110002073 | Tara Oceans TARA_R110002073 (sample SAMEA4397174) | marine metagenome | biome: Polar Biome; feature: [DCM] deep chlorophyll maximum layer (ENVO:01000326); material: water (ENVO:00002006), including particulate matter (ENVO:01000060) such as... | depth 40 m
CGCAGCGACAATCGCGCTAACCCCAATCCATGACCCTCTACATTGATGCCGATGCCTGCCCTGTGAAGGACGAGGCGATCCGCGTGGCCGAACGCCACGAAACCCTGATCAAGCTGGTCTGCGACGGCGGATTGCGCCGACCGCGCAGCCAATGGGCCGAGCTGGTCATCGTGCCGGAGGGAGCCGATGCGGCCGACAACTGGATCGCCGAGCGCATTGGTGCAGGCGATATCTGTGTGACCGGCGACATTCCGCTGGCCGATCGTTGCCTGAAAGCCGGGGGCAAGGCGATTGATCACAAGGGCCGGGAGTTTACGCCGGACAATATCGGTTCCACGCTGGCGACCCGAAATCTGATGACGGACCTGCGCTCATCCGGAACGATGGAAGGCGGCGGCGGGAAACCTTTTACCCCGCGCGACCGTTCTGAATTTCTCAATGGACTGGAACGCGTGTTTCAGGCCGTCAAGCGAGGCAAGTGACCGACATGGAACTGATCGACAGCCACAAGAGCTTTGACGGCGAGCAGCGCCGCTATCGCCACACCTCTGAAACGCTCAAATGCGACATGACGGTCTCGCTCTTCGTGCCGCCCGGTGTCGGGCCGTTTCCGGTGATGTGGTGGCTGTCAGGGCTGACCTGCACCGACGAAAACTTTGTCACCAAGGCGGGTGCCCAGAAGAAGGCCGCCGAGCTTGGCATCGCCATTCTCTGCCCGGACACCTCGCCGCGCGGTGACGGCGTGGCCGATGACGAGGCCTATGATCTGGGCAAGGGGGCCGGATTTTATCTCAATGCGACGGCTTTGCCCTGGGCAGAACATTATCGCATGTACGATTATCTCACCGTGGAACTCCCCGCGCTGGCCGAAAAGCATTTCCCGGTCGACATGGCGCGCCAGTCGATTTCAGGCCATTCCATGGGCGGGCATGGTGCCCTGACAATCGGGCTCAAAAACCCCAAGCGCTTTGCCGCCATCTCCGCCTTCGCGCCGATTGTCGCGCCGACGCAGGTGCCGTGGGGCAAAAAAGCCTTCACCGCCTATCTGGGCGAGGAAGAGGCAGAGTGGAACAAGTATGACGCCTGCCATCTGATCGCGACGACAGAGGGCGAGTTGCCGCCGATCATGATTGATCAGGGCGAGGCCGACAATTTCCTGGCCGAACAGCTACAGCCGGAACTGCTGAAGGGCGCAGCGATCGAGGCCGGCCGCAAGGTCGAGGTCAATATGCGCCCCGGCTACGACCATTCCTACTTTTTCATCGCCAGCTTCATTGATGAGCATCTCGACTATCACGCCAGGCATTTGGGCGTTTGAGAGGCGGGTAGGGAGTCTCTTCCTCTCCTCCCTGGGGGAGAGGATTGAGGTGAGGGGGGCAGGCAGGTTTTAGCTAAAACGGTCACCAACCCCTCTCCCCTTGAAAATGGGAGAGGGAGAAAACCCCTCAATCCGGCGCTTTGGCGACGCGCATCGAGGTGATCTGGTTGCGGCGTTTCTCGAGGATTTCGAACCGGACGCCATGAAAGCGGAAGACCTGCCCTTTTTCCGGGATGGTCTGGGCTTCATGGATGACGAGGCCGGCAACGGTCACGGCTTCTTCGTCGGGCAAATTCCAGTCGAGCGCGCGGTTGATATCGCGTACGCCCAGACTGCCATCGATGACCCAGACATGGTCGCCCTCGGCGACGAGGCCTTCCACGGTAATGTCGTGCTCGTCCTCGATCTCGCCGACGATCTCTTCGAGAATGTCTTCGAGCGTTACCAGCCCCATCAGCGCGCCATATTCGTCGACGACGAGGGCGAAGTGCTCGCGTTTCTCACGGAAGGCGTTGAGCTGGTCCTGGAGTTCCGTGGTTTCCGGCACGAACCAGGCTTCCCGTGCGATCGCGCGGATATCCAGTGCCGTCAGATCGCCGGCACATTCCAGCAATGCCCGGGCCATGTCGCGCGCATGCAGGACGCCGACAATGTTTTCCGTATCACCTTCATACAGAGGCAGGCGAGTGTGCGGGCTTGCCAGTGCTTCTGACATGATTTCGGACGGCGATTTGGTGACATCGATCATCACCATGCTCTTGCGGTGGACCATGACGTCATCGACCGTCAGTTCACGCAGATCGAGAACCCCGCCAAGCATGTCGCGATCATCCTTGACCACGCCGCCTTCCTGGTGGTGCAGGTCGATATGCCCGCGAATTTCGTCATGGGCGGAAAACAGCGGCCCGCCGACACGCGCGCCCAGCAGGCGCAGCGCCCCGCGCACGATAATCTGGACCGCTGCCACCACAGGCGAAAACAGCCGCACGATGATCAAGATGGGAAATCCGACCACCAGCGCCACCCGGTCCGGGTTGGACAGCGCATAGGTCTTGGGCAGGACTTCCGCGAAAATCAGGACCAGCAGCGTCATGATCAGCGTCGCATAGGCAACGCCGACAGGGCCAAACAGATCGAGCAGGACCGAAGCGGCAATGGTCGACGCCAGGATATTGACCAGATTATTGCCAAGGAGAATCGCCCCGATCAGGCTCTCTCTGTCTTCGGTCAGCATGTTGACGCGCCGTGCCGCGACATTGTCGTCCTTTTCCAGCTGCAGCATCCGGGCGCGCGACACGGCGGTCAGCGCCGTTTCGGATCCGGAGAAAAAGCCGGAAAGCAAAAGCAGGATCAGGATTCCGCCAATCGGGATCAGAAGTGGCCAGAATTCACTCATGTCGTTTCAGCGTCCAGAAAGCGCAAAAGGTCATCGGTATCAGTGTTGGGCTCGATAAAGGCGTCGCCAATGGATTTGGCAAGGATGAGCGTGATGGATCGGCCCGAATTTTTCTTGTCATGCATCATTCGCTCACGTAGCCGCGAGGCGTCGAACGAGCCGCCGGCCAGCGCTTTGGGGCCATCAGGCAAGCTGGCATCGCGCAGATGGGCTGACACCCGCTTCGCATCCTGTGGGCTGCATACGCCCATGCGGACCGAATACCGAAAGGCCATTCCCAGACCGGCCGCGACGGCTTCGCCGTGTGCAATCTGGCCGGGCCGTTCGGCTTCAAAGGCATGGGCGAAGGTATGCCCCAGATTGAGCAAGGCGCGTTCGCCCGCCTCTTTTTCGTCGCGCGCAACGATATCAGCCTTGAAGCGGATGGCGCTTGCGAGCGCGGGTTGGAGTGTCTCGGGCGAGTAAACCCCAGCGCCTGCGGCTTCGAGCTTTGTGAAGAGTCCCGCGTCGCCAATCAGCGCCGCCTTGAGGATTTCAGCATAGCCGGCGCGCAACTCGCGTTCGGGCAACGTCGTCAGAAACTGCGAATCTGCGATAACGAGGCGCGGTTGGTGAAAGGCCCCCACCATGTTCTTGCCCGCACGCGTATTGATGCCGGTTTTTCCACCGACCGAGGAATCGGCTTGCGACAGCAGGGTGGTGGGCATTTGTACGAAACCGATCCCGCGCTTGTAGATCGCAGCGGCAAAGCCTGTCAGGTCGCCAATGACACCGCCGCCCAGCGCCAGGATTGTATCACGGCGCTCGACACCGGCATGGGCCAGCGCATCTGTCAGGGACTCGATCCCGGCAAAGCTTTTCTGGCTTTCACCGGCGGAGGCAATCACCGGTTCGCTGTCCAGCCCGACATCACGCAAGGCCTTCTGAACAGCGTCCAGATGGAGGGCGGCGACATTTGTGTCGGTGACGATCACGGCGCGCCCACTGGGAATCAGCGCCTTCAGGCGCGGCAGGCCGGCCTGGAGCGCTCCGTCTCCCACCCAGACCTCATAGCGGCCCGCACCCGTCGAGACGGGAATCGCGATGGCATCAGTCATGCGCCATATATCCCTTGTGGATCAGCGCGTTAATGATGCTGTCGACCGTCGTGCCATGCGGTCCGTCTGCGCCATCAACCTCAATGTCGGCTTCGCTATAAGCCGCTTCCCGCTTGGCCATCAGGCTGGCCATGACGCCGCGCGGGTCTTCAGTCTGGAGCAGGGGGCGGGTGTCGCGGCGTGAGACACGCTCCATCAGCGTATCAAGATCCGCCTTGATCCAGATGGTGACCGCCTTTTCGCGAATGATCCGGCGCGTTTCATCATTGGCAAAAGCCCCGCCTCCCAGGGCGATGACCCGCGGTCCCTCATCGAGCAGGCGCGCGACCACCTTGCGCTCGCCATCGCGGAAGGCTTCTTCGCCAAAGTCGGAAAAAATGTCGGTGACGCTACGACCTGCGGATTTTTCGATTTCCTCGTCCGCGTCCACAAAGGACAGGCCAAGCGTCCTGGCAAGCCGACGACCGACCGTGGTTTTGCCTGCACCCATAAGCCCGACCAGTGCGATCGGGCGGTCCGGTGCGTTGTCAGGAAATGTATCGGCGTCAGGCATGACGCGATGATAGGGCCGATCTGTCTGCTTCGAAAGCGCAGGATCGCTGTCTGGCGTCTGGAAATCGCCGCAATCACAGCTAGGCTGTCACCCAGGTACTCGAAAACTGATTTCTTGGGGGAATGCACATGCGCGGCGTCATTATCGGAGTGGGTATTTTTGTTGCCCTTCTGGCCATTGGATTTGGCGCGCTGGTTCTCATTTCCAATGGCATGGAACCCGACCGTGAGGAGATTCGCGTTGAACTTCCCGATGATTTCCCGAACTAGCCTTGCCGCGCTGGCATTCGCCAGCAGCGCATCCGCGCAGGATATCGAGGTGCGCCAGCTTGGCGCGCTTGATCCCCTGGAAGTCCAGATCGCGGATACACCGCTGGAGTCGGACCTGTGGCAGGGCTCCTCGCTTGCCACTGCGAGCGCGGCGATATCCGCCCTGCCTGATCTGGCGAGCGATGGATATGCCTCGCCGGCCCTGGCGGAACTGGCTGCGCGTGTGCTCCTCTCAGGGGGCGAGCCGCCCCAGGGTGGACGGGGCAATACGGCGCTGGCCGCCCTTCGGGCTGATCGTGCACTCGCCGCGGCAGGAGCGCCGGTGACATTTGCCCTGCTCGAACGCACACCGGGTCTCGAACGCCGGCCCACGCTTGCACAAATTCACGCCGAAGTCTCATTTGCGATGGGACGTGGCGATGAGGGGTGCCGGACCGCCAATGGACTGGTGGACGGACGCGACGCGCCTTACTGGCTGCGTGCCCGTGCGTTCTGCCACGCTCTGGACGGTCAGGATGCGGCGGCCGAACTCTCCGTGGACCTTGCCCGTGCGGCCTCGCCGGATCCCACCTTTGATGCCCTCTTGTTCGCGGTCACGCTCGAACAGCCTGCTCCCAGTGGCGTCGCCATTGATTCCGGGCTCGACTGGGCGCTTGTCCATGTCGCCTCCAGTGGCGGTTACCCGGATGTGGATTTGAGTGGGGCACCTAGATGGCTCCGCGACGTGGCCGAACTCACCGCACCGCCGGCGCAATTGCCCGACGAATGGGCGGCGGCACTGTCGACGGCTCAGGCCTATGAGGGGGCCGAACAACTGGCCGCCTATGATGCCTTGATCACCCAGGGCGATGACCGCCTCGTGGCCGGGCTGGCGCTGGGTGAACGCCTGGCCATGGCGCGCAGTGACGGGCGCTTCCTGGAAGTCGCGCGGCGCTATGGACGCGAGGTCAACACGATTCCGGTGACGGAAGGGACAATCAGCTTCGGGACTCACTTCGTCATGGCCGCATTGATGGCCGACGATATACGGACTGCCCAGCGCTGGCGCCGGGCCCTCGACGATGGTCCGCCGCGCCCGGTCTCATCCCCTTACGGTGATCCGTCCAAGCCAGGTGACGCGTCAGGGACCGGCTTGCCGCCGGTTTCTGATGATCGACCAGAATGGCAACCGCCTTCGCCGCGCATTCTGGTGGCGCTGGACACGGCAATGACCGTTTCCGAAGACCGCATTCGACGCGAGTCGGTGGAAGCCCTGCTCGGTGCCCGCCTTGAATCCGGCCCGTCCGCGCTGGCCGAAGTCGCGGCTCTTGCGGCATTGGGGGCCCCGGCACCGCTGGAATACCGCACGGCCTTGCTGGCGGCAGAATCGGGCGAAGCCAACAATTATCTCGCCGGGATGGAAGCAGCGGACTTTGCCGGTGCCCGCGCCGAGACATTGTTGTTTGCGATTGCCGCGCTCAGTGACGGCCCTGAAGCCGTATCGGCTCAGGCGCTCATGCGTGTCTGCGCCATGCTCGATCGTGTGGGTTTCCGCGACATGGCGCTCAAGCTGGTGATGGAACGGATCATCCTGGAGATTGCGTGACCACCTCAGGTCCTATTGCGCTTTTTCTCGACATGATGGCGGCCGAGCGCGGCGCGGCCCTCAATACGCTGGATGCCTATCGGCGTGATCTGGATGATTTGACCGATCGGCTATCGGGCAGGGCGCTCATTGATGCACAAACCGGCGACCTGGAAGGTGCCCTGGCGGGTATGCGCCGCGATGGCCTCTCGGCGGCGACGGCGGCCCGGCGCCTCTCCGCAGCCAAGCGGTTCTATCGCTTCCTCTTGTCGGAGGGTTTGCGCGAGGATGATCCGACCGCACGCCTGAGCGGACCCAAGAAAGGTCGCCCTCTGCCCAAAATCCTCTCCGAAGCCGATGTCGACGCCCTGTTTCGGGCTGCAAAAGACCGTCCGGGCGTGAGTGGTGTCCGAGACCGCGCCTTGCTGGAAATCCTGTATGCGGCGGGCCTGCGCGTCACCGAGCTTGTCACCCTGCCACTGGCGGCATTCGCGCGTGCCGAGCAATGCATCCATGTCACCGGCAAGGGCGGGCGCGAGCGGCTTGCTCCGCTGACCGACGCCGCGCTGGAGGCCGTGGCTGCCTGGCGGGCCGTTCGCGAGGACCATTTGCCGACAAATCCGGCGAAGCGAGCCAAAGCGGGCAAATTCCTGTTTCCAAGCAAGACATCTGCATCCGGCCATCTCACGCGCGAACAATTCGCCCGGATCCTTACCGGACTGGCCAGTGCAGCCGGACTGGATACGTCAAAAATCTCTCCGCATGTCCTTCGACATGCCTTTGCCACGCACCTGTTGGCCAATGGGGCGGACCTGCGAACTGTGCAGACGCTGCTGGGCCATGCTGACGTTTCGACCACGCAGATTTACACGCATGTGCTGGAGGAACGCTTGCGGACACTGGTTGAAACAGCGCACCCTTTGGCCCGGCGCTGAAACGGGCTTCACAAGGCGGCTTGTTCCTTGCGAACGGCCTCGTTAGGTTGCCCGGCGCTTTCGCGCCAAGCGGCGTAGAACAAGAGAACTGATGTCAGATCCCACGCGAACCTATCTCGATTTCGAACGTCCCATTGCCGAACTGGACGCGAAGATTGAAGAGCTTGAGACCCTGTCTGCGTCCAATGGTGCAGACAGCCCGGATGTGGCCGAGGAAGTTGCCAAACTGCGCCAGAAGTCCGGCGACCAGCTGGCGGCGCTCTATGCCAAGCTGGACCCGTGGCGCAAGACGCAGGTCGCGCGTCACCCTGACCGGCCGCACTTTCGCGATTATCGCAAGGCTCTGATCGAGGATTTCGAGGAGCTGTGCGGAGACCGACGCTTCTCCGAAGATCCGGCCATTGTGGGTGGAATCGGCCGTTTCCGGGGGCGGTCTGTGGTCGTGCTGGGCCATGAAAAAGGTCGCGATACGCAAAGCCGTCTGAAGCATAATTTCGGCATGGCGCGCCCGGAAGGCTACCGCAAGGCGATCCGCCTGATGGACATGGCCGAGCGCTTCAAAATGCCTGTACTCACCTTTGTAGACACGGCTGGAGCCTATCCCGGCGTCGGTGCAGAGGAGCGCGGTCAGTCCGAAGCGATTGCCCGCTCAACCGAGCGTTGCCTGACGCTGGGCGTCCCGATTGTGTCGGTGATTACCGGTGAGGGCGGTTCGGGCGGAGCCGTCGCACTGGCCAGTGCCAACACGCTGATCATGCTGGAACATTCCATCTATTCGGTGATTTCGCCGGAAGGCTGCGCCTCGATCCTGTGGCGCGACCCGGCCAGGGCCAAGGATGCCGCGACGGCGATGAAGATCACGGCGCAGGATTTGATCGGTTTGAAGATCATCGACCGGATTGTCCCCGAAGTGGTAGGCGGCGCACACCGCGCGCCCGGCCGGACCATCCAGTCCATCGGCGACGCGCTGGACACCTCGCTCGTTGCGCTGGAAGGCTTGAATGCCAGGGATTTGCGCAAGAACCGCAAGGACCGCTTCTACGCCATCGGCCGATTGGAAGCCGGCGAAGACTAGGCCAGATCCAGTTCCAGCCAGGGCAGGTTACGCCCTTCAAAAACATCAGACGGCCGGTCCTTGATGAAGCGTGCGCCCATGCGCTCATAGAAGGGCTTCGCGTCGGGGTCTGAGAGTATGGTCATGGTCGTCTCGCCGCGGGCTTTCATGCGCTGTACGGCTTCGGCGAAGAGGACGCGACCCACGCCGCGCCCGATGGCACCCGGCTCGATGAAGAGCAGGTCGAGCGATCCGCTCTTGCCCTTCGGATCAATCTGGCACACGCCCAGAATCTGACCCGCACTGTCCTCGGCGACAAAGGCACATCCGTCAGCCACCAGATGCGGCTCCAGGCGCAGATAAGGCGCGCAGGCCGCGATGAAGTCAGCGTCATAGCCCCAATGGGCCTTCGACCTCAGACAAAGCGCGGATAGCGCCTCGATCTCGCACGGGCGCGCATCGCGAATACGGACGGGGTCAGGTTGAGACGGTCGGTCCACTCACCGCCCCGTGGCAATGCTTGTACTTCTTGCCCGAGCCGCAAGGGCAATTGGCGTTGCGCTGAACCTTGCCCCAGGTTTCCGGCTTGTTCGGATTGACCGACGTCGGCACGCGGCGCTGCGTCGGTGCGACACGGGCGCGGTCGGGCCCGGGATTGTCCGCATCGGCTTCGTTGCGACCGGTGCGCGGATCGATATGCGTGGTGCGCATATTTTCCGGCATGGTCGGGGCCTCGACCTTCGGAGCCTGCTGCAGGCGGATCGACATGATCCGGCGCGTGAATTCCTCGCGCAGATTTTCCAGCAGACGCTCGAACAGCGAGAAGGCTTCGGTCTTGAACTCGTTGAGCGGATCACGCTGGGCATAACCACGCAGGCCCACCACAGACCGCAGCGAGTCGAGCTGTTGCAGGTGCTCGCGCCAATTGTCGTCGATCGTGCGCAGAAGCTCGTATTTTTCCACGCGCCGCATCAATTCCGGTCCGACGCTGGAGACCTTTTCGGCATAGGCCTTGTCGGCCTCGGCGATCAGGCGTTCGAGGATTTCCTCATTCGCGATGCCTTCTTCAGCCGCCCACTCGGTGATGGGCAGGTCGAGACCGAATGTGTTCTTGATCGTCTCGTCGAGCCCTTCAATGTCCCACTGATCGGCATAGGCCTTGGGCGGAATATGGGCTTCGACAATGTCTTCGGCAGCCGAATGGCGCATGTCCTTGACCACGTCGGAGACATCGGTGTCCGTCATGAACTCGATGCGCTGTTCGAAGATCGCCTTGCGCTGATCATTCATCACATCATCGTATTTGAGGATGTTCTTGCGGATCTCGAAATTGCGCTGCTCGACCTTTTTCTGCGAGGTCTCAAGCGCCTTGGACATCCAGGGGTGCTGGATGGCTTCACCCGGCTTCAGGCCCAGCGTGCGCATAATGGTGTCGAGACGTTCCGGCGCGAAAATGCGCAACAAATCGTCTTCGACCGATACAAAGAATTTCGAGCGGCCAGGGTCACCCTGACGACCGGTCCGACCACGCAACTGGTTATCGATCCGGCGGCTTTCATGGCGCTCGGTGGCCAGGACGAACAGACCGCCGGCTTCCAGGGCCTGCGTCTTCTTGACCGACACGTCGGCAGCAATTTCGGCCTTCTTGGCCGCAATGGCCTTGTCGTCCGGCTCCTTGCCGGCTTCAGTCTGGGCCGCCAGCCATTCGGCCAGCTGGAATTCGGGATTGCCGCCCAGCTGAATATCGGTGCCGCGACCAGCCATGTTGGTGGCGATCATGATGGCACCCGGCTTGCCGGCCTGCGCCACGATCATGGCTTCCTGCTCGTGATAGCGCGCGTTGAGAACCTGGTGTTCCAGCGGGATCAGCGCCAGCACGTCCTTGAGCGGACGGGCGTTGGGCCGGCCGGAATTCTTGAAGGCCTCGATTTCGGCGGCATCCTTCGGATAAAGGTGACCGAGCGTTTCGCGGAACACCTTCTTGTCGCTGAGCAGGGTCGACAACTGCTCGGATTTCTCGATGGACACCGTACCGACGAGAACCGGCTGGCCGCGCTCCTTGCAATCGATGAGCTCGTCAACGATGGCGGCATATTTGTCGACCAGCGTGCGGTAAACCTCGTCCTCGATATCAATACGGGCAATCGGCTTGTTGGTCGGGATTTCGACGACGTCCAGCTCATAGATGGCATGGAATTCGTCGGCCTCGGTCAGGGCCGTGCCGGTCATCCCGGCCAGCTTGTTGTAGAGGCGGAAATAGTTCTGGAAGGTGATGGATGCCAGCGTCTGGTTTTCCGGCTGGATCTCGGTTCCTTCCTTGGCCTCTATGGCCTGGTGCAGCCCGTCCGACAGGCGGCGTCCCTGCATCATGCGACCGGTGAATTCATCGATCAGCAGGACGGCCCCGTCCTTGACGATATAGTCCTTGTCGCGCTGGAAGACCTTGTGTGCCTTGAGAGCCTGATTGAGGTGATGGACGATCGACACATTCTCGACGTCGTAGAGATCCCCCTCCTTGAGCAGCTCGCGCTCGCGCAACAAGTCCTCGACATGCTCATTGCCCTCTTCGGTGAGCATGATCGAACGGGATTTTTCTTCCACTGAATAGTCGTCTTCGTCGAGCAGCGGAATGATGGCGTCGATGGTGCGGTAAAATTCGGTGCGGTCTTCAGTCCGGCCTGAAATGATCAGCGGCGTGCGCGCCTCATCGATCAGGATGGAATCCACCTCATCGACGATGGCGTAGTTGTGGCCGCGCTGGACCATTTCGTTCAGCGCATATTTCATGTTGTCGCGAAGATAGTCGAAGCCGTACTCGTTATTCGTGCCGTAGGTCACATCGCACTGATAGGCCTTGCGGCGTTCGTCATCATTGAGGCCGTGGACGATGACACCGGTTGTCAGTCCGAGCTTGGAGTAGACGGCGCGCATCCAGTCGGCATCGCGCTGGGCCAGATAGTCATTGACGGTCACGACATGGACGCCCTTGCCGGTCAGGGCGTTGAGGTAAACCGGGAGCGTGGCAACAAGCGTCTTGCCCTCGCCGGTCTTCATTTCGGCAATGGAATTGTTGTGAAGGACGATGCCGCCGATCAGCTGAACGTCAAAATGCCGCAGACCCAGCGTTCGCTTTGAAGCCTCACGAACTGCTGCGAAGGCTTCGGGCAAAAGCTGGTCGAGACTTTCGCCATCCGCGTGACGACCGCGGAATTCCCGGGTCTTTCCGACGAGCTCGTCGTCCGTGAGTTTGGCGAAGTCATCTTCCAGGGCGTTGATGCGATCAACCGTACCCTTGTATTTCTTGACCTTGCGCTCATTGGAGGTACCGAAAACATTGCGGACGATAGAAAGCATGGAAGACCCTGAAAACTGCTGGTAGAACCAAGACCCGGCGGGGCGTGGCCTACCCGTTGCGGCTGCTGCCGCAGCAT
>TARA_R110002073_G_scaffold7599_6_pt1 | contig 11614 bp, 9 predicted proteins | sample TARA_R110002073 | Tara Oceans TARA_R110002073 (sample SAMEA4397174) | marine metagenome | biome: Polar Biome; feature: [DCM] deep chlorophyll maximum layer (ENVO:01000326); material: water (ENVO:00002006), including particulate matter (ENVO:01000060) such as... | depth 40 m
TCCCAGCCCCCCACCGATCTCGACGTCGAAGTGCGCGAGCATGTGCGCGCGGACGCGCCCGTCGTCGACACCGTCCGGGATGCTGACGGCCGTCAAGGGAGTCAAGCGCTCGTCGGCGGGCACACGCGGTTCCAGGCCGAGTCGTGCGAGGCCGTCGACCAACCGGGCCGCGTTCCGTGCATGCCGGTTCCAACGCTCCTCCAGGCCTTCGGTCAGGCACACCCGCAGCGCCTCGTGCAACCCGTAGATGTTCTGGATCGGAGCGGTGTGGTGATAGGCGCGGTCGTCCCCCCAGTAGCCCATCAACAACGTCAGGTCGAGGTACCACGATTGGACCGGGGTCTTGCGACCTTCGATCTTGGCGCGCGCGCGCGTCGAGAAGCTGACGGGCGACAGGCCGGGAGGACAGGACAAGCACTTCTGCGTCCCCGAGTAGATCGCGTCGATCCCCCACTCGTCGACGAGCAGTTCGTGCCCGCCCAAGGACGTCACGCCGTCCACGAGCAGAAGCGCACCCAGTTCGTCCGCGACCGCGCGGATCGGCGGAATGGGTTGCAGCGCCCCGGTCGAGGTCTCGGCATGCACGACGCACAACAAGTCGAACCGGCCTCCCTGCGCAGCCTCACGAAAGGCGTCGGCGCTCAACGCGCGGCCCCACTCCCCCGCCACTTCGACGACCTCGCCGCCCGCACGACGGGCAACTTCGGCCAGGCGCGTCCCGAAGACTCCGTTCACGCCGACGAGGACGCGGTCCCCGGGCTCGACGAGGTTGACGACGCATGTCTCCATTCCGGCCGACCCGGTGCCGGACATGGGCAAGGTCAACTCGTTCTCGGTACGGAAGGCCGCGCGGGTCATGGCGCGCACCTCGTCCATGATCTTCAGGAAGGCCGGGTCGAGATGTCCGAGCGTCGGCCGCGCCATCGCGGACAGGACGGACGGTTCGACCACGGAGGGGCCGGGACCGAGGAGGACGCGGGAGGGCGGATGGAGCGGAGCGGGGAGTGTCTGCATGGAGAACGGATCCTCACGATCCGGGGACGTGTACGCAAGGCGCAGACGTGAGTCCTGACCGGTTCCAGTGATCTACGTCTGCGGGTCGCGCTCCTCGAAGAGGAGTGCGACCCGCAGGTGTCGAGACGTGAAACGGTCCGGCTTCAGTCCGTGTCACCCTGATCGACGTCGCCGGTGACCGGCTTGGCGGGCAGGTGGTCCTTGGCCTTCCACTGCTCGCCGTTCTGCTCCCACCAATCGACCCATTTCTCGGGCCCCTTGCCCGGATCCGCGCCCGTGAGCTGCTGCATGGACCCGACGACCGCGCGCCATTCGACGACGACCGTACGCTGCGCCTGGGCGCGCACGTCGAAGATCACGCCGGACGTCACCGACTGGATGATCGGGTCCGCGATCGAGGCGCCTTGCGCGATCTCGACGTCGAAGTCCTGCACGTACGCCGTCTCGAGCGTGACGATCAGGTTCGACCGCGTGCCGCCAGGGTGCCCGCTCGAGCCCTGCTTCGCGATCGCGTTCAGCCGCATCGCCAGCGGCTCGACCGCAGCCTTGTACCCCATCGTGCCGAGCGCCTCTGCGGCATTGGAACGGACCTTGTCGTACTCGCTGTCGAGCGCGCGCACGGCGGGTCCGATCCAGCTGGGGTCCTTCGCGTCACGCAGACCGCGGGCGGCCTCGAGGCGCACGTCCTGCATCGTGTCCAGGATCGCACGACGCGCCAAGTCCTCGCAGAGCTGGCCGGGCAGCAAGCGGCGCGTCGCCAACAGAGCGAACTCGCGGTGCTTGTCGTTGGGTTGGGTGATGCCGGTGCGCAGGAGATCCCGGAAGCCCTCGCGCTGGACGAGCGGCGCCAGTTGACGCACGCATTGTTCGCGGCGCGCGGGTGAGCCGCCAGCGCCCTCCTGCATCAGCACCTGAATCCACGGGTTGGAGCCGACGCGCGCATCGGTCGGCATCGCCGCGTACATGCACGGGTCGGCGATCAGTTCGAGGGCATCGGGTTGATCCGGGTCCGCCCCGAGAACGAGGTCGAGTTCCTGGACGGCTTCCTCGACGAGCCCCTGGGTTCCCATCCAGCGCGCCAGTCCGACGAGGACCTTGGGATGATCGTCCTGCAAAGCGACGCGTCGCGCGCGCGCTTCGGCCAGGACCTCGCGTTCCAGCCGGTGGCTGGTGACCTCGGAACGGAGCGCCACCCACTGACGATCGGAGCGCTCCTCCCAACGCCCGGCGGTGCGTCGGGTGCGCCCCCTCACGATTCCGTCGGGGGCGAGATGCAGGATGCGCCGACGATCGGGGAGGTCGACGTCGCACTCGTTGGCCGGGGGGATCGAATCCTGATCCTGCAGGATCGACGGACCGCATTCGGTCAGCGAGAGGGTCTGGGGATCGGTCGGCGCGTGGGCAGGTGCCGCGATCGGGAGAAGGGGGAGGAGGATGCCCAGCAAGGTCGGGATGGTCATGGAACGCGCTCGGTCAGTGCCCTGGCTCGCCCGCAAGGCGGAGGAGGGCGGATTCGGTTGGGGCTGGGTGCCCCGTTCCCCTGCAACTTCGGGACCAGCCGAACCTCCCCCAGGGAGGCCCCGGGAGGGCGGTTTCCACCTGCCGGAGCCCGCTCGCCTGTCCTCGACAGAGGCCACGCGGAGTGCCCATCGGCGCTCGACCGCTGCTTCAGCCCCCCAGGATCGCTCGTGTGGTCGTGTGAAGCTCCTCGACGATCGCCCCCCACTCCAACTCGAATTCGGATTCCCCCAACGAAGAACGGGTTCGGGCTAGCAGCTCCGACCTCTGGCGCAAGGAGTCCATGAGAACCAACTCGATCACTTGGAGTGTGTCTTCGTCGACGCATCCAGGATCAACCCCGATCGCGGTCGACAAGAGGTAGTCGGTCAAGGTCATCGGAAAGGTCTCGATCCTGGGAAGCCCCTTGGGAGCGACGACCGGTTCCGCTTCGGAATCACCGGTGCGGGCGAGGACGCGTGTCGCGGATTCAACCGGTTGCAGCGTGCTCGAGTGGGGCCTGGACACGAAGTCGTGTGATTCGATCACCGACCGGGCTGTATCCGCGACAGGGACGAGCGGTTCTACGCTGCGACCATCCTCGGCCTGCGACTGGAGGACGATCAAGAGTAGGCCCATGGTGAAGGTACCGACGACCGCGTGGCGATGCGCCGGCCTCGAACGTAACGGACGGCAGTCGACCGTGGTCACTCTGGCACACTCGCCAAGAGTACGAGGTGCTCTCGCTCGGAAACCACGACGCCACCGGGCCGCTCGACGGTGATCGCGAACAGGAAGGGTTCGGAGATGTCGTAGTCGGAGTGAATGGGAATCACGAGCTCACCGGAGGTCACGACGTCGAACACGCCGCCACTCACGGGATGGTCCGCCGACCGGTCGCGATCGAAGATCCAAACCTGGTACTGCTGCTTCGTGACGTCGTTGACCGGGAGGTTCTCGATGCGAAGGAACCCGGATTGAGCTTCCGGGCTCCAGACGACGTCTCCGCCGACGCCGAGTCCGGACACCAGGGGGTCTTCGGTGGCGGCCCAAGGCGCTTCCACGAGGTTCCCCGCTCGAGCCACCATATCAGCGCGCGCTTGAGCCGCAGTCGGTTCGGGAGTCCGGCGCTTCCACGCGTCAGACTGTACGACCAATACGACGAGCGCAGCGGCTGCGACGAGCCACCCCACCCAGGTCCTTGCGCGCGTTCCGCCGCCGGACCGATCGGCCCTGGAGCGAAGTGTGCTCTTCGGACTCTGTGCATTCGAGGTCGCTGCGACGAGAGCCACGCCCTGGGCGATCAGTCGGGCCTGGAACGCAGCTGAGCATTCCACGGAATCCGCTTCCACGAGGGCTGCGTGCGTTTCCGCAGCGGTCGATTCCAACTGCTGTCCGTACTCGAACAGGCTCTCTCCGTCCGCCGTCGGGTTCGAGCCGATGCGTGCCTCGAGTTCAGCGAGTTCCTGGATCTCGTCGCGCTCCAGAGTTCCTAGGGCGCGCGAGACCAGAAGGTCCATCAAGCGTTCTGCACTCATGACTTCACCCCCTTCGACGAGCTCGGCGCCAGGCGGGAGCGCAACGACTCCAACGCGGCGCGCAGCCGGGACTTGACCGTTCCGATCGGTAGACCGGTGTGCGAAGCGATCTCGCTGTGCGACAGGCCCGACATCAAGGAGAGCTGGATCAAGCTGGCCCACTCCGGTTTCAAGTCGGCCAACGCTGCGAGAGCGGTGCGGGATTCTTCGGAGGCGACCGCACTTGCGAGACCGGTCCTGGACGTCGACGCCGCTTCGACGGACAGCTCCTCCGGCAGCGGAGTCGCGCCGCGCGATCGTGCGGCATCGATCAGAACTCGCCGGGTGATCGTGGCGACCCACGTTCGTTCCGCACCTCGATCGGGGTCGAAGTTCGAAGCGGTACGCCAAACACGAATCAAGACGTCCTGGGTCAAGTCTTCTGCGCGCGCGTCGTCCCGGGACCAGGAGCGGGCCATGGCCAGGATCATGGGTGCGTACCTCTGAATACACACTTCCACAGCCTGCGCGTCGCCACGTGCGACACGAGGAAGGAGTGGAGTCAGTACTTGAGCAGGGCCCATTGGTGAGAGCCTACGGACGGCGCCTCCGGCTGGATTCGATTACTTCCAGAGAATTCCCAAGGGCCAGAATCGGCTGAATTCGCGATCCGATCGCGGATGGATTGCGAATGGAGAAACTGCGACGCAGGACCTCGCGTCCCGCACTCGACACCTCTACCTCCAATCCAACATGAGAATCCAACACCGTTTCAGCCTCGCCGCCGCCCTAATCGCAGGCGCCGTTTGCACGACCTCGTTCGCATCCGATCACCGGGAGGCTCCGTTGATCCAAGAGGATCCCTCCGCAGACATTGCCGACCTCTATGCGTTCGTCAACCCCAACGACTCGTCCAAGCTCGTGCTTGCGATGACGGTGAATCCATTCTCGACACCTGTCGAAGCCACGACGTATCAGTTCTCGCCCGGCGTCCGATACCGATTCAACATCGATACGACCGGGGATGCGATCGCCGAGTCCGAGATCATCTTCCATTCACGGCTTCTCAACGGTGTCCCGAAGTTCCAGGTCGAGCTTCCGGACGGAAGTACGTTCCTCGGTGACGTCACCTCGCCGACCATGGAGACGGCCGCGAACCCGGCCATCATCGTCAATGGCCCGAACGGCGTGCGCGCGTTCGCGGGTCCTCGTGACGATCCGTTCTTCTTCGACGCGGTCGGATTCTCACGTTTCCTGTCGGGAACCGGCACCTTCAGCGGCACGGACAGCTTCGCAGGATTCAACGTGTCCGCCATCGTTCTCGAGGTCCCGTTGAGCATGGTCTCCACCGGAACCGAGCCGCTCCAGATCTGGGCCGACACTTCACGTCGCAAAGTCACGGTTCGACGCGCTAGCACAGGCAAGTTGCAGCGCGAACTCGGTGTGTTCGAGCAGTTGGATCGTGTGGGCGTGCCTGGCGTCGGCACGGCGTTCATTCCGTCCGGGATGAAGGACCTTTACAACATCGGTGAGCCCAAGGACGATGGAGCGGCCTTCGCCGGGTCGATCGTGGGCACGCTGCAGTCGCTCGGGACCGACGCGACCAACATCGGCATCCTGGCCTCGGTGGCCGTTCCCGATACGTTGAAGATCGACCTGAACCAGCCGATGGGCTTCCCCAACGGACGCCTGCTCGCCGATGACGTGATCGACACGATCCTCTTCTTCGTCTTCAACCAAACCGTGGTACCGGACCAGGTCGACATGAACGACGCTCCGTTCCTGTCGGCATTCCCGTTCATGGCTGCACCGATCCAGGCCCCCTGAAACTCCTGCGTTCCGGACCGCATCTTCATGAATCAACGAGAACAATCCATGCTGCAACATCGACATCACGTAATGGGCCGCTTCGCATGCGCCCTACTCGCCGCCACGCCCCTCATGATGCAGGCGAGCGCACACGACGGCGACCACGGCCCCATGACTGGATCGACGGTTGCGGGGGGCCAGGCGCGGCTCGACTACCTCGAACACTTGGCGATCGAACGCCCCGACGACGTGGGTCTACTTTCCCGCATCGCACAAGCACGACTTGGACTTGCGCGGCGTGCTGGAACTCACGACTCCTACGAGGCGGCGGAGAGCGCCTATCGCCAATGGTGCGGCTTGGTCCCCACGCGTGCGGCGAGCCACGTCGGATTGGGTTACGCCTTGCTCGGACAGCACGAGTTCCAAGACGCGCTGAAGGCGGCACGCCAAGCTGCACGCCTCTCACCGGAAGATCCCTCGGCATGGGCCCTGCTGGGTGACGTGCACTTCGCGTTGGGGAATGTCGTCGAAGCCGAGTTCGCGTACCGCAGCCTCGAAGAGATGGACATCACCATGCAGTCGCTGTCGCGCATGGCGTTGGTGCACCAGGAACTGGGGCGCAACCGTAAAGCCAGGATCGCCTTCGAAGAGGCGATTCAAGCCGCGGAGCTGCTGGAGGAGACTCCCGTCGACATCGCCTGGTGCCACACGTTGCTCGGAGATCTCGATCTCGAGGAGGGCCTGCATGAGGCTGCTCAACATCAGTACGTACTCGCGCTGAAGCTCGATCCCGATGCGCGGCAGGCCATCATGGGCCTCGCTCGCGTGGAAATGGAACAGCAGAACCTAGCGCGAGCACATCTGCTCCTGAAGGGACTGGTCGAGCATCACCCCGGACCTCGGATCTGGATCGCACTCGGTGACGTCCTGCAGCGGATGAACTCGACGACCGAAGCGCAAGCCTGTTTCGAGCGGGCTGCAGAACCGATCCGATCCGAAGTGGCGGCTGGCGAACTGGGTCACCTGCGAGATCTGGCCGAGGCCGAGCTTCGACTGGGACACCTCGATGCGGCTTGGATCGCAGCCCAGCGGGACTTAGCTGAGGTGCGCCAAGACTCCGGCGCCTTCGAGATCCTCGAGCGTGTGCGACGCGCTCGCGAGACCGAGTAGCAGGCCAACCGGTTCGTCGTTCCCACGGTCCCTCGTCGCTGGCGTGCGAGGGATCGTGGCGAGCGGTTGCGGGCCCGTTCTACTCAGTCACCGCCGCCGGTCCCCACCGCGGCCTCCACCGCGGCCTCGAAGTCGGCCGCCGCAGCTGCGCTGCCGGTCTTCCCATGGGGGCCCGGCGGCGTCAGGTGCTGTTGGATCAGATCCCATTCCGTCCGTCGAGCGTGCCAGGCCAGCAACGGGTCGCGGATTCCGTGCCGCGTGTTGGCGTACGTCATCATGCTCCAGTTGGTCTTGCCCTCCCGCATCAAGGCATCGGCCATGTGGTGCAGGTTCTGGGCGTGCACGTTGTCGTCCATCAAGCCTGCGTGCAGGTGCAGGAAGCCCTCGAGCCCGGCGGCGTGATTCAGACAGGACGTCTGCTCGTACCCGCGAGGATTCGTGGTCGGCGTACCCATGTAGCGTTCGGTGTAGATCGTGTCGTAGAGACGCCAGTCGTAGACGCCACCTCCCGCGATGCCGAGGCGGAACTTCTTGGAGCGCAGCAGGCACGTCGCCGCCATGAATCCGCCGTAGCTGTAACCAGTGATCCCGACGCGCGCGCCATCGGCCCAAGAGTTGGCGCACAGCCAGTCGACGACGTCCTCCATGTCGGCCAGCTCCTGCTCGCCGAAGCGGCCGTAGCACGCGGAGATGATCTTGTGGCCCTTGCCGCTGGCGGTGCGCACGTTGCACCGCATCTGGATCACGCCTTGCTGCGCCAGGAACTGCGACCAGGCGCTGCTGTCCCAACGGTTGCGCACGGTCGGTGCGTCGGGTCCCGAGTAGGTCTCGATCCAGACGGGGTAGTTCGCGGACGGATCGAAGGGGGTCGGTTTCAGGATCGCCACGTCCAGCAGGAGCCCGTCGCGTGCGGCGACCTCGTGCAACTCCCAACGGGACATGCGATAGGTCTCGGCGGCCGGGATCGTGGCGCTGCCGAGAACGCGCAACAGAGCACCGTCCTCGCCGCGACAGAGTCGGATCTCGGTCGGCTTCTCCAGCGACGACACGCGGTCGAGGAAGTAGCTCCCGTCATCGTTGAACGTGATCGTGTGAGAGCCGCGATCCTGGGTCAGACGCCGGAAACCGGTGCCGTCCAGGTTCGTGCGATACCAGTGCGTGTCGACTGCGCCGCCCTCGGACGCGCTGAAGAGCAGCGTGCCCGCGTCCTCGTCGAGCTCGCGAATGCGGCGCACCTCCCAAGGGCCCTGGGTCAAGGGGCCGATCAACTCGCCGTCCGCGTGATAGCGATACAGGTGCGCGTAGCCCGTGCGCGTGGACATCCACAGGAAGGTCCCGTCGCGCAACCAACGCGGTGCGCTGGGGCGATCGGTCCAGGTGTCGGAGCGTTCCTCGATCAGGACGCGCGCGTCACCCGACTTCGGGTTCACCTCGAGCAGGTCCGCCCATTTCTGGATGCGATCCTGAATCGTGACGAAGCAGCGCTCGCCCGTCGGATCCCAGGAAATGCGCGTGACGAGGATCTCCTTGTCGACGTAACGCCCCAGGTCCATCCACACGACCTCGCCCCCATCGACGGGAACGATGCCGACGGTCGGGATCGGGTTCGGGTCACCGACCTTCGGATAGTTGGTGACCTCGGGGCGCACCCGGAAGTGGCCCTTCTCGACGTGATCGACCAACGTGAACGGCAGGACCGGTTCCTCGTCCAGGCTGAGGAACGCGACGTGCTTGGAGGAGGGCGACCACCAGAAGCCCTTGAAGTTGCCGCGACCGTAGAGCTCCTCCTGGTAGACCCAATCGAGCTTGCCGTTGAAGCGCTCCTCGGAACCGTTGGTCGTCACCGAGCGGGTCGTTTCGCCGGCGATGTCGTGCAGGCGCAGGTCGTTGCCCGTGACGTAGGCGACGTACGCTCCGTCCGGAGAACGCTCGTCCAGCTCGACGCGGCCCTGCTCGAGTTCGCCCGCGTCGAACTTCGAGTCGCCCTCGGGCTCACGGGGTGCGCGTTCCGGCTCCTCCTGCGGGGGCACCTCGACCAAGGTGCTCGGGTCGAGCCACCGCGCATCCTCACCTCGCCCAAGAACCAGGTGCTTGCCGTCCCAGGCCCAACTCCATGAGGCGACCTGGTCGCGGAAGCTGATGTGCTCGGCGTCCGGGGCGAAGTCGGCCAGGGTCAGGAGCTTGGCCCCCGCCGGAGCAGGTTCGGGTGCGCCACCCTCCTGCTGAACGGGAAGCACGGCGAGAAGGAGAATGGGCGCGAGAAGAGGGGGCATGACGAAGTCCGAAGAGAGGTTGGGTCCGCGCAGTCTAGCGCGGAGCGCCACTGGGGCTCCGTGGAGGCTACGTACAGGATCCCTGATTCCAACAATCGGAGGTCCGTGTCGAGCGAGCCCCTCGCAAAGGTCGATGGGATCCGCAGAGCTGGGCCCGGCCCCCTCCAAGACAGGTGGCCGCCGCCGCCAGGTCACCGCCTCGGCCTCCAGCCCGACCCGCTTCTCCAGGCGCACTCCACGCCACGCGCAGATGACTCACCTCTTGATGATCGACCCCAACCCCGTGCTCCGTCGGGAGGCCCTCTTGTGGTCCACCGAATCCGGATACCCGACGCAGGTCGTGCGTACCGTCGAGGACGCGCTGGAGGACATGCCGACGTCGGTCGATGTGGTCGTGCTCAACGTCGAGAACAGCCTGACCCAGGCGGAACGGATGATCCGCATGCTGAAGCAGGACGAGCGAACGGCGACCTTGCCGCTTCTCGTCTGCACGTGGTCGACGCAGATCCAGCAACTGGCCAAGTGGGTCCTGCTCGGCGCCGATCGCACGCTGCAGCATCCGATCGAACGCCCCTCGTTCCTGCAGGCGCTCGCCGCGCTGATCGGACGCGAGAGCGCACAGAGCTAGCGGCACGCGAACGGCGTCAACGCAACGCCACGCGGACTCACGAACGAACCGAGGGGAGGCTGCTCACGCAGCCTCCCCTCGCTTCGTACTTGGCGCTCTTGCGAGGACTAGAACCCGCGCTGTTGCTTGAAACGCTCGAACGGATCGTCACCGCCCGATTCGGCTTGCGCCTCGGGTTCCGGCGCAGGCTCTTGCGGAGCTTCGGAGGGCAACGGAGCACTCGGCTCCTCGGCCATGCCGAGGGAACTGCTCTGCGCCGGCTGTGCCGCCATCGGAGGTGCCGCCGGTGCGGGGTTCTTGTCGGGCATCGGCGACGCCATCGGCGCCGAGGGCAGACTCCCTTCACTCAGCTTGCTCATGTCCAGGCTCTTACCCATCCCGGTCAACATGGTCTTCATGCCTTCCTTGTCGATGGCCTTGAGGTACGCCTGCTCCGGCTCGACCTTGCCGTCCTTGACGAGCTCCGCGAGGGAGTCGTTCAGGAGTCGCATGCCCAGTTTGGCTCCCATCTGCATCTGCGACGGGATCTGATGGGTCTTGCCCTCGCGGATCTGGTTCGAGATACCGCTGTTCACGACGAGGATCTCGAGGGCTGCCACGCGTCCGCCACCGATCTTCTTGCACAGGGTCTGTGCGACGACGCCCTTGAGCGACGAGGAGAGCATGGTGCGAATCTGCGATTGGCGATCGGCGGGGAACTGGTCGATGATCCGGTCGACGGTGGACGCCGCGGTCGAGGTGTGCAGCGTGCCGAAGACCAGGTGGCCGGTCTCGGCGGTCTCGATGGCGATCTCGATCGTCTCGAGGTCACGCATCTCGCCGACGAGGACGATGTCGGGGTCCTCGCGCAACGCCGCGCGCAGTGCGCGCTTGAACGACTCGGTGTGCTCGCCGACCTCGCGCTGGTTCAGCAGGCACTTGTGGTCCTTGTGCACGAACTCGATCGGGTCCTCGATCGTGATGATGTGGTCCGAGCGCGACTTGTTGATGTGGTCGATCATCGCCGCGAGCGTGGTCGACTTGCCCGAACCCGTCGGTCCCGTGACCAGCACGAGACCTTTCGACAGGTAGCACATGTCCAGGATCGCCTGGGACAGACCCAGTTGTTCGACGGTCAGGATGTCCTCGGGGATCACGCGGAAGACCGCGCCCGGACCGGTGTTGTCCTCGAAGTAGTTGCACCGGAAGCGCCCCATGCCCGGAAGCTGGTATGCGAAGTCGGTGTCGCTCTCCTTCGTGAACTGGGCCTGGTTCTTCTCCGGGCAGATCTCCATCAGGATCTGCCGCATCTGCTTCGGCTCCAGGATCGGCGCGCCCTCGATGGGCACCATGTCCCCGTGCAGGCGCAGCATCGGCTGGCGGTTGGAGGAGAGGTGCAGGTCCGATGCGTCGAGCTCGCACATCCGCTTGAAGAGAGAATCGATCCAGGCCATGGTCGCGTGTGTGTTCGGGGGAGGTCTGAGGCAGAGATCTCTCAACGGAGAGATTCAGGCTGTCATCGACACGAACGCGGATGGACTGGAGGGAACCTCTGGAGGACACCGCTGCTAGGACATTCCATTGCGGACGACGGGCCCCGATCCCCCGCCGTTCGGCGCATTCCTCCCACCCAGAGAACGGCTCCTTTCGGAGTCGGGGGTCAGCTGCTGGAGGTACGGAGCCATCTGTGAAGAGGCATAGGAAATCAAGGCTTGGCGCCCGTCGTT
>TARA_R110002073_G_scaffold76656_17_pt1 | contig 11606 bp, 11 predicted proteins | sample TARA_R110002073 | Tara Oceans TARA_R110002073 (sample SAMEA4397174) | marine metagenome | biome: Polar Biome; feature: [DCM] deep chlorophyll maximum layer (ENVO:01000326); material: water (ENVO:00002006), including particulate matter (ENVO:01000060) such as... | depth 40 m
CACCCTTGATGATGCGGAACAGGGTGGACTTGCCACAACCATTGCGCCCCACCAGGCCCATCTTGGTCTTGGGCGGCAGGGCAAAGGTCGCCTGATCAATGAGCAGGCGGCCATCCATCCGGAAGGTAAGGTCATTGACGTGTAGCATGCGCGAGCGCCTATCCGAGCCTGTTCACTAAAGCAAGAATGCGAGACTTCAACGGGTCGATGCTGATAGTGTTTTGAGGTCCGCAATTTTTTGAACCAGAGACCAAGGAGTGGTCAGTATGCTCAGATGGATCCCTATCGTACTCTCCACCATCTGGCTCGGCACCCCGGTCTTCGCCATCCAGACCATCCCCGAATATGAAACATCGGAGTTTTGCGGACCAGAATGGGAATTTGTACTCGACTTTTCAGATATTGATGTAGCGCTCTCGGAACTTGAATCAGAAGCCCGATCTGATGTTGCTGCAGCGCAATATGTCCTGGCAAACCTCTATTTGCTCACTACGCTTCATCTGGAAACAGCTTCTGACACGTCCATACCCAGTGATCCCGAGCGGGGCATCGAATTGCTACAAAGCGCAGCAGAATTAGGGTGCGCCGATGCGCAATTGCAGTTGGGAGAGTTGTATGTGAGAGGCGAGATTGTTCCGTTTGATCGAACTTTTGCCCGGTGGTGGTTCAATCAAGCCTATGCGACCGGCCTTCCTACGTCTGAACAAGCCATCCGGGATTTCGAGCTCAACCCGCGGTTCCATCCAGGAAGTTCGCCGAGTTCACCTACTCCTGAAATGATTGAATGGTATCGCGCCCGGGGGCTTGCGGGTAACCAATGGGCATCCATTGCAATGAGCGCTTACGCAAGTTCACCGAACGGGCGCAGGCATTGGTTAACCATGGCTGCCGATCAAGGTAATGCCGAAGCCAATACCCAGCTCGGCGATATTTATTGGGATGACTACGACGCTACCCGCTACGCGTTGGTTGGTGCGGATATGACCCAAGCACGGGAATACTGGCACCGGGCTGCGGAATTGGGGGATGGGCTTGCAGTCGAACGGCTTTTTCTGGACGCTTTTCGTCGCGATGTGAATGGCGGTTTTGACCAGAGTGAACGTGCAGCCGAAATTTTCGCACTCGCCATGAGTTGCGTCGATGGAGAGCTAAGCGCTTATAAATGCGCAGGTATTGTTGCAGTTTCGTATTCTGTAGGTTTTGGCGTTGTGGCCGACCAGGATGAGGCCGAAAGGTGGGACGCGATAGCGGGCGAATTGATGGAGGCTGCTGGGTACGCCCGGTTTGTGCCTGTTTCGCCGCAATCTCACGATGCCACCGACGAATAGAAGCAAGCGCGTATCACGGCTTCACAGGGCAGGGAAGCGCCGCTATAAGCCCGCCCAAATCACGAACATCTCCCCAAACCCAATGGAGCATTCCCCATGGCGCTGCAACGCACCTTCTCAATCATCAAGCCCGACGCCACCGCCCGCAATCTGACGGGCAAGATCAACGCCATGATCGAGGCCGCCGGCCTGCGCATCATCGCCCAGAAGCGCGTCCAGCTGACACGCGAAAAGGCCGAAGGCTTCTACGCCGTGCACTCCGAGCGTCCCTTCTTCAATGACCTGGTGTCGTTCATGATTTCCGGCCCGGTCGTCGTTCAGGTTCTCGAAGGCGAAAACGCTATCGCGAAATACCGTGAAGTCATGGGCGCGACGAACCCTGAAGCAGCCGACGAAGGCACGATCCGCAAGACGTTTGCTGAATCCATCGAGGCCAATTCGGTGCACGGTTCCGATGCCCCGGAAACCGCTGCCGAAGAAATCAAATACTTCTTCAACGACGACGAGATTGTTGGCTAAGGCTCAAAGTTCTTCCTCTCTCCCTTGGGGGAGAGGATTGAGGTAAGGGGGTCAAGCAGGTTTTGGCTAAAACCATCACCAACCCCTCACCCTGACCCTCTCCCTTTTAAAAGGGAGAGGGAAGAGCGCCTCTGCCCCGGCATCCATGGACCACAGGGACCAACGCTGCGCGCGGCCCTGTGGTGACGCAGCAGAATGAAAAGCCCGGCCATTGTCCCGGGCTTTTTTATGGCGCAGACCTGCGTTCGTCAGCCGCCGCGAAATGCGCCATCTGGCCGCCATGTGCCTTTGTGAAGGCGGGGCGGTCTGTCGCGCGTGACAGGTAGGCCTTGCAGGCAGGGTAGTCCGCCAGTCCGCCGAATTTGTCGACCAGCCGGAACACGTCTGCCATCGCGATGTCGGCCACCGAGAATGAACTGGTCAGCCAGCATTTTCCTGTCAGCACCGTTTCCATGTGGTCGAGCCGCGCAGCGAGAAATTTATCGATGAAGCCGCGCTCCGGCGACTCGGTGGGGAAGTTCATGAAGTGGAATAGTCCCCAGGGCAGGCTCGCCATCTCGACTGAGTTCAGCGCGGCAAACACCCATTGCGTCACGACGGCTCGGCCGTCTGTGTCCTGTGGCATCAGCGTTTCGCTGAGTCCGCCCAGATAGACGAGGATCGCCCCGCTCTCGAACAGGGAGAACTGGCCATGGGTAAGGTAGGGGACCTGGCCGAAGGGCTGGTGGGCGACGTGATCCGCGGTGCGCGCATCGAACGGTACGGTGGCGATTTGGTAGGCCAGGCTGGCCTCCTCCAGCGCCCAACGGATCCGCAGGTCACGCACTAAGCCGCGCGGCATTTCCGGCACCCAGTCAAATGTATGCAGCGTGATTGCGGCCATGGCTGTCCCTGTTTCTGACATAGTCGGCTACCATCTTGGGACTGGAACGAAAATCAAGTGCCTACCAGCGCAATGAGGAGCCCGCGATGACAGACCATGCTCGCCACTACAGCGACGAAGCCTTTGCCGCAAAAATGGGCCGGATTTCCGGTGTCAGTGATCTGGTGAATTCCTCACGACGCCTCTACCGCATTCTGAAAAGCCCGGACACGCCGCGCTGGGTCAAGGCGATGTGCCTCACCGCGCTGGGCTATCTTGTCCTGCCAACCGATGCCGTGGCCGACATCATTCCGGTCGCGGGCCTTGTCGATGACGCGACCATGATCACGGCGGCGATCACGGCGATTGGTTCGCGCTGGGACAGTGCGCAAACTGAGCAGTAAGGCGCTGCCCCTAAGGTTTAAATGACCGAACTGGTGCGCTTCAATTGGGCGCAAGGATGTATCCAAAAAAGGAACACTCGCGGTCCCAGCGAAGGCTAGGACCCAGTTTTTGTGTCGCTGGGTTCCTGCCTGCGCAGGAAACCCTGAGTTTTTCTGGATCGCCGTCGGAAATCTTGCAGTGGATGGCTCTCCGATCTGGAAGCGTATCTCCATTTGCGCGCCAACGCAGTCAGGGGCAAACTCGCGTCCATGACTTATCTCCATGACCTGATCAAACGCCTGCCCAAGGCCGAACTTCATTTGCATCTGGAAGGCTCGCTGGAGCCCGAATTGATGGCCGCGCTGGCAAAACGAAACGGCATTGAACTGCCCTATGAGAGCGTCGAGGCGATCCGCGCCGCCTATGATTTCTCCAACCTGCAGGACTTTCTCGACCTCTATTATGTCGGGATGAACGTGCTGCAGACCGAGGACGATTTCTACGACCTCACAATGGCCTATCTGGAACGGTCGCACGCAGACAATGTCCGTCATGTCGAAGTGTTCTTTGACCCGCAGGGACATACCGAACGCGGTGTCGCCTTCAAGACGGTGATCAACGGCATCACGCGGGCGCTCGACGAAGGGCAGGCCCGCCATGGCATCACATCACGCCTGATCCTCTGCTTCCTGCGTCATTTGACTGAGGAAGCCGCGTTCGACACCCTGGCCGAGGCCACACCCTATCTGGCCCGCATCGATGGCGTGGGACTGGATTCCAGCGAATTGGGCCACCCGCCTTCGAAATTTCAGCGCGTGTTCGATGCCGCCGCGAAGCTGGGCCTGAAGCGCGTCGCCCATGCCGGCGAGGAAGGCCCGCCTGAATACATCTATGAAGCGCTCGATCTTCTTCATATCGACCGGCTCGACCATGGCAATCGCGCGCTCGAAGACGACGCGCTGGTCGCCCGCCTGGTGCGCGAACAAATGACATTGACCGTCTGTCCGCAGTCCAATCTGCGACTGTGCGTCGTCGATGACCTGAAAAACCATCCGCTCAAACGCATGCTGGACGCAGGCCTGCGCGCGACGGTGAATGCCGACGACCCCGCCTATTTTGGTGGCTATCTGAATGACAATTACATCCGCACCGCCGACGCGGTCGGCCTGACAGAAGCCGACATTGTGACACTCACCAGGAACAGCTTTCTGGGCAGTTTCCTGCCCCAGACAGAGATCGACGCGCATCTCGCGGAGATCGACGCAGCGGCGGCCGGTTAATCGTCGCGGCGCGGTTTCTGGCGCAGCGATTTTTTCTGCGCGTGCTGGGCCTTGGCCTCCTTCACCTTGCGGATCGAGGCGTAGGAAGGCCTGGCCTTCTTTCGCGGCTTGGGCCGGTGCGTGGCGCGCTCAATGAGGGCCGCCAGACGGTTGCGAGCTTCGGTGCGATTGAGGGCCTGCGAGCGCGATCCATCGGCTTCGATAATCAGGACACCGTCCTTGGTCATCTTGCGCCCGGCGAGACGCTTCAGACGAAATTTGACCTCGGTCGAGAGATTGGGGCTGTTCGCGGCATCAAAGCGCAGTTGCACCGCCGAGGACGTTTTGTTGACATGCTGACCGCCGGGGCCAGAGGCTCGCACAAAACGCTCTTCAAGCTCACTTTCGTCGATAACAATGGTGTCGGTGACGCGCATCCTAGCGCTCTGGATTGACCAGCATGCCCGGCGTGCCTGATTGCAGGCGCACCAACTCACCGGAAACCCGCGCCTTGCCTTCGCAGACCAGTTTCACGCAAGCCGGGTAGAGCTTGTGCTCGGCGTCCAGCACGCGGGCCGAGAGTGTTCCCTCAGTGTCCCCGGGCAGCACGGCGACGGCGGCCTGGCCAATGATCGGGCCGTCATCCATTTCCGGGCGCACGAAGTGAACCGTGCAGCCATGGATGCGAATGCCGGCTTCCAGCGCGCGCTCATGGGTGTGAACGCCGGGAAAGCAGGGCAGAAGGGAGGGGTGGATATTGATCAGCCGATCGCGCCACTGGCCGACAAACCAGGGTGTCAGAATCCGCATGAACCCGGCCAGGCACACATATTGCGCGCCGGAGGCCTTGATCAGATCATGCATGGTGGCTTCAAAGTCTTCGCGACTCTCATAGCCGCGATGATTGACTACGGCGGTCGGAATGTCGGCAAGGGCTGCGCGTTCCAGCCCCTGCGCACCAGGATTGTTGGAAATCACCAGCACGATTTCGGCCGGGTAGGCCGGATCAGCCGCCGCGTCGATCAGCGCCTGCATATTGCTGCCGCGACCGGATATCAGAATGGCGATCTTGGTCTTCGCCATGGCGCTATTTGTCCTTCAGTGAGCCGCAGACAAAGGCGCCTTCGCCCGCCGCTTTCAATTCGGCGACAATGTCGTCCGCGATATCTGCGTCCACCGCCGCGATCATGCCAATACCACAATTGAAAGCGCGGGCCATTTCGCGATCCTCGACGCCGCCGGTCTGCGCCAGCCAGTCAAAGACGGCCGGGCGTGTCCAGCTGGAATAATCGATTTGGGCAATGAGGTGGTCCGGCACCATGCGCGGCGGGTTCTCGACCAACCCCCCACCGGTAATGTGGGCCAGGCCCTTGATGCGCCCGGTGCGGATGATCGGAATCAGGGACGAGACGTAGAGACGCGTGGGCGCGAGCAGCGCTTCCCCCAGGGACTGCGAGGCATCGAACGGTGCCGGCGCATCCCAGGCCAGGCCGGACATGTCGACGATCTTGCGGATCAGTGAATAGCCGTTCGAATGCGGGCCGGATGAGGGCAGGGCAATCAACGCATCGCCAGCCTGCATGCGATCATGATCGGGCAGCAGCGCGCCGCGTTCGGCAGCGCCAACGACAAAACCCGCCAGATCAAAATCATCGCCGGAATACATGCCCGGCATTTCGGCTGTCTCGCCGCCGATCAAGGCGCAGCCGGACTGGCGGCATCCATCGGCAATGCCCGCGATGATCCGCGCACCGCGTTCCGGATCGAGCTTGCCGGTTGCCATATAGTCGAGGAAGAAAAGTGGCTCTGCGCCCTGCGCCAGCACGTCATTGACGCACATGGCCACCAGGTCGATGCCGATTGTGTCGAGCAGGCCGGTATCAATCGCAATGCGCAGCTTGGTGCCGACTCCATCCGTCCCCGAAATCAGGACCGGATCGTTGAATCCCGCCGCCTTGAGATCGAAGGCTCCTCCGAATCCGCCCAGCGCGACATCGGCACCGGGACGGCTGGTCGCCTTGGCCAGCGGCTTGATCCGATCGACCAGAGCGTCACCGGCGTCGATATCGACACCAGCATCGGCATAGGTCAGCGAGTTTTTGCGGTCGTCGGTCATGTCGTCGTCCATGTCGGCGCGTGTCTGTAAATTGACACTGAAAGGCGGCAAAGGTGCAAGGCGCGGGCTTCACCCGGCGGCTGGCGGGGTATAGTCTGATTATAGCCTATTCGAACAGGAGCTTTTGTCGTGCGCATTTTCCTCGCTGCCATCGCCATGATGGTTCTGCCTTTCACGACCGCGCTCGCGGACAGCCCCTTTATAATCACAGGCGTCGAGATTGACGCGCGCGCGTCCAATGCCCTGGAAGCCCAGACCGTCGCGATGCGCGAAGGACAGGTCGAGGCAGCGCGGCGTCTGATCGCCCGTCTCACTCTGCCGGAAGACCGTGCCGCACTGGGCGGGATCAGCGCCGATTCGGCCGCGGGCATGATTGCGGGCCTGCAGGTGGAAAACGAGCGCCGCAGCGCAACCCGGTACCTCGGTGATCTGACGGTGAATTTCGATCCGCCGTCCGTCCGGCGCTTTCTGCAGAGTGCCGGTGTGCCCTTTGTGGAGACACAGGCACGCGACACGCTTGTCCTGCCGGTTCTGTCTGGCGGCGGTGGCGATCGGCTGTGGGATGGCAATCCCTGGCTCGAAGCCTGGCAGCAATCGGGTTCAGCGTACTCCCTGACGCCCATGCGGGTCCCCGACGTCGAGGCCGCGCGCTATTTGATCGATGCTGCGGCAGCATCCGGCTTTGATACCGACGCTTTGCAATCCGTCGCGGACGCCTTTGGCGTTTCGCGGGTCGTTGTTGCCATTGCGCGCGGCGGAGACGGTTCGGTGCGTTATGATGGTGCCACCTATACCTTTGGCGCACAGGGCGTAGAGCGGCGTGACCCCATCAGCACAACCGCCATCAGCGGAAGCTTTGAGACAGCCGTGGCGCGCTTCGTCGGCGACATGGAAATGCAGTGGAAGCGTGACGCCGTGGTGCGTGGGTCCGGCACGCAGGAAATGCGCGTGACAATCCTCTACCGGAATCTGGCCGAATGGCGCCGCCTGCAACAGGCCGTTGCAAGCGCATCGCTGATCACCGACGCCCGGCTGGATGCCATGTCTCGCGACGGGGCGCTGATGACGCTCAGCTATCGCGGTGCCATCGGCCAACTGGAGCGCGAACTGGACGCACGCGGTGCCGTTCTGGTTCAGGACCCACAGATCGGGACCGTCGTTCGCGCCCGGTAGGACAACCGCCACGGCAGATCAGAAGACCATTATGGGTAAACAACTGGCTCTCGGCTTGCCGCCGCGGGATGATTTCAGCGCGGCGCGTTTCGTCAATGGCGAAGCGAATGCCGGTGCGCGCTCTGCACTCGCGCGCTGGCGTGACTGGCCGGGTGGCGCGATGGCACTCGTGGGACCACCGGGGACCGGCAAGTCTCATCTCGGCGCAATGTGGCGCGAGGAAAGCCATGCCCGGCTGCTGCGCGGACAGGGGATCGAAGCGGCCTTGTCGTCCAGCAGTGACGCCATTCCAATTCTCATCGAGGATATAGATCGCGGCTTCGATGAAGAAGGCCTTTTCCATCTTCTCAACCGGGCCGTATCCAGCCAGACGCAGGCCGTTCTGCTGACGGCACGAACCTCTCCCGCGCGCTGGCCGGTTGCCATTCCCGATCTCAAGTCGCGGTTGACGGCACTGCCGGTCGCCGAACTGTTTGAACCGGATGACGATTTGCTGCGCCGGGTCCTAGAAAAACTGTTCAAGGATCAGCAATCGCCCGTCGCGGATGGATTGATCGATTATCTCCTGCCACGAATGGAACGGTCGGTTGATGCGGCCCGTCGGCTCGTCGCGGCGCTGGACCGCGATGCGATGGCGCGTCGCACGCCCGTTAATCGCGGCGTCGCTCGCCGCGTGCTAGAAGACTGGGCGGAAGAAGAGAGCGGGAAGGCCTGACCATCCATGGACGCCAATGAGCCAACACCAGCCATGGGGACGACATCTGCTGAGCCAGCGGCTCCCGGTGTCGACCAGTCCTTGATGAATTCGCCGGATCGCTTCCTCAATCGCGAATTGTCATGGCTTCAATTCAACATGCGCGTCATGGAGGAAGCCCAGAATCCCAACCATCCACTGCTGGAACGGCTACGTTTTCTGTCGATTTCAGCCAGCAATCTCGATGAATTCTACATGGTCCGCGTGGCCGGGCTGCGTGCCCAGATGCGCAATGGGGTGACTGCCCCGTCCATTGACGGGCTGACACCGGCGGATCAATTGGCCCGCATCAACAGTTTCGCTGGCCAGTTGATGGATGAGCAATTGTCCGGCTGGCATACAATCAAGCGGCTGCTCGATCGCGCCGGGGTCAAACTGCTGGATGAAACGACCATCCCGAAAGTCGATGTGACGTGGCTGCGCAAGGACTTTCTCGAGCACATCCTGCCCGTCATCACCCCGCTGGCGATCGATCCGGCGCATCCCTTTCCCTTTATTCCCAATCTGGGCTTCGCTCTGGCGCTCAAGCTGCGCCGGAACAGCGATGGCAAATCCATGACCGCGCTCATTCCGCTGCCCAGCGGGGTGAAGCGCTTCGTCGAACTCCCCACGCGCCGACACACAAGGGACGGTCGTCCCGTCAAGCGCTTCGTCGCACTCGAAACCGTATTGATCCTGTTCCTTGATGCGCTCTTTCCCGGCTACACCCTTCTGGGCAAGGGCGCTTTCCGGATTCTGCGCGACAGCGATATCGAAATCGAGGAAGAGGCCGAAGACTTGGTCAGCGAGTTTGAACAGCTTCTCAAGCAGAGGCGGCGCGGTGTCCTCGTCCGGCTGAAAATCGATGCGGCCATGCCCGAAGACCTGCGGCGCTTCATCATCGGGCAGCTTAAAGCCGACCCGCAGGATGTCGGCGTGGTGGACGGCATCCTTGGCATGGCCCAGTTGTCACAGCTCATCCCGGATGACCGGCCCGATCTGACCTTTCCGTCCTATGAGCCGCGCTTTCCCGAACGCATTCGCGATCATGGTGGCGATTGCTTCGCCGCTATCCGGGCCAAGGACATCATCGTCCATCACCCCTATGAATCCTTCGACGTCGTGGTTCAGTTCCTGCGCCAGGCCGCCGCCGACCCGGATGTCGTGGCAATCAAGCAGACACTCTACCGGACGTCCAAGAACTCGCCGATCGTGGCTGCGCTGATCGAAGCGGCAGAGGCTGGAAAAAACGTCACCGCCCTGGTCGAGTTGAAGGCCCGGTTCGACGAGGAAGCCAATCTCAAATGGGCCCGCGATCTGGAACGCGCCGGCGTCCAGGTTGTCTATGGCTTCATCGAGTACAAGACCCACGCCAAGGTCAGTCTGGTTGTGCGCCGGGAGGGGCAGGACCTGACGACCTACGCCCATTTTGGAACCGGCAACTACCATCCGATTACAGCCAGAATTTATACCGACTTGTCCTTGTTCACGGCGGACCCGGCATTCGGACGGGATGCGGGGCGGATCTTCAATTTCGTCACCGGCTATGCCGCTCCGACAGACATGGAACGCCTGTCCATCTCTCCCATTGGCATGCGCGATTTTCTGCTGCGGCATATCGAGCAGGAAATAACCAACGCGCAACGCGGCAAGCCGGCCGCCGTCTGGGCCAAGCTCAATTCGCTGGTCCATCCCGAAATCATCGACGCGCTCTACCGCGCCAGCCAGGCCGGCGTCCGCGTTGAGCTGTCCATTCGCGGCATTTGCTGTCTGCGCCCCGGGGTTCCGGGCCTGTCGGAGAATATCCGCGTCAAAAGCATCGTCGGCCGCTTTTTGGAGCATTCGCGCATCGTCTGCTTTGCCAATGGGGCCCCCATGCCCAGTCCCGCCGCCAAGGTCTTTATTTCGTCAGCCGACTGGATGCCGCGCAACCTCGACCGCCGGGTCGAGGCGCTTTGCCCGATCCAGAATCCGACAGTGCAGCGGCAGGTCCTCGATCAGATCATGGTCGCCAATTTCAATGACGAGGCGCAGAGCTGGTACATGCAGCCCAATGGCGAATATGAGCGGGTCGACACCAGCGACATGGAGGCTCCATTCAGTGCCCACGCCTATTTCATGACCAATCCCAGCCTGTCGGGCCGGGGGCAGGCGCTCAAGGATGACCAGCCGCTGACGCTTCCCTATGGCGGACCGCGTCTTTGACCGGTCCTGATGCCACGCTGTTGACACCCGAGAACGCCATTGATCGCGATCTGGCCGTCATCGACATTGGTTCCAATACGGTGCGCCTGGTCCATTTCCGGTTGGAAGGGCGGGCGCTGTGGCCGATCTTCAACGAAAAGGTGACCGCCGGCCTGGGCAGGGGCATGGGCATAACGGGGCGTTTGCATCCAGACGGCGTGGACACGGCGCTGCGCGCACTCAAGCGCTATGCAGGATTGCTCGATGCCAAATACGTCAAGGAACGCTACGCGGTGGCGACTGCCGCCGTGCGCAATGCGGAGGACGGCGAGGCCTTCTGCGCCCGCGTCAAAGCCGAGAGCGGGTTCGACGTTCGCATCCTGAGCGGCGCGGATGAAGCGCGCATCTCGGCAATGGGTGTGGTCGCCGGTATTCCACATGCGCAAGGTGTTGCCGGTGACCTGGGAGGCTCCAGCCTGGAACTGACAGCCCTGCTCAATGGCGAAGTGGGTGAAGGCGAGACCCATGCACTGGGACCCCTGTCGATTCCCGAGGAAATCCGCGCAGACCAAAGCGCGCTGCGCGCCCATATCGACGCGGCGCTCACTTCGTCTCAGGCGCTCAAATCTCCCGGCGATACATTTCATGCGGTTGGCGGCGCATGGCGCGCCCTCGCGCAACTGTCAATTATCGCCAGTGATCACCCGCTTCGGGTTCTGCACCAGTACCAGCTGAGCCGGGATGAGGCGGAAAAGGTGGCCGATCTGGCCGCGCGCAGTTCGGCGGCGTCGCTCAGCGGCGTGGACGGAATCGCGTCGCGCCGCGCCGAGCAGCTACCCTATGCGGGGCTTCTGTTGAAACGGATCATGGATCTGGGCGGGTATCAGACAGTTGTCTTTTCGTCCTACGGCCTGCGCGAAGGTGTCGTGTTTGAGCAGCTGGGGGATGATCTTCGGGCGACGGACCCACTGCTGGCCGGGGCCGAGGCCCTCGCGCGTCCGGCTTCGCCATCACCCAGTTTCGGTCGGGCCCTGGCACAATGGATCGA
>TARA_R110002073_G_scaffold93865_2_pt1 | contig 11603 bp, 26 predicted proteins | sample TARA_R110002073 | Tara Oceans TARA_R110002073 (sample SAMEA4397174) | marine metagenome | biome: Polar Biome; feature: [DCM] deep chlorophyll maximum layer (ENVO:01000326); material: water (ENVO:00002006), including particulate matter (ENVO:01000060) such as... | depth 40 m
ATAATACTTTCCTGCCTTTGTATCATAGTAGAAGACTTTACCAGACTTCTTACTGCGGTATGGACCTTCGAGTCCTTCTTTCTCACGGTTGGGGTTTCTCGCACGATCGATTGGTGGAACGATAAACTTTTTCTGGTATGTCTTGTAGTGTGCCTTTGCAGACATCTCATCAACCTGTTCGACGGACTCGTCCTTTGAAGTGCCACGGCCGGCGTAGTCATAATCGTAGTCCTTCTCTGGCACTGGATTCTTCTTCTTCTTATCTACTTCTTCGTATCTACTACGAGTTCCATCTTCACGTTCTTTCTTAATTTGTGCGTCTCTCTTGGCTTTGGCCACGGCAACGCCATCAAGATACTTCTTATACGAAGCAGTATCCTTTGTTTTATCGATACCACCAAAGGTAGTCTTCAATGGGTTCTGTCCAGCAGCCTCACCAATCTTTAGATTGAGATTCTTTTTGCTGGGATGCCCCGAACCCAAACGTCTTACGCCACTGGTTCTTGCCTTCTTGCGTTGGAGTGAATCCATTGCTCCGTGCATGTCCTCTGGGGAATATGGCTTTCCATCCTTACCGCCATCCTTGGACATACGATACTTGGTGCGAAGACGAATCTCTTCTGCCGACTTCTTGGAGTCGAATTCTGCCTCTTCTAGTTCCTCACCCTCGGTGTGTTCGTGGTTCTCGTGAACCTCTCCTAGATGGATCTGTAGGTCGTCTGTAGCGACTCCCTGCTCGATCCCATGCTCGAACATGACATCGTACCAGTCGATGTCACCGAACTCATCAGGAGCAGCGTGCTGCGAGTGAATAGGGTTACCATGTCCGAAGTCAGCGTGTTCAACATGGGTAGCACAGTAGTGAGTACCCTTTGGATACTTGCCATGTAGTTTGGTGATCCTCTTCTTCTTTGCCTCACTGAGATCGAGATCAATCAACTCGTCATCCATTTCAAAACCTTCGGTGTGAACGATCTTTCCGCCCTTTGCTTCGACCGAGATCTTGGCGCCCTTGTTATTGGCTTTAGAGAATGCAACAACGTCCTTTAGTTCTCCGTGTTCAGCACCACGGAAAGTATCAACTACCTTACCACCTTTAATGGCAACAACAGTAAAAGGACCATCATTCTTCTTTACCTTCAACGCTTCATCGAGATCGACTTCTTCATTGGTCGATTCCCATCCACCACCAGCAGCCTTGTAGTGCTTCGATGCCCATGCGTTAGCATAAGCAGAAGGATATACATCAAACTTAGATCGGGCAGCAGAGATTGACTTGGCCCATAAAGCAGGATTAGTGGGTTTGTTCTTCTCGTTGAGAAGATCTTCATTAATCTGCTCATTAATCATGTCGTTTAAAAATTCTTTTGCTGATTTCATATCTCGATCTTCCTTCTTAATATTGTTTGAAACGTTGATGGGTTTATTACCCGTTCCTGGCCTATCTGTATCTGGATCTTGTGCTTTCTTACGCTTCGCTGCGTTCCCAATTGCTTTCTTACCGCCTTGGGTCCGTAGTTGTCTTGCCTTCTTAGGTGAAAGACACTTTGGTTTACCCTCACCTGGCTTGGAGTCACCACACTTACCGACTCGTTCACCCTTAGTGTTATACCTATCCCAGCCGGCTTCTCCACCTGCGGATTGTCCAAACCATTTACCAAGGCCTGAGTTTTTGTAGACCTCTTTAACAGGCTCGCCAGGAGTTTCTTTCTTATACTTCTTCAAGAGTTCTTTAGTTCCAAAGAACCCTGCTCCAGCGGGTTTATCTTTTTCACTCATCTATAGTCTCCTGAATACTATATGTATAAAAAAATAGGGTGGACAAGCCACCCCATTTCAGTTCTGTGTTATATTTAAAATACGTTCTGCTTGTAGTTCTACTTGTGCAGTTCGTTGTGCGCCAGGCCAGTATAGGTAATCTTTATCACCATTCTTCTTGAGATTAATGAGCAGAGGAAGAACCAACTGCTCAATCTCGTTCATCTTGGCTTTGAGGAGTTCATCATACTGTGCTTTTACGGCACCTGCACCCTCGCAGGTACTATTCATCTCAACAATCATTTGGAGTTTATCCTGAATCTCTGAGATTTGTTCAGGTGTAACCTTTTCTTCTTCAGTAACTCCGCCGATAAGATTTTTTAGTTCATCTTCATTGACTGCCATGAAACCAAAAGAATCATTGTTATCAAATCCATCCATGAAATTTGGATCTTTATCTGTCATCCCTTAAACCTTTCTGACATGTTTTTACTGTTTCCAATATTGTGCATAATGTTTATCTCTTTCTGTGTTTTGTATATGGGAGGGCCTTCGACTATCCACTTACCTTCAGATCTACGAAAGAGATTAAAGTCTTCTTGGTTGTGCCAAGTTTCAGTTACACCATCTATAGCAAGAACTAAAAGTTTTTCATCTTTTACCTCTTTAACAATTACCGTTTCAAGTGTGTTGCGATTGAGTGCAAATTTTCCTGGCTCGAATTCGAGTTCCATGTGTATTCCAATCCCACAATACCTTCAGGAGTTGTGTAATGTATGCCTTTAAATAATGCCTTACACCAAGGTAAACAAAGACAACAAGGTTTGGCGATTCTCATTTCACCAAACCTGTTGAACCTAAAGTTATATAGGTGAAGATTTTTACGCTGGTCCGTTTTTAGGAGTGCATTCAGTTCACTGTGCATTTCCGAATAACGATATCCAATAGCCTTAGCAATCGGATGCGTCTTATACTGATTAGTTCCAATTGAAACAACATCACCCTTTGAAACAATGATCGAAACGTGCTTCTTCTTTCGATCTAAATCAATACAAAGAGGCTTAGCAATATTAATCAGTTTTTCTAATGTTCTTTCGCACACGATCAGGTTCCAATACCGTACAAATCCATTGGTTTACAATTTGACCAGCCAACTGTTCTGCTGAGATACCATTTTCCGCAGCATATTCTGTTAGAGATGCTAGATGATTATCTGGTAGAGAAATATTTGGTGTTAGAAATGTATTAGCCATTAAGAATCCTTTAGTTAAAAATGAACTGCTCGGGCTGGACTCGAACCAGCAACCTTTCCGTTAACAGCGGAACGCACTACCAATTGTGCTACCAAGCATTACACTACCCTCCGAAGGAACATGGGCGGCAGGACTCGAACCTGCGACCTGCGGATTAGAAGTCCGCTGCTCTATCCAACTGAGCCACGCCCACTTCAGTTATCGCAACTTTTTACCGTTACCACGCCGAGAAGTTTTGCCAGCCGCATTGCCCTTTTTCCTCTTGGTACTGCGGGGACGACCCACGTTCATACCACGAAATTCTTTTGAATTAGACTTCATCTAGCAATTCCTATCAAGTAGTAAGTTTAAGACCAGAGGGATCTACAAGTCCTGCACCCTTTGGTCCTGTTGGTGGGACGACAAGTCCTGAACCAAACTGACTGTTGTAATGGTTAAAGAGTTCATCATGAAGATCAAGAACAAACAGAATAAAATCTTCAGGAAGATCAATACCACTATCAGTAACATTGGTATACGGCATATAAGGCATCAGTCCAACCGATCCGTTTCCAGTAGGAACCAGAATCACTGGATTATCCAGATGTCCATCACTCCACTTACCAATAAGTTCTTCACCACTCTTAAGCCTAACCAGTTTCACTTCACTCATTTTTTAGAATCCTTTTTGTTTGAGTTTTTTGGTTGTTTCTTTTTACCGAAAATCGCTTCATAGTTTTCGGCATATTTTTTGCTATTTACGGTTCTATACTTTGAACCCTTACCCGCTGCATGTTTATTACCCATGATTTTCACTCCATTATTATACAAGGTACAGTGAATAAGTCAAGTCATATACATATATATCGAGGAACTAACTAAAGGAATTTCTAATGGACTACTTTGGAATTACAAAAATAACATTTGCTGCCGACGGCGTAGGTGTTACTCTGGATACAAACTTTAAAGCATACTACGCTTCTGGTGCGGCTTGTACTGTAAACTTCGTATCAAAAGCAGGTGACCTTCCCGCCAATGTAGTTATTCCTGCTGGAACTATACTACCAGTATTCAGTAGGGTAACTAACGGAAGTGGTACTACTGCGGCCGGCGGCGAACTTTTCGGACTATATTGAATTTGTGTGACCCCCGTCGCACGGAAGCCCGCTGATGACTTCACACATCGGCGGGCTTCCCTCTAATTAAAAATAGGTGTGTACCCCGAGAAAGCCGGCTGAGACTTTATCTACCTCAGCCGGCTTTCACTTTATATCAATGGGACTCAGGGTTATTGTATACCTGAAGGAAACAGAACGAACGTACAATGTCTGTAGTAATCTGTTTCCACCACTCTACACATCCCGCTAAGGATCATCTCATACAAGCATTTCTGCATCATACGGACAGGTCGCTAAACCATTTAGAGTTTGCACTATCCCCATTCGTAGAGGATTGTTATGCGAGTCCCGTGTAAGGGGTAATTAATCCCTTACAATTTTTTTCCATTTCACATCGAGAGTTTTGTCATACACCATTAGGTAACGGTGCTTTCTACTTCTGTCTCGCCACTCACCTTCGATTCCACTTATTTTTCCTCTTGAGTGTTTAACAAAACTACCATCTTCTTGCTTGATCCAGAAATCTTTCTTGGGAGCAGAGAGTCCATAGTAACCGAAGTTGGACGCCCTGTAAATAGTTCCCTCATGGAAATCTGAATCAGCATAACTTAATACTGCTCGCACTTCACAACTTTGCCGCAACTTCCGCAGACATTTTGCCACGAACCATGACGCCAGATTCCTTTCAGAACTCTGTGGTGTCGGGTGCAAACACAACCGACTGAGTTCAAAGAGGCCTTGCTGCTCCGTTCGCTTGAGTCCGAACGCGGACTGGGCGAGTTCTGGAACTGGGAGGCCAGTAAAGATACAGACTCCAAGAGGGCCTTCAGCGGAGATGGGTTCATCACGAAACAATCCATAGTTGTAACCACTTTTGAATCCCTTGGAATGATCCTTCAGGTAGTGGTACTTCAGAAGTAATTGTGCGGCTTCTTTCTTACCGATAGTAGAAATTACGAAGTCACTTTTCATAAAGCGAGTGGAGAGAATCGAACTCTCATGAGCAGGTTGGAAACCTGCCGTAATGCCTTTATACGACACTCGCTATGGGGTCGGGTGGGGAGCATTCCCCACCCGACAATTTTGGTCCTAATCAATTAAGATCAGATGCTGTAGCGGTTGCCCTCGGCGTCGTAACCGTAGGTACGATCGCCAGGATGGGTATCTTCCATGAAGTAACGGGTCATACCAGTAGCGGTTGATTCGCTGATGATTTCCCAGTTACCGAAAGCCTCAACCTGCGACTTGATGTCGCTGATGGTGGCTCGAAGATTCCCGACACCAAATCGTGCCTTTGCTTCATTAGCCGTGAGGCCCTTGCCGTTGGCAAGATAGTTCATGACTCGACGCTTTTTGGTGAGAGTGTTGTTAGACATTACGCTGTTTCCTATTGACTGGACAAAGAAGAAGAAGTCTGTAGTGCGTTACCAGTCCATCCGCACTTGACTTTGTATATTGTATCCGAATCTGGTTGATTGTCAACCCCTTGATTCGGTTTTTCTGAAAAAAGTTGCGGGTGGCGATTCCGCATTACGCCAGGGTTTGACCTAAGATCCCTAAACTTGGATGCCTGTTGCTTGTTCCGAGAAGGTCGAACGATCTCGGGCTGAACTATATGTCAGCGGGACTCATTTATATAAATCATATTATAAGGTAGGCTATTAGTCATCGGTCGTTAAGGAATCTTAATCATGGGTTTCTCCACTTGTCAGATAGTATTATAACACATATTGAGTCGTTGTCAACCTACTCGAAAAGAATCTTCCTATATTGTTGAACAATTTTCAGCCTTTCTCGTATAAATAAACATGATGCGACATCTTACACAGGTTCGATATATATCAGCCTTTTTGTTATGTGCCACACTATGGGGTTGTGTTTCCGCTCCAAAGACCATTCCTCATCAACAACTCCCACCAGTGCCAGATGTCACTGATCGTGTACTCCAACAGACAGTGCAGTTTTGGTCTGTACCTTCAATACAAAATGACCCGTACCATGCGGCGGGTGCAATCACTGAGTCCAATGGAAGAGTCTTCGGCACTGGAATACTCATCTCACCTACGCACGTTCTCACTGCGGCCCATGTAGCCACGGCATACGAGAATCTACGTTGGGAAGAGTACGATGGTAGATCTATTGCCGTCTCAGAGATAATCATACATCCAATTGACAAGGACATCTCAGTCCATCACGATATTGCCATATTAGTATTAGAGTCTCCATCAATAAAGAAACCACACACGAATCTCTTCGGTGATAACGCGAAAGATGACGTTGAGAATTTTGAGTCGTTGCGTATCGTTGGTTACTCATGGGGCATTCGTAAAATATCCGACAAGGATATCTTCACATACTACGGCAGACTCATCAAACAACCACACATTCTACTGATGATGCCTATCAACGCAAGTGTATGGCATGGTGATTCAGGTGGTCCAGTCTATACTGAAGAGAATGAACTCATCGGTATCGTCACACACTTTCGATTACTCAGTAACGACATGATACTCGACAATGGTTGTGCGAGTATCGAATACTATCGGCCGTGGGTTCGCAGTATCGTACCCAAGTCTTAGAAGTCTCAACCTACTTGAAGAGAATCTTCCCAGTTTTCTGTGAGATACCAGTTAGGCACTTCGCTGTGCTTCCAACAGGCTATTGCCTTCTTCTCTTTAAGATAATATTGCCTATAGGCAGAAACAGCATCATTAGGCACTTTACAATACTCGGGCATAGCCTGTGCAAATGGTGTCTGTTTGTAAGACTCTAGGATCCTCTGTGGTGGATTCTCTCCACACCAGTAGATGATGTCTTCTGACGCATGTCGGCGCCCGTAGCGACGGGTATACTCCTCGCACAGAGCAAGTCCATGATCCACCAACCAAAGGTAGTTCGCTACCGTCTCTCTAGCCCAGATGGTACAGGGATGGTTCACCATCGTCGAGCGATAGAGGAACTCATCATGTGTAGGATGAATCCATGTCTTGATCTTTCTGCCGTTCTTGGAAAGCCTAATCGTTTGCTCCCCATCCAATACACGATGAACGGTCGAAAGCATTTGGGCAGTTTCAAGAGGCATTTTTACTACATGCTTGTCGAACATTTGCTGTGCGGCAAGCCACGGATTCTGGGACAATACAAAGATGTTCATTTCTATTCCGTGAGAAAATAGGCGAGATCATGTTCACTCATGGTTTCACGAAGTCCGTCGAAGTCAACCTTATAAAAAGTCTTTCCTTCTACTTCCTGAACCTCTACGATTTTACCCACTCGTTTACTGTTGGAATGAATTACTGATTCGTTTAGATTATAGTTACTCATCGTTTTTTACCTTTACGCTTTGCTTTAAGATGTTCAAAGTCATGATATTTATCACGATCCAATGGAAGAAGTGCTGCTAGGGTTTTTATTATAGTAGCAAGTTCACGATAGTCAATCAGATCGAGTAGATATTTTTCATATCCAATTACCGCTGCCTCACTGGCCTCAACAACACTCTGGACCCATTGTTTCTGCTCTGGGTTCTGATCGGCTTTGTAGTTCATCACTGCACTCCTTTGCGGTTTCAAACAGACACGGCGTTTCCGCATCCGTCTTCTTTATATATTCCGCAGCCTCTCTGAAAATATCAGAGAGTTCTTCTAGAGTATCGGCGTCGAATCCATCAACCATGCTATCCACATTAAAGTTGAAGAGACAAGCACGCCAGTTGTTGTGGTTCCTTACGAGTTCAATCCGAGGAGTCCCACAACCAACATAGTCCCAAGGCAATCTAAAGGTAGGTGTAAACATATCAGACATTCCTTTCGTTGATTTCACGGCGAAGTTCATCATAATGTTGATCGCGGCCGCGGACTAGTTCATCATAGTCTGCGACACGATCTCGTTCAATACGACCGATCTCATCATCACGTTCCCAACGATTTACTTCGTCACGATGCGAGACACACAACAAAACAACGGCAATGCCGGCGAAGATATAGAACAGATTCATTTGATCAGTCTGATGCCCGTAAAAGGCAAGACCACCAAAGATTACGGCAAGATTATTTGTGCTTGCAAGTTTAAACATTATATTAGTCTCCTAGTTTTTCAATGTTAGGGGTAAAGTCAATAACGGTAGTAAGATCGAATGAACGCCAACCGTTCTTTTCGATATCCCAGACAACCAAACGATTTCCTTCGTTGAGATCTTCTGGTGACATCTTCTCTCGAACAAGAACTTCAGGCGCCCATGTACAATACATGACACGCAAAAGATCATTAGATTTCTTCTTGAAGATCACTCGACAGATGCCTTGTTCTAGTTCTGTGATTAAATCCGATGGAGTATAAGTTGGCATCAATCTTCCTTGTTAGTCAGTTTACGCATCTTTTCACGAATGCGTTGATTCTCTTGTTTTGCTTTTTCCAGTTGTTCGTCCCGTGGAATTTTTCGTTCGGAAAAAGACTTTACGGTTTCTCTTGGTACTCTATTAGGCCTGTTCATTGTGAATCCCTTTTATGTTCCTCTCGGATCATTCGTTCCTCGCTACGAACCTTCTCTAGAATCGCAGTCCTCAACCATGCACCTCTGGTCTGGTGGTCGTGTCTTGCAAGTGAATCTATTCGTTCAACAAGATCATTCGGCATTCGGACGGTAACTTGTTCGTTAAACACTAGTCGTTGTTCTGTGGTCATTTTTGTTTCCTTAATTTTTTTCATAGTGAATTTCTTTCATGATCCTCTCGCGGGATCTCGTAGTAACGTTTTAGGCCCCAGTGTTTTGCTAAGGCTCTTTCCCAACATGCCCCCTTACTGAATTGAAACCCTGACATCAGATAGATGGCATCACACGAACGAAGGGCAGCAACATCTCTGCTCGCTGCTTCTTCGTATTCATATTCGCCAACTTGATTTGGTTCTATACCAGCGTCACGATCCATAGCGGCTGGATTCACAACATCCCAACCATCTGCTCGTAACTGCTTTTCCTTAATGTCGAATGCTTCCCAATTTAGATTAGGAAGTCCGCTCATCGGTCCAGCAACATAAATTTTTAGTTTGCTATTCATTACAAAATCCAAGTGAGTCGGGGGAGACTCGAACTCCCGAAAATAACGTTATAAGCGTTACTGCTGATGCCATCCGCTTCCGACCCGCGTTTTATATATTATACACTTTGCTCTTTGAATGTCAAGCGAGTCTTTTTGTTATTTACATGACCCTCTTCATTCTTGTTGAAGTAGTTTGACTTCTGCCGATCATCATCGTGACCAAGACGGTAGTTCATTCCATTAACAGGTTCGTCAATCTTTGCACGATTGCCAACATGAACGGCAATAGAAGAAATCATATGATTAGCAATACGGATTGCTTCCTCTTCATCTGTGCCTAGTGGGATATCAATATGAAGTCTATACTCACTCATCAACAATTTCCTTTCCAATGGAAGATACACGATACGCAATAGAAACAAATTCTTCAGGGGTTACTTTCCCTGTATTCTTTCCCTTAAATGGTATGTCTTTACCTTCAGGGTCATGAACCTTAATTTCAACGTTTGGGGCCGAGTAGATATCAATAAGATTACTTGAGAATTCTTCTGTAGCAACACTATCACAATCGAAGCCTACACCCCAACTACCTGTAATACTATATTCATTATCGAAGGTAAGAATGATAGATTTTCTATTCTCTGAAATTTCAATATTGTAATCACTCATCATCATCCCTTCTTATGAAAGCAACATACACAAGTAGAATAGAGACGGCTAATAGAAGAACATCATAGGAAGACTGCATCAATAAACCTTCTCTTGTTTAACATTAGTGTAAATACTTTTGATCATTGAAACCACTACAAAGGTAATTATAACCCCGATCGAAAATCTGTCAAGTAAAATTTAACTATTATCGTAGTAAACATCTATGTTGTTTTCATTGATAACAACTTCTACTATCTTGAGAGTCGGGAGATTGTCGCCAGGATTTTGCTTAGTCCAAGACGAAATCCATTTTCTGTAAGTGTTTCTAAGTTCATATTCCGTTTGAAAATCACCGAACAAACGTTCAGTAGTAACTTGAGGAATATAATTAGAATTACCTTGTCGTGGATCACCATCAGAATAAGAGCCTCCACTACAAACGTAAGCACGATATACTACATTTGATGCCATCTTTATCTCCTATTGTATTTAGACGATAGTGATTGTACCTTCGCAACTATACGCAAGATCAGTCACAGCATTAAGATCAATATTGTCTTCGTCGTTCCAGAACAATTCAATCGAATGAGTGTCACCACGATGGATGCCACCACGCTCAATGATAGGTGCAGTCCCTCTGATAATATCATCAAACGACATCTTCAGTTCGTACAGACTCTTTTCAAAACTGTTTCGATCGTCTCGTTTGTTGAAAGTAAAACCTGCTTGCATTCTATGCTCCAATAAAAAGAATCGCCAGAGAGGATCGTAAGATCCCCCCTGGCATGTATCACCTTCGGTTAACGCGAAAGGCGGTTTCGATCTCTCGGTAGAGAGAATCCTGTGACCGAAGCCACTTGTTTTGGTGAGAATTGATATCGACGATGCTCGTCCTACCATTCTCGTCCGTGGCTTCGGTAATATACCAGATGGTATTACCATGCTCCATCAGGTAAGTAACCTGAGTGTGATGGTGCCGAACCACGGTCTTTTCAAAAACGCTAGACATGATATGTCTCCTAATGCGTTTTAGTGAGGAGGAGAGAAACGTTCTCTCCATGTCTCAACCCACCCAGCAAATCTCGGCGGGGTTGTTGTTCCACTTTTTTCGATCCTGCTTAGGCGACTTATCTCGTCCCCAAGTCTTGGCTCGATTGGATGGACGGGCCTTGTCGCCACGCCATTCCTTTTTCTGCTTCGATTTCATACCTTTTCTGTGTTCCACAAAATCCTCGAATCGTTTCCGTCGTATCGAACGGTTGCCATACCATGATAGTCGCCATCATCCATATTATGAACGACCCATTCATCCTCTTCATCTTCGGTGAGATCTTCTGGCATCACAAGTTCCGTCCATTCTCCACCCATCTGAGTGAGATCATGAAAGTAAAGACGGGACCACGCAATTGGATCAGAGATTGCTTCATTGAATTTAGATTCAACTACTTCAATTGAAACGTCATCAGGAATCCACGACCAATATCGATAGCCATATTCTTCTTCTACAAGGATTTTGAGTTCTGTTGAAATCATCATGTTTCCGTCTGGTGTGTATATCGTTGCTGTGAACATGTATGTATTATACCCTAAATCTCTCATGCGTCAAGAGCATAATCCACACCTAGAGCATCAAAATCTTTTTTCCATGAGTTATTGTCGAGGTACTCTGCCATATTGTCTTTCATCTGCTTCGACATTGCTGGTGAGTTCTTGGCAGTCTCGATATCTTTGAGAAAGTAGCCATCTTGCGTGAGTTCTTCCCAAGCCTGTCTGGCATGAGACTTTACAACATCAACAACACTCTC
>TARA_R110002073_G_scaffold1471_2_pt1 | contig 11597 bp, 12 predicted proteins | sample TARA_R110002073 | Tara Oceans TARA_R110002073 (sample SAMEA4397174) | marine metagenome | biome: Polar Biome; feature: [DCM] deep chlorophyll maximum layer (ENVO:01000326); material: water (ENVO:00002006), including particulate matter (ENVO:01000060) such as... | depth 40 m
TCCGGACTTTCCCAAAATTCGGCAAGCGCGCTGGCCGGTGCGGCCGGATCGATGTCGAGACCCATCGCCCGCATTCGCTGGACAATGAGTGCATAGTATTGCGACAGGATGTGATCCAGCTCGTCCCTGGCAGGCAAGGCTTCGCAGGTTTCAATCTTGGCTTTTTGCATGGGGCCTCCTTTTGCAAAAAAAGGACTCTTGTGCAAGAAGGATACGGCGAAAAGGCGGCGGTGTCAGCGTCGCCGATTTCGCGGGCGGGGACCGGGCGCGACGCAGGTTTGCGACCCGCCCGGCCCCGTCAATTCAAGGCGATTCAGAAAGCGCCGCAAGCGGATCGCCCCTTGAAACCAGCCCGAAGCGGCGTTCAAGCAGCCCTTAGTCGCGCCCTGGCTTGAGCGATCGCCCGCGCGGCCTGCGCGGCCTCGCGCCCCTTCTCGATGAAATGCGCCTTGTAGATGCCGAAATGGTGGTCGGTCGGCTGGAAATGATGCGGCGTCAGGGACACCGACAGCACCGGCACCCCGGTATCCAGCCCGGCACGCATTAGCCCGTCAACCACGGCCTGCGCCACGAAATCATGCCGGTATATCCCGCCATCGACGACCAGCGCGGCGCAAGCAACAGCGGCATATCGCCCGCTGGCCGCCAGATCGCGCGCCAGCAAGGGCATCTCGAACGCGCCGGGCACGTCGAAGACATCGGTCAGCGCGCGGGGGATCAATTCGGAAAAACCAGCCAATGCCTGATCGACGATCTCGGCATGCCAGTTGGCTTTGACAAAAGCGTAGCGGGTGGGTGTCATGGGTCTCTCCTTTGGCAATCGACACGTCACCCAAGGCGCCCCAACAGGCCCCCCCGCCGTTGGCAGCGGGCCTGTGTGGGTTCTCTTTCATCCGGACTGTGACCGTCGGCTCAGGCATCGCACCTGATCTGCTGACCCGCCGGGCAAGCCCGGCGGCGCTCGCGGGCTTGCGGCCGGGGCCGCTTACCGCCGGTGGGGAATTCCGCCCCGCCCTGAGAACGGGGCAAATCTGGCGCCGTCGGGCCGCGAAGGCAAGCAATTAAATGTGACTTTCGGACAATGAATTCGCCTCGCCGCTCTCGCTTGAACTTGCCCACCCCCCCATATAGGGTGCGCGCCAACACTGAAAACGGGCTTTGCCGCCCCGCCTGCCCATTCAAGGAGTCCCATGTTCATTACCCCCGCATACGCCCAGGCCGCAGGTGGCGATACCACCGGCCTTCTGACGTCCCTGATCCCTTTCATCCTGATCTTCGGCATCATGTGGGTGCTGCTGATCCGCCCGCAGCAAAAGAAGGCCAAGGAACATCGCGCCATGGTCGACAATCTGCGCCGCGGCGATCAGGTGGTCACCGCCGGCGGGATGATCGGCAAGGTGATGAAGGTCAAGGAAGACGGCGAGGTCGAGGTCGAAATCGCCGAGGGCGTGAAGGTGCGCGTGGTGCGCGCGACCATCACCACCGTGTTGTCCAAGACAACCCCCGCCGCGAACGAATGAGCCCGCGCCCCCCCCGACCGGTTCGGGGGGGCTTTCTTACCGCCTGAGCCTTCTTCCCCTCGGCGCCCCCTGCCCCATCCCATTCCGAGCAAGGCCCTTCCATGCTGCAAATATCCCTGTGGAAACGCGCGCTGATCGTGCTGCTGTCGCTGGCCGCTCTGGTCTACGCCACGCCCAACCTGTTCTATGAGCGGGTCGAGCGGCACAATGACGCCGTTCTGGCGATGGCCGCCGGGCAAGACACACCGCAGTTGCGGGCCGAGCGCAGCCTGTGGCCGGATTGGGCACCCTCTTACCTGGTCAATCTCGGGCTCGATCTGCGCGGCGGCGCGCAGCTTCTGGCCGAAGTCAGCGTGACCGATGTCTATGCCGACCGTATCGACGCCCTCTGGCCCGAGGTGCGCGACCTTCTGCTCGCCGAACGCGCCACGGTCGGTGGCGTGCGGCGGATGCCTTCGGACGATCTTGGCGTCATGCGCGTGGCCGTCTCGAACCCCGACGGGCTGGACCAGGCTCTGAGCGTCGTGCAAAGCCTTTCGCGCCCGATGCAGACCCTGACGGGCATTGGCCAGCAGGATCTGGAGATCACCCTGGATCAGGGCCAGATCCGCATCACCCTGTCCGAAGCCGAGCGCCTGGCAACCGACGACCGCACCATGGCGCAATCGCTGGAAATCATCCGCCGCCGCGTTGACGAGGTGGGCACGCGCGAACCGACCATCCTGCGCCAGGGCGCCGACCGCATCCTGATCCAGGTTCCGGGCATCGGTTCGGCCGACGAGTTGAAGGCGCTGATCGGCACAACCGCGCGGCTGACCTTCAACCCGGTCATCGGCACAACCTCGGACGCCGGTCAGACCGCCGGATTGCGGCAAGTCATCTATCCCTCGGCCGAGGACCAGGGGCTGTTTTACATCCTTGAACAGACGCCGGTTGTCACCGGCGAGCAACTGGTGGACGCCCAACCCGCCTTCGACCAGAACGGGCGCCCTGCCGTCAGTTTCCGCTTCAACCCTTCGGGCGCGCGCGCCTTCGGCTTGTATACCGCTGAAAACATCGGCAGCCCGTTTGCCATCGTGCTGGACAGCCAGGTCGTCTCGGCCCCGGTCATCCAGTCGTCCATCCCCGGCGGATCAGGCATTATCACCGGGCGCTTCAGCGTCGAGGAAAGCACCAACCTGGCGGTCTTGCTGCGCGCCGGGGCCCTGCCTGCCCGCATGACCTTCCTGGAAGAACGCACCATCGGCCCGGAACTTGGTCAGGACAGTATCGACGCCGGCAAGATCGCGGCCCTGGTGGCCATGGCGCTTGTGCTGATCTTCATGGTGCTCAGCTACGGGATGTTCGGCGTGATCGCCAATGTCGCGCTGTTGTTCAACATCGCGATGATCTTTGCCATCCTGTCGGTCATCGGCGGCACCCTGACGCTGCCGGGCATCGCCGGGATCGTGCTGACCATCGGCATGGCCGTCGACGCCAACGTGCTGATCTTTGAGCGCATCCGAGAGGAATTGCGCACCGCGCGCGGCACCGCGCGGGCCATTGAACTGGGCTATGAAAAGGCCATGTCGGCCATTGTGGACGCCAATATCACCACCTTTATCACCGCCTCTATCCTGTTCGCGCTGGGCTCGGGCCCGGTTCGCGGATTTGCCATCACGCTTGGGCTGGGGATCGTTACATCGGTCTTCACCGCGCTGTTCGTCGCCCGCCTGATCCTGGTGACATGGTACGAACGCCGCCGCCCCAAGACCATCACGATCTGAGGACACAGACCCATGCGGCTCAAACTCGTCCCCGAAAAAACCGATATCAATTTCATGGCCCCCTGGCGCATCACCTTCGGCCTCTCGGCCCTGCTCATGGTGCTGTCGACAGTGGCATTCTTCGTCTTCGGGCTGAATTTCGGCATCGATTTCCAGGGCGGCACTTCGATCCGGATCGAGGCCACCCAGCCCATCGATGTCGGAACCTATCGCGATGCCATTTCGCCGCTGAACCTGGGCGATGTGTCCATCTCCGAAGTGTTCGATCCAACCTATGCCGCCGATCAGAACGTCGCCACGATCCGCATCCAGGCCATGGACGGCGAGGAATCCGTGTCGCCCGAAGTTCTGGCCCAGGTCGAAACGGCCCTGAACGGTGTCGATCCGACCCTGACATTCACCTCCGTTGAATCGGTCGGCCCCAAGGTCTCGGGTGAACTGGTCCAGGAGGCCATCATCGCCGTGATCGCCGCGCTGGGCGCGGTTCTGGTCTATATCTGGCTGCGATTCGAGTGGCAGTTCGCGCTGGGCGCCGTGGCCGCGCTGGTGCATGACATCCTGCTGACCATCGGCATTTTCTCGGTGATCCAGATCAAGTTCGATCTGGCGATCATCGCGGCATTGCTGACCATCGTCGGCTATTCGCTGAATGACACGGTGGTGGTGTTCGACCGGGTGCGCGAGAACCTGATAAAGTTCAAGAAACGCGCTCTGCTCGACGTGTTCAACCTGTCGCTGAACGAAACCCTGTCGCGGACGCTGATGACCTCGGTCACCACGCTGATTGCCCTTGTTGCCCTGTTCGTGCTGGGCGGCGACGTGATTCGCGGCTTTGTGTTCGCGATGATCTGGGGCGTGCTGGTCGGCACCTGGTCATCGGTCTATGTGGCGGCCGTGATCGTCAAGCGCCTGGGCGTCCGGCGCGACTGGGGCCAGGGCAATGGCGACAAGGCAGGCACTCAATTCGCCACCGACCCGTAATCACCGCAAGGGGGCGCCCATGAAGCTGACCAAAGTCGATTTCGGCGCCGCCGAACCGATCGCCGGCTATGGCCCGGATTTCTTCCGCATCGGTGACACGGCGCATCCCGCGCCGTTGCTTGTCGCGCCGGGCGTGGTGCAGGTCTGGGGCGGGTATGACGATGCCGACCCGCTGCTGGCCCTCGCCGGGCAGATCGACGTCCTTCTGATCGGCACGGGCGCCCAGATCGCCCCTATTCCCGCGGCCCTGCGCACGCGGCTGGATGACGCCGGCATCGGGGTCGAGATCATGGCCTCGGCGACCGCCTGCCGCACCTACAACGTCCTCCTGTCGGAGGGGCGGCGCATCGCGGCAGCCCTGCTTCCCGCCGCCTGAACCTCGCCCATCTTTGTGCCCAAAATATCCTGGGGGTGAGGCCGCAGGCCGAGGGGGTAACGCCCCCTATCCTGGTGCCGCCTTCTGCGAAATCCCGCCGCACCGCCACCCCGGCCGGATTGTCGCGCCCCCCCGGTTTTCTTTGCAGGCCGATGGCAAAACCGCTAAGGCAGGCGCATGGAACTGGTGGTTGCCGATCTTGCTGTTTCACGGGGCGGATTGCCTTTGCTCGACGCCCTGTCCTTCACGCTGGGCGCGGGCAAGGCGCTGGTTTTGCGCGGCCCGAATGGCAGCGGCAAGACCACGCTCTTGCGCACCGTTGCCGGGCTGCAACCGGCGCTGAGGGGCACCATTTCCTGCCCGCCGGACCAGATGGCCTACGGCGCCCATGCCGACGGGTTGAAATCGACGCTGACGGTGGCCGAAAACCTGCGCTTCTGGGCCTCGATCCACGGCCGATCCGGTGTCAGGCCCGCAATGGCCGCCATGAACCTGTCCGATCTGGCCGGGCGCCAGGCCCAAAACCTGTCGGCGGGGCAGAAGCGCCGGCTCGCGCTGGCCCGGCTGATGGTCACCGGGCGCTGGCTGTGGGTGCTGGACGAGCCCACCGTTTCACTGGATGCGGCGTCCGCCGGGCTGTTCGCGGATGTCGTGCGCGTGCATCTGGCCGCGGGCGGCGCGGCACTGCTGGCCACCCATATCGACCTGGGCCTGCCCGAGGCAACGGTTCTGGACCTTACCCCCTTCAAGGCCGCGATTCCCGCTGGCGAGGGCTTCGACGACGCGTTCACCGGTGCCTTCGACGAGGCTTTTTTGTGATCGCGCTGTTGAATCGAGACCTCAGGCTGGCGTTTCGTGCCGGCGGCGGCTTCGGACTGGGGCTGGGATTCTTCCTGATCCTGGCGGTTCTGGTGCCGCTGGGCGTCGGGCCGGATCAAACCACGCTGGGCCTGATCGCACCCGGCATTCTGTGGGTCGGTGCGCTTCTGGCATGTCTCCTGTCGCTGGACCGGCTGTTCGCGCTGGATTTCGAGGACGGATCGCTGGATCTGCTCGCCACGTCGCCGATCCCGCTTGAAGGCGTGGTGGCGACGAAGGCGCTGGCGCATTGGCTGACCACCTGCCTGCCACTGGCGCTGGCCGCGCCGGTGCTGGGTATCTTGCTCAACCTGCCTGGCCCGGCCTATGGCGCGCTGATCGCCTCGTTATTGATCGGCACACCCGCGCTCAGCATCATCGGCGCATTCGGCGCGGCGCTCACCGTTGGCCTGAAACGCGGCGGCCTGCTTTTGTCGCTGCTGGTGCTGCCGCTTTACGTGCCGACCCTGGTGTTCGGGGCGCAGACGGTAACCCGCGCCGCCCAGGGCCTGGACCAGACAACGCCGCTGCTGCTGCTTGGCGGCATTACCGCCGGGGCCGTCGCCCTGCTCCCCTTCGCCGCAGCCTTCGCGCTGCGGGTCAACTTGCGCTAAAACCACGGACCGGGTTCACGCCCTCGTGGCTTGAGCCGCCGAAACGGAAAGACTAGGACACCAGCCATGGCTTCGCTCTGGGAATACGCCAATCCGGTGAAATTCATGAAGGTCTCGCGCTGGCTGACGCCGGTCACGGCGCTGTTGGCTGCCGCGACGGTCGGCGTCGGCCTGATCTGGGGCTTTTTCTTCACGCCCGACGATTTCCGCCAAGGGTCGACGGTCAAGATCATGTTTCTGCATGTGCCGGCGGCGCTGATGGCGATCAACGCCTGGGCGATGATGCTGGTCACATCGCTGATCTGGCTGATCCGCCGCCATCACGTCAGCGCCCTGGCCGCCAAGGCCGCCGGGCCGATCGGCGCCACGATGACCCTGATCGCGCTGTTCACCGGGGCGGTCTGGGGCCAGCCCATGTGGGGCACGTGGTGGGTCTGGGATCCGCGCCTGACTTCGTTCCTGATCCTGTTCCTGTTCTACCTGGGCTACATCGCCCTGTGGTCGGCCATCGAGGACCCGGACACCGCCGCCGACCTGACCTCTGTCCTGTGCCTTGTCGGCACCGTGTTCGCCGTGCTGTCACGCTATGCCGCGATCTTCTGGAACCAGGGCCTGCATCAGGGCGCGTCGCTCAGCCTGGCGCCGGGAACACGGATGGACTGGGCCTACAAGGCGCCGCTCTATATCAGCATGACGGGCTTTGGCCTGCTGTTCCTGGCTCTGGTGCTGGCCGGAACGCGCACCGAAATCCGCAACCGGCGCATCAAGGCGCTGATGATCCGTGAAAGGGCCAACGCATGATGCCTGATCTGGGCGCCTACGCGACCGAGGTCGCCCTGGCCTATATCCTGTCCCTGGCCACCCTGACTTTGATGATCCTGTGGATCTGGATACGCTCGCGCAGGGTCAAACGGGACCTTGCTGACCTTGAAACCCGCATGAACCGGAAATCCCATGGCTAAGATCAACCCCATCTTGATACTTCCCCCCGTGCTACTGGCAGGCTTCGTCGCCTTTGTCGCGGTCGGCAATTTCCGCGAGAACCGCAACGATCTGCCGTCGGCACGGGCCGGACAGTCGGCCCCGCAAGTGTCGCTGGAGGAACTGCCGGGCAGAACCCTGTTCACCGATGACATGATCCGCTCGGGCGAGGTCACGCTGGTCAATTTCTGGGCCTCGTGGTGCCCGCCCTGCCGCGCCGAGCACCCGATAATCACGGATCTGGCCAATGAAGGGGTCACCATTCTGGGTGTGAACTACCGGGACGATCCGGACCGCGCCAATGCCTTTCTGGAAGAACTGGGCGACCCCTTCAGCGCGATTGGCGCCGATCCGCGTGCCCGGCTGGGGCTGGACTGGGGGGTCGTCGGCCTGCCGGAGACCTTTGTCGTCGATGGCGAGGGCAACATCATCATGCGGTTCACCGGCCCGCTGTCCGAAAGCTCGGTCGAATCGCGGCTTCGGCCGGCCATGGAACGTGCGGCGGGTGGCAGTTGACCCTCACGCCGCCAGACCAAGCCGCGCCAGACCAAGCCGCGCCAGACCACACGGCGCCAGACCACACGGCGCCAGATGACGCCCGGCTGACCGTCCAGGGGCTGGACGCGCGCGGCGATGGCAGGGTTCTGGCATTGGCCTGCGGCGCACTGGCGCATGAAATCATCGCCCTCAAGGCGATGAACGGCTGGTCGCATCTGGACCTGCACTGCCTGCCCGCAAACCTGCATCTGCGCCCTGAAAAGATCCCCGACGCCGTCGAGGCCGCGGTCCACAAGTTCCGGCCACGATACGACAGCATTTTCATCGTTTACGCCGATTGCGGCACCGGTGGGCTGCTGCAGAGCCGCTGCGATGCGCTGGGCGTGCAGATGATTGAAGGGCCGCATTGCTACGCATTCTTTTCCGGCACCGCCGATTTTGTCGCGGCGTCTGAACACGAGATCACGGCCTTCTACCTGACCGATTTTCTAGTCCGCCAGTTCGAAGCCTTCGTCTGGCGCCCCATGGGGTTCGACAAACATCCCGAACTGATCGACATGATGTTCGGCAATTACGAGAAGATGATCTATCTGGCGCAAACCGACAACGCCGATCTCGACCGCCTGGCGCAAGGCTGGGCGCAGCGCATGAACCTGCAATATGAACGCCGCCTGACCGGCTACGGCGACCTTGCCGGCGCGCTGGCCCAGGCCGCATCGCGCGGCTGAGTGCGTCAGCGGGAACTTGTCACCGCCGCGCTGTGACCCTACTGTAGGCGCTGATCCCTCGGCATAGACGCCCATGACCCCGCATGACCTAGAACAATCCGCCGCTCAGCCCGGCCAGACCGACAGCCTGTCCCTGGTTGAGCGATACCGGCTGCAAACCTGGTTCCTGGGCATCATCGCCTTTTCGATGATCCTGTTCCTGCTGGTTCAGGCACGGTTTATCCTGATTTCGCTGGTCATCGCCATCATCCTGTTTTCGCTGACCGCTGATGCCATCACCGCCTTTTCGCGGCTGCGCATCGGTTCGTGGAAGATCACCAACTGGCTGGCCTCGATGGCGGCATTCACGCTGATCGCCGTTGTGTTGCTGACCCTGTCGGCCATCGTCATCAGCCAGGTCAACGCCGTCGTCACCACGACCCTGACCTACACCGATCAGGCAATCGCCGCCGTGGCCCGCCTGGCCGCGCTCTATTCGCCCGAGGCCGAGGCCACGGTCGAAGCCTCGATCCGCTCCATCGAGGTGTCCGGCTATCTCAGTGCGCTGGCCGGGCAGGCATCGAACCTGCTCTCCGCCACGACGCTGGTGATCCTGTTCGTCGGTTTCATGTTCGCCGAACGGCTGTGGTTCAACACCAAACTGGAAAACCTGATGCACGACCGCGCCAAGGCGCAACGCGTCGGGCGGATCATCCACTCCATCGTCCGCCGGGTGAACCATTACCTGCTGGTCAAGACCGGCGTCAGCGCGACTACCGCCGTTGCCGTTTATGCCCTGATGACCGCCTTCGGGCTGGAATTCGCCGGACCCATGGCGATCCTGACCTTCATCCTGAACTACATTCCGTCGGTCGGCTCGATCATTGCAACGATCCTTCTGGGGGTCGTCGCGCTGATCCAGGTGCCCGAACCAGCCACGGCGCTGCTGGTCTTTGTCATCGCCGGCATGGTGCAGTTCATGCTGGGCTCGGTGATTGACCCGATGCTGATGGGCCGCGCGCTGCGGGTCTCCAGCTTCGGCATCATCGTCTCGCTGTCCTTCTGGGGCGCGGTCTGGGGCATCCCGGGCATGTTCCTGGCGGTGCCGATCATGGTGGCGATCATGATCGTCTGCTCGCACATCCCGTCGGCCCGACCCGTGGCGGTGCTGCTGTCGCGTGAGGGCTTGCCAGAATATGAGGACGACGAGATCGAACCGGTGGCGATGGAACTGCCGCGCGCGGCGGAGTGAACCGGACAGCAAATCGCTTACCCGCACCAGCCCTCAAGATGGACAATCAATTGTCCGGCCAGCGCCCATGCCAACGGTGTGCGGCCGCAATTTGCTGCACAAATCGCTTACCCGCACCAGCCCTCAAGATGGACAATCAATTGTCCGGCCAGCGCCCATGCCAACGGTGTGCGGCCGCAATTTGCTGCACAAATCGCTTACCCGCACCAGCCCTCAAGATGGACAATCAATTGTCCATCTTGAGGGCTGAAATAAACGCCGTTTGGGGGATTTCGACCTTGCCGAACTGGCGCATCTTCTTCTTGCCCGCTTTTTGCTTGTCCAGCAGCTTGCGCTTGCGGGTGGCGTCGCCGCCGTAGCATTTGGCGGTCACGTCCTTGCGCAGCGCGGCGATGGTTTCGCGGGCGATGACCCGCCCGCCGATGGCCGCCTGGATCGGGATCTTGAACATGTGCCGCGGGATCAGATCCTTGAGCTTTTCGCACATCGCCCGCCCGCGCATTTCAGCGCGGTCACGGTGGACCATCATCGACAGCGCATCCACCGGTTCCTCGTTCACCAGGATCGACATCTTGACCAGATTGTCCTCGCGGTAGCCGGTGATCTGGTAATCGAAACTGGCGTAACCCTTTGTTACGGATTTCAGACGATCATAGAAATCGAACACCACCTCATTCAGCGGAAGGTCATAGACAACCATCGCCCGGGTGCCCGCATAGGTCAGTTCTTCCTGAATGCCGCGGCGGTCCTGGCACAGCTTCAGCACATCGCCCAGATATTCATCGGGCACCATGATCGTCGCCTTGATGCGCGGCTCCTCGATGTGATCGACATGCGTCAGATCCGGCATGTCGGCGGGGTTGTGCAGATCCTGCCGTGTGCCGTCGCGCATGTAGATGTGATAGACCACCGACGGCGCGGTGGTGATCAGATCCAGATCGTATTCGCGCTCCAGCCGGTCGCGGACCACTTCCAGATGCAAAAGGCCCAGGAACCCACAGCGGAACCCGAAGCCCAGCGCCGCCGAGGTCTCCATTTCCGAGCTGAAACTGGCGTCATTCAGTTGCAGTTTCTCGATTGCGTCGCGCAAATCCTCGAAATCGTTGGCATCGACCGGGAACAACCCGCAGAACACCACCGGCTGCGCGGGTTTGAACCCCGGCAAGGGCTTCTCGCAGCCCTTCTTCTCGGACGTGATCGTATCGCCGACCCTTGTGTCGCGGACCTGTTTGATGGAGCCCGTCCAGATGCCGATCTCACCGGGGCCCAGTTCGGCGATATCCACCATCTGCGGCTTGAGCACGGCCAGTTTGTCGACGCCGTATACCGCGCCGGTCTGCATCATCTTGATCCGGTCGCCCTTGCGGACCACCCCGTCGATGACGCGGATCAGCACCACGACGCCCAGATAGCTGTCATACCAGCTGTCCACCAACATCGCCTTGAGCGGTGCGTTGCGTTCGCCCCTGGGTGCAGGCAACCGGTGCACGATGGCTTCGAGAACATCGGGAATGCCCAGGCCGGACTTCGCGGAAATCGGAATCGCCTGCGAGGCGTCAATGCCGATTACATCCTCGATCTGCTCCTTTACGCGCTCGGAATCGGCGGCGGGCAGATCGACCTTGTTGAGCACTGGCACGATCTCGTGGTCGGCATCGAGCGCCTGATACACATTCGCCAGCGTCTGCGCCTCGACGCCCTGTGAAGCATCGACCACCAACAGCGACCCTTCGACCGCGCGCATCGAGCGGCTGACCTCATAGGCGAAGTCGACATGCCCGGGCGTGTCGATCAGGTTCAGGATGTAGGTCCGGCCGTCCTTCGCCGGATATTCGATCCGCACCGTGTTGGCCTTGATGGTGATCCCGCGCTCGCGTTCGATATCCATCGAATCCAGCATCTGCGCCTTCATGTCGCGTTCGGCCACCGTGCCGGTCAGCTGGATCAGCCGGTCAGCAAGGGTGGATTTGCCGTGGTCGATATGCGCCACGATGGAAAAATTGCGGATTTTGTCGAGCTCGGTCATGGGCGGCATATGAGCAGG
>TARA_R110002073_G_scaffold18312_2_pt1 | contig 11588 bp, 8 predicted proteins | sample TARA_R110002073 | Tara Oceans TARA_R110002073 (sample SAMEA4397174) | marine metagenome | biome: Polar Biome; feature: [DCM] deep chlorophyll maximum layer (ENVO:01000326); material: water (ENVO:00002006), including particulate matter (ENVO:01000060) such as... | depth 40 m
GGGCGGAACCATGCGCAGGGCCGGGCTCGGCGTGCTGTCGAACTGGGCGCGATTCGTCGGCGCCATCGTCCTGGGCACGACGGGGTGCGCCGCGTGTTCGGCCAGGACCTCCTGGCGATCCGGTTCGGTCACGAACGTCGTGTGAATGCGATCCACCGGCATCAGGTCGACCGGTTCCGGATCACCACACGCGACCACGAACGTGGCGATACTAGCCAAGATGAAGGTGTGTTTCCGGAGCATGGACACGAGGATAGCAGGCGTCGAGCGCTTCGGAGCCTGGTGGGTGGGGATGGGGTTCGCCTTGAGATCTTTGGCAAGGAGGATCTTGGAAGTCATCCCATACGTCGATCAGGAGGCATGCTCCTGCAGGGGATCGAACCAGGAGTTCTGACGAGTGAACGTCGCGTGGTGCCCCACTCCACGTTGAACTCCTGGGATCCATCTGTCGTTCCAATCACTCCAGCCAACACCTGGCGTCGAAAGGCTCCCGACCAGAAGACTGCGACGTGTTGGTCGGCTTCCATGGATTCCGTTCCGGCGACCCCTGACCCGTCCTCCTCGTCCCTCACGAATGGCGTGGTTCGTGATCTGGTCGTGGGTCACCAGCTCACAACCGTCATTGCTGAGGCAGGCCTCGAACCCCGAGACCACTGACTGGACAGACACTCCGGTTTCTTGGAAACCTGGTAGGATTTCTAAGTAACTTACCAGAGTTTCCTGGTAACTCACCGAGGTTTCTGGGAAACTAGCACGAATGGACATGAACATCAAAAGGGCTCTCCAAGCACTCGAGAGCGAGATCCCGCACCTGCAGTTCACGGAGAAGTCCAGTCACCTCGATGTTCGGTGGCGAACCATCAAGACGAGGATCCCATGGGCGGATGTCTCGAGCATCCCTTCGAGAGTCCGGAAAGAGCGTATCAACGCGGGAGAGCCATTCCTGGACACCCAGACCGGCACACTTCACGTGTCCACTGAGTCCGGATGCCTCCTCGTCGAAGCGAGACCTCGCCACCAAAGGCTGACGCCATTTCAATGCGCCCTTCTGGCCCGCCTTCTCGACTATCGAGCCGAGAACCTCACTGAAACACTGCAACTCCCGGACTTGGGCGCTCGAAACATCGACATCGCGAGGAGACTGAGCGACGCGCTGCAAGTCGATATCGGGAAGGTTGCGATCACCCGCTGTCTCAAGGCCTACGAAGAGGAGGGGATTCTCGACCGTGGTTCTGCAGGAACGCCCATCCACCAGGTCAACGCGGTCAAGACCCTTGTCAGGGACTTCACCCTGAGTTCGCTCGGGAAACAGCGCGCATACCGCGAGCACCGAGGTTGGCGTAAGACCCTTCAATCAAGAATGGGACCCAAAGTGATGGCCGGGGTCTCCTGGGCCGTCGAGGTTCACATGCCGAACGGAGCCCATGTCAGTCCCCAGGACTTCTTGGTGGACGCCAGGGACATGAATGATGTTGAGTCGATCCTAGGGCCGGCGATCACACCCGGAGAGGAAGGCCAACATGTTCTGATCCGAACGATCAAGCGCGTGCCGCTACCCTTGCTGGCACTTCACAATGGGAACCCAGATCAATTCAGCTCACTGCACTGGTTGCTTGCAGCGGCAGATGGGGTTCGGTCCGATGATCCGCTGATCCGAAGCTCGAGCAAGGCAGCGCTCGCGAGGTGGGACGCTTGATCTTGGAGTTGGATTCGGAGTCGACATTCTTTCGAGAACTCCGCAGATTCTGCGCAGAGACCAAGCTCCGCGGGCTCTCGCCTCGAATCGTGGGTGGCGTGGCGATGAGTGCGTGGCGATTGACCCATGGAGGAGGCGTCCACCTGACCAAGGACTTCGACCTGGCGTTGACCGATCGAGACGTCGGCACACCCACGCTATGTCGAAGAACAGCGCAGTTGCTCTTCGAGGTTCGACGCGCTCTCGCATTCGAGCGGATCCCTGATTGGCAGGAGAAACGGAACGGGCGCACCTCATACCAGAAGCAGGTCCAGTCGGATCCCGATGCGCCGGCCCAATCGATAGGCCTGGACCTCCTTTGCACGCCCGTTTCCTACGGGAGAGGTTCGCGTCGCCTTCCGGTCTACCACCTCTTGGAGGACAAGGATCCCGACAAGGCGTTCTCAGCCAGCAGCACTCCGTTCCTTGAATGGGTCGATGAGTGGTGCGTCGTCGATGCCCGAATCGATGGCGCATCATTCCAGTTCGAGATTCCATCGCTTCGCGGGATGGGGATCCTGAAACTCAAAGCGGTTGCTGACAAGGTGGCTCGCCTTCAGGATGAGTCGGACGCCGATCGAATCACACATGAGGAGGAACGGTTCCAGCGCAATGCCAATGATCTGGTCTGGCTCACGACCAAGATGCGGTTGCTGGGGGAACTGTCGGACCTCCGAGTCAGCATTCTGGAGCACCCTGAGATCGGTCGTGCTGCACGGCGCCTCCTGACATCGTACGCAGGGCTCGAGTCCGGCCTGAGTGTGACGGTCGACGGAGTCGAGGCCGCCATACGCGAGTACCAGTAAGCAGGGCGGGATGAATCGGCCTCGTAGCCAGGAGTCTGGAGTTGACTCACGGGGACCTGGTCTGCAGTGGAATGCCGGAATGGGCCGGGCTGCTCCGAACCCGGGGCCCCGATCGTAGCTCTCGGATGGTGCTCCACATCGAACCGGAGAGACGCTCCGCACGTCTCCGACGCAATCCTTTCCATGTGTGAGGCGCTTCAGCGCTTGCACCCTGGCGAGTGGCTCGCCGCGGGGCAGAATAGGTGCCCGCCAACCCGGGCGGATTCTCCTTCACCAGCCTGCTCATGCTCAGCACCCTGCGAAACGGTCTCTTGATCGTCGGCGCCCTGGCGACGTTCGTCGCCTCCGGCCAAGCCCAATCGACACCCGAACGAACCCGCCCGCACGCTCTTCGGGGCGTGACCTGGGTGGGCGAGTCGACACCGCGTACGATCCTGATCCAGGACGGTCGGATCGAGCGCATCCAGCCGGCGGATCAGGCGATCCCCGAGTCCTACACGGTGCTCGAGGCCGAGGGGCTGGTCGCGACGGCCTCGTTCCTCGATGCCTACAGCCACTCGGGTTCGAAGACGGCCGAGCCGGTCGCCGAGCAGGATCGCCCCGTGGACGTCGGCGCGAACGTGCGCACGGACATGCGACCCGCGAATCGCAAGGGCGTGCAACCCAGCTTCCAGGCGGCCGAGGCCTCGGCTCTCGACGCCGACGCTTCGAAAGCCTGGAGCCAGTCCGGGTTCGGCGTACTGCTCAGCGCACCGCACGGAGAACTGCTGGCCGGAACGAGCGTGCTGCTCGCCACGCGCGATGCGGCGCGCCGCGATCAGACCGTGCGCGCGAACGTGTTCCACCACGGTGCTTTCCAAGCGACGGGACCCGGGTACCCGTCGACGTTGATGGCCTACATGGCGCAGTTGCGGCAGTTCTTCATGGATGCCCAGCACCAGGCCGAACTCGTGGCCCGTTGGGAGGCCGGTCGTCCGGGACCGCGTCCGCCGCACGATCCCGAGCTGGAGGCCGCGCTGTCCCTGATGGACGGCACGACGTTGCTCGTGTGCGAGGCCGACACGGCGCGCGACGTGCATCGCTGGATCGGGCTCGCCGACGAGTTCGGCCTGCGCATCGCCATCGCCGGGGGTCGCGACGCCTGGCGCGCGGCCGATCTGCTCGCCGAGCGCAAGATTCCGGTCGTCCTCACCCTCGACTGGGGCGACGAGGTCGACGATCCGCGTGAGAAGGACGAGGACGAAGAGGATGAGACCGAAGACGAGGAAGGGGCCGAAGCACCTCCCGAGGAAGCGGCGGAAGAGGTCCCGGAGGCCGACGACAGCGCCAAGTGGGACTACGAAGAGCCCTTCGGCGTGAAACTCGACAAACGACTGCGCTGGGAGGAACGTCGCGACAGCGCGCGCGTCCTGACCGAAGCTGGCGTCGACGTCTACTTCGGCAGCGGTGGCGACAAGGCCAGCGATCTGCTCGAGCGTGTGCGTACCTTGGTCGAAGCGGGCATGCCCAAGGACGCGGCCCTCCTGGCCTTGACGTCCCGCGCTGCGGACTGGATGGGCGTCCCGCGCCAATTCGGTTCCCTCGAGCCCGGAGCAGGTGCTCACTTGACGCTGTGGACGGGCGACCCGTTCGACGAGGACAGCCAGGTGCGGTACTCGATCACCGACGGTTTCGTGCAGGAGTTCGACGCCAAGACGGACGAGGCTCCGGCCCAAGGCGTCGATTTGGACGGGACCTGGCGCGTCAAGGATCCGGACAGCGAAGACAGCGACGAGATGCACCTGACCCTCGACATGGACGAGGACGGTGTCGTGACCGGGACCGTGAAGCTCATGGTCGATGGTGGGGGCGAGCAGGCCCAAGGTGAGGTCTCGGGTCGCGTACGCGGCTCCGACGTCGAGCTGAAGGTGAGCTTCAACCTGGAAGGCACCGACATCGGCGTCTCCCTGGAAGGCGAATGGAAGAAGGACGGCTTCACCGGAGAGGCGACCGTTCAGTTCGAGAATCAGCTGCAGGTTTCGCGCTTCGAAGCGAGCCGCATCCCGAAACAACAGTCCAACGGAGGTTCGAAATGAGCCCGCGTCCCACCATGCTTCCCATCCTTCTCGCGACTCTGGCCTCCGTCACGTTCGCCCAGGACCACCCGTTCGAAACGGACGCATCGCGCGCGCCTTCCTTCGATGTCGGCGCGACCTGTCTGATCCAGGGCGCGACCGTGCACACGGCCACCGGGCCGGCCGAGGTCCTGGACGTGCTCGTCGTCGACGGCAAGATCCGTTCGATCGGCGCAGGCCTGCCCGTTCCGGACGGCGCCAGCGTGCTCGACGGTTCGGGCAAGCACCTGGCTCCCGGCGTCGTCGATTGCCACAGCCACACCGCCATCGAGCGCGGGGTCAACGAGGGCACGCTCTCGATCACGGCCGAAGTGCGCATAATGGACTCGGTCGACGTCGACGATGTCGGCATCTACCGCGCACTGGCCGGCGGCGTCACGACGATTCGTCAGCTGCACGGTTCCGCGAACGCCATCGGTGGCCAGGACGCGGTCCTCAAACTGCGCTGGCACGCCGAGCAGGCTTCGGACCTGTACTTCGACGGTGCGCTGACGGGCATCAAGTTCGCCTTGGGCGAGAACCCCAAGCGCTCCGGTGGTCGTGGTGGCGGTCGTTATCCGGGCACCCGGATGGGCATCGAGTCGATCTACGCGCGCGCCTTCGAACGCGCCAAGGAGTACCGGCTCGAGTTCGAGACGTACGAGGCCGCCAAGGTCGCGGGCGAGGATCCTTCGCCGCCGCGTCGCGACCTCCGCCTCGACACGTTGGTCGGCATCCTCGAAGGCAAGGTGCATGTGCACAGCCACTGCTATCGCACCGACGGCATCCTGATGCTCGTGCGCATGAGCCAGCGCTTCGGCTTCCAGATCGCGACGCTCCAGCACGTTCTCGAGGGCTACAAGGTCGCGCACGAACTGGCCGAGGCCCAGGTCCCCGCGTCCGCGTTCGCCGACTGGTGGGGCTACAAGATGGAGGCCTACGACGCGATCCCGCAGGCGCCGTCCTTGATGCATGACGCCGGCGTGCTGACGTCGATCAACTCGGACTCGGACGAGATGATGCGTCGGCTCTACGAGGAGGCCGCCAAGAGCGTGCGCTACGCCGGTATGGACCGCGTCGCTGCGCTGCAACTCGTCACGTTGCATCCCGCTATGCAACTGGGCATCGGCGAGCGTGTCGGCTCGATCGAATCCGGCAAGGACGCCGACCTCGTGCTGCTGAACGGCGACCCCCTGTCCGCATTCAGCCGCGTCGAATGGACGATGGTCGACGGTGTGATCGAGTTCACGCGCGTCGATGCGTTCGACCTGGACGTGAACCCGCCCGAAAGCGAGCCCTTCGTCCTTCCCGACGATCCGCGTCTGTCGGGGGGGCTGCAAGCCGTACTCCCCGCGGGCACCCGGAACATCGCGCTGGTGGGGGGCACGGTGCACCGCGTCGACGACGAGCCGATCGAGGGTGGCACCGTCCTGATGTACGGCAACCTGATCCGCAACGTCGGCAAGGACATCGAACTCCCCGAGGACACCGACGTGATCGACGTCACGGGCAAGCATGTCTGGCCTGGCATGATCTCGCTGAACAGCCGTCTGGGCCTGCACGAGATCGGCGCCGTGGCCGAGACGGACGACACGCGCGAGCGTGGCGGCAACCAGCCCGACCTGCGCGTGACCGCGGCGCTCTACGCGGATTCGGCGCACATCGGCGTCACGCGCTGGAACGGCGTGACGCGCGCCCAGGTCGCTCCGGCGGGCCGCGGTCCGTTGCAGGGCCAGAGCGCCGTGATCGACCTGGACGGCCTGACGTGGGAGGAGCTTCTGACCGTCGACCGCGACATGCTGCACCTGTCCTTCCCGAGTCGCCGCAACCGTCGCGCGACCGATGCCGAAGTCGTGCGGACGCTGGGCGACTACGTGCATCAACGTGGTCACAATCACGCGATCGACGGAGGACACCAGGCCTGCTTCTGCATGGAGTCGGGCTCCATGCCGCGCGTGCAGCCGGTGATGATCCAGGACGACAAGGACGGCGACGAAGATTGGGACAAGAGCGAGGCGATCCGTGACCTGCGCAAGCTGTTCGACGAATCGCGCGAGTACCACCGCCTGGTGCGCCATGCCGAGGACACCAACTCGACGGGCCCCGCGTTCGACCCGCGCATGGCCGCGCTCGCGCCGTACGCCTTGGGTGAGCGGCGCATTGCGATGCACGCCGGCAACGCCCAGCAGATCCTCGACGTGCTGCGCTTCAGCGAGGAAGAGAACCTGGACATCGTGCTCTACGCTGAGCGCGAAGCCTGGAAGGTCGTCGATCAGATCAAGGCCTCCGGCGTGTCCGTCGTGCTCGGCCCGATCTGGGCCCTGCCCGCGAACCACTACGAGCCCTACGACGCGCCGTTCGCGACGCCCGCCATCCTCGCCCGTGCAGGCGTCCCGTTCGCGATCGCCAGCATGGACCACGAGAACGAGCGCAACCTGCCGTTCCAGGCGGCCAAGGCCGTCGCGTTCGGTTTGCCCAAGGACGAGGGCGTGCGCGCCGTCACCTTGTACGCCGCGCGCGTCCTCGGACTCGAGCATCGTCTCGGCAGCCTGACCGCCGGCAAGCACGCGGACATCGTCGTCACCTCGGGACACCTGCTCGAGATCGACGCGCCGATCGAGATGATGTGGATCGATGGCCAGCCCGTCGATCACGAGGACAACCGCCACGTCGACCTCTTCCAGAAGTTCGAGAAGCGCCTGAAGCGACTGCAGGGCGAAGGCCGCTGATCCCCGGATGGGCAGCGCCCCCGAGTTCGACGACGGTCTGATCGGGCCACCGCCCACGCGCCCGCTCGGCGCGTGGGCGTTCGTCGGGGTGTGGTTCCTGCTCTTGACAGGAGGGCTCGGTGCGTGGGATGCGCTCGACCCTCCGCACCTTCCCGACCCCATCGGGCAGGAGGGCGTCCACTTCTTCGATCGACGCCAGAGTGCGCGGATCGACGACGGCACGCGGATGCGCATCGTCGACGAGGACCTGGAGCGCCGCTCGAACCTGAAGTCCAGCCTGACGCCGTGGTACGCCGGCGCGTTGCTGCGCACGTTCGACGAAGCGGGCGACGAGGTCGTGGTGGGCCAGGACGGCTGGTTGTTCCTCGTGTCGCGCGTACACCCTCCGCTGGGCGAGTTCGACCAGATCTCCACCGTTTGGGCGAACGCTTTCGAGGCGCTCGAACGTCAACTGGCGCGCCGCGACAGTCACTTGGTCGTCATGCCGATCCCCACGCGCTCGGTCGTGTGCCGCGAGCGACTTCCGGACGGCTTCGATCCGGGGCCTGGACTCTGGGCGCCGTTCTGCGAGGCGCTCGTCGCGAGGGGCGTCGACACGATCGACCTGCGGCCTGCGTTCGCCGAGCATGCGCCGGACACGCTCTTCTATCGCGAAGACTCGCACTGGACGCGTCACGCGCAGTTCGTGGCGGCCCGGGCTGCACGCGAACACTTGGGATCGCTCGTCAACGACGACCGTTGGGCCGCGCGATTGACGCGGGACGAACGGGCTCCCGACAAGCAGGGGCTGTTGGCCTTCGCGGGGCTCCCGATCGGAACCCCGGCGCGCGACGTTTGGTTCCCTGCGGACGAATCGCTGGCGCGCGCTCCGCTCCAGCGCCGCGTCGGCAAGGCCGTCGGTCCGCCGCACGCACCGCTCGCTCTGATCGGGACCAGCTACTCGGTGGGGGAGCACTTCCTCGCCTACTTGCGCGTGTTGGGCACGACCGCCGTGCGCAACGGTGCGCGCAAGGGCTTTCCCGTCCACGACTCGCTGCGGATCGACCTGCGTCAGCCGCAGCGACCGTCTCCGGTCGTGCTGGTCGAGATGATGACCTACGCGATGGGGCCGAACCTCGAGCACGAGGGTGCCTTGAGCTTCATGGGCAACCAGTTCGGATTCCTGTCGGCGCTCGAAGGTCGCCGCGGACCGTCGATCCTGCCCGAGGGTTCCATCACCGATCGGCCTTCGGGCGCTGACGTTCGTCGTTTGTCGCTCGAGGCCGGCAAGCTGCTGACCACCGGCGACGGGATCGTGTCCTTGCGGTTGCAACGCCCCGAGCCGTCGCTTCCAGACGCGCCGGCGAGCGCCTGGAACGTCGTGGTCCGTGGCGGCGATCTGGCGTGGGGCGTTCGTTGGCCGGCCGACGCGCCCACGTTCCACATCCCGTTGATCGGGTCGCGCTCGGGAGCGCACGGCTACACGGTCGATCTGCTCGGTCCTGGCGCTCATGCGCTCGACCCGAACGACGTGCGCGTGGTCCTCGAGCACGACTTGCTAGCGGCCGCAGCACTCACGGGGGATCCGCTCGAGGTGACTCCGAGCGGAGATCGCATCCAGTGGTTCCCCATGGCCGCGACGGGTCCGCTGGGGGACGACCTGGCCCTGGACTATCGCCAGGGCAACTGGGCGGGGGACGTGCGCTTCGAATGGGTCGAAGCCGAGGGGGCCGCGCCGATCCAGATCGCCAGCGCGTATCTGGAGGCACGAGGCCGCGCGGTCCTGGACCTCGCGCCGTTCCGCTCGCGAACTTGGAGTGGCCTGCGGGTCACGACGACGAACGTCGAACCCGGCCCCGGAAGAGTCTTCGAGGCCCACGCCTCCCTCGTTCCGCTGCTCGCCGAGTAGACCTCGGACTCAGATCGCCAGGATCACGACGGCAGCCAGGACCAGCCACAGCACGCCGCCGAGGACCTTCTCCAGGGCTCGCGGGTCCCGCGCGATCGAAACGATGCGTTGCGGTAGATCGGCGTGCGCCTCCGCGGGGAGGGCGACCGCCTGGGGTCGCGGGAACGTGCTGACCCCATTCAGGGACGCGGCAGCGCGTTCGATGCGGGGGTCGATCTCGGTCTTCATCATCGGTTGGCTCACTCTTGGACTCTCCAGTGCGGTACTAACCCGCTCGGCCTCGGAGGTTTCGCGGATGGCGCTCGCGGCCTCCTCCGGGGGGTGGCGGGGCTCGCGGGCCGGGTTCTCGGTGTCGTGTGCGATCGGTGGAAGCATCGATTCGCGCGGGATCTCCACGCTGGGGGGCGCTGAATGAGACGAAGGCGGTACGGTCTTGTTCCCCGAACGGCCCACGGGTGACCCAGCAAGGACCGCGCCATGCCTGCGAAACAGATCGAAGTTGACTGCCCGTGCTGCGATGCACGCCTCCTGATCGACGTGTTGACCTCGAAGGTCCTGCGCCATTCGTTGCCCGAACAACGGGACGAGTTGGGCAAGCCGATGTTGGACGAAGGGCGCTGGGAGAAGGCCCAGGAGCGGATTCGGGCCCGCAAGGGCAGTGCGGGTGCGGACAAGTTCGATGCCGCGATCGGCCGTGAGAAGAACCGTTCGGCGGACCTGGACGACCTCTTCAAGAAGGCCCAGGACAAGCTCGATCAGCGCGAGAAGGACCTGGATTCCTGAGCGTAGAATTCCCGGCTCCGCTCGGAGACCGATCGGTGCCGCACCCCCCCGGCTGCCATCGTCCCCGTCCAGGCCTCCTCCGGGACGAGGTCTCTTGCCCAACCAGTGCACTGCGCTCCGTCGTGGAGCGAAATCACTCCCAAGACTCACCATGAATCGCTCGTCCCACACAGCCCGCTCGAAGTTCGGCCTCCTCGTCGCTGCTTCGCTCCTGCCGACTCTCGCGCACGCGCAAGCGGACACGGAATGGGCGTCCTGGGCCCTGGAGCCCATGCCCAGCGAGACCCTGGTGGAGCCGGAAGGCGGGCCCGAGTTCTTCGGCTTCCTGCGCATCTACGACGAGACGAGTCATGGACCCGGCTTCGTCGCTGGCGCCGATCCTGAGCTTCAAGCGCTCCGGATTCTGCAGATCCGCATGGGCCTTCGCGGTCAGGTCGCGGGAACGAACTACTTCATCACCACGGAAGGCGCGACCGGCGCGATCACCCTGGTCGACGCGTTCGCGCGCACCGAGATCACCGACGACCTGGGCGTGACCATCGGCCGCTTTCGTGCGCCGTTCTCGTTCAACGGATTGCTGCCCGCCAGCGTGCTGTTGATGACGCGCCGCTCCCGCCAGAGCTTGGTGTGGGCCGGGCGTGACACTGGCGTGATGCTCGATCACTCCGTGGGGGATCGAACCCACGTGTTCGTCGCCGCGCAGAACGGTGGGGACGGGACGTCGGACGAACACATGCTCACGGCGCGTGTCGAACATCAGATCGCAGGGCAGCACCGCCCTCAAGTCGGAGCGCTCTGCTTGGATGCCGAGACCGACATCCTCCTGGGTGTCGCGATCGCCGACGAGGGCTCCGTCTCGGGCGGGCAGGCCTTCGCCGCCGATGTCACCGCGACCTGGCAACGCTGGTACGCGCAGGCCGAGGTCGTCGGCTACGGCGATGGCTACACGCCCGGCGGTGTCATGGGCGGGATCGGTGCGCGTGCGAACGGACAGGGCGGCACGACGCCCTGGGCGCTCGCGTCGGCGTTCGCGATCGACGAAGAACTCGAGGCCGTTGCGCGCTACGAGGACCAGGATCTGCTCGATACGTGGGTCGGGACCGTCGGTGTGAACTGGCGCCCGCAGCCCGGCGTGCGCTGGGGCCTGCACATCGGTCACCAGGAAGGCGCCGGAGCCAGTCTCGAGGGCGATCGCCTGGATCTGGGCGTGACCCTGTCGTTCTGAGCGGCGGTTCGGGCTGGACCACGTGAACGGACCCAGTTCCTGGGTCCATGGCGCCGACGGGACCAGCATGGAGGTCGCGAAGGCCACCGGCGTGGGGTCGGAGCGCTCCTCGAACGGCACGCGCCGGAATGCTCAACGACCGGGGCGCTGCATGCCCAGGTCGCTCGCGCCGCGGACCGTTTCCGTCAGTCCTGGATCCAACCGAGATCCATCTCGGCCGGCAAGCGCACCATCTCGTAGATCGCCGCGATCAACTGCTTGCGATCCCCGGCGCGCGCGGGGTTCTCGAACGCCCAGACGATCTCGCCGGCGGGCGTGACCTCGAACAC
>TARA_R110002073_G_scaffold32354_4_pt1 | contig 11585 bp, 14 predicted proteins | sample TARA_R110002073 | Tara Oceans TARA_R110002073 (sample SAMEA4397174) | marine metagenome | biome: Polar Biome; feature: [DCM] deep chlorophyll maximum layer (ENVO:01000326); material: water (ENVO:00002006), including particulate matter (ENVO:01000060) such as... | depth 40 m
CCGAAGAGGGGGCAAAATATATATTCACATTTTTAATTCAAATTAAGCTTTCTAGCTGAACGCAATATTTGGAACTGCGGTGCAAGCACCTGCTCCGTAAGCCCATCCTTCAACTCTCCAAAGCGTAGCTCCTTTGGTGAAGCAAATCCACGTGCCGTTTCCAGGTCCGCCAGCCGTTGCACCCGTAAGTGTAAGAATGTTGTCCCCCGATCCGTCAGCCGTAGCCGCATCAATTGCTTTAGTGACCTGTGCAGCACCGTTAGATGCAGCATTAGCCAACCAGCGAACTGCGCTGTTTGCTTCAAAACTAGCACCAGGTGTCGTGAACGCCAAAGTGTTGGTGTTTGCAACCATCAAAGCTGCGGCAGTTTCACTTATCATTTCAACCCAAATCACATCTCCAACTTCACCGGCTGGTAATGTTACAGACGTAGTAGTGATTGTTCCAGTAACGACATAGTGCGTATTAGCGACTAAAGTCGATGGAGAAAACGCTCCTGCGCCTACCTCTGTTTTAGCTGTTTGTGGAGCAATAACTCCCATTCCGCTTGCGAGCTTTTTAAGATTTAGCAAAGATGTATTTCCTAATTCTAGATCTCTTTTCAAATTTTGTAATAAGGCTTGAACTCTTGCCAAACCTATTCTTTTAGTACCCATAGTTTAAAATCCTCCCTTGGTTTTACCATTTATAATCATATCAAAAACTATATGGTGTGGGTTTCCCCACCCTTTAAATAGGGTTCTGATAAACAAAAACCCCGGCTGAATTAACAACCGGGGTTTTATTTTTTACGCTATTGCCTTATTAAGCAGTTGCGCCAGCCTCACCAAGGAGACCACGAACAACAACAAGACCGTACATATCAGGACGAACCATCTTCTTCGCGTAACGAGTCATCACGCCCTTACGAGGCACGAAGTCTTCAGTTCCGAAGATAGTAGGAGTAACCTGAAGAGGTACATAAGGAGCATAGACATATCCACTTTCGAGGAAGCTATTACCCTTACGTCCAACAAGAATGATGTTACGCATGAAGTATGGATCAACATAAACATCGAATTTCTTGGAAAGGTTACCAGTCTTAACAGCACCGATAGTACCGCGATCCTCATCAGCAGTCACAGAGCCACGGAAGCCCGATGTGAACTCAAGGATGTTAGCAACTTCTGGTCCACAAACTACGAAGTTTGCGCCACCACGAAGTGTCTTACGGTGAATCTGAGCACTTACGTCATTGATTGTCTCAATAAGAGTCTCATACCATTCGCTAACTGTACCAGTGAAGTCAGGAGCAGCGGAGCTAGCACCAATTTCAACACCAGTTGTACGATTAACGAAAAGACCAGGGGAACGCGACCAGTAGAATGTACCAGCAGTTGCGCCTTTAACGAGGTCTTCGAGGATCTCTTGGTCGATCTCAAGAGCGATTTGCTCAGAAAGAATGCTTGTAAGCTCAACTTCAGCGTCGAGGTTATGGTAAGCATTCAAGTCTTGACCGAGTTCTGGAGTCCACTTAGCTTTGAGCTTCTTGGTCATCGCTGTGACTGCAATGGAGTCAACTTTGATGTCGATCTCTTTGATAAGATCTTTCGAAGCTTCACCAGCACCAGCCGCTGCGTTGTTTGCTTCTTCAAGTCCCCAGGGATCGGCACCGACAACGGAACCAACTGGAGTACCAGCACTAAAAGTATCGACAAGCGGATAATCAATTCCGAAGCTTTTGCTGTCGTCAGTCAACTGCGTGAACTCTGTTGTGGCGTGAAGAACAACTTCAATCTTATTGGAAGAACTACCGGATGGACGACTTGTCAAACGACGAATCATCTTGAGCGACGTATGGCTAGCGCCACCGATTGAGCCAGTAGCTTTAATAGCAACAAGGTTGTCATAGTTAAGACGAGGACCGTGGGTTGAACCAAGGTCAAGCTCGATAACCTGCGCGAACGAACCAGAAGCCAAGTCTGGATCAAAACGAACCAATTTAGCGATGGTTGGATCGGCAACGTCAACAACACCACCGTCTGCATAGTCAACTTTGTGGATTGGCGCGTGAAAAGAACCAGTAGGCGAAGCATAACCGTTGTTGAGGTTATAGAATCCACCACCTTCTTCTGTAATGTCAGTGACACCAGTTTGGATGTCTTTACCGACAACTCCACCACCGTAAATCGAATCAGCAGCAGTAAGCCCTAGTCCAGTATTGGTAGCTTGGAAGTCCAAGAAGAAGATGAGTCCACTTGGAAGGCTCATTGGTTGAACCGAGACTACATCTTGGGCGACGAGTCCGCCGAATACACGACGAACGAGTGGGAAAGCAACCGAAGCAAAACCTTCAACATCACCTGCGGACATCGAAGAGCTTTCTTTGAGAAGCTGTGCGGCTTGGTTTTCTAGTAGGCGAGCCATGCCATTTTTTTGAACGTCATTCGTAAGTCCCTCAAGAAGTCCGGTAGCCTCCCACTTTTCGATAAGTGCGGCTCCTTCTTGCTTAAGCGATCTTGCTTGAATGCCTTCAGTCAATTTTTGTAGAACAGACATATTAAAATCTCCTTAATTATTTTTTATTTAGTCCTGCTAATATCCTCCACCTTTCAGTGGAAGGATCATACTTCTTATCTTCCTTTTTACGGGAAAGAAGCAGTGTTGAAGTAGTCTTATTGACAGCTTCGCTTAGTGATTTTGGTTGCTTTTTAGGAGCAGAACCCACCGTGCTTAAAAGCGTTTCATAAACAACTTTAGCTTCTTCAACGGAATCAGCTTTGGAAATGGACTCGACAAGTTTATCTTTTTGTCGCTCATTCAAGGAGGCGTCACCCAAAACTTTATTTGTATAAAGGAGCTTTGCATTCATCACGGATGTTTCTGCAATGTTCTCCTTTAAAGAACCAAAGATTCCAGTAACCTCATTTAATTTAGTTTTGAGGGCTGTATTCTTTAGTTGTAGTGTCTTTTTATCTTCTTGTAGGCTTTTAACTGCCTTTCTCATTGCTGCAAGCTCTTCTTTGACTTCGGTGTCTTGGTTAAGAGCGAGCAATTCTTTTTCAGCGAATTCGTATTCTGTTGGGGAGGGATCTCCTGCCCATCCACTTTTTTGTGGTACGATATCTACAGTTAGTTTTTCAACTATTGCCTCTAAATCGAGGTCTTCAAGGTTTAATTCTTCTTCAATTGTTTCTTCTTCTTCAATTGTTTCTTCCATTGTTTCTTCATTGCAAGGGACGTGATCGCATTTTTCGTCTTTATCGTCACCGTCGTCATATTTGCCTTTCTTTTCTTCTTCAAGCGCCATCATTTCTTCTGCGGCTTCTTCGGAAGTTTCAAGAGGGGATACCTCTTCATCTTCATCTCCCATATCTTTTCGCAACTCATCAAAGTCGATAGTTACTTCAACTTCTTCGTCTTGGTCGGGGCAGGGACAAGCGTTCTCACCGTCTGTTGCGGCAAGAGGGATTTGATCTGCTACCTCTATAGAGATGGCTTCTTGTTGTGTTTCCAAGCCTTCATCTTGTTCAAGCAGTGTTTCGACTGCTTCTTTAATTTTATCTGAATATTTCTCTAAAATTGTGGCTTCGGCATTTTTAAGAGCTACCTCTTTTAATGCTTCGGCATCAACGATTGCTTGTTCTAAAATTGTAGACATGATCAAAACTCCCAAATTTGTCTAATACTAAATAGTAAACTATTGTCTAAAAAGGAAAAATTACCGCTTTAGACTCTATCCTACGCCAGACGAACCGGACCAGTTTAAACCAGCAGAGGCCGAAAGGTTGTGCCCGATGTGTGTTAATCCAGCCGAAACTTGAAAGTGGCAAGGCTGGGCGGCATGGTTCGATCGAAGGTAGACCTTCCTTACTTTATAAGCTAGCTGACCTGTCGTATTCCAAGAACCTGTTGCGCTTTGAACCAGGTTAAATTGTCCACCAAAAGAAGCGGATGCGGCTGAACCGAATTCTGAAAAGCTGACGCGAAGTTCGTGAAGGTGGTCTAGGTTGTCAATCTTAACCCAAGAAGTAACAGAAGGAAAATGAATTTCTGTTGCCGGGGCGATTGGTGATCCTGCGCCGCCATCGAACCCTGGTGCTTGTAAATTACCAGTCAAAAATGGAATAGCACTTACTTGGTATGAAGTTGCGTTGTGGAGTCCAGGTCCGCGTTGGAATCCTGGGTAAATTAATTGTCCCGTTTTTGGGTCTGTTACGTCATCTGCCATTATTTAGCTCCTGTTGTATTCTTTTGTGCTGCGCGAATTGCACGGCGTTTTGCTTTTCTACGCTTATCGGAAGGTTTTTCGAAAAAACGCCTTTCTCTATAAGTATCTATAATTTTTTCTTTTTTTACCTTTTTTATGAATCTTTTAAGCATCCGATTAAAATCGCCTTTTGTATCAGATAACTTTACTTGTACATTAACACACTTGCTTCCCATCTTAAATCCTTTATACTAAATGCTTCCACTTCTTACCAGCTAGCCCTACAATACCAGTGATATCTACACCGGAATCGCCGGGGCTTACTCCTTGCAAGGGGGAGGCTTGATTCGTTTCAGCAATTTCTTTGGTTCCCTCGAAGACATTTACATTTCCAATCCTTGTGGATTCGTTGAGCTTTTTGATTCGCTCCTGTCTTTGTCTTTCGAGTTCTTCAGCTTTCGCTTCCAAATCCTCTTGAGCTTTATTTTTTGTTTCTGTGACAATATTCCCTTGGAGACCCCTTGCCACTTCCGAAACAACATTAGAAAGAATGCCTTCTTCTAGAATCACCTCCTTAATACATTCTTTAATAAGAGGTTTAATTACTTTTTTAAATTCTGAAACTTTCATACCAAGCCTTTTAGTGCATCATCCATAGCAGAATGAATTTTATTTTCTTTTGTTAGTGGTTGCTTCTCTTTATTTTCAGACATCGCGATGGTTACTCCTGTCATCCCTCCTGTTTGTGGAGAAAGATAAGCTCCAGGAGTAGAAGGTTCCGACACCATATCGAAGCAAATAAGTTGGAAATCATCTTCAACTGTTAAAGAGTTCATTGATTCTTTTACTGATCCCATGCCTCTTGAGGAGATGCCTAGCTTGACCCCAGACTTGAGGAGGTCTTTTAAGATTCTTCCAGAAGGCGTATCGAGAACCTCAATCTTACCCATCACGTTATTACCTTCCCACCACATTTTAGTGACTAGGTGCGAGGAGTTTTTAAGATTGATCACTGAATCGTCTGGATGATCTAATTCCCCTAATGCTCGTCTTTCACGAATGGAGTTTTGATAATTCTCTACTTCTCGCTCTAAGACTGACTTGGGGTATACACGACCATTACCATTTTTTGTTCCGGCTTTTTGACAGACGCCTACTAGGAATACAGATCCCTCTTGGAGCCGTCGTTTCTCGTTCTCTGTTAGAACGTCGATTACACAATTGCCATCAGGACAAAGCTCAAAAAATTCTCTTAAAAGTTGTTTTGCCATATTATTTAGGACCTTATAAATTGTTTGCAGGACTCACTCCTGCACGGTTATACTTCCGCTACAGCAGCGTCTAACTTCTGGTATATTGTTTCTTTTCATTTTTCTACCTCTTTAGAAAGCTTAATTTTAAAACCGAAATCATTAACGAGAGTGCTAATAAAATAAGTTGTGCCGGATGATAAACATCCTAATATAAGCGCATTTGCTATATTATAATCAAAACTAAATAGTTCTGTTAAGTCATTAATTCCAAAAAGAAAAATCCCGACCCAGAAGCCCATACACATTGGACAATGGAATAATTTACCAAATCCAGAAAGCCATTCTTTTGCGGGACGCATTGAATTAAATATTGAACCAAAGATTATAATTTGTGTCATACCATATGAGCACAAGATAAAGTACAGTAAATCCATTAATCCTCTAGAGTCTATAAACGCCAGAAATTCCGTAACCAACACCCGTGTTAGGTACGCTTCCTTGTCTGGTATCATGGAACTTTTCAGGATCCCAGTCTGTTGAATCTTCTGGTCCAGGATCTGTTAAGCGCTTCTCTTCTTCATCGTTCCACGCTTTTTCGAATTCAGCCAAAGGACGTTCTTCGTTTATAAATTTGCTAATCATAAGCAACGTTGTGTCGTAAGGATTGACTTCGCTTGATTCTAAAATGATAGCTTCCATTGAGGAATAAACGTTTCCTCCTTGGACGGAATCAATTTGAACTACTCCCTTGTCACATAGGAATTTAAAAAGCCTATCTTGGGCTCCGTATACCTCTTCGTTGAATTCATCTTTAGCGAAGGCTACAACTTTGTTTTTGTTGGGCATGAGGACGATATCAATTTCTTTATGATCGAATATCATTACACTGTTGTCTAAAGCTCTCCTTGCGTTTAAAGTAAACGTGGTAGTCGAGTCTGGAGCTTCTTTAACTGTAAACCTAATCGTCATTGTTTTTGATCTCTCCTGCTAGCTGTTGTAAGTGTAAGATCTTTTTAATTGATGAGGCGTCGAGCTTGGTTTCTTTAAATCGGTTAATAGCCTCAAAAATCTTATTAGCTTTGCCTTTAAAGGAGCTTTCATCCTTGATAAGGGTCAGTACCTCTTTTATTCTTCCTAGCTCTTCATTGACGTATACTTTAAGCTCTAGCTCATTCTCATCGAAGGAGGAGATAATGTATCGGTTAAGAAGCTCTTTTTGTTCATTTAAAAGAGAATTACCGTATTGTTTGTTAAACCCTTCAATAAACTTTTTGAATACCAAGTTGTTATGGACTGGTACTTCCATATCTTTTGTCTCTTGTGATTGTGTCATTAAATCTATAACTTTTTCCTCTAGAATGACCTTCTTCTTTGGTGAAGAATCCATATTGAAGAGTTGGTAGATTGTAGCAAGACTTTTGTATTGAGGTACAAAGTTTGAAAAGATGTCTGCATTGATAGTAGAGTTGATCTCTTTTATCAATTTTGTTTGTTGCTTAAAGACTTCTTCTTTGTTAAGTGATTCGAATTGCTTTTTAGACTCGGACAGAATCTTTTCTGCTAATGTTTTTGTTATAAGAGCAGGTTCGGAAATCGATTTGTAAATCGATAGTTCTTTTGCAAGAACAGAATCTTTTTGAAAAAACTCTTTTAGAATAGAAATAATTTTCTTTTTTGTATTGAGGTCCTCTTTAAGAACACACCTTGTTAGTTCTTTAACAAGATACTCATACAAAAGGGCTGTATTTCTCTTTTTATTATGTTTGAATTTCATTCTTTTTGGACTCCATCTCTTCTATAAGCATCTTTAGATCACGATTAAGGCGCAGTAGATCGCGCTCCTCGTTGATATAATTAGAATCTTGTTCCGTAAATACCCCGCTACCAAGGCGAGATAAGTTTTGATAGCCGGCTCCTTTGACATTCCTGTCAGAGCCACTGGCTGTTTCGGCACCGTATAGGGATTTATAGCTTTTGCTTTTCTGGTCTCTTCGCTTATCCCAATCTTTAGGAATGTACCATCTACCATTGGCGTCGGCGCTTGTAGTTTTAACAACTCCTGTTACTGGGTCTTTCACAGTAGTTTTTCCTGTCGAGTCTACATCCCTGTGCCCAGGTTCAGCCAATAAGACTTCATCCTCGGCGGCGTCTGCGTCAGCTTCTGCGGCGTCCAAATCTGCTTCTAGATCGCCTCCTTCATCGGTTGGAGCTTCTCCAAACTCTGCTTCAAGACCTCCGCCAGCGGCACCTGGGTCATCACTTACACCTTGCTCAACAGCACCTTCAAGAGCAGCAAGGTGCTTTTTATCAAAGAACATTTCTCTTTGCATGCGCACAATCTCTTCTTCGGGCAGGTTAAACAGGTTTTTTGAAATCCATCTCTTACTAAAGAACCCTTCAGTTGCTGCTGACGCTACATCGAACTTGGTTCTCCAAGACTCTAACTCTTGTAGCTCTGCTAGCTTTGATGGGTTGTTAAGAGATAGGTCAAATGAAACCAGATCTTTTCCACGGTATCCAAGAGTAAACAGGTGAATAATACCAACCTTTTCTAATTCAGCGATAACTGATCGCTGTAATCTGTGGATTGTTCTTGCGAAACGAATGTCTTTTTGAGCAAGAGTGGTTTTATCTTCATCGCCGCCTTCAGTTTGTGCGAGATATGAGGCAGGGATTTTTAAAGCTGAAAACAACTTATCTCTTAAGTATTTTACATCGTCAATATCTCCAGTGTAAGTTCCACCAGGAAGAGTTTCGACACGAGTTGATTGATTCCCTCTTTGCGGAATAAAATAATCTTCCTCTACACTCATTGGATTATAGCGAAGATCGACTCGTCCGGTGTCTGAATCAACGATTTGATTACGCTTCATCTGCGTCATAACCTTCTGCATGTATTGTTCAACATCCTCTGGAGGTATATTACCTACATCCACGTAGAATACGCGGCGCTCTGGGGATCTAACGATACGATAAGACATCATAGCATCTTCTAAGAGTGTAAGTTGTCGCCAAATTCTGCGGGCTGAATCGAGAGTAGAAGTGCCGTAAGGAGCGTATTTATCATTTCCAAGGATACGGAAGTGCCCCACTTGCCAGTTCTCGAAAGTAATGCCTCCCGAATTCCACTGGTAAGTTACATAATTTGGGTTGGTCTTATCCTGACCTTCCATTCTTTCAACTTCATTCGATGGGAGCCCTACGGCGTACTTTATCCCTTCGGTATCGTCGATATCAAGATACAAGAAAAAATCACCATACTTACACATTGTTCGGCACCAGCCAAAAAGATTAAAATCTAAATTCAAGATCTCATGGTATAGGTGTTGAAGGACAAGCTTGATTTCTTCATTGCGACACTTGATTGTCAAAAGAGGGTTGATTGATGTCGAGGTTGTCATTTCATCTGCATAGATATCCAAAGCAGAAGCGATTTCAGGAGTGTATTCCATCTGATCGAAATCAGCATACCTTTCGGCACGGTTTTGATTAGACATGAAATTGGCAGTTAAAAATTCATAAGGATTGTATTGCCCTCTCTTAAAGGATTGTCCACTTGAAGATTTAAAATTGTATTTGTTTAACTGTCTTCTTTTTAGTTTTGTTGGCTGTTGCTGCCTATAGTCAGCCAGGGGTCCCGATAGAAGACGGGTTAGCTTACGATATAAGCTATTATCGGGATTTCTGGGATTGTGATTTTTCTTTTTTACCATTTATTCTAACCCTTGAGAAGCCAAAGAAATTCTTTTGTTTTTTCAATCTCTTGGCTTTTTTTATTTATTTTGTATCCTACCATACCTGGTATGCTGGTGTTTAGTTGAGAATTTGATTTTGTCATTGTAGAGAGAAACGCTTTGTTGTATTCTGCGGCTCTTTGATTAGTTGTATATACTGTGTCTTTGACCCAACATCCGATTGCAAAAGCCATAATCAAATCATCATTATACTTTTTCATAGCTTGTGGCTTACCATTGTGCCAAATAAAAGTCTCCATTTCATTGAGTAATCGTTTAGAATACACTGTAACTAGTTTATTTCTAACGAATTCTTCTAATTTTGCAACAACTAATGGTCTTGTCTTGGTAGTCATCGAAAAACCCATAACAGTATTGTTTTTTGTTTCAGCAGTTAAAGGATCTACATAATCGTGAGATGACTTATAAGAATAGAATAAGTTTGGATATGCCGATTCTTGTAATTTATCAAGAACTGTCCAACCGATGGTATTATTTTCCACAACTAACATACAGTTACCATACTGCTTGCCGACATCTAAAAGCATACGGGCGAACATATCAGGAGTGAGTTTTCCTTGATACTCTCCCACCACCTCCATTGTCTCAATTTTAAAAATATGGAATGTGGAATAATCTTTTCCGTCACCTCTAGCGACATCGGCAGATACCATGTAGGTAAAGCCCTCTTGGTATTCTTCCCATATCCAAAAATTTCTATCGAAGCCGGTTCTATATTTGGGCTCACAAACATTTCCTCTTAATATCTGCATATCTCCTGGATGGAATACAGTTTCGCCAGACATATTAAAATTGCATTCAAGTTCTTGGGCAATTTGTGTTCGTGACATATTCTTTGTTTCTTTTTCAAACCAGGCTTGGTCGCGGTCAGGATGGATATCCCAAGGCAGGCGAGTTTGATAAAAGTCGTTGCGGTCCTCTTCAGAGTCAATGTAGGTTTGATGAAACCAGTTACCGCAGCCGTTTGGAGTAGAGAGGGCGATACAGCGTCCACCTGTTGATAGAGTGGGATACAGACCAGTCCATAACTCATCGAGTCCATCAACGTGTGCAGCCTCGTCAATAACAAGGAGAGAAAGCGCTTCTGAACGACCGGCGTCTGCGCTAGTGGAGGACGCTTTAATCTGCGAGCCATTTGAAAGCTCAAACGAAGTTCTATTATCGATAGAGATCCTAGCGATTCGCATCCAGTCTGGAAGGTTCCTGTGGATTGCTTTAACTTTCTTTACAAGGTTAGCTGCCGTGCCGAACTTCGTTGCGATGACAAGAACGTTTTTATCTCGGTGAAACATCATCATCCATGCAATATAAGCCGCAGAAACAGTTGAGATGCCAAGCTGGCGAGCTTTTAGTATGATGTTAAAGCGGTGGTCATTGAAATCATTTACAAGAACTTCCTGGAAGGGGTACATTTTAAATGGTATTAGACCTCTCAATGGGTGTGAAATCTTGGCATAATTATTAATAAAGTACGCCGGGTTCTTACCACATTTAACAAGCTCTTTTAAAACTTCTTCTCTTGTTAAGCTGTACGCCATAGTTATAGGTTAAGGAACGTTCTAAACTTTGATTCGAGTCTTTCTTTTAAGTTCTTTTGAGAATCTTTAACATCAGCGATTCCACCGATGTCATAGTTTTTATGGGCAGTAACGAAGACTCTTACTCTGGATGTCTCTTGCACAAGGATATCTGCGTCGCCGCGTGCCTTAAGACTGCAAGGGTTCCCTGTAATCTTTTTGTATTCTTTTTTGATATGCTTCACGATGTCGCGAAAGGTAGTTTCAATATCAGCCTCAAACGTACCGCCATAAACTTCTTTAAGCTTAATGTCTGATTGGTAAGTTACAATCATTACTGGTCCGTCAAAGCGCACTTTGAAACCATCAACGTTGCGACTATCTGTGATTGGGTTACCTTCTTCTCTCTTTAATCCAAGAGTAATTGGCTCTCCATCTTTATCTAACGCTCCATCATAGGAACTTGCAGCAGCTTGCGCTAGCCCTCTAATAACTTCTAGTGTTTTCTCTGACATTGTTTAGTTTCCTTTTGCGGCAGCTATGCTGGCCATAAGACCTTCTGCCATTGGTGTTAAAGCATCCATCAAATCTTGTTCAAACTCATGCTCGATGTCTTGGACTGTTGATGCTAGTCTGTCTTGACTGACTTTTCCTTTTAGCTCTCTAATGGCGATCTTTCTCATTGCATCTCTTACTGCGTTCTGGATTTCGTCACGAAGAAGAGCCGTAGGTTCAGGAAGACCTTCGTCGCCCCATGTTAAGCCACCTAGTTCTTCTTTAATGATCTGTTTAAGTCTTGATTTTTTAATTTTCATTGTTGGGCCTCCAGCCAGTTAACCATCTTTCTTCTCTATCTTCGACATACTGGAT
>TARA_R110002073_G_scaffold319869_3_pt1 | contig 11580 bp, 9 predicted proteins | sample TARA_R110002073 | Tara Oceans TARA_R110002073 (sample SAMEA4397174) | marine metagenome | biome: Polar Biome; feature: [DCM] deep chlorophyll maximum layer (ENVO:01000326); material: water (ENVO:00002006), including particulate matter (ENVO:01000060) such as... | depth 40 m
TGCTGGGGGCGGACTACCGGACCAACCGGGACGCGCTGCACGAGATCTCGCCCGCGCGGCACGTGGACGCCAATACGCCACCGGTCATGATCATTCACGGCGATGCCGAGCTCGTCGTGAACTATGCGCAGGCGGAGACCATGGCGGCTGCCCTGGACGAGGTCGGCGTGGCGCATGAATTGATCACCATTGAAGGCGGTGTTCACCACTCCTACAGGATGACGACGGAGCAGAAGCGGATCATGTATTCCAATCTGCTGCGCTGGCTGCAGCGCTACAATCCGGCGGATTGAGCCCTCTGCCAAACTGACAGGATGAACCGCCGTTCGCGCTTGGCGCGGGCGGCGGTTCGCGTATGATCGCACGCGCGCCCTGATGGGCGGGTGTAGCTCAATGGTAGAGCAGAAGCTTCCCAAGCTTACGACGAGGGTTCGATTCCCTTCACCCGCTCCAATCTGCCGCAGGGTGACACCCGTCCCCTCAACGTCTGTCCTCCACGTGCATCACGGCTTGACGCAGCGCAGGATTGCCCCGCAAGGTCCGATCTGGATGGCCCATGGGGGATGGGTTCAACGGGGGATATTCCATGCGAGTTTTGACGGGGCTGGCCTGCGCGCTGGTCATGGCCGGTATTGCCGCCGCACAAGTCGATCTGTTTGCGGCCGCGCCGCGCATCTGGGATGCCAGCCTGTCACCGGATGGGGATCACCTGGCGACCGGGTGCAGCCCGCGCGGTGACCGGGAAATCTGCATTTATGACCTGACGGGCGCATCGCAGCCTGCCGTCATCCCGAGTCCCGATGGCGGGCATATCACCGGTTTCTACTGGCCCAGCCCGACCCATCTGATTTATTTCGTCGAAAGCATGCAGCAGCGACCGACTGGCGCTGGCCTGCGCCTGCTCCGCATTCGGCAACCGATCGCCTATTCGCTGCGGACCCAGAGCTCGGTCATGTTGATGGCACAGGCCGGAATCATCTCGTCCCTGATCAATAGTGACGACGAGGTCGCCGTCCAGATTACCTGGCAACTCGATGACAACCCCAATGCCGGCAGCCGGCTGGGCAACCGCGATGATTTCGGCACCGTTGTCTATGAGATGGACCTGGACGACGGGACGCGCAACGGCCGTCTAGAAGCCTCGGTCGGATCGACGATCGAATATGTGATGACGCCCGAGGGCGAGCTCGTTCTCGATGTGCGCTATGACGACGAGTCTACAGTCTATTCGATCTATCGGGCGCGCGGAAACCGGTCGCGGCCGATTTTCGAGCGGGATTATCCGGGCGACCTTCCTCATATCTACGGCACTGTGGACGGCGCGTCGGCTGTCGCGATCTGGCTGCCGCGCGAGGGTCTGCGACGGATGGATGTCAGCACGGGCGAAATGACGTCGTTCAATATCGGCACCGTGGACGTGTCGCGCACCGAGCCCATTGTCGACGAATATGCGTCCACCGTGGTGGGCTTTTCCTACATTGATGATCTGCCAAGGCAGGTCTTTACCGATCCGGAACTGGCCGGGCTGCAGACCGAGCTGGCCCAGATCCTGACCGAGGATTCCGTGACCATCACGACCTGGACCGCTGACCGCAGCAAACTTGTTGTGGTGGGACAGGATCCCGGCCAGCCGGCTAATTACTATCTGCTGGACATGACGTCCGGCGCGCTGGGCCTGCTCGACACGGCTGTCGCCATTCCCGACGGCACGACGATCGGAGACCGCGTGGCCGTGTCCTATCCGGCGAGCGACGGACTGACCATTCCGGCCTATGTCACCCTGCCGCCCGGCGAGACGCTGGAGAGCGGGCCATTCCCGCTGATCGTGATGCCGCATGGCGGCCCGCAAAGCCGCGACATGGCCGATTATGACTGGTGGGCGGCGTATTATGCCTCGCTCGGCTATGTCGTCCTGCATCCCAATTTCCGCGGGTCAGAGGGTTATGGAGCCGAGTTCATCGAGGCCGGTTATGGCGGATTCGGCACGCGCATGATTGACGACATTGTCGAGGGCGCACACTTCCTGCAGGCTGAGGGGATCGCCCGCGAGGGTGCCTATTGTACCAGTGGCTGGAGCTATGGCGGCTATGCGGCGCTGATGGCCGCGCTGCGTGACAGCGACCATGTCGCCTGCGTCATTTCCTTTGCCGGTGTCGGAAACCCCTTTGCCCTGATGGGCGAGCCGGGCGAACTGGAAATCAACAGGCGTTACTGGGAGCAATATATGGGTCCGCGCTTTGGTGATGCGGCGGCGCAGGCGGAGATCACGCCCTCACTGCGTGGCGGTGAGTTTCAGGCCCCCATGCTGGTCATCCACGGTGCCGATGACCTGACGGTGCCTGTCGGCCAGTGGCGGCAATTGCGTGATGCGGTCGGTGACCGAAACGGGTCGCGTTTCATCCTCCTCGACGATGAAAACCACCAGATGCGCAATCTGTCCTCGCGTCAGCGCGTGCTCCAGGAAAGTACGGACTTCCTTGCGGAGCACTTCCCGCCCAATCCGTAGGCGGGTTTCAGGCTGAGCCTGGCTTTTTGGGGGCCAGGACCAGTTTTCTGTAGGTGATACAGCGCGGTGCGGTATTGTGCGCGTCCAGGCATCCGGGGGGGCAGGGTATGGAATTTGGCAATATCAGCGAAATCATCACGGCGGTGTCGGGTGTCGTCATGGCGCTGTCGGTGGTGATTGCGGCGACGCAGTTGCGGATGAGCCGCGAAAACTGGGTGACAGAAAACAAGCGCCTGAAGAAGCAGGCGGCGATTGATGCAGCCAAAATCTATATCGACAACAAGCGGCCCGAAACCGATCTGATGCTGCAATTCGTCAACAATGCCTGTCATATCAACAGCCGCATCGTTCAGGACATTGAGAAATTCTACGTGCCGCAATTGCCTGTGGCGCTTCTGGATGATGTGCGTGGCTGCGTCGAATTCTATGACCGGGAAGGTGTTGGTGATCTCGGCGAGCTGGACGGCTTCATCACCGGCCTCAATCCCAAACATATCATCCAGTTGCGCTGGCTGATGATCGACTATCTCAACACGCTGGAAACGGTGCTCGTCTACTGGTGGCAGGGAACGGCCAATGAGGCGCTCCTCGAGCACGAGTTTTCCTTCCTGCGCTCTGAATCAGACAGTGCGCGTCCCGTGCGTCATCTGGTCGAGGCGTTCGGTGCCAACAACTTCCCGGCCATCAATGCTTTCCTGAATGCGGGCAATGAACGCAAGGCCCCCGAGCCGGACTTTCACTGACGCCCGAACAGGCCGCGCAGCAGGTTTTCCGACTGGCTGAGTGGATCGCGGCGCAGGCTGCGTTCTTCCTCGCCGACATAGTGGAAAACGCCGTCGAGCGCCTTGCTGACGGCGAAATCGGTGACTTCTCCGCGCAGGTCACCGGCGAGCGCATTGCCGCGCCCGCGATTGAAGAAACGGCCAATGCCATTGCCGCCGCGACTGGAGACCAGGCTGCTCGCCTGTTCCAGCGCCGAATAGGCCCCCGATTGGGACAGCGTATCCTCCATGGGTGGACGCAGCACGCGGGTCAGGGGTTGCTCGGTCTGCCCGCGCAGATAGCGCGTCGCTGCGGTGTCGCCGCCGCGCAGAATGCCAATGCCGTCCGAAATGGACAGATTGCGCACCGCGTTGATGACCAGATCGCGGGCGACCGGCATGACGCTTTCGGCGGCGCGATTCATGCGCAGCTCGACATCGTCGAGTGGGCCGGACAGGCCCAGCGGCTGGAGACGGCGCTGGGTCGACCCCAGAATGCCGGGCAGGGGTATGCGAACGATGCTGTCGCCAAAAAAGCCGTTCGTCCGGCCGAGGCGGCCGGTGGCCGCACGCGTGGCGGCAATCAGCATTTCACGAATGCCGCCGCTGCTGTCGAACTGGGCCAAAGCCGTCGGTGTGGCAGCGAGCGCCAGTCCGGAAGCGAGCAGGGTACGGCGATTGATCATGATGTCTCCGGGCGATGTGGCGGTGCGTGTCCAGCCAGCTTAGGCCGGGAATGGCGCGCAGGCGAGGGCGTCGCGGTAAAAGCGCCCTAGAAGCGGCCCCGTCCCCGCCCCGTTTCGATGCCGTACAGGTTGAAAATGTGGGCTGCCAACAGGATCAGCAACAGGCCACAGGTCACGGCGATAAGGGTCCAGGGGATGAGGCGCGGACCTTTTGCCGGATCGGCTGGATGTTTGGTGCGCCACGCCGCGAAGGCAAAGACGAGCGCGCCGACCGCCATGAGGGCGAGTGTGAGTTCGAGAGACATGGCGTGTCTGGGGCTGCAGTGAATCCGTGTTCGGTCTTTGCCCAGAAATAGGGTCTGACCTGCAACTCCCGCAAGGCGCAAATGGCGGCGATGGTTTGCAGGGGCCAGTAAAGTGGCATCCGGCAGAGGTCGACCGCGCGCACCGGGACGCCTGCGCGGCGTGCGCCAGCGGCTGCGCACAGCATGGCCGCGCCATATCCGGCGGCCAGCAGGCCCAGCCCAATGATTGCCAGCGATCCGGTGGTCAGGGCCAGGCTGATCTGGACCAGGCAATAGAGCGCTGCCGGTCCGTGCAGCAGGGCAGACAGAACGGTTGCGCCCAGCGTGACATTCAGGCTGGCCAATGCGCCCGGTCCCGCCGCTTCGCACAGGCCGAGGGGGTCGCGCATGTGGACCGCCCAGGTCTGGGCATGGCCTTTCAGCCAGCGTGTGCGCTGCCGCATCCAGGGGCGCAGGCGCTCCGGGGCCTCCTCCATGGTCATCGGGGCAATGACGTCGCTGCGATAGCCGTTGGCGCAGAGACGAAACCCGAGATCGGCGTCCTCCGTCACATTGTGCGGATCCCATCCGCCCACCGCGTTGAGCGCCGACTTGCGGAAATGATTGCTCGTCCCGCCCAAGGGCAGGGGCAGCCTGAATCGCGCGAGCAGGGGCAGGATGGCATGAAATTGCGCGGCATATTCCAGCGCAAACTGCCGGGTCATCCAGTTGCGATCTGCATTGAACCAGTTGAGCGGTGCCTGCACGCAAGCGAGGTCCTCGCTGCCCGCTGCAAAGGCCTCGGCGGCGGCGCGCAACTGACCGGGGTGCGGGCAATCCTCGGCATCGTAGACGGTGACGATCTCGCCGCGGGCAAAGTGGAGTGCGTAGTTGAGGGCGCGGGGCTTGGTGCGCGGCGCGCCTGCGGGCACGCAGACGGTTTCAAACCGGTAGTGTCGTTCCAGCCTCCGCGCGGCGTCGAGTGTCTGGAGATCGTCAGCCTCGACAATGATCTTGATATCCAGGCGGGCAGACGGGTAGTCGAGCCGAGTCAGGCTCCTGAGGAGCTGGGGCAGGACGCGCGCTTCGCGATAGACAGGCGCAAGCACGCTGACGACAGGCAAATCACGGCGCGACAGGCGGCGACGGTTCGCCCAGCGAGGGGGCAAGGTCGCGGCGGCGATGCGCAGGCTGATCAGGACCAGAAGAGCGGCCACGCAGAGTGCGAACAAGGCGGTGGCGGCATGAGCCGAAATGGCTGCGAGCGCGACGAGATAGACCAGAGGCGCACACAGTCCGACGATCTGTCGCAAGGGGAAGCCCAGGGCCGCTGACGCCTGCGGCTGGCGGGACAGGAGGCCATTGGCGGCCTCATCGGCCAAGTGCCTGCGACGTTCGGCGTCCGCTGCTTGATACGCAAAGTCCTGCGCCCGGTCGTCCCTCATCGACGCCGCCCCCAATCCTTACCCGGACGGGAGTTTATCCAACATGCACGTCTATGGCGAATCAGTGCGTTTTCGCCGCGCGTGATTTCTATTGCTTGGGATCAAACACCGAGACCAGCTCAACACGCGACAGGGAGTCATCGGGAAGCTTGAACACCGTGGCGGAGGCGGTGGGGTAACCGTCCGGCATTTGCGTGCCGGCATCGGCCTGGAATGCCAGATCGAGAGCCAGCGAGCCAATGCCTGGATTGTGGCCGACCAGCAGGATGCACTGCGCGTGTGTCAGGGCCTCGGTGACGGCCCGCCGGAGCAAATCCGGTGAGGCATGATACAGCGCCATCGGGCTTTCGCGTGGCGGATCACCGACATGGGGTTGCATCGCCGCGTGGGTTTGCAGGGTGCGCTGGGCCGGCGACACAAGCGCCAGGTCCGGTCGCAGTCCTGACCGGGCGATACTGACCCCGGCTCGCGCGGCGTCTTCACGCCCGCGCGGCGTCAGCCCACGCTCAAAATCGTCGTCTGCATCCATGCGGTCGATGGCTTTGGCATGTCGGACTAGAATGAGATGGGCCATGGCCTGCGCCTCTTGGATGGATCAGGTTTCACAAATCGCAGGGTTGCACCGGGCGATCATCGCCGCCATTTACACTCTGCGCTAACATCATCCGCACCGTCTTCAAAGGAGAGAATAATGGGTTTGCTTCTCGGCGATACCGCCCCGGACTTCAAGGCAGAAACGAATGAAGGACCGATCAGTTTCCACGACTGGATCGGCGATGACTGGGTGATTTTCTTCTCCCACCCGGCGGACTATACGCCGGTTTGCACGACCGAGCTGGGCTTTACCGCCAAGCTGAAGGACGAGTTTGCCAAGCGCGGTGCCAAGGCGATCGCCCTGTCCGTGGACAGCGTCGAGGATCACAAGGGCTGGATCAAGGACATTGAGGAGACGCAGGGCGTCGCGATGAATTTCCCCATCATCGCCGATGTCGATCAGAGTGTGTCCACGCTCTATTCGATGATCCACCCCAATGCGAATGCCAAGGTTACGGTGCGCTCGGTTTTCGTGATCGACCCGAACAAGAAAATCCGCGCCATGATCGTTTATCCGCCAAGCGCGGGCCGCAATTTCAATGAAGTCCTTCGCCTGCTCGATTCGCTGCAGCTGACCGACAATTACAAGGTCGCCACGCCGGTGAACTGGGAAGACGGCCAGGACGTGATTGTCGTGCCGACCCTGTCGGACGAAGAGGCCGACGGGCTGTTCCCCAAGGGCTACAAGAAGATCAAACCCTATCTGCGTACCACTCCGCAGCCGAACAAATAGCGATTTGATCGACGCGATGTTCAAGCGGCCCGGTGGGAGACCATCGGGCCGTCTTGTATTCCAGCGGCGGCGCATGACAGGTTAGCGCGAGCTGTCACTGACGAGTTTGCGCCGATGCGTTTTCTACCCTTTGCCCTGATCGTGCTCGCCGCTGCGGCCGCGCTGTCTCTAAGCCTGCTTGTTTCTTCCTGGTTCTGGATCGCCGGTGCGCCGCTCGCCCTGCTGGCCCTCGTCGGGTTTTGGGACCTGATCCAGGACGACCACACGCTGATGCGCAACTATCCGGTGATCGGGCGCATTCGCTGGTTCTCCGAAGCCTTGCGGCCCTTCATCCACAGCTATTTCATCGAGAGCGAGATCGACGGGGAGCCGTTTTCGCGCGAGGACCGGGCCACCGTCTATCGCCGCTCCAAGAATATTGAAGGGCTGCAGCCCTTCGGGTCGGAATATGACTTTCGCGCCGGCGACATGGAGTGGCTGGAACACTCCATTGCCGCGCGCGAGAACGCCCATACGGCCACGACGCTGGCGATTGGCGGGCCGGACTGCGCGCGGCCCTACACCGCATCGCTCTACAATATTTCAGCGATGAGTTTTGGCGCGCTGGGCAGTCATGCCATCGAGGCGCTCAATCTCGGCGCAAAGCTTGGCGGGTTTGCCCACGATACTGGCGAGGGCGGGATATCGCGCTATCACCGCAAGCATGGCGGTGATCTGATCTGGGAAATCGGCTCAGGCTATTTCGGGTGCCGCCACAGGGACGGCTCCTTCAATCCCGAGATGTTTGCCGAGCAGGCCGGAAATGATCAGGTCAAGATGATCGAGGTCAAGCTGTCACAGGGGGCCAAGCCCGGACATGGCGGCGTTCTGCCCGGCGAGAAGGTCACCGTCGAGATCGCCGAGGCGCGCGGTGTGGAGATTGGCGAGGACTGCGTCTCGCCTGCGGCGCACCCGGCATTCTCCACGCCGAAGGGGATGATGGAATTCATTGCCCAGCTGCGTGAACGCAGCGGCGGAAAGCCTGTTGGTTTCAAATTCTGCGTTGGTCGGCGGGTCGAGGTGTTCGCCCTGGTCAAGGCGATGGTGGAGACCGGCATCGTGCCTGATTTCATCGTCGTGGATGGCGGTGAAGGCGGGACCGGTGCCGCGCCATCGGAATTCATCGACTCGGTGGGCTCCCCCTTGCGCGAAGGCCTGATCGTCGTACGCGATGCGCTGATGGGCGCAGGCCTGCGCGACCGCGTGAAGATTGGCGCGAGCGGCAAGATCGTTACCGGCGTGCGCTTCGCCACCAACATGGCGCTGGGGGCGGACTGGTGTAACTCGGCGCGCGGATTCATGTTTGCGCTGGGCTGTGTGCAATCCATGCAGTGCCACACCAACCGATGCCCGACCGGTGTGGCGACACAGGACGCGCTGCGCCAGCGCGGACTGGTGGTCGACGACAAGGCCAAGCGGGTGGCCGCCTTCCACAAGAATACGCTCGACGCGCTCGTCCACATGGCCGGTGCAGCGGGCTGTGATCATCCGTCAGAATTGCGCCCGGAACACATCATGCGGCGGATCGGTCCGGACCGGGCGGTGTCGCTGCACGACCTCTTCCCACCGCTCGAAAGCGGGCAGTTGTTGAGCGAGGCCGGGGCGACGCGATATGCCCGTGAATGGGATGCTGCCTCAGCCGACAGTTTCTCGGCGCGCGGCCACGCGGCCTAGTCCAGCGTGCGGCGATAGCGTGTCAGGGCGAGGGTCGCCAGCACGGCGAAGATCGCGGCCAGCGGCCAGAGATTGTCGAGCACGGCGGAAAAGTCGGCCCCTTTCAGCATGATTTCGCGCACCGCCCGGATGAAGTGTGTCGTCGGCACGGCCTCGCCAATCGTACGCGCCCACAGCGGCATGCCGTCAAACGGAAACATGAAGCCTGACAGCAGGATGGAGGGCATGAAGACGAAGAAGGTCATCTGCATGGCCTGCATCTGGGTGCGGGCCAGGGTCGAGAACAGGAAACCCATCGACAGGTTAACCAGGATGAAGAGGCTGACCGTCATGACGAAGGCAAGCGGATTGCCCAGGAAGGGCACGCCGAACAGGAAGCGGGCCGCGACCAGCATCAGGATGACCTGGAGAAAGCCGACCAGAATATAGGGCGCGATCTTGCCGGCCATCACTTCCAGTGGACGTGTCGGCGTGGCCAGCAGTGTTTCCAGTGTGCCGCGCTCGGCCTCCTTGGTCAGGGCCATGGAGGTCATCATCGCCATTGTCATGGTCAGAATGACACCGAGCAGGCCGGGGACGATATTGATCGCCGTGCGTCCGGCGGGATTGTAACGCCGATGGACCAATGTCTCGACCGGGGGCGCACGCGCCTCGCCAGTCAGTCCGGCGATGGCCTGGGTCACGATCTGGGGGAAGGCGCTGGTTCCTGCGCCCGCGGCGACCGGATCGGAGGCATCGACATCCAGCAGGATTTGAGGACGATCGCCGCGCGCCAGATCGCGCTCGAAATTGGCCGGAATCACAACGGTGAAGATCACCTCGCTATTGGTCAGCGCGGCGTCGGTTGCCGCTTCATTGTCTGACATGCCAACGACATCGAAGAATTCGGAGGTCTCCATCGCCTGCACGATGGCGCGCGTGGCGGGCCCGCTGTCACCGGCCTCGATCAGGGTGGGCAGATGGCGCGGATCGGTATTGATCGCATAGCCAAACAGGAGGAGCTGAACCAGCGGGATGCCGACCATCATCGCGAAGGTCAGGCGGTCTCGGCGCATCTGCACGAACTCCTTCGCGAGGATGGCCCCGATGCGGGAAAAGGTCGCCGAAAGCCGCATGGTCAGAAATTGTCCTTCGCGCCGGTCATCAGATAGATGAAGGCTTCTTCCAGGCCGGTTTTGGCCGGTGTGATGTCCAGGTCGGAATGGCCGCGCCAGGGCGCGATGGCACGGTCCAGCGCGGCGGCGTCGCGTCCGCTGACATGCAGCGCCGAGCCGAAGCGGGCGATCTGGTCGACGCCGGGCGCGCCGTCGAGCGCGTCATAGACGGGGGTGAGGCCCTTGCCCTCGATGCGCCAGGTGGTCAGTCCGACCGTGGCGGCCAGCTCGGCAGACGGCGCATCAATCAGCTTCCTGCCATAGGCAATGAAGGCGATGAAATCGCACTGCACCGCTTCATCCATGTAATGGGTCGAGACCAGCACAGTCACGCCGTCGCGCGCGAGACGGCGGATCCGGTCCCAGAAGTCGCGCCGGGCCTTGGGGTCCACCCCGGCGGTCGGTTCATCCAGCAAGAGCAGGCCGGGCGAATGGATGGATGCGGCCGCGAGCGCGAGGCGTTGCTTCCAGCCTCCGGAGAGCTGGCCGGCCATCTGTTTGGCCCGCGGGGCCAGCTCGTATTCTTCCAGCGCCGAGTCGACCTTGCGTCGGTGATCGGGAAGCGCGTGCAGGCGCGCCATGAAGTCGAGATTCTCTCGGACGGTAAGGTCTTCATAGAGCGAGAATTTCTGGGTCATGTAGCCGACCCGCGCCTTGATCTCGCGCGTCTGTGTGATGATGTCATAGCCCAGCGCCGTACCGCCGCCCTCATCGGCTTTCAGCAGGCCGCACATCATGCGGATCGTGGTTGTCTTGCCCGACCCGTTCGGTCCCAGAAAGCCATAGATCGCGCCCTTGGGCACCTGCATGGAAAAGTCGTCGACGACGGTCTTGTCGCCAAACCGTTTGGTCAGGCCATGGACGTCGATGACGGGCCCGGTCATGGCGTCAAGCGCGCCTGCAACGGCGTGCCGGGTGGGGGTGGCGCGCTGTCAATGCGCACCTCTGCGCGAAACACCAGCCGGTCGCGCTCATTGTCTGAATAGATTATCGGCGCGGTAAATTCCGGCGCGTTGGCGATGAAGACAATCTCTCCGCCCGTGGTGCCCGCGCAGCCATCGCAGGCCAGCGTCAGACGCGTACCGACCTGGATCTGTCCCAGGCGGGTTTGCGGCACGAACACCAGGCCGTGGACGGATCCGTCGGCGAGGAAACGCAGCACCGGCGCGCCGGGCCCGGCGACTTCCCCTTCATAGCGCAGCTGGCGTTCGACCCATCCGTCAGCCGGGGCCGACACGGTGCGCCGACGCAAGGCTTCCTGCGCGCGCGTCAGTTCGATCTGGGCCGCGCTGACCTCGGCGGCCAGTGCGCGCAGCTGGTTTTCGCGGGCGGGGAGCTGAACCAAAGCCAGTCGCTCGCGCAGTTCTGCGACCCGGGCATTGGCAGTGTTGGCGGCGGCTTCGGCGGTGTCCAGTCGGGCCCGGGGAAGGATGCCGCGCTCAAACAATTCGCGGGCCCGTTCCAGGTCATTGCCGGTTTGAACCTGCGTGGCGCGCGCCTGGGACAGCTGGTCGCGGGCTGCGGCGATTTCCGGTTCGCGGCTGCCGGCGGCGGCATCGTCAAAGCGCGCCTCGGCGGCCTCGATGCGGGCCTGCGCACTTTCCACCCCGGCCTGCTCGATCCGAGTGTCGAGGCCAAACAGCACGGTTCCGACTGTCACATGCTCGCCCTCGGCGACCGCGATCGTCGACAGCGTGCCCGCCG
>TARA_R110002073_G_scaffold322276_1_pt1 | contig 11579 bp, 10 predicted proteins | sample TARA_R110002073 | Tara Oceans TARA_R110002073 (sample SAMEA4397174) | marine metagenome | biome: Polar Biome; feature: [DCM] deep chlorophyll maximum layer (ENVO:01000326); material: water (ENVO:00002006), including particulate matter (ENVO:01000060) such as... | depth 40 m
TGGGAGAGTAGGTCGCTGCCTTTCTTTAATCTTAATTTATTTTAAGATCTTAAACCTCATATCTTATGATATGAGGTTTTTTTATTGCCTATATTTATCCTGTGAAATACACTCATTCATATTTAATTACACTTCAATATCTTGGCTTCCGATTTCACGGTTGGCAAAAACAAAAGAATGCAATGTCTTTACATGAAATGGTAGACAAAACATTGAGTTTTGTTTTGAAAGATATAGGTTTTAAAACATTGGGATCTGGTAGAACAGATTCTAAAGTATCTGCCAATAAGTATTGCTTTCAACTTTTTATTAATGAATGCATTGATGGAGAAAGTTTTTTAGCAAGTTTCAACTCTAATGCCCCGATGGATTTAAAAATACTAACTGTTGGTAAAGTAGTCTCTGATAGTTTTAATATCATTCAATCTCCTAAAATAAAAGAGTATCATTACTATTTTTCTTTTGGAGAAAAAAACCACCCTTTTGCGGCTTCTTTATTAGTCGGTTTTCAAAGTGAGTTTGATATTGAGATAATGAAAAAGGGGGCTCAATTATTTGAGGGAGTTCATCATTTTAATAAGTATTGTACTAAACCAACAGAAGGAACAATTTTTAAACGAGAGATTCTATCGTGTTCCATTGAAGATAACACTATTTTGAAAGCCAATTTTTTTCCAGAGAAAAGTTATGTATTGAAGGTGAGAGGAAAAGGGTTTCTTAGGTATCAAGTACGATCGATGATGGGTACGTTGGTAGAACTAGCAAAAGGAAATGTGACTCTTGACTTTATATCAGAATCATTGAAAGAAGAGAATGATAAAAAATCTCTCCAGTATATTGCTCCAGCTTCGGGACTTCAATTGTATGATTTGAGCTTTGATTAATTGATTTTATCTACATTTGATTTCTACTTTAAAAATAAACGTATGAGCCCAATAAAAAATAGTGTAGCAATCATTTTGATTTTGCTAGGAATAGCAATGATATATATTGGAGGGTTTTATGCTCCAAAAGTTATGTTGCCTCCAATTATTACAGGGATTGGTTTTTTTGCTATTGCTTTCGTATTTCTGAAAGATAAATAGGACTGGGTGAGGGATAGGAGCAAATTACCGTGTAATGCGGATAGCCCGACCTTTAGGGCACGCCCAAAAAAAATCCATCTTTTTAAAAAGATGGATTTATATATTATAGTGTAATTATTACCCTTTGATTAGACTTCTTGAAATTACAATCTTCTGAATCTCTGAAGTACCTTCATAAATTTGAGTAATTTTCGCATCACGCATCAAACGTTCTACATGGTATTCTTTTACAAAACCATTTCCTCCATGAATTTGAACAGCTTCAACAGTGTGTTCCATTGCTACTTTTGAAGCATATAGTTTGGCCATAGCACTAGAAATATCGTAATTATTTCCTTGATCTTTGTCCCAAGCTGATTTCATTACTAAATGACGAGCAGCTGTGATTTCTGTATACATATCTGCTAATTTAAAAGCAATTGCTTGATGATTACAGATTTCGGTACCGAAAGCTTTACGTTCTTTAGAGTATTTTAGAGCCAATTCATAAGCTCCTGAGGCAATTCCTAATGCTTGAGAAGCAATCCCGATTCTACCTCCAGATAGTGTTTTCATGGCAAATTTAAATCCAAAACCATCCTCACCAATTCTATTTTCTTTAGGAACTTTCACATCATTAAACTGTAAGGTATGTGTATCACTTCCTCTAATTCCTAATTTATCTTCTTTAGGACCAATGTCAAAACCTGGCATTCCTTTTTCTACGATAAAAGCATTGATTCCTCTATGTCCTTTTTCGCGATCTGTTTGTGCAATGACTAAATAAACATCAGAACGACCTCCGTTTGTGATCCAGTTTTTTGTACCGTTTAAGACATAGTGATCACCCATGTCAATTGCTGTTGTTTTTTGCGAAGTAGCATCACTTCCAGCTTCAGGTTCACTTAAACAAAAAGCACCTACAGATTCTCCTGTGGCAAGCTTGGTTAAATATTTTTGTTTTTGCTCTTCAGATCCATACGCTTCAATACCATAGCAGACTAAAGAGTTGTTTACAGAAACAATTACAGAAGCAGAAGCATCAACCTTGGAGAGCTCTTCCATAATTAGTACATATGAAATAGCATCCATACCGCTACCTCCATATTTTGGATCTACCATAATTCCTAAGAACCCAAGATCTCCCATTTTCTTAACTAATCCATCAGGAAACTCTTGTTTATTATCTCTTTCTATTACTCCAGGAAGTAATTCAGTCTGCGCGAAATCACGGGCAGCATCTCTAATCATTAAATGTTCTTCTGTAAGGCTAAAATCCATTTGTGATACTATTGTTAAATTCGTAAAAAAAGTGCTCAAAGATACTTATTTGATAGCATATTTTCAACAGACATTTCATATTTTTACGGATATGAATAAAAAATATGTGCATGTAGTTGGATTAATGTCTGGAACTTCTTTGGATGGATTAGATCTTGTGTATGTTCAGTTTGATATTGAAGCTAATTATCAATTTAAAATCCTTTGTGCTGAGACACTTTCTTACTCTAATTATTGGAAAGAAAAATTGCAGTTTTCAATCAATTATGATAATGAGTATTTAAAAGAATTAGATAATGAGTATGGGTCTTTTTTAGGTCATAAAACAAAAGAATTTATAACCAAAAATAAAATTAAAGATTTAGATTTTATAGCATCACATGGTCATACAGTTTTTCATCAACCTGAAAATGGGATAACTCTGCAAATTGGTAATGGACAAATGATAGCCAATGAAACTAATATTGAAGTTGTCTGTGATTTTAGAACTCAAGATGTTGAATTAGGAGGGCAAGGAGCTCCATTGGTTCCGATTGGAGACCAATTATTGTTTGGAGAATACGATGCTTGTGTAAATTTAGGTGGTTTTGCAAATATCTCTTATGAAAAAGAGGATGAGCGAATCGCTTTTGATATTTGCCCAGTTAATATAGTGCTAAATCATTTTAGTAGAAAATTGGGGTATGAATATGATGACAAAGGAGCTCTAGCTTTAAAAGGAAAAATTGATAATGATCTCCTGGATTATTTGAATAAATTGGATTACTACAAGATTAATCCTCCAAAGTCATTAGGTTTAGAATGGGTTAAAGAATATGTATATCCAGTTTTAAATAGAGTTGAGTCTGAGGCTAATGTTCTGAGAACTTATACAGAACATTCTGCCATGCAAATAGCTTTAAATATTCAGGTCCTCCAAAAGGTTTTGATTACTGGTGGTGGTGTGTTTAATGATTTTCTATTGGATAGAATAAAACATTATACAACAACTAAAATAGTGATTCCTAATGCTCAAATAATAAACTATAAAGAGGCATTAATTTTTGCTTTATTAGGAGTGTTAAAAACGCAGAATAAAGTCAATTGTTTGTCGAGTGTAACCGGCGCAAAAAAAAATCATTCATCTGGCATAATATTTAACCCGAATAATTCTTAATAGCGATTTATTTTTTTTAATTTGGTAACGATTTTTATCACTTCTAACAAATCAAACTAAAGAGCTTTTAATGAGGGAATTACTTAAAAAGTATGAGGATAAGCAACCGGAAATAGTTTTCCATTGGAAAGACCAAGAGACTGAAGCAGAGGGTTGGACAGTTATAAATTCTTTGCGAGGTGGAGCTGCCGGTGGTGGTACTAGGATGAGGAAAGGATTGGATATGAACGAAGTGCTTTCATTGGCAAAAACAATGGAGGTAAAGTTTACAGTATCTGGACCTGCGATTGGTGGAGCGAAATCAGGAATTAATTTTGATCCTAATGATCCAAGAAAAAGAGGTGTTTTAGAGCGTTGGTATAAAGCAGTGACTCCTTTGTTGAAACATTATTATGGGACTGGAGGGGATTTGAATGTAGATGCTGACAAGGATGTGATTCCAATTACTGAAGATTGTGGTGTTTGGCATCCTCAGGAAGGGATTTTTAACGGTCACTTTAAACCAACAGAAGCAGATAAGATCAATAGGATTGGTCAATTACGTCTGGGGGTAATTAAGATCATAGAAAGTGAAAAGTTCTCGCCAGATTTATCAAGGAAGTATACTGTAGCAGATATGCTAACGGGTTATGGTGTTGCAGAAGCTGTTAAGCATTATTACACTATTTACGGAGGTTCTATTGAAGGTAAAAGAGCAGTAGTCCAAGGATTCGGAAATGTAGGGTCTGCAGCGGCTTTTTACTTAACACAGTTAGGGGCTAAAGTTGTTGGAATTATTGATAGAGATGGTGGTCTTATTAATGAAGAAGGTTTTATGATGGATGAGATGACTGATTTGTTTCTAGGGAAAGATGGAAATAAGTTGATGTCTGATAATATGATTCCATTTGAAGAGATAAATCAGAAAATATGGTCATTAACAGCTGAAATATTTGTTCCAGCTGCTGCATCGAGATTGGTTTCTCGAGATCAAATAACTCAAATGATTTCATCAGGTTTGGAAGTCATATCTCCAGGTGCTAATGTGCCTTTTGCAGATAAAGAAATTTTCTTTGGTCCCATTATGGAGTACACAGATTCTCAAGTAAGTTTATTGCCAGATTTTATTTCAAACTGTGGAATTGCTAGAGTTTTTGCTTACTTGATGGAGGCAAGAGTAAAATTACCTATGAAGGATGAAGCGATCTTCAATGATACATCTGAAACGATCAGAAAAGCATTAGCTAATACATTTGAGAAAAATAATAGCAAAAAAGAAATCTGTAAAACAGCTTTTGAAATCGCATTAAAACAATTAATCTAATTATAATAACATACATATGGAATCTATAATCATCGTCGTATTTATTCTTGGGTATTTAGCAATTACCTTAGAACATAATCTAAAGTTAGATAAATTAATCCCAGCTCTCGCTATGATGGCCATTTGTTGGGCGATTGTAGCACTGAATATGGATTCGTTTTCTAATTGGTTTGATTCAGGGAAACATGCATTGGTAGAAAACTTCACTTCACTTCAGCATGAAGCAAGAATGCATTTGGCTGAGGAAACATTGTTACATCATTTAGGGAAAACGGCTGAAATCCTTGTCTTTCTACTAGGAGCGATGACTATTGTGGAAATTATCGATTATTTTGATGGATTTTCTACCATAAAAGGATATGTAAAGACGAATAGCAAGAAAAAGATTTTATGGATTTTTTCCATTTTAGCTTTTATTCTTTCCGCTATTATTGATAACCTTACTGCTACAATTGTATTGATTTCAATTTTACAAAAGATTGTTAAGAAAAGAGATGAACGAATTTGGTTTGCCGGATTAATTATCATTGCTGCAAACGCAGGAGGGGCATTCTCTCCTATTGGAGATGTTACTACAACAATGTTATGGATTGGTGATAAGGTAAGTACAGGTAAATTATTCTTGTATTTATTTATACCATCATTATTATGTATGGTAGTGCCTTCATTTATAGCTTCATTCTTAAAACCTTTCCAGGGAACTATAAATACTGAAGATGAGGATGATTCTAGACCTAAAGCTAAATATAGTGCAGCGATGTTGTATTTAGGATTAGCGGCAATTGTTTTTGTTCCAGTTTTTAAAACAGTTACACATTTACCACCTTATGTAGGGATGATGCTTTCACTAGCCATTGTAGCTACCTTTGCTGAAATTTTTAGTAGAAGAAAATTCTCTTTGACGGATTTCAATACAATGGATGAGTCTAGGGAGCATGCTTATCATAGTCCTGTTCATAGTTCATTGTCAAAAATTGAAATGCCAAGTATTTTATTCTTCTTAGGGATTTTAATGGCTGTTGCAGCTTTAGAATCATTAGGAATTTTATTTGGTTTTGCTGATACGTTAAAAGAAGGTATTCCTCTTTTAGGAACTGAATTGTCAGGAGCTAAAGTTTCAGATAGCGTTGTAATGTTGTTAGGTGTAGGTTCTGCAGTAATAGACAATGTGCCATTGGTAGCTGCGAGTTTAGGAATGTTTAATGAGCCTATAGATAATCCTTTATGGCATTTTATAGCATTCTCAGCGGGTACTGGAGGTAGTATGCTAATTATTGGATCTGCAGCTGGAGTAGTAGCTATGGGGATGGAAAAGATTGATTTCTTTTGGTATTTGAAAAAGATATCATGGTTAGCCTTGATTGGATTTTTAGTAGGGTCAGCTGCCTTTATGGTCATGCGAATGTTCGTTTAAAATATATAACCGAGAAATTCTCGGTTTTTTTGAAACAATTTATGACTAAAACGGTCGTTACTATACCAATAACTTAAAAACATATTAATGTTATCATTCATTCAAGAAACCCCCGAAGTCTTAGAACAAGTCTCTGAAGAAAAAACACTTTCTATTTATAAATTAATCGTTGATGGAGGCCTAGGAGGTCAGATTATCATTTCGATTTTGTTTGTTTTATTAGCAGTTTCATTATATATCTATTTTGAAAGATTTTTTGCTATTAAGGCAGCTTCTAAGGTTGATAAGAACTTTATGAATCAAATTAAAGATTACGTCTCTAATGGAAAACTCGATTCAGCAGATGCATTATGTAAAAACACAAATTCACCTACTGCGAGATTGATTGGAAAAGGGATTTCTAGAATTGGAAAACCTCTTGAAGACATCAATACAGCAATAGAAAATGCTGGAAAATTAGAAGTATACCAATTAGAACGAAACGTTAGTGTGATTGCAACGATTGCAGGAGCAGCTCCTATGATTGGGTTTCTTGGAACGGTAATTGGAATGATTGTTGCAATTCATGAAATAGCAAATGCAGGAGGGCAAATAGACATTAAATTGCTTTCTGACGGGTTGTATACGGCAATGACGACTACTGTAGCTGGTCTAATTGTTGGAATTATAGCGTACATTTCTTACAATCATATTGTGGTAAGGACTGATAAGATTATGTATCAGATGGAAGCCAAGTCGGTTGAATTCCTTGATTTATTAAACGAACCTGTATAATGAATTTAAGAGGAAGAAATAAAGTCAATCCTAATTTCAATATGTCGTCTATGACGGATATTGTTTTTCTGTTGTTGATATTTTTTATGCTAACTTCTACACTAGTTACAGTTAGTGCTATTGATATTTTATTGCCAAAAGCAGGAGGGAAAACAGAAAATAGCGCATCAGTTGCAGTGTCGATTACAAATAAGTCAAAATTTTATATCGACAAAACTTTAGTTAGTTTGAAAAATTTGGAAATGGAAATTCTGAATAAAGTTGGTGCTGATAAGAAAAAAACAATAGTGATAAGAGGTGCGCAAAATGTACCATACAAGAGTGTAATGCAGGTCATTGATATCGCTAATAAGAACAAATTAAAAATGATTCTCGCTGTAAAAGGAGGTAAATAATGTCAGTTTTTGATACTAAACATAAAAAGAAATCTGCTGTAATAACATCTGTTATTTTAGTGGCTCTTTTATACTTGATTTTTACTTTTGGAATGAGCTATTTAGATCCGCCAGAGGAATACGGGATTGCAATTAATTATGGCCAATCTAACGTAGGTAAGGGTGAACCTAAACCAACACCTATAAAAAAAGCTCCGAAGGAAGAAGTGAAGGAAGAGAAGGTTGAAGAAGTTGTAAAAGAGATTCCAAAAGAAACGATTAAAGAAGAGGTTATAACTAGTAATGATCCTAAGGCTCCAGTTATAGAAAAACCTAAAAAGGTAGAAAAGAAAGTAGAACCTAAAAAAGTAGAACCTAAAAAGGTAATTCCGAAACCAAAACCTAAGCCGAAGAGACCGTCTAAGGCGACTACAAAGGCATTTGAAAATTTATTAAAAGGAGATAAATCTGATGGGAAAACTAAAGGAGAAGGAGATGATGATGTAGATGGAGTTAAAGGAAAAGAGAATGGAGATCCAAAATCTTCTAAATACTACGGTAATACTTCAAGAGGAGATGGGGATAGTAATTATAATTTAGCTGGAAGAAATGCGGTTAATAAGCCAATTGAACAGCCAAATTGTGAAGAGGAAGGTACTGTAGTTGTGAGTATTGAAGTTGATAAAAATGGACGTGTCATTAAAGCTATTCCAGGAGTAAAAGGAACAACAAATTCTGCTAAATGCCTCTTAGATCCAGCTAGAGAAGCGGCTTTAAAAACGACTTGGAATCCAGATAAAAATGCTCCTTCTAAACAAAAAGGGACAATTATATATAAGTTTACTCTTACAAAGTAATGACATATCAAGAGACTGTTGATTGGATGTTTTCTCAACTACCGATGTATCAACGACAAGGTCAAGCAGCATTCAAAAAAGATTTAACAAACATTATAGCTTTTAGTAAAGAACTCAAAAACCCGCATCAGGAGTTTAAATCTATTCATGTTGGTGGAACGAATGGAAAAGGTTCTACATCACATATGTTGTCTAGTATCTTACAAGCAGCTGGGTATAAAGTAGGATTGTATACATCACCACATTTAAAGAATTATACAGAGAGAGTTCGAATCAATGGAGAAGAGGTTTCTCAGAATTATGTAGCTGATTTTATTACTAAGAATAAGGTTTTTTTAGAAAAACAAAAACTGTCTTTTTTTGAAATGACGGTAGGCTTGGCATTTGATTATTTCGCAAACGAAAAAGTCGATATTGCCATTATTGAAGTCGGTTTAGGAGGTCGATTGGATTCTACAAATATTATTACTCCCGAAATTTCTGTAATTACAAACATTGGATATGATCATACTCAGTTTTTAGGGGAGACACTTCCAGAAATAGCGTTTGAAAAAGCAGGAATTATTAAAGAAAATATTCCAGTAGTTATTGGAGAAAGACAAGAAGAAGTTGAAGATGTCTTTTTAAGTAAAGCAAGGAGAATGGATTCTAAAATACTTTTTGCTTCAGAGAATCAATTTGATTTTCAAACGGATTTGTTGGGTAGTTATCAGCAAAATAACTTAAGAACTGCAGTAACAGCTATAAAAAAACTAGAGGGCTTTAATATTTCAAATTCTGATATAGAAAAAGGGTTGAGTAACGTTTCTATGACTACTGGTTTAAAAGGAAGGTGGCAGGTTTTGCAAGAAGAACCTAAGGTGATCTGTGATACGGCTCACAACAAAGAAGGTTTGGTTTTTGTTATGAGTCAACTTAAAAATGAGAAGTATGATACATTACACATTGTTTTAGGTGTTGTAAATGACAAGAATTTGGACCAAATTTTGAGTCTTTTTCCAAAAAAGGCGAACTATTATTTTTGTAAACCTAATATTCCAAGAGGACTAGATGCTTATGAGTTGAAAGAAAAATCAAGTGAGTTTAATCTACAAGGAAGTGTTTGTAATTCAGTTTCAGAAGCTTACGATAATGCTAAGAAAAATTCAAAGAAGAATGATTTGATATATGTAGGAGGAAGTACTTTTGTTGTTGCTGAAGTGATTTAAAATAAACTTCTTTTTTCTTTGTTAAAAACAAAAACCATTTTATATTTGCATCCGCTTTAGGGCAATTAGCTCAGTTGGTTCAGAGCACTTGGTTTACACCCAAGGGGTCGGGGGTTCGAATCCCTCATTGCCCACTAGAAACCCTCACAATTTGTGAGGGTTTTTTTATTTCTACATTTTTTTTTCAAAGAAAAAAAAGCAGTACTTTTCAATATCTTAAAATCTTATTTTGAAAAGAAAAATATTGATTGTTTTTGGAACTCGGCCTGAAGCTATTAAAATGGCGCCTCTTGTTAAAGAATTTAAGAAGAATAACCTTCAATTTGAGACTAAAGTTTGTGTAACTGCTCAGCACAGAGAAATGTTAGATCAAGTATTAGAGTTTTTCGAAATAATACCTGATTATGATTTGAATTTAATGAAGCCAAGTCAAAATTTGCATAGCTTGACATCAGAAATATTGATTTCCATGAAAGATGTTTTGGAAGACTTTAAGCCAGAGCTTGTTTTTGTTCATGGAGATACAACTACTTCTATGGCAGCTAGTCTGGCTGCGTTTTACTGTGAAATAAAGGTTTGTCACGTAGAAGCTGGATTAAGAACCTATAATAAAAGCTCGCCTTTTCCTGAAGAAATCAATAGACAAATTACAGGTAGAATAAGTGACTATCATTTTGCTCCAACTGAAACTTCAAAAGAAAATTTACTCAGAGAAAATGTTTTTAGAGATTCTATATTAGTTACAGGAAATACTGTGATAGATGCTTTGTTGCAATCAGTGGAGAAAGTGAAAAAACACCCTACTAGAATAGTGCAAAGTTTAGAAAAAGAAATAGGAGATAGAGATGTTGTTTTAGTTACAGGACACAGGAGGGAAAATCATGGAGAAGGTTTCGAGAGAATTTGTAGTGCCATAAAAAGGATAGCTAAAAATAATACTAATAGGGTAATCATTTATCCAGTTCATTTAAACCCAAAAGTTCAAGAGCCTGTCAATAGGATTCTTGCAGAATTAAGTAATGTGATGTTGATTCCTCCATTAGCTTATCAAGATTTTATTTGGATAATGAATAAGTGTAAAATTATAATTACAGATAGCGGAGGAGTTCAAGAAGAAGCTCCTAGTTTAGGAAAGCCTGTGCTTGTCATGAGGGATACTACGGAAAGATCCGAAGCTATTGAGGCTGGAACCGTGATCCTAGTTGGGACGGATGAAGATAAAATTGTTTATTCTGCTATTAATTTATTGGATAATCCAAAATCTATTTCAAGAATGTCGAAGTTGCATAACCCTTATGGAGACGGAGAATCTTCTAAGCGAATTGTTGATTTTATAATATCTTTAAACAGCTTGGATAAATAACTGTTTTTTTAGTCTATCCCAAGCCTTTTTTGTAATTTGCGACTTCATTCAAGCAAACTAATCAAAGCTAAATGAATATTGAATTATCTGAGGAAAAAATACTAGTTACTGGGGGAGCTGGATTTATTGGATCAAACCTTTGTGAAACTTTGTTAGAAAAAGGAAGCAAGGTGGTTTGTCTGGATAATTTTGCTACTGGAAAAAAAGAAAATATTTCTCACCTTTTTAAACACAAAAACTTTGAATTTATTCAAGGAGATATAAGAAACTTAAATGATTGTAAAAAAGCTGTAGATGGAGTTGATTATGTTTTACATCAAGCCGCGTTAGGTTCGGTTCCTAGATCAATCAAAGACCCTATCACTTCAAATGATGTTAATGTAGGTGGTTTTTTAAATATGCTAGTGGCTTCTAGAGATGCAGAAGTAAAAAGATTTATATATGCAGCCAGTTCTTCGACTTATGGTGATTCAGAATCACTTCCAAAAGTTGAGGATATAATTGGTAAACCTTTGTCTCCATATGCAATTACAAAATATGTAAACGAATTATATGCAGATGTTTTTTCTAAAACGTACGGATTAGAAACTATAGGGTTGCGATATTTCAACGTATTTGGTAGGAAACAAGATCCTAATGGAGCATATGCTGCCGTAATTCCGAAGTTTGTAAGTCAGTTTATGTTAGGAGAATCACCTGTAGTTAATGGAGATGGCGATTACTCTAGAGATTTTACTTATATAGATAATGTAATACAAGCAAATTTACTTTCTATAGTTGTGGAA
>TARA_R110002073_G_scaffold60282_6_pt1 | contig 11562 bp, 12 predicted proteins | sample TARA_R110002073 | Tara Oceans TARA_R110002073 (sample SAMEA4397174) | marine metagenome | biome: Polar Biome; feature: [DCM] deep chlorophyll maximum layer (ENVO:01000326); material: water (ENVO:00002006), including particulate matter (ENVO:01000060) such as... | depth 40 m
AGCAGCCAGTGGTCTGCGCGCGAATAGAGAAAATAGGGCTTGCCCACCACGGGCTTGAACTGGAAACGGGCGGCCAGCACGAGTGAGGAGACACAGTAGTCACGAAGGAATTCCAGTGGCGTTTTGCGACGCACCGACCCCGGATTGAACAGGGCGAGATCGTGCAGGGTCGGTACCAGGCCCTTGCCCTGCGGGTTGGGATTTTTCGCGGTGTTAGCTGAGCTGACAGGCATGCCGGGAGCCTACAACAAGCGTGAGGGTGGAATAAAATGGCGGGCGCGGGGAAGCATCAGATTGTCTACAACACGCTATCGATGGCTGCACGCAATGCGGCGCTGTCCGGCGAGGTGCTGCTGCCGAAATGGGCTACGACCCTGCCGCTCGCGTCCACCACGTATTTGTTGAAATTCCAGCCCGGCGGTTCTGTCTGCTGCCCGAGTTCTGCGAATACGGGGTTGGCGGAAGGACCTTTCACGGCTGTCGGTGCAAACATGGTGAAGGTCACGCCGTAGTTCACGTAACACACCGTGGCGGCGGTCGCCTCATCCTTCGCCGCCTGGCGGAAGTCATCACTGGCGAAGCCTACCACCTGCAGCCCCTTCTCCCGGTACTGTTGATACAGGGCCTCCAGACCCTTGAACTGCGGCGTAAATCCACAATGGCTGGCGGTATTCACCACAAGCAGCGGTTTGCCCCGAGCGATGTCACACAGATTGACGGTGTCACTCGAGTGCAGCTTGCGCAGCTCCTGGTTGAGGTATTCCGGGCAATCCTCCGCGGCACCGGCCAGCGACACAGTTGCGGCAAGCAGGCCTGCCAGTGGGGCGTAAACGCTCTGCAGAAAGGGCATGTGCGTCTCCTTGCGACGGGGGTATGGCTTCAGCAGGCCGTGGTGGACCGCTGTGCCGGCTGTTTGCGTCGCGTATCCACGTCCCACAGATACCAGAGGTAGCAGCGCGAAAACACGCCGTTCAATATCAGCGCGATTGAAATCAACACTACAAACCACTCGATACCGTGCATTTCGGGGCGGCTGAATGCCCAGCCCGCAAATGCGATACCGAAAATGAGTCGAAGGACACGCTCCAGATTGCCAAGATTGGATTCGATCACGTTACACCTGCCTGATGAGTGGGTTCAAGATGCAAGTAATACGGCCGCCGGGCCCAACCGGATGAGTGCCCGGGAAGGGTGGCACGGCCCGCGCGGATTTACCCGCGGCCTAGCGGGCGCGATGCTCGGCGATCACCTCGTTGAACAGTGTCATATACTCCTGCGCCACGCGCGGCAGGTGATAGGCTTCGGCCGCCTCGGCCGCCGCCGCGCCCAGCGCCAGTCTGCGGTTGTCATCCGCCAGCAGTTCAAGAATATCCTTCGCCCAGACTTCGGGCCGGTCGTCGCTGACTAACAGGCCGTTCACGCCGTGCTGGATAAACTCCGGCATGTAGCAGCGCGCGGCGGCTATCACCGGACGCCCGCGAATGAGCAGTTCGATCAGGCCCCAGTTGCCGCTGCCGAACAGCACGGGGTACATGAACAGGTCTATTTGGTGAAGCAGATCGGAAAACTGTTTGTAGGGTAGCTTGCCGGTCAGCGTGAAGCGGCTGCGGTCGACCTTGTAGCGCCGCATCAGGTGCTCCAGGAAGCTTACACTGTTGTCCTTGCCGTACTTGCGATCCAGGAACAGCTGCTCGTAGCCATAGGTGGTGGCGTCCGGATCGCCGATGACGACAAACTGGAGGTCATCCTTCTGCTTGCTGAGATACGCGGCGGTGGCGATAAAACTCTCCAGGCCCTTGGCCGAACTCAGGTCGCGCGCGGCGAAGCCCAGAGTCTGCTTGCCCTCTGGCAGTGCAACACCGGCCGGTTCCCGCATGGCGACTTTGTCCGGATCCATGCCTTCAAAGCGGGCGACGATCTTGTGCTGCAGGAATTCTGGAAACATGCCGCGCGCGTATTCCGTGGGCACGAGCGTGCGCGGGCTTTTGATCACTTCGTAATACGACAGCATCTGCATGTTCTTGTCGATCAGGCGCTGGGGCTCCGTGGGTGGAAAGCGCGAGTCCCAGCCGTGATCGGCGTACGAGGGGAACTCGATATAGGGGATAACCGGAATATCAAATTCATCGAACAGGAAATGCGGCGAGCCGAGGCTGCCGTGTGCCACAATCAGATCCAGCTTGCGTTTTGCAAGGAACTCCTTGAGTGCGCGAAACAGGCCGAGGCCCACGCGACCGGCGCGCTCTACCTTGCCGGAGTAGTAGTAGCTGTTGGCCGCCATCATGTTGCCGTCGGGAGTCAGGGGCAGCAGGTTGCGATAGCGCGTCAGGTTTTTCTTCATGTTGCCCGGTGTGGTCATGTACCAGGCATCGGCCATGCCGGAGACGTTCAGGTATTCGCACAAATCGCTGAACTGCGAGGGGCAGACTGTGTGGACAAAGAGAATTTTTGGCGGCATGACGGAACCCGATCTGTTTCCCTGTGGTCTGTGTTGAGGGTGTTGCATTGGACAAGCCAGTGAAGATACCCTCTAGTCGCAAAAAGGCAACCGACCAACCCTATGCGCCCGCCGTGGCCAGGCTCCGAAGAATGAAGACTAAGCTGTTCACTATGCCCGCAGCCAGAGCGCTGCTAGCGGGCCTGATTACCACAGGCTGCCTGTTGGCAGTTGGCGCGCAGGCCCACGATGGACCGGAGATGGAAGCGGTTACGCATGATGGCCGCGTTGTGGTGTTGCGCAAGGATCACACTTGGGAATTTGTCGAAGTCGAGCGGGGAGATCCCGCCAACAGCGCCGTGCTCACCGTCACCGAGGTGAAAGAGATGCACGAGGCCTGTGGCCTGCAGATTCGACTGCAGAACAACCTGACACACCGAATCCGCAGCATCGTGCCGCGCTTTTCGGTGTACAACGACAAGAATATCGAGTTTGACTCCAAGTCGCAGTCGTTTACCGCCGTCAAGCCCACGCGCAGCCAGTACAAGCGTATCCAGTTCAACGGCATCGGATGCCACGAGATAACGTGGGTACGCGTGCATGATGCGGCGCGTTGCACCATTGGCGACGTGGTGGATATGTTCAACGAAGTCGATGGGCAGTGCCTGTCATACATTTACGTTGAGCCGAGTGATCTGATTAATATTTCCAAGTAGCGGCGTCCCCGGCGCGCACACAGGGATTGCCCATTATGAAATTCGTACTTTCGACCTCTTTCAGTAGTGTCGCGCATCTCACGCGACTGGCCCCGGTGGCCGACAGTCACGGCTGGCACTCCATGTCATTTTCCGATCACGTGGTGAACCCCGAGCAGATCAGTACACCCTATCCCTACACGGAAGATGGCAGCCGGCGCTGGCAGCCGTTTACCGACTGGCCGGACCCCTGGGTGATGATTGGCGCGCTAGCCACCATCACCGAACGGCTGCGTTTTACTAACAATATCTTTGTGTTGCCCATGCGTAATCCGTTTCTGGTGGCCAAGGCCATCAGTACCGCGGCCATCGTATCCAACAACCGCGTGACGCCCGCGATTGGCGTCGGCTGGTCCGCGGATGAATTCGCGCTGATGGACGCCGATTTCAAAACCCGCGGCAAGCGTACTGACGAGATGCTGGAAATTCTCCGGTTGCTGTGGAGTGGCGAGCTGGTTGAGTATCGGGGCGAGCACTACCAGTTTGACGCACTGGAGATGAACCCGGCGCCCACGGCCTATATCCCAATCTGGGTCGGCGGTATTTCCGCTCCGGCGATGCGCCGCGCCGCCCGCCTTGGCGATGGCTGGGTAACGGATTTGCAAAGCAGTGCCGAGATCATCGAGAGCATCGAGCGCATCAATGTGTGGCGCAACGAGTACGGGCGGGCGGATCAGCCTTTCGAGATAATGGCCACGCCCTCGGATGCCTGGGACGTCGATGGCTACAAACGTCTCGCAGACGCCGGGGTAACGCACATTCTCACCATGCCGTGGCCGTTCTATCACGGCGAGACCGACGATCTTGATAAAAAGATAGACGCGGTAAAGCGCTACTCCGACGATATCATCAGCAAATTCGCATGAGACACGAAGCCTAGCCCATGCCGCCCCAGGCGCGCGGCATCTGCATGTTCAGCCGCTCCAGGCCGCCGTTTACGCCGAGTATGTCCCCGGTAACGTAGCTGGCCGCGGGGGAGCACAGATAGAGCGCCCCGAGTGCGATATCCTCCACCTCACCCAGGCGCCCCATGGGCGTCAGCTCGACCATCGTCTGTTCCACCTCCGGCGTCAACACGGTGTTCAGGGCATCGGTTTTGGTGGAGCCCACGGCAATGGCATTCACCCGCACCTTGGGCGCGAATTCCTGCGCCAGTTCCTGTGTCAGTAGAGACAGCGCGCCTTTGGCGGTGCCATAGGCGGCGAAACATGGCGTGGGTTTGTGGCCTGCGATGGAAGAGATATTGAGAATGGCGCCACTGCCTGCCGTATCCACCATGATCGGCGCGCAGATGCGTGACAGCTCGAACGCGCTGGCCACGTTAAAACGGAAGGCGCCGATGAATTCCTTCGATGTGGTTTGCGACACAGGCTTGGGCGGAAAGCCGCCGGCATTGTTCACCAGGATGTCGATACGGCCGAACTCGGCGACCGCGCGGTCTGCGAGGTTCTGCAGTTGCTCGTCTTCCATCACATCGGTTGGCACAATCAGCGCGCGCTGCCCCAGCGCTGCGATACCGGCAGCCACCTGCTTGAGATCGGATTCGGTGCGCGCTCCGATCACTACATCGGCACCGGCTTCGGCGAATGCGTGCGCAATAGCCGCGCCGATCCCTTTGCCTGCGCCGGTAATAACAGCGACCTTGCCGTTCAGTCTGAACTGATCCATGAGTGCCATGTGCTTCTCCCTGTAGTGTTAGCAATGTGTGTTGGCAGGTATGCGAGAGTGGCTGATTCTGTGCGTGAGTCAACCCCGCAGGGACTCTGATATGCTGCGGGTATACCCTGTTACACGCTCTTACGCCCACCGAATGGAAACCCGCTCATGGAACTCTGCCTGACCTATGACATGCGTGCGCCGGACTTCGGCGCCCCACGCCGCGCGCTGTATGACTGCGCACTGGATCAGGTGGCCTGGGCAGACGAATTGGGCTTTGACGTGGTGGGCCTCGGCGAGCATCACTGCGCGGAGGATGGCTACAACCCTTCACCGCTGATACTCGCCAGTGCCATGGCGGCGCGCACCCGGCGCATCAAGCTGCGCACCTCGGTGTTGCTGGCGCCGCTTTACAGCCTTCCCAAGCTGGCAGAAGACGCGGCCGTTGCGCAGATCATCAGCAACGGGCGCCTGCTGCTGGGCATCGGTGCGGGCTATCGCCCCGTTGAGTTTGCCGCTTTTGGTCGCTCCCTGTCGGAACGCTGGCGTGTGATGGGAGAGGTCTGTGAATTTCTGCGCCATGCCTGGCGCGGCGAGACCTTCAACTGGGAGGGCAGGGCGGTGACGATCACCCCGCGGCCGGAACCCTTTGCCCCGCCCATCCTGCTCGGCGGCAGCTCCCCCGCGGCGGCGCGGCGGGCAGCGCATATCGCCGACGGCTGGTTTCCGCCGCTGGATGCGCGTCTCTGGCAACCGTACCGGCAAGAGTGTTTGAAGCTGGGCATGCCGGACCCTGGCGAATACCCGCGCCAGGGTCCGATATTTCTCTGGATCGCCGAGGATGTGGAGGCCGCCTGGGAGCTGGTGATGCCACATGTGCTGCACCAGTTGCGCTCCTACAGCGCCTGGACGCAGGAAGCCTTTGGCGCCCCCGCCGGGCCCTATGCAGCGCAGATGACTCCCGAGACGATCAAGGCCAGCGGTGCCTACCGGGTGCTGACACCGGAACAGGCGCTGGCGCTGGCGGAGGAACTCAGCGGGCATTCGGTGCTGTATCTCAACCCGCTGCTGGCGGGCATGGATCCCGCGGAGTCATGGAGCATGCTGCGCCTGTTTGAGCGCGCAGTGTTGCCGTACCTTCCCGGCAGTGAGGCCCGCGCACGGCCCGACAACAGCGCCGCACCGTAGCGATGCAGGCGCGAAGGCAGTCACTCTCGCCCCGAAATCGCGTAGTCATCCGCGCTATCCGGGCGCACCGGGCAACGTAGCCAGCACACTAAAGCTGCACTACACTGGGGCCAGAGACGCACAAAAAGAATAAGGGAGTCCCATGTCTGGAAAGCATAGTGCCGCGCTTTGCGCACTCACCCTGGTTGCGCTGACCGGCTGCACTGATGGCAGCGACGGCGCCAGCTTCAATGGCCAGCCTGTGCCGACAGATTTCAGCGCGGCGGATGCCAGCCTGGAAGCCTTTGTTGCGGAGCATCCCGGCTTCAGTGGCGCTTCCTACATCGTGGTGGACAGGACGCGCGGGGTGGTCCACCAGCATGTCGTGGGCGATCACCGCGAAGATACCGTGGTCATGCTGGCCTCGACCAGCAAGGTGCCGTCCTCCATGTTGCTCATGGCGCTGGCGGAAGACGACGACAACATCGACTTCGAGATCGACCGCAACATCGACGATTACCTGCCGTGGATTGGCGTGTGGCCGGGACGCACCGCCGAGCAGCTGGTATCGAACACTTCCGGCATGCCGGGGCTGGGCCAGATCGGCAATTACGGCGCCCATCTCTGCCAGTACGTGCCCTCCGGGCAGCTGCGCGACTGCGGGCAAACCATTTACCAGACGCCGCTGGATGAGCTCAGGAGCTTTCCTCCCGGTACCAACTTCGACTACGGCGGCAGTCCCTGGCAGCTCGCCGGCACCGTGGCCGAGGTAGTCGGCGGCGCGAGCTGGAACCAGCTCTTCGATCAGTACATCGGCCAGCCCTGCGATCTGGAGGTGTTTACCTACGGCAATAACTTGGGGACCTTTGCCGACTGGACCGGCGACCCCGACAGCCTGCTGGGCAGGGACAACCCCAATATCGAGGGCGGCGCCATCAGCGATCTGGCCGATTACGCGAAGCTGATTGCCCTGCATCTCAACGAGGGTCGCTGCGGCGACAATCAGGTGCTCAGCCCGGAGGGCGTGGCGTTCATGCAGCGCGATCGTGCCTGGGCGACCGGCTCGGTGTCGCGGGATGTCGCGGGTTACGGCATGGGCTGGTGGATCGTTCCACCCGCCGACGATGCGGCGGCGCCCACGCTGTTTCATGATCCCGGTGCTTTTGGTGCACTGTCCTGGATCGATACCGAGCGCGGCTTTGGTGGCTTCATGGCCGTTCAGTCGAAAACGCTTGAAGATGGCTCGGCGGGTAGCGGCTATGGCCTGGGCGAACTGGTTCCGCTGTTGCAGGCCGCCTACGATAGCGTGGCACGCTAGGGGCGCCAACAGAGGCGAACACATGAAGCGCAGAGCATTTTTGCAGTACAGCGGCCTCGGTGCGGCAGGCGCGGCCACGGCGGCAACGCTCGGCGGTTGTAGCGACGACGGGCCGGCTGTGAAGTTCTGGCAACAGGGCAACTTCAGGCCGGTTTCCGAAGAGGTCAGGGTCACTGATCTGACCGTTGAAGGGGCGATACCGCCCGAACTCAGTGGCCTGTATGTGCGCAATGGCACCAACGCGTCCAGTGGTGTCGCCGAACATTTCTTCGGCGGCGACGGCATGCTGCACGGGGTGCGCCTGGAGGCAGGTCGCGCGCTCTGGTATCGCAACCGCTATGTGGATACGCCCGTGTACCGCAAGGAGTCGGGCGGTTTTGGCGCACCGAAGGCCGAAGACACCACCAGCGCGGTATCCCTCATCTACCACGCTGGCAAGCTGATGTCGCTCGGGGAGTTTGGCTATCCCTACCTGATCAATCTAGATGATCTATCCACGCAGGGGGTCTACAACTACGAGGGCAAGCTGAGCGGCAACATGACAGCGCACCCGCGCATCGACCCCGACACCGGCGAGATGCTGTTCTTCGGTTATAACGTCATTGAACCCTACCTGACCTACATGCGCGCGGACGCGGCGGGCAATATGCTGCAGGTGGAAGCGGTGGATTTGACGGGGCCGAGCATGCTGCATGATTTCGCCGTGACCGGGAATCACGTGGTCTTCATGGAGATGCCGGTGCGCTTTTCCTGGTGGCAGGCTCTCACCGGCAGTGCGTTGCCCTTCAAGTGGGATGACAGCGCGCCCTGCCGCGTGGGCGTGATGCCGCGCACGGGCAGCAATGCCGATGTCAGGTGGTTTGATATTCCGCCGTGCTTCGTGTTCCACATCATGAACTCCTTCGAGCGCGGGGATGAGGTCATTGTGGACGCCGCGCGCTACGACCATCTCTGGGTGAAAAACTCGCACGATTTTTTCCACCCGGCGCGGCTGTCGCGTTTCCGCATGAACCTGAAAACCGGCAGCGCTACTGTCGAGCGTATGTTTGACGGTGCGATGGAGTTTCCGCAGGTGAATCGCGGGCAGTGGACAAAGCCCTATCGCTACGGTTACAGCCTGATCGTAGACGAGGCGAATGACGCGCCGGAGCGCATTGAGCGCGCGCAGGGCGGTATCCGCAAATACGATCTCGAAACCGGGCGCAATGAGGATTGGGCCTCGGGTGTGAACCAGGTACCTGGAGAGGCGATTTTCATTCCTTCGACGGAGTCTGGCGGTGGGGAAGACGACGGCTACCTGGCCAGCTTCGTCTACGACAGGCATCGCGACGCCAGCAGTTTTTGTCTCTTCGATGCCACCCGCTTGGCGGCCGGGCCGATTGCGAAAGTGCTGCTGCCGGTGCGTGTGCCGGTGGGTTTTCACGGCCTGTGGGTGCCTGATTCGGCGCTGGGATAGTTCCCTGGCGGACGGTTGCCACAAAAACGGAACGAAAAAAAAGGGGCGGCCACTTGCGGTGGCCGCCCCTCTTTGTCTTTAACGCAGTGCCTAGAAGCGGGCGCTGACCTGGAACACGTAGGAATCGGTTTCGAAGTCTGTGTCTTCCACTTCGGCTTCCGTGTAGGCGAGCCCGACTGAAACGCTATCGGTAATGAAGTACTCGGCATATGCGATGTATTGCTCAAGTTCTTCACCGGCGTCTTCCGTGTTGCTGTAGCCGGCGCCGATGCCGAAGTTCTTGCAGATATACCAGGTGGCGTCGAGTTCATAGACATCCACGTCGTCGTTGTCGCTGAACTCTTCGTCGTCATCGATATCGGTCACGCCGTAGGCGCCATGCAGCTTCAGGCCGCCGCCGTTTTCGAAGATCCACAGGTGATCGAGGTCCAGACGGTAGCTGTCTACATCGCCGCCCACATCCGCGTCACTGTTGCCGTAGCTGAACACCAGTGTCGTGGTATCCCACAGGTACTTACCCACGCCGATGGAGTAGTTGTCGACTTCGAAGCCGCCTGGCTCATCGCGCTGGTAGGCCAGATCGACAATCCAGCCACCGCTCTCCTTGGTCACGTAGCGGCCACCGATGCCGTAGCTTTCCAGCTCGATGTCATTGGCGCTGTCCACGTCGGTTTCGCCGTCGGCGTAAAACACCGACAGTGAAGACGCCTGATCAATGAAGGCAGCTTCACCGAGCGGGCCTTTGGTGTCATCAACCGGCATCAGGTATGCGGTGCCGCCGAGCGTGATTGAGCTGATGTCGCCGCCCGAGATACCGGCGTCGGCCTCAAAGCGGTAGTCAGCCTGGGCAGTTGCGGAAAGCGCGAGACCGATACCGGCCGCGAGTGCTGTTTTCTTGAACATTGTATTCTCCTTGCGGGTTATATATTGGTGTTTTTCCCAGTCGTTTTATTTATCGGGGTTGGCGATATCCTAAGCGGCCTTATACGCCCTCTCCTAGTGAAAATTAGGGGCACTATTTACTTCTTTTTGGCTGAAAAAAGTACACAAACCGGCCCTCACGGAGCCCAGCTCCGAGTGGCTGAAAACTTTGTGATGCCACGTCGCGTTGCAAAAGCCTCCGGCGGCAATTATGTTGGGCGCTGCCGGGAGCGGGAGGATGTATGCGAACAACAGTGGCTTGCGCGCCAGACCGGGCAATTGGCGGCTGTTGCCAGAACGCCGCGATGCGCCGGTAGCGTGAGCAGGGTAGCCGTAGTCACCGGCGGGGCGCGCAGAATCGGGGCGGTGGTGGTGCGGCACCTGCACGCGCGCGGTTTTGACATCGCCCTGCACTATCGCTCTTCATCTGCGGATGCCCGGCACCTGCGGGATGAGCTCTGCGCCCTGCGCGCGGATTCCTGCGAGCTGTTTGCGGCGGATCTCGCGAACACTGCTGAAGTCGACGCACTGGCGCGGGCATTGCTCGGGCGCTACGCGGTGATCGATCTGCTGGTAAACAACGCCTCCACCTTTGAACCGACGCCTGTCGACAGCTGCACCCCGGCGCAGTTCGACGCCATGCTCGGCGCCAACCTGCGGGGGCCGTATTTCCTGATACAGGGGCTGCTGCGCGGCCTGGAGCACGGTGGCAGCATCGTGAACCTGCTGGATGTACATATTGAGCGGCCCCTGCGGCACTTCAATGCCTATGGGGCGGCGAAAGCCGGCCTTGCATCCCTCACCCGCAGTCTGGCGCTGGAGCTGGGTCCGGCGATTCGGGTGAACGGCGTGGCGCCGGGCGCCATTCTCTGGCCCGAAGACGACGCGGCCTACGACGCGGCGATGCGTGAGCGCACCATTGCTCAGACGCCGCTGGCGCGGCTCGGCGAGCCGGAAGATATTGCCCGCACGGTAGCTTTTCTCGCGTGCGATGCGCCCTTCATTACCGGGGAGGTGATCACCGTGGACGGCGGCAGGGGGCTGGCCTTTTGAAGGCGCGGCCCGAGTTCGCGATAGCCGGGCAGCAGCGCGAACAACGCGATGCTGGCTATTGAGGCAGGTTGGATCATTCCGCGGGCGCCAGTGCTCGGGGCATTGCGTGGGGTAACGCTTGCTCCGTGTTACCAGACCAATAGCGCGGCGCGCACGATCAGTGCTATCAGCACCAGCGACGACAGGGAAAACAACAGGAAGCGCACCTCGATCTTGTTCCACAGCGATTGTTGCAGGCTGTGCACCACGCGCAGCCCCACATAGGCCCATGCCAGCGTAAGGTTCATGCCGCTGCCGGCGCCGAGTAGCGCCAGCGTCAGGGCAACGGCGTAGAACAGGGTAGGTTGCTCAAGCAGGTGATTGTAGTTGTCTGCCTTCCAGCGCACCCGTGCGGGCAGCTCCGCCAACTGTTCGCCCTTGGCTCTGTTCGGGTCCAGCTGCATGCCGGCTTTCTGGATGGCGGGGATGCGGGTGACGTACATCCAGGCCCACATGATGCAGGTCCACAGCAGGAGGGCGACGACAGGCGCGAGAATCTCATGGGATACGGGCATGGCTTTGTACTCACTGGTAGTTTTGTAATGGTTCGCTGCAGGTTATTGACTGCTCTGGTGGACCTGGCCGATGTTGCTCGACGGTGGCGCGATGGCGCGCAGCGAGTTCTATCATGCGCCCGCTACTTGGCTGTTACAAGCGGGCGAACAAAAGCCGCCAAAGGCGACGCGAGCTGGTCATGACAATTCCGCGCGCCCCGTCTATGCTTGAGTAACCTAAATCCCGCATGGATCAGAATAATGAC
>TARA_R110002073_G_scaffold336347_1_pt1 | contig 11528 bp, 10 predicted proteins | sample TARA_R110002073 | Tara Oceans TARA_R110002073 (sample SAMEA4397174) | marine metagenome | biome: Polar Biome; feature: [DCM] deep chlorophyll maximum layer (ENVO:01000326); material: water (ENVO:00002006), including particulate matter (ENVO:01000060) such as... | depth 40 m
GAGGTTCTAATACCGTTGGAACATTCTATGTAGATGACATTGAGCAAGTTGCAGCTAGTGGTGGAGGCGGAGGTCTTCCTGCTGGGAGTGAGCTTATTACCAATGGTGATTTTGAAACAACACCTATTGTAGGTAATGGTTGGTTGTTTTTTCCAAATGGAGGTACTGTTGAACTTTCAACAGCAGTAAATAACGGAGGAGCAAATGCTATAAAGTTACTTGCTTCTGGTTCTCCAGCTGGGGCTCCTGTTTTAAAACAAGAAGGATTAGGTGTAAACAGTGTAAGTGGAGGTAATGTTGTTACCGTTACTTTTGATATTAAAGCAGCAGTTACACAACCAGGTGCAGTAATTAATGTTGCACTATTCTCTGAGTTAGCAGCGGGTGCAACAAGACATGCGATTACTTTGCCAGCGACAGACAATACTTGGCAAACAGTTACTGTAGATATCACTACAGATGGAAACTTAGATGCAAGTAGAGGTTTATCAATAGAATTTCAAGCAGCCTGTGGTGCAGTTGCTGGTTGTAATATAGAAATGTATATAGACAACGTTTCTGTAAAAGTAAAACCATAAATCTTTGATATAATAAATATTATATCGACGATTTGATTCAGATAATTATGAATTAGTTAAAAGGTCGAGTTTACTACTCGACCTTTTTCCAACAAATTTTAATTCTTTAAATCATTCAATGAAATCCTTAAAGTATCATATCTATACTCTTTTATTAATTACAATGAGCTGCAGTGAAAAGCAAGATCAATTATCTGTAAATGTTTACGAGACATCTGCAAGTGGTCATAAACTGACATTAATTACAGAGGTTTCTTCTAATGAAAATGGATCTATCATAAAACTATTGCCTAGTCAAAAGTTTCAAATTATTACAGGGTTTGGTGGTTCATTCACTGAATCTTCAGCTTACTTACTAAATCAAGTAGGAAAGGAAAATCGAAAAAAAATTATAGATGCTTACTTCAGTCCTGAAGGAGCTAATTACTCATTAACAAGAACTCATATGAATTCTTGTGATTTTTCATTGAGCAATTATTCATACGCTCCTGTTGAAGGAGATAAAGAACTAAAGCATTTCTCAATTAAAGAAGATCAAGACGATATTATTCCTTTTATTAAAGAAGCAATGGAGGCTTCAAAAGATGGATTTAAAATTTTGTCTTCGCCTTGGACATCACCTCCTTGGATGAAAGACAACAATAGCTGGCTAGGAGGGAAATTACTTCCTGAGTATTATGATACTTGGGCTTTATTCTTTTCAAAATACATTGATGCGTATAAAGCAGAAGGGATTGATATATGGGGAGTCACTGTAGAGAATGAGCCTTTAGGAAATGACAGTAATTGGGAAAGTATGCATTATACTCCCGATGAAATGACAAACTTTGTTCAGAATTACCTCGGACCTAAATTGGAAGTAGATGGTAAAAGTGATGTCAAAATTTTAGGATACGATCAGAATAGAGAACATTTAGATGAATGGGTAGATTCAATGTATAAAGACGAAGCATCGTCAAAATATTTTGATGGTACAGCTATCCATTGGTATGCCAGTACTTTCGAAGTTTTTCCAGAAGCTTTGCAATATGCTCATAAAAAAGCTCCTACAAAACACTTAATTCAATCAGAAGCCTGTGTAGATTCAGAGATTCCTAAGTGGAAAGATGATCAATGGTATTGGTCTAAAGAAGCTACAGATTGGGGATGGGATTGGGCTCCAGAAAAAGACAAGCACATGCACCCTAAATATTCTCCTGTTAATCGCTATGCGAGAGACATTATTGGATGTTTAAATAATTGGGTAGATGGTTGGATAGATTGGAACATGGTGTTAGATACTCAGGGAGGACCAAACTGGTTTAAAAACTGGTGTGTGGCTCCTGTGATTGTTGATCCAGAAAAGGATGAAGTTTATTTTACTCCTATTTATTATACAATGGCTCATTTTAGCAAATACATTAGACCTGGAGCTGTAAGAATTGGGTTTGAAAATTCTGATGAGACTTTAATGGTAACAGCAGCTCAAAATCCTGATGGATCAACAGTAGTGATTGTTTTCAATCAAGGCTTAGAAATAAAGAATTTTGCACTTACTCTAGGCGAAAAGTCTACAAGTGTTTCTATAAATGCACAAGCAATACAAACAATATTAATCAATTAAAAGCAAACTATTATGTCAACTATTATAACAGCTAAAAGAGGTAAAGTCCCATTAGGACAAAAATCGGCATTTGGATCTGGTCATTTAGTTTTAAACTTATTACCAGGAGCATTGGCGGTTTTCATGTTCTTTTTAGTAACTGCTTTTGGAATGGATCCATTTTTGGCAGGTCTTTTAGGCGGGTTACCAAGAATTTTTGATGCTTTAACTGATCCTATTATGGGATTCATTTCAGATAACACGAAATCTAGATGGGGTCGACGTAGACCTTATATCTTTTTTGGAGCTATTCTGAGTGGTATCCTTTTTGCTCTTTTATTCCAGCTGAGTGAAGACAATTCTGTCATGTTCAATTTTTGGTATTTTCTCATGATGTCTTTATTTTTTCTAATTGGGAACACTATGTTCGCAACTCCTTTAGTTGGTTTAGGGTATGAAATGACTTCTGATTATAATGAGCGTACTCGTTTAATGGCATTTGCAAATATTATAGGACAAGTGGCTTGGATGTTAGTGCCTTGGTTTTGGGTGGTGATTGCAGATCCTACGGTATTTCCACTAAGTGAAGAAACCCTGAGAACAATTGGAGAGATGGGTTTATCAGGTGATGAATTAACTAAAATAACTACCCAAAAATTACAAGCTACAGGTGTACGTAACTTGTCTTTATTGGTTGGACTTGGTTGCGCTATCCTAGGAATTTTACCTGCTTTCTTTTGTAAAGGGATCGATGCAGGAAAAATGGAAAACAGAAAAATAATAAGCCTTAAAACATTATCATCTAGTTTCAAAGAATTATGGTTAGGTATAAAAGAAGTGTTTAAGAATAAGCCTTTTATGAAGTTATGTGGAGCTACATTTTTAGTTTTTAATGGATTTCAAATGGTAGCATCGTTTAGTTTCTTCATAATTGTCTTTTACATTTATAATGGTGATTATGGTCTAGCAAGTACTTGGCCTGCTTGGTTTGCTTCACTCACTGCATTAATTACAGCCTTTATGGTGATTCCAATTATTTCTCGCATTGCCAATAAATGGGGAAAACGAAAAGCTTTTATTATTTCTACAGTGATATCTATTGTTGGATATATACTTAAATGGTGGGGCTTTGATAATGGACTAAACGATCAATTCAATCAGAGTGGAGTTGGTAAAGGATTAAATAATTTTGTAGCCAGTATTTTTGAGGCTATCAATCCGTTTTTAGATAGTATTGGTATGTCATGGTTTAGTATGGATACAAGTCAAGGTGGTCCTTGGCTAATGTTCTTACCAATTCCTTTTATGGCATTTGGATTGGGTGGTTTATTTACCTTAATGATGAGTATGACAGCAGATGTTTGTGACTTAGACGAATTAGAAAATGGGATGCCTCGTAAAGAAGGAACCTTTGGAGCTATTTATTGGTGGTTTGTAAAATTAGGCCAGGCAATTGCTTTGGTTCTAGGAGGGGCAATATTAAGTTTAGTTGGTTTTGATGAAGGTGCTGTTACACAAACAGCAGAAACTATGACAAACTTACGTATTGCAGATATTGTTATTCCTGCTGTTACAGCTGGAATTGCGATTTGGATTATGTGGAAGTATAGTCTTAGTGAAAGTAGAGCTAGAGAAATTAAAGAAGTATTAGTAAAAAGAAGAGGAGAATTATAATCGAAAGAGATTAGTATAAAATAATAAACATGTCATTTAGAGGAGAAAAAATGTTATCATTGGCTGGGTCTAACCTTGCTAATAAATCAACAGGAGAATTAGAAAAGCTATTTAAAGATGTTTTAGAAAGCGGAATGCACGGGATTGGGTTTAGTCCATATGAAGAAGGCCAGAAACCTGGAGATCAGATTTCAGAAGAGCAAATTCGTAGAAGAATGGAAATCATTAAACCATATACAAAATGGATACGTTCATTTTCTTGTACGGATGGAAATGAAAACATTCCTAGAATTGCTCATGAATATGGAATTAAAACCATGGTTGGGGCTTGGCTAGGAGATGATCCTGAAATTAATGAAAAAGAAATCGCTGGACTTATTCAATTAGCAAATGAAGGCTGTGTAGATATTGCTGCTGTTGGTAATGAGGTAATGTATCGTGGTGATTTAACCGAAGAAGAACTCTTAAGTTTTATATATAGAGTAAAAGAACAAATTACAGATGTCCCAGTAGGTTATGTTGATGCGTATTATGAATTTTCGCATCGACCAAAAATCACTGAAGCTTGCGATGTGATTTTAGCAAATTGCTATCCGTATTGGGAAGGATGTGATATTGATTACTCATTGGTATATATGAAGCAAATGTTTCATCAAGCAATTGATGCAGCAGGAGGGAAAAAAGTAATTATTTCTGAAACAGGCTGGCCTAGTCAAGGTGAAAGTCTTGGAGGAGCTGTGCCTTCTTATGACAATATTCTAAAGTACTATATTAATACCCAAGTATGGTCTCAACAAGATGATATCGAGATATTTTACTTTTCATCTTTTGATGAATCATGGAAAGTTGGAGCTGAAGGAGATGTTGGAGCTTTTTGGGGATTATGGGACAAAGAGGAGAATATAAAGTTTTAGAAGACAAAACAAACTACTAGTTAAGAAAGGTATTGAATGAGTTATTCAAAGATTTTGAATATTGAGCCAGGGAATGCAATATGTTATTCGGGTTTTAGAGAAGGACAACACCCAGGAGGTATACATCCTAGTTATGAGGAAATTAAGGAAGATTTATTAATTCTTCATAAACAATGGAAATACTTACGGTTATATGACTGCGATCAACATGCTGAAACAGTTTTAGAAGTAATTAAAAATGAAAACCTAGATTTTAAAGTAATGCTAGGAGCATATATAGTTGCAGAAATGAACAATTTTGGTTGCCCTTGGGGCGGAACGTATTCTGAAGATGTTTTAATTTCTAATAAAGCTCAGAATTTATATCAGATAAAGAAGCTTATACAATTCGCTAATGAATATCCAGATACTATTTTTTCATTATCGGTAGGGAATGAGGCTTGTGTAGATTGGACAGATCATTATGTTCCAGTTGATAGTGTTATTAATTATGTGAAACTGGTCAAAAAAGAAGCGAATCAACCCGTTACTTTTTGTGAGAATTATTTGCCTTGGCTAACTAAATTGAAAGATTTAGCTGATGAAGTTGATTTCATATCGATACATACATATCCCGTTTGGGAGTATAAGAATATTCATGAAGCATTAGAATATACTAGACAAAATTATTTAGCAGTAGCTAATATGTATCCAGATAAAGTAGTAACTATTACTGAAGCTGGTTGGGCTACAAATTCTAATGGAAGAGGGATAGACTCCAACAATGTAAGTGAAGAGTTCCAAAAAGAGTATTACAATGATTTGGTAAACTGGAGCGAAGAAGACCAAGTACTCACATTTGTTTTTGAAGCATTTGATGAACCATGGAAAGGATCTTCAGACCCTTTGGAACCAGAAAAACATTGGGGTTTGTTTAGAGTAGATAGAACGCCTAAGTTGGTAATGAAAGATACTTTTAAACAAATAGAATCGTCTACTTATTAGCTAAATGATTTAATGAAATTTCTTATTTATTAAAGTATACTTGATTATGATAACACTAAAAGATTTAGCAAAAGAATTAAATGTTTCAGTTTCTACAGTTTCTAAAGCTTTGAGTGATAGTCATGAAATAAGCGAAAAAACGAAGGAGAAGACATTAGAATTAGCCAAAAAGAGAAACTATATACCAAACAATACGGCGGTTAACTTAAGAAGAAAGTCAACCAGAACCATTGGGGTAATCATACCAAATATTTTTAATCATTTTTACACAAAAATCTTATCTGGTATTGAATCAGAAGCGAAAAAAAACAATTATAAAACAATTGTTTCTATTTCAAATGAAACATTGCTTTCTGAAAAAGAAGGGTTAGATTTTTTCTCAAATGGGAGTGTTGACGGAATATTATTAGCACCTTCTGATGAAACTGAAAAATTGAATGAAGTTGAACATTTTTTTGAACTAAAGAGCAAAGGAATACCATTTGTCTTATTTGACAGATATATTGATGATTTGAACGTAGATAAAGTTATTGTAAACGATCTAGAATCATCAAGAAACGTAATTGAATTTTTTTTAGATGATGGTAGACAAAACATTTTAGTAGTATCACTTCTTAAAAATTTAAAAATAGGGGACTTGAGAAAGCAAGGAGCTTTGTTAAATAGCGCTATAGGTCTATTAGAGCATGATGATGAAGTAGCTTTTGAGATAGAACTACGTGAAAAAATAGAGAATAAGAAAATTGACGCAATTTTTGCTTTGGATGAATTATCCGGAATTATAGCTTTAAACCTTATCAGGCAGAAACAAATAGACATTCCAAAAGAAGTTGCAATTATAAGTTTTAGCCAGGGTATATTATCGAAGTATTCGTATCCAAAGCTCTCAATTGTGAATCAATACGCAAAAGAAATTGGAGCAAATTCAGTTCAGTTGTTGCTAGAAAGATTGAAAGATAATGACAGGCCTGTGGAAACTAAAATAATAAAAACCAGCTTAGAATTTAATCAGACGACTTTGTAATAGAGAAATTATATTAATCATATAAAACAAAAAACCGAAATCATTTGATTTCGGTTTTTTTTGTAGCGAGAACGGGATTTGAACCCGTGACCTCAGGGTTATGAATCATGCGCTCTAACCAACTGAGCTACCTCGCCATGATTATGAGGGTGCAAATATAATTCAATTTTGTAGTTTGGCAAGATGAGTTTATAATTTTTTTTAACTGGAATTAATACCTATATTGGCGAAGTGGTAGTTCTAAATATTAGAATTTTTCGACAGAAACAATCAATCAAATAATGGATAAAATTAAATATGAATTAGAATTTCCAATTCATGCTTCGCCAAGTATGTTGTATCAATATTTTGCAACACCATCAGGCTTAGAAGAATGGTTTGCTGATACGGTAAATTCTAGAGGAAAAATCATCTCTTTTTTTTGGGACGATTCTGAAGAAGAAGCTACTATAATTTCTCGAAAAAATGAGGAAAAAGCAAGATATAAATGGTTAGAAAGTGAAGATGATGAAAGTTATTTTGAATTTAGAATTCAAGTTGATGAAATTACAAAAGACGTTTCGGTAATTATTACCGATTTTGCAGAAGAAGATGAGTTAGATGAGTCTAAAATGCTGTGGAAGAGTCAAATAGATGAATTGAAGCATCGTATAGGTGCGTAAATATATAAAGAGATTTAAAAAAAGCCTTAGTAATTTTACTAAGGCTTTTTTATTTTTTTCATGCTATTTCTAGTAAGTTTGCAAAATATTTTTAAGTAGATTTTATGTTAAACCACAATGGAGAATTAGTAGCTTTTAATGCTGTTAGAATTACACCTAATAATAGGGCATTCAATTATGGAGATGCGGTATTTGAAACAGTTAAGATCCTAAATGGAAAAGTTGTTTTCTGGGAAGATCATTATTTTCGATTAATGGCATCTATGCGTATGCTTAGAATGAGAATCCCTATTGAATTTACCTTAGAGTTTTTAGAGAAAGAGATTTTAAAGACAGTAGAAGCAAAGCCTACAAATACAAACTTGAGAGCTAGATTATCTGTTTATAGAAAAGATGGGGGATTGTATATTCCTAAGACAAATGAGGTTGATTATTTAATTGATATTCATGAAATTAAAAGCACTATTTTAGATTCTTATCAAGTTGATTTATACAAAGATTTCTACTTGTATTCCGGGCATTTATCTACAGTAAAATCTAATAATAAACTAGTGAATACCTTGGCTAGTATTTATGCAAACGAAAATGACCTTGATAATTGTATTCTATTAAATGAAAGAAAAGGAGTAGTAGAAGTGACAAATGCTAATCTCTTTTTAGTGAAAGATAAAATGATTAAAACACCTCCGTTAACAGAAGGGTGTTTGAAAGGAGTGATTCGAGGTAAGGTTATAGAAATGATCACTAAAAACCCTGATTATACGCTAGAGGAAAGTGTAATGACTCCATTTGAAATTCAAAAAGCAGACGAAATATTTATTACAAATTCCATTATTGGAATTCAACCAGTCACAAACTATAGAAAAAAAGAATTTAAGGTTGAAGTTGCAAATAAATTAGGTGCTAGTTTGAAAATGATGGAGATAACTTCTAAGTAGTTAGTTTAGATTAATATCGCTAGGAGCATTTGCCCAAATCTTATATTTACCACCTTTTTGCATTAATTTGTTTTTCCACAAGGATTCATTATCGACTGAAAGAATATTTTCAAAATCATTTTCAGAAACAAACCATGAGTTGTTCAATAACTCTTCTTGTAACTGATCATTTCCCCATCCAGAATACCCTAAGAAGAATCGAATATCAGTATTCTTGATTTCATTTTTGACGAGTAAATTCTTAAGTGAGTCGAAATTACCACCCCAGTAGATATTTGAACTTACTTTTACACTATCAGGAATTAACTCAGGAACATTGTGAATAAAATAAAGGTTATCTTGCTCTACAGGACCTCCCTGATAAACATTAAAAGAACAATCTATCTCAGGAATAATATCTTTAATAGTAAATTTTAAAGGTCTATTTAAAATAAAACCAACAGAGCTGTCCGGGTTGTGTTCAGTTAACAAAATAATAGATCTATTGAAAGAATCATCATTTAATATTGATGGTTCTGCAATTAAAAGACATCCTTTATATGGTTTTAGTTCAGACAACTATTTTTTTGTTACTAAATGTAGTTAAATTTTGTAAATAAAAAAACCCCCTTTTACAAGGAGGTTTTTATATTCTGTTTGGATCAGTTTACTAGTTTACAGCACTACTCAATCCAGCACCTGCTTTAAACTTAGCTACATTTTTTGCAGCAATTTTAATTTCAGCTCCAGTTTGAGGGTTTCTACCAGTTCTTGCAGCTCTATTTGAAACAGAGAAAGTTCCCCATCCAACTAAAGCAACTTTACCACCTTTTTTTAAGGCACCAGTAACATTTGAAGTAAATGATTCTAAAGCTGCTTTTGCTGCTGCTTTAGAGATTCCTGCGTCAGCAGCCATAGCATCGATTAAATCTGATTTGTTCATAATAAAATAGAATTTAAAATTAATTGATATTTTTTTGCTTAAAAGCTTAACAAATATAGACGGATTAAGGGTTCATGCAAGTTTGACCCTTTAAAAATAGGCTTTTTGTTAATAAAACATAGCAAATTGTTAATAAAGGCAATGTTTTTGCGCAAACGATTGATGTCTTATGAATAGGGGGGTTAGAGCATTTTTGCATCAGAACTAAAAGAATATCCATTTAAAAGACTTGTAGCATCCAATTTCTTTTTACCGGAAATCTTTAATGTATCCAAAATAATATATCCCTCATTAACAGCAATTTTAATCTCTTTTTTTGTTGTAATGATAGATTTTATTGAAATATTATGGCGCACTTTCTCTTTTCGAATATTATATACTTTCAGTGTAATTATTTCATTATTATTTACCATTTCTGACCAAGAAGCAGGAAATGGATTTAATCCCCTAATATGATTGTAGATATTTTCAAGTGAGTCTGTCCAATCTATTCTACAGTTTTCTGGATTCAATTTTGGAGCTACTTTTGTTTCTAATTCAGTTTGTTTGGAAGTAACAACTTTATTATTCTTAACAAGTTCTAGTGTCTCGACAACAGTTTCAGCTCCAAGAAACATCAATCTATCGTGTAATTCTCCTACTGTTTCATTATCGTGAATAAAAACTTCCTTCTTTAATATGATTTCACCGGTATCAATTTTTTCATCAATAAAGAATGTGGTAACACCTGTTTTCTTCTCTCCATTTATAATAGACCAGTGAATTGGAGCTGCACCTCGATAATCAGGTAAAAGAGAAGCGTGTAAATTAAAGGTGCCAAATTCAGGATTGCTCCAAACTACTTTTGGTAACATTCTAAAGGCAACGACTACTTGTAAATTAGCATTTAATGAATACAATTCATTTAAGAAAACTGAATCTTTTAAATTAGTTGGCTGTAATAAATGTAAGCCTTGTGATTTCGCATATTTCTTTACTGCCGATTCATTTAATTTCCTTCCTCTGCCTGCAGGTTTATCAGGAGCTGTAATAACACCAACAACAGTATGCCCATCAGTTACAATTCTTTTAAGAATAGCGACTGCAAAATCTGGGGTTCCCATAAAAACAATGCGTAAATCTCTCATTTAAGGTGTAATTTATTATCGTTTGTTAATCCTAAGATGTCTTTTGATAAAAAGTTCCGCAAATGTATTAAAATAGCATCTTCATTTGTCTTAAGAGCTTGTATTATTTCTGTTTGAGATAATTCTTTATGCTGTTTTAATAAAGAAAGGATCTCTTTATCAATAGTATTTGAGTCTAGTTTTTTTTTAGATATGCACACATCACAAATACCACATTTTTTAGTGGATGATTCGTCAAAGTAATTTAGTAGTTGCTGACTTCTGCAGACCTCATTGTTTTTGATGAACTGAATAAGTTTCTTCGCCTTTTCTATTCGTTGATTTAAATAAAGTTGAATGGCTTTAGAATTTCTATTGATTGTTTTATCATCTTCTCTAGGAAGTAAAAATAATAACTCCTGGTTAGCACTCATCTCTTTATAAAGGATCATCTCTTTTTGATGCAACCCTTTTAATATTTTTCTGACCCCTCTAGAAGTGGCTGCTACTTTCTTTGCAAGATGAAACTCATTAATGCTTGTTTCTTTTTGAAAAACACCTCCGTAGCTTCTTAATAAGAGCTCAATTAAACTTGATTCTAATTGATTATTACTTTTATAATGTTGAAGTTGTTTACTTGTAATAATGAATTGAACTGTCGATTTTTGATGAAACTTTTCATGCAAATCAATAATCCCATTGTTTTTTAGAATCTGTAAAGTAGTAGATGTTTTTTTAGTGTTCAGTTGGTAGCGATCGCAGAATTCAAAGAAATTAAAATCAAAAAAATCTTCAACTTTCTCCCCTTTAGCGATTCTATAGTATTGATATAAATTCTTGTGAACTTCTTTTATCTCCTTTAAATTAGGCGTGTGACTGAGTAATGTCTCCTTAAAAGTATGTATGTCATTATCATTTTGTAGAACAACTGAAAAAGACTTTTCCCCATCTCTTCCTCCTCGGCCAGCTTCTTGCACGTAGTTTTCTATACTATTCGGTAAATCTAAATGAACAACAGCTCTAACATTGGATTTGTCTATCCCCATACCAAAAGCATTAGTGGCAACAACAATCGGTTTTTTTTCAGACATCCAAGCATCGAATGAATCTGACTTATCTTTTGAAGACATCCCACCGTGATAAG
>TARA_R110002073_G_scaffold229127_4_pt1 | contig 11521 bp, 9 predicted proteins | sample TARA_R110002073 | Tara Oceans TARA_R110002073 (sample SAMEA4397174) | marine metagenome | biome: Polar Biome; feature: [DCM] deep chlorophyll maximum layer (ENVO:01000326); material: water (ENVO:00002006), including particulate matter (ENVO:01000060) such as... | depth 40 m
TGGCAAGATTCATCAAAAGCTTCCGCAAGGAACTGCTGTCGTTGTCCTACGCATGCGGCTATCAGCATCCTTGTCAATTTAGTGGCAAAGAGATTGAGTTCAGCACCGGGGTGAACAAGTTTTCTCAATTGCATGAAGTGCTCGGCTACACTCGTGATACCACTGGGCTGAAAGAAACTCGCTCGGTTAACGCCGCCAAGCCCGAACTGGTCAAATAGCTCGCTGCCGTGTTTGGGGCAGGTCGGGCTAGTCGGAGCAGAGCAGGGCAGGTCGGAGCAGAGCAGAGCAGGGCAGGGCAGAGGATCGACGCTGCAGCGAACTCGCTCGCAGCATCCCCGATCAATAGCACCGGACCAATAGCAGCCGATCAATAGCAGCCGACCAATGGCGCCGGACCGCTGGCACCGGATCTGTGACAAAAGCTGCGGCTGTAATTTTGCAGCCTTTATCCTTGGCGATTTAGGGTCAACTTGCCATAATAGCCCCCAGCGTGACCGGGTTTTTGATAGAATCCCCCCCCTACCAACCCACCTTTCCCTGTCGTGGACACCCTCACGATGGGTTCTTGCTTGCCCTTTGTTTGGAGTCTGCCTTCCGTGAGAAAGCTTGTTTTGTTGCCGCTGCGTTTGGCCGTTGGCTGGGGGCTTTCTCCAAGACTATTGGGATTGGTCGGCATGACCATGTTGGTGCTTTTGCGTCTGACGGTGGGTTGGCATTTTTACACCGAAGGGATCGAGAAGTATTCTTCGGGGAATTGGACCGCCACACCGTTTTTTGCCAATGCAAAAGGACCTTTTGCCGAACATTATCGTGGACTTGTCTGGGATAATGAGGGTAAAATTCGATTAGACCGCGAACGTGTCGACCAGGAATGGAAATACCTGTGGGCGTTGGTTAGCGACCACTACAAATTCGACGGAAAACAAAATCGCCAAGCCCAAGACGCCTACAAAAGTGCGTTGCAGCAATATGACTGGGCGATCGAAGAGCACGCCAACGATTTAGAAGAATACGAGCTTGGAAAAGAACGCCAAGCTAAAATGGATCGGGATCCCGTGCGTAGCGGAGTTTCAAGTTTAAGCGGACAGCGCGAAACCATTCGCAAAGAATGGAATAGCAAAGGTGCTGGCGCGATGGATGAAATCGAAAAAATCTGGAAGAACTACTCCTCGTCATTGCTGGCGATCGCGACTCCGGAACAGATCGCGACTCATTCTGATTTCAAACCGACACTGCCTCGTTCGGCCCGGATCGACACCAGCGTGATTGATGCGATGGTGCCTTACTTTGACATCGCCGTGGGGTTGTGTCTGTTGTTTGGCCTGTTCACTCCGGTCGCAGCGTTAGCGGCCGCCGGTTTCCTCGCTTCGGTCTTCCTTAGTCAATATCCTCCCACATCGGGCCCGGGATCGACCTATTACCAACTGATCGAAGCGATGGCGTGCCTTGTCCTTGCCGGCACGGGCGCAGGACGTTTCGCAGGTCTGGATTACTTCCTACATCTGATCGTACGCAAATTTTGCGGCCCGGAACCCGCCGAAGCCTAATCCGGATCCGCATCCAATTGGATCCGCATTTCCACTCTTTCAAAACAACGACTCAACATAGCGACAAGGTACAGAACGATGGTCGACAAACTTTCTGCTGAAGAACGAAAAGTTGGCGAAGACAACTATTACGAAGCCGTGGGAAGTTACTACGACGTCAATCGTCGTGACTTTCTGCGTGGCATTGTTGCCGCGGGTGCCGTCAGCGGTGCGGGACTCGGGGCGGCCTACTTTGGCTACGGCAAAGTCAAAGATCCGGTCCGCGTCGCGGTGATTGGGACCGGCGACGAAGGCAACGTTTTGATCGGGGGCTGTAACCCCGATTACGTCGAAGTCAAAGCGATCTGCGACATCCGCCCCTACAGCGAACACCGCGCCTTCCACGGAGATTGGTCCAGTTCGTCGGCATTGGTGCGGCGTCCCGGACTGATCAGCGTCGCGGGCTACAAGGACGAAGCCGAGGCGCGGCGAAACGTTAAGGTTTACAACGCCGAAAACGGCGGGATCATGGAGTGCCTGAAGAACCCCGACATCGAAGCGGTGATCATCGCATTGCCGCTTTGGCTACACGCCCCTGTGGCCGCTTTGGCGATGGAAAAAGGGCTGCACGTGCTGACCGAAAAATTGATGGCACACAACGTCGCGCAGTGCAAAGTCATGTCGCGAATGGCGGGTGAACTCAAAGACCAAAACGGCAACCCGCTGCATTTGGCCACCGGTCACCAACGTCATTACAACGTGAAATATGATAACGCGATCAACCTGATTCGCTGGGGTCTTCTCGGCCAATTGCACCACATCCGTGCCCAATGGCACCGCGGCAATCTGCCCGGTGGCGATAGTTGGTCGATGCCGCTTCCCGGCGGTGAAAAGATCGTCGGTAGCGACAAGAAATTCGATCGCATCGCCCGCGACTTGGCCCACCGTGTCAATCAATTGAAAACGGAAAAGGATCCCGACGAGATCGTGCGATTGCAGAACGAAATCGCCTTGTGGACGGCCTGGGATCAAGACAAAAACGTTGACCCCAAGGAGTTCGGCTACAAAGATTTCACGTTGCAAGGCAAGATCTTCACCGCGATGGAAGAACTACATCGCTGGCGTCTGTTTGATCGCACCGGGGCCGGTTTGATGGCCGAACTTGGCAGCCATCAACTCGACGCCGTCAGCATCTTCCTGAGCTCGCTGCGTGACGATGGCAAGAAGGTGCATCCGCTTAGCGTGCATGCCGTCGGCGGCCGCCACATCATGCCGCTGGATCGCGAAGTCGGTGACCATGTTTACTGCATGTACGAGTTCCCTGGCCCTGAGTACTCCGAAACCTTCGACGTCGGCTACTATGACCGCGTTGAAAAGTATCCGAACGAAAAGAACCCCGGCAACGGCCCGGTTCCTGGCTACGACACCGACCCCAACAAGAAGGTCGTCGTCACCTATTCGTCGATCAACGGAAACGGATTCGGCGGCTGGGGCGAAGTGGTCCTGGGCAGCAAGGGCACGCTGATCTTGGACAAAGAAACCGACGTCATGCTGTACCGCAACAGCGACACCAGCAGCAAGGTTGGGATCGCCAAGAAGAGTGGCGGCTACGCACTGGACACCAGCGCCAGTGGTGACTTTGCCGCACCCGTGGCGAAAGCTGCCGACTCGGGACCGGTCAGCCGTGGTTACCGCGAAGAGATCGAGCACTGGGCCTACTGCATCCGCAACCCCGACAAAGAAAACCGACCGCGTTGTTACCCCGCGGTTGCCATGGGCGACGCGGTCATCGCGTTGGGCACCAATGTCGCTCTGAAGAACGCAAACGCCGGCAAGGGCGGTTATCTGGAATTCAAGGAAGAGTGGTTCGATATCGACAACGATGCAACGCCCGATGGCAGCAAGATCGCAGTCGAACGCGAATTCATGAAAAAGCCGGTGGCTTAAAGTGGCGGCAAGTCCGACAACTTGGTAGCGAAACTCACGCGTGAGTTTCGTGCGGGCTGAGCTTACAAAGACAAAGCTTACCAAGACAGAAATTTAAACGGCGTGATTCCACTCACGCCGTTTTTTGTTTGCGCCGACCCGATGCCGAAAGCTGCCGCAGGTGTGATGGCCCCAAAGTCTCAAGCACGACTTTCGCGACCAGCATGAGAATCTACATTGATGCGAAGTTTTTGTGCCCCCAACGCAGCGTTTGCTGAGCCAAAAGCGACCGTCATCGATGCAAGGAAATTCAATGTCCGCGAAAGCATCTGTTTTCATCGCCACCAGCCTCGATGGGTTCATCGCCCGTCCCGATGGCAATCTGGATTGGCTCGACGAAGCGAACCGCACTGTTCCCGCCGGAGAAGATTGCGGTTACGCAGCTTTCATGAGTTCGGTTGACGTGCTGGTGATGGGCCGCAAGACCTTTGAGAAGGTTCGCTCCTTCGGCGACTGGCCCTACGGCGATACCAACGTGGTTGTGATGAGCCGAACCCCGGTAGCGTTTCCTGCCGATTTCCAAAAATGCGTTACCCACTCGTCAGAAACACCGGCGGATCTCCATCGCCGATTGTCCGGCGATGGTGCCAAACATCTCTATATCGACGGCGGCAACACAGTACGACGTTTCCTCAATGCGGGTTTGATCGATGAGATCACCCTTACCGTCATCCCGGTACTGATAGGCGACGGCATCCCACTGTTTGGTCCGCTTGAAAAAGACATCAAGCTAACTCACCTCACCACCAAGATTTTCGATTGCGGGTTCGTGCAAACGAAGTACGCGGTCGTTTAAGGACTGCTGAAACATCGCTCCCAGGCTGCGCTTGGGAGAGGTGCCTCGGACGAATGCCTTGCTCCGCGGCATGAAGGTCCGCAGTAACTTGCTGCCAATCGGATTGGGCGAGCGAGCGATTGCGAGTCTAGCGAGGTGGCAGCGAGCCACGTTGGGTGTGTTCCCCGTTGCTCAAATGACGTGCTCGTGAACGAGTCGCCACCAGGGTGACGAAGTTACCACGCTGGACGACCCGGCCATGTTGGTTGACCAATTGGCGAAGCCAGGTTACGCGGCCGGCACGACGGCCATGCTGTTGAATCTGCACGACCTCGGTGACGACCTGTACCCGGTCGCCAAAGAAGATTGGAGCTTCGAATTGCCAATCCGAGATCCCGACCAAGGCCAGCGTGGATGCGTTGGGATGATCGCTGCCTAGCCCCGCCAGCACGCTCAGTCCCAGCAAGCCGTGAGCGACCGGTTCTCCGAACGGCGACGCCGAGCTTTCGCTGCAATGCAACGAATCGTGATCACCGGTCAAGCGGGCAAAGTCGGCAACATCCTCTCCCGTGATTTCACGCCAAGGGCTCGACCAACGGTCGCCAATGTTCATGTCCTCAAGAAAAAGCGGCTTAGTGTCGGTGATGTGATTCAACGATCGCTCGAATTGTGGCTTGAGGTTCGTGCATGGACGGCTGCCCCACACACAAGGGGTGAATGAACGTATAATCATGCCGTGAAATGAAAGAAATCAAAAGGCGTCTTTGCAGCAATTACAATAAAACTCGTTTTTGCAGCTGCAAGCGATCGGATTACATCAGGTGAGAAATTTATTCGTTTTCCAGTCGGACTTTGAACTTCTCGGCTTTGAATCCCGTCTCTTCAATTTCGTTCCTCGTTAATACTTTCCTCCCTAGCCTATCCCCACCCCTCACCCAACCCAACCCACCCGCGGAGAAGAAGTGCTCACATTGCTCCCCAAAAACAGATGTTTTCCAGTCATTTCCGGCACCTTGCTGGCTCTGACAACGGTTTTGTTCGCGTTCTCCAGCTCCGCGGCGGCAGAATCCCCCGCAGCGACGTTTCATGCCAGACGGATCGCATTGGATGCCAACGAAGGGATTGCCGCAGGTGACATCGATGGCGACGGCAAAACCGATTTAGTCGCAGGCCGCTACTGGTTCTCCGCCACCGATTGGGCCGCACGCCCGTTGCGTCAAATTGACGACTGGAACGGCTACGTGCAAAGCAACGGCGATTTTCTGTTCGACGTCAACGACGATGGACGACTCGATGTGATCGCCGGGTCGTTTGTACCGAGCGAGGTCTATTGGTACGAAAACCCCGGTCCCGAAGCGCTGCGACTTGGAAAAATGTGGCCCAAACACCTGCTGGTCGATACCCAAAAGTCACAAAACGAGGCGCAATTGATGCACGACCTCGATGGCGATGGGGTCCCCGAATGGATCGTCAACAGCTGGGCCAAAGATGCGCCGACGATGGTTTGGCGACTGGTAAAGAAAACCACTCCGGTGAGCAAAGAAGATCCGGCCGCCTACGAGTTTGTCCCTCATCAATTGGCCGCACGAGGCAATTCGCACGGCATGGGCATCGGCGATATCAACCATGATGGACGTCTGGACGTGCTGACCGGCAAAGGATGGTACGAGCAACCCGAATCCGCGGCGTGGGAAAACGAGTGGACATTTCACGACAACTGGGAACTGCACGCCAGCATCCCGATGATCGTCGTCGACTTGGATGACGATGGCGACAACGATTTGATCTATGGCAATGGACACAACTACGGATTGTTGTGGAAAGAAAACACGGGCGTCGACGAAAACGGCAACATTGAATTCACCGAACACGAAATCGACCGCAGTTTTAGCCAGCCGCATACGCTCGCCTGGGCCGATCTGGACGGCGACGGTGCGTCCGAGTTGATTACCGGCAAACGTTATTACGGACACAATGGGAACGACCCCGGTGGAAACGAGATGCCTTGCTTGTATTACTACGACTGGAACCCCAAAGAGAAAACGTTCACACGGCACACGATCGAAGAGGGGCATGTCGGCTGCGGTTTGCAAATCGTGACCGCTCAGCTGAACGACGATGACAAAACCGACATCGCAGTCGCTGGCAAAAGTGGCACCTATTTGTTGCTAGCAAAATGAGCACGGAAACGACGTCTTGTGAGGCGGGTTCGCCCGAGCCTGCTTCGCTCACGATCCGCCAAGCGCAGGAGCAGGTGGACCAGTGGATCCAAACGATTGGTGTTCGCTATTTCGACGAGATGACGAATCTGGCCCAGCTCGTTGAAGAGGTGGGCGAGGTGGCTCGCATTCTGTCGCGAACCTGTGGCGAGCAATCTTGCAAGCCAGGCACGAATTTGGGGGATCTGGGCGACGAATTGGCAGACGTGCTATTCGTCACGATTTGCTTGGCAAATCAGTCGGGGATCGATTTAAGTAAGGCTCTGCAGCGTAATTTGGACAAGAAGACACGGCGAGATGCGATGCGGCACCACGACAACCCGAAACTTCAGCCCTAACGCAAAAACGTAACGGCTCAATGCTTGGGATCGCGGAAACTCTTGACGGCTTCCGCTACGACGACCAGCCCTTATTTTGAGCCCGGAGAACACCGTTCGCACATTTCTATTGATCCCAAGTGGCATCGTAAGCTATCACCCACCAGATCTAGTTCATTTCTCGATTGCCACCGAGTCAGCTGATGCAAGGCAGGAAGCCAAAAGTCATTATCGATTCCGTCCCCGGGCGTGTTCGCATCCACGTGTTGATGGCAGTCTGCGTTGCCGTGATTGCGGCCGGCGGATGCACGTCGTTTTGGCACGGCGGAGCCGACGAGAACGATAAGGACGCCCGACTTCGCGAATTGATGAAAGTCCCTAAGCCGCCGGATTTGATCCGTGACGCTTCGATTGTGCAGGGGATGAACACGATTCAAGTCGATGGCGTTGCCGCGATCAATGGACTTGCTGGCACCGGTGCTGCGGCGATCCCTTCGGTGTTTCGCGATCAATTGCTCGAAGAAATGCGTCGTCATGAGGTCCAAGACCCGAACCATTTTCTTGAGCTGAATGAAACCGCCTTGGTCCGCGTGCGTGCCTACGTCCCGCCCGGTGCCCGTCGTGGCGATCCAGTGGACCTAAAAATCAGCTCGCCGCCACGAACCGAAGTGACCGATTTGCATGGCGGGTGGATGCTCGAATCGCGACTCCGCCATCAACAGGTACTGCAGAGCAGCGTGCGACAAAGTGAAGTGATGATTGTCGGTACCGGTCCGGTGCTGACACGCGCCGACCATGATCCGGCAACCGACGCCGCCTATCGAATTGAAGGCCGAGTCCTGGGTGGCGGCCGAATTCAAATCAGCCGTAAACTCGGTTTGATCCTGCGACCTGAATTCCAACACGTCAAAATGGCTTCGGCGATCACGGACGCCATTAACCGACGCTTCTATTTCTTTGATGGCACCACCCGTCGAGGCATCGCCAAAGCGATCGAAGACGACTACATCGAAATCGAAGTCCATCCACGTTACCGAGACAACATCGGCCGCATGATGGCGGTGGTCCGTGCGATGGGAGTCGCACCGGAATCCTCGGCGACGCAAACCCGATTGGTCAACCTGGGCAAACGATTGTCCGAACCGGCCACGTCCTCCGATGCCGCACTGCAACTCGAAGGCCTGGGGGACAGCGCCATCCCGACGCTGCTGCAAGGCATTAAATCCAGCAATCCTGAACTCCGCTTCTATGCCGCCGAAGCGTTGGCGTATCTCGATCGCCCCGAAGCGATTGAACCGTTGGTCGAAGCGGCAGTGCAAACCAGTGCGTTTCGCCATCCTGCCTTGTTAGCCCTGCAGGGGATGGAACAACAACTGGCAATTGAGGGTTTGGCTCGCCTGATGAACGAAAGCAGCCTGGAAACTCGCTACGGTGCATTCTGTAGCATTCGTCGCCGTCCGGACGGTCGTCAACATTTAAACGGCCGAGTCGTTGGCACCACATTCCGAATGTATGAAGTCGCCCCCGATGGTCCTGCGGCCGTCATCGTTTCGCTACGCGAAAAACCCGAAATCGTTTTGATGGGACGCCCTCAAGCTTTGCAAATTGGATCGTTTTTGATGGGCCCCTCGGGGCTGATCTTGAAAAACGACAGCGAAAAACCGGGATACCTTCGCATCAGCCGCTTTCAGGCCGGCCAGGATGATCGTCTCTTGATCGTCCCCAGTTCGCTGGCGATGGTGATAGAAGGGATCGCGGAAGTCGGCGGCGGTTACGGCGATGTCGTCGCCGTGCTGCGAGAAGCGAAAAAGAAAGGTTTCTTGGTAGACCAATTGGCGATCGACCCGTTGCCCCATTCGATGCGAACCTATTTCCGCGACGACCATCATGACGGGGATGACGAAGAGGACGCGGCGCCGGAGTCCGATACGGCACTGCCGATCGAGTAGCACCGGGTAAAGTTTCTAGCGGAGCGGCGCGGGGACGCCCGGTCTAATTCGAACGTTTTACTCGCTGCAACTGAGCGGCTTAGATGTAGAACATCGTCGCTTCGCCGTGACGACACTGCTCGACCAGATCGCTCAAGCGAACACTGCTGAGCATTTCCCGGGACGCCTCGCTCGCTTTGTCCCAAACGCGTTGCAGCGCCTCGTCCGTCTCGGTGGCCTGTTCTGCGCCGCAGGTGTGGCCTTCTTGACACCCCATCGCCTCAGCAACATCAAGCAGAGTGATCTGCTTTGGATCAATCGCCAAGCGGTATCCCCCTTGGCTGCCACGCACGCTTTGCACCCAACCGGCCGTTCGCAAGGTCCGCAGGATTTGAACGAGAAAGGGACCAGGAATGTTATGCTGGTCCGTGATCTCGCGGACTGCCACCGGTGCCGTATCCTCGGCTCGCATCGCGAGCTCGAGCATGGCGAGACAGGCGTAATGGACGCGTGCTGAAATAACCATAACTCCGGTCTCCGATTACGACGAATGCAAACCACATTCGGTTTTCTGAAAACCCGACCAACGTCCCGCTCGCTCGTCTTCGCCAGCCAACACCGCTCGGGTGCAAGGCTGACATCCGACACTCGGAAACCCTTGGTCATGAAGCGGGTTGTAAGGAATGTTTTCCGATGTGATCAACGACCACACCTCTTTCTTGGTCCAATTCGCCAGCGGGCTGATCTTCACCAACTGGAACTTACGATCCCAGCCGACAATCGGAGCCTTGGCACGATCGGGGCTCTGGTCACGACGAATCGCGCTGGCCCAGGCATGCCAGCCTTTGGCGGCTTCATGCAACACGCTTAATTTTCGATCAAAGCAGCAGCGGTTCGGGTCGGTCTTGTAGACCGGGCCGCCATTGGCCGCTTCGTACTCTTGGACCGTCGTCTTGGGATACTTGTACTCGACTTCGATGCCATAGCGTTTCTTGACCGTTTCACGCAGCTCGAGTGTTTCGGCAAATTGGTATCCGGTTTCCAGATTAAAGATCGGCGTTTCCGGAGCAATCTCGGCCAACATGTGAATGATCGTCATTCCCTCGGGACCAAACGCCGTCGCCATTGTGAAATGCGGCGCAAAGCGGTCGACCGCCCACTTCAAAATCTCTTGAGGCGTCGCGGTTTCCAACGAATCGCTGTCGCGCTGTAACTCCGCCAAAAATTCATCGGTGGGTTCCAGCGGCGGATCGGCGGCTAAGGCACCACGAGGCTCCCCCGAGTCGAGCGAATAAAGCTGTAGCGGACTCGAATCGGTTGCTTTGGGTTGGGTCATTTGCGAGCTCGACTTGGTGTCCAGCGAATGGGCATGGGCTGCAGACATCGTTCTTTCAGTCAGCTTTTGAGGACTTGGTTTTCCAAATACTACAAACATGATCTACTTAGTCAAGTATGATTGTCGGCGTTTGTGAGTTCAGAATTGAACGATTCTGCGGATTCGTGGTGGCCCACCTCGGCTGCTGGGGAGGTCGAGGCTTCGCTAACCGGAGGAACCTTCACAAATTGCCCCGTCTCAACACGCTTTCCTGCGTGTAGAATGGGGCATCGGCCCCATGTCGCCGGATGTCGCCCCCAATATCACCGGATGACTCCGGATGCCTCCGACATCGGCGTGGTTGTTCTTGCCAGCGTCGGAGACGTCGGGCGACATTAAATCCTCCTCTGACACCCGAATTCCCATGCATGCACTCATTCGGCGAACAAAGCGAGATTCGAGCTCTCAGGGCTCCCGACAGCGTCTGAGCCTTGCTGTGGCGACCCTCGCAGCCCTGAGCCTGCTGACGGAACCAGCGTCCCTTCGCGGCGACACGGTCGAAATATCTGGCGGGGGGCACGTCAGTGGCAAAGTCCGGCGGCTGGATGACAAGAAAATGGACATCGTCGCGGTCGATGACGAGATCAGCGTCGCAATTCCCCAAAGCCGCGTTCGACGTGTGGTTTCGTCCGACAAACTGGAGGAATACCTGCGTAATGTGGCGATCGCGGGCGAGGCCCCCAATCTACAATATGAGCTAGCAATTTGGTGTGCCACAAATATCAAAGACAACACCGACGCCTACAAACGATTTCACATGCAATTGGCGATTCGCTTTGATCCCGAGCATAGCAAGGCGCGCGCGGCGTTGGATTATGTAAAAAACGAGGATGGGAAGTGGATTCGCTACAGCGATCTGCAGCGATCGCGGGGCATGATCTCGGTAGCGGGAAAGTGGATGTTGCCTGAGGCGGCCGCGATCGAAGAAATCCAGGACGCAACAAATGTCGACTCCAAAAAGTGGATCAAAGAGGTCGACCGGCTGATTCGCGTCGCGGTGCGTGGCGGCAGCAAGGGGGACGAAGCCATCGCGACGCTCAAAGCGATCGACGATCCCTTGGCCGCTTCGGCGATCGCCAAACAATTGTTGCAGGGCAATCACAACCAACGGCTGAAACGGCTGTGGGTCGAAATCCTCGGTCGTTTCCACAATTCGGTCTCGGTCGAAGCGTTGGTCCGGGTGGGAGTGCAGGAATCGGACCACGTGATCCGCGAGGCCGCCATGGAGGAACTCGAGCAATACGGCAGCGGTTCGGCGGTCGCGACCTACGTCAATATGCTGGGAAGCTCGGACAACGGCGATGTTTTGCGGGCCGCGCGAGCGCTCAGCTATTTCCCCAAACCTGAATTGGCACAAACCTATATCAATGCTTTGGTCACCAAGCACACCGAAAC
>TARA_R110002073_G_scaffold149966_7_pt1 | contig 11515 bp, 12 predicted proteins | sample TARA_R110002073 | Tara Oceans TARA_R110002073 (sample SAMEA4397174) | marine metagenome | biome: Polar Biome; feature: [DCM] deep chlorophyll maximum layer (ENVO:01000326); material: water (ENVO:00002006), including particulate matter (ENVO:01000060) such as... | depth 40 m
GAATTATTTTATTTATATTTGTTTACAATAAGAAATATGGCAAAAGAGAAAATACAGGACACGTCCCTAGCGGTCCTTGATAATATCAAAACTAGGGAAGAATACGATATCTTAATTAAATCAGGAACATTACCACAAGGACTTAACACTCCAGAAAAATTAATGGCTGTAATTGCTACAGGTAGAGAATTTGGTATGCCTCCAATGGTAGCTATAAACAACATCCACGTTATCGCTGGAAGAACTGTTTTGTCAGCTGCTATTATGGGAGCACTTATTAAGAAAGCTGGAATGGAGTACGAATTCACAGAAGATCACTTAGTTGATCAAGAGTCTGGGAGAATTACTACTACATTAGTTATCGAGTACGCATCAAAGTTAAGAGAGGGAATAGTTAAAAGTGTAAGTCACACGGTATCTTGGGGTCAAATGACCCAAGCAGGATATGTGCAAAAACCCAATTGGAAAAAGATGCCGAAAGAAATGCTACGCGCAAGATGTATGTCAAGTGCTATTAGAGCTAACTTCCCGGAAATCTTAATGGGATTCTATTTTGACCTTGACATTGTAGATGCAATGGATACAGGCCATGAGATGAAAATATCAGAGGATGGAATGGTAGAAATTGTACCGTCGTCAGAAGATAAAGAAAGTACAAGTACAGCGGTAGTAGATGACCAGTCTGCAGTAGATGTAGAAATCGTCGAAGGAGACGGATTGATATCATAGTATTAAATAGTAAAAATTATATAAGAATGAGTTTATTAAATAAATTACAACAAGAAGAGAGTTTACCAGAAATCGGTTATGGTATTCACAACAACTGTGTCATTACAAGAGTTTCTAATGACCTTAGAAAGAAAAAGGATGAGTCTATTGTGAACAAGAACTGTTTTATCATGATTGGTAAATTAGGAGCAAGAGGTACAGTGGTAGCACAGAAGGAAATTTCTTTCTTCAACCTAGATCACACAACTGATTGGGCTTATGGTAACTTCTTTAACCAAGTTGACCAAATGACCGGAATTGTTGATTCATACATTACACCATCAGATGAAGATGATACATGGGGAAATATCTTTTCCGCAGTATTAGCTAAGTTTGAGGTTTCAGAAGATGTTGATGAAATAAAAGCTGCACTAACTGACGAAGATACATGCCAAGGCATCGTTAAATTGTTGGGAGACCAATTCGTAAAATTATTATCTGATAAAATTGGAGTAGGTGGTGAAAAACTAAGAATTAAATTTTCTTTCGATAAGAGTGGAAACTATGTTCAACAACCTAAGTATGACCAGTTCACGGAAAATATGTCTGTGGCAGAAGCTGATAGTAATCTAAAAATGACGGAAACTGAAAAGAGTTACGAAGCTAAGAGTAGAGAAGAGGCTCCGACTGTATCATCTGCGTTGTTATAATGGAGTTAAAAGCTATAAGAACAATACGTATTCAAAACCCTAAATTGACAAGAAAAGAGTGTAGGTTAAAAGCCGAATCTTTTATAAATGTATTAGAAAAATCATACCCAGAAGGTTGTGACAATACTGATACTTACTTTGTCATGCCAGGGTGTGAACACATAAGCAGGCACCAACCAGTGGCTGTCTTTGTTGCGGGGGATTCAGAAACGCAGGGATCGTGGGTATTAACCACAGAGGATCAATTTTTATTACCAGAAAAAGATTAAATAATTAAATATGAATTTTTTAAGAAAATTATTATCAGAAAAACCAGTTAGAACTCCTATCGGTTTCGGAATTAACGAGAATGTACGACTAGTAAGTATTTCTAATGAACCAAGGTTCAAAGATGACGCAAGACTAGAGCGTAACACGTTCTTAACATTTAAGCAGTATGACCCTAAAAAGGGTACTGTAGTTGCTAGTACGGAGACGTTCTATTTTGATCTTAGACCAGGAGAAGATTATACAGCTAAAAGTTTAGCTAAGCAATATGGTCAGTTACAGTGTATTTGTAATGCATTAAACGCGGATACTACTATAGATCCTACGTTAATTTACAAGGATGAAGACGAGTATTACGCAGGTTTAGCCGATAAATCTAAATGTGAAGAGATGCAAGACTTAATGTACAAGCAGTTCTCAGAAGGAGTTAAAGACTTAATTGGAAAAGACTCTCAGTTACTTCGTATGAAAGTGATTACATCTAGAGATGGTCAACACTTGAACTTACCTAGTACATCTTTATTCTTAGAGTCTATGGAACAAGAAGTTTCATCTTTATCTATTACTCCATATGAGTTAAAGTGTAAGCGTGCGGCTAACTTGCCACAAACTATGACGCCTGACGGTAAAGGTGGAGTACCAGGAGAAAAGGCTAAAGCTAAAGATGCACTAGCACTTTTATAATACTATGAATTTATGAAAAGTTATGTTTATTTACCCGTTGGAACATCTGATGGGTAAATAGACGTATCTTTGGTATTTTAATTAATTTTACACCATAAATTTATATAATATGAAGAAGACATTTTTAAGAGCTGTTTTCCTAAAGAAGGAAACTTTAACAGGTCGCTTACTTCAAGTTGTTGACGACTATGAAATTTACTCAAGCCTAATAGGCGAAGATATAGAGTTAGGAGAAGTAATTAACTCTCCACTTAGATCTTCCGATGAGTGTCCGTCGTTTGCAATATTTATACCAACAAAACTTATAGATAAAGGCTATGACATTAGACCAGACGAGGTTTGGTTCAAAGACATGGCAACAGGCTATAAGGGGAATGTATTTACATTTGTAAAATACTACGCAATGCACCACTTTGGTGAGAAGCTTGCTAAAAGATATGATGTTATAAAGTTCATAGATAGGCAGTTAGCCTTGGGTATGTTCACTGCATCAGGTCCGGTTAGAGTAGCCCAAAAGAGAGAGTATGAAAAGCGAGCTTTAAAAGATATTAGCTACAAATCAAGAAAATTCACAAAGAGAGACCTAGAGTACTGGGGTAAACTAGAACAAACCAAAGAAGATTTGGAGTTCTGGGGAGTGAAATCAGTTCGGTATTTACTTAATGAGAACAATGTAGTAAGGAAAGAATTTAGACGTAATGAGCTAGCATATGTTTATGAGATTTGGGATAAGTGCAAACTTTACCAACCAGAAGCAGCTAGAACATTTAAGTTTAGAAACACTTGTCCAGGGGATGACCACAGATATTACCAAGGGTACAGACAGATTACGGGAGAACCGAGAATACTTATAATAACGAAATCAATGAAAGACGTAATGGTTTTTCACAAGTTCTTTAATAAGTATTTAGGGTTACCAGTAGATGTTATGGCACCTCATGCAGAGAGCATAAAATTATCTGATGCGTTTATCAAAGGGATAAATCATTACTATGATCTAAAAATATGTGTATCAGACTTTGATTTGGCCGGAGTAAAATTCGCCCGTCATTGTAGATCACACGGATTTGTTCTAAAGTTCGTAGACACTAAAAGAGTGTCAATTAACGGGAAACTTAAAGTAATAGATAAAGATTTGTCTGATTATTTAACCAATCACGGCAGAGTTAAAACCGAGAACAAACTTAAAGAATGGGATTTAAACAAACTATTAAAGACCCACAATTCAGAGAAGAATTAGAGGCACTATTTGATTCATTATCTACGCTGTATAATTTAAGCGTAGCAGAATTTATAATCATGTTTAATAATATACCTAAGTATGTATTAAATGAAATGATTCGAATCAAATATTTAGAAGGATTAGAAGGAACAGAAGATGAGGATATCGCCGATTATGCTGGCGAGATTCTGTATTACTACACAAGCTACCATAATAAGATAGCGGAAAGTAGAAAATTAACAAAAGCACCAAAAGTAAAATCATTCACACTCAGAAACTCTGAGGACTTAAATAACTTTCACACATTTTTGCTAAATATGGAGACGATACTAAATCGGTCAGTAGTAGAATTTGCAAGAGAGTTTCCAAAGTGTCCTCAGGAATACTGGGACAAAGTAGATGATTTAAGGGAAGCTAGCTACACCTATAAATATGGTTCAGAAATGTATAAAACATGTTTGAGACTATGTAAGGAACTGTCAGCTGCGTATTCAAAGCAGATTGACTTTATAGATGGAGAAGAGGGGGAAGTATAAAATTAAATATTAATATGAGATATAGAGCACAATTAGAAGAAATCTACGCCGAAAACGAAGGTGAAAAGATTAAAGTAATAGCCCAGATTATTAGGGATGAACACCCAGAGATTGATTTAAGAAAATCATCACTAATTGAGTACCTTAGAAAAATTAAACGAGAAGGTACTTTTGTAACTAAAGTAAAAAATGATGACTCTTGGAAGGTCATTGCAGACAGTGCGGGTGTTAACACCTACAATTGGGTTAGTAGAGGACAATCACAATCGTACTCAGTAGATTTTATAGATAATCTATTTACTTACTACTCAAGAAAGGGTTACAACTACACGAGAATTAAAGCACAACAGAAGTTTGGTTTAACACCAAAAGCTTGGAGTCAGATTTCTCAGCAGTTCCAATTATCAAAAGACTGCGACCTTTTAAGTCCTTTTACATTACAGAATACTCCACAGGATGAGCTGGAAGGAATCATAGACTCTAGAATCAGCACTTTGTTGAGCTCTGGTGAAATGACTTCACAGAAATACACGGACTCTGTAATAAGAAAGCACAGAAAAGTAATTGAAAATGCCAACCTTAAAGAGTCATTTGAGAACGATGTTATTAGTACATTGTTGGAGGAGTTTCCTTCAGCTACTAAAATATCTTTAACAAAAACTGAGGATACTAAAATATCCTCTGTAGTTGGAGCTTGTGGTGATTTACACGCATTAGGTAAGTCTAAAGGCATGAAATTGTTTACAGAAGATTGGAACACAGGAGTATTAATAGAAAAGCTACACAATATGGCGGATGTATTAAACTCTTACAAAGCTGAAAAGACCACTGTACTTATCCTAGGGGATTTAGTTGAGAGTATCTCCGGATTATCTCACTTAGATTCCTGGAAAGGCTTAGAAGCAGGTGGATGGGGAGCTAACGCTATCATACAAACTTACGAGCTTATTGTTGAACATTTGTTAAACCGAGTAAACAACTTGAGTAAGATTGTAATGACTGGTGGTAACCACGATAGACTTCAAGCTTCACACAGTAATGGAGATAGAGGTGTAACGGATATCATTGCTTACATGCTGGATAAATTATACGCTAAGGAAGGAATTCCAGTGCAGTATGATGAGAACATGGTTGCTTTCGAGGAAGAAGGATTTAATATAGTTGGAGTTCATGGAGATAAAGGAATGCATAAAAGAGAGTTGGCTTACTTGACTCTTAAGTTTGCTCCTAATCCTAAGAAGTTTACATTTGTGCTTAGTGCACACTTACACAGCTTCTTTTGTCAAAGAAATGATGACCAAGAATTTGCCAGACGAATTACAATTCCATCAATAGTAACAGCTAACGGATACTCAGATGTTGAAGTAGGTAGAGGTGCACAATCAGGTTTCGCAGTATTGTATACAAACGTTGTAGGGAAACCCACAATGGTAATCGAAACTCTATAATAGATTCTAATGAAAAGCGTTCGTAGACTTAATGTCTGCGGGCGCTAATATCATAGGACTATTTTGAACACTTAAAATAAGATAATATATGAGAGTATGCATTATAGGGCATAAAAGAATGGGTAAAGACACTATGGCAGAAGCACTTAGAGATAACTTTGGATTAACATTCCAGAGTTCTTCCCAGGCAGCTTCGGATATCTTTATCTATGATGAGTTAAAAGAAAAACACGGGTATACCACGCCAGAAGAGTGCTTCGAAGATAGAGTTAATCACCGTAAAGAATGGCATGATTTAATCTGTAAATACAACGCAGATGACAAGACAGCTTTAGCTAGAGGTATTATGGAAAACTCCGATATTTACGTGGGTATGAGATCAGATGCTGAATTAGATGCTTGTTTAGAAATAGGCTTGTTTGATCTGGTTATTGGTGTATACGATCCAAGAAAACCCGAAGAAGATAAAAGCTCTTTTGATATAGATATTTGGAGCAAGTGCGACTTTATAATCCCTAATGGAGGTACATTAGATGAGTTTTACGAGAAGGTAAACTACTTGTACTGTAAAATATGGTAGGAATTATAGAAGGGACTCCCTGGTTAGCTGGGGTAATTGTATTTGTTACACAACTTATATTCCTGTATCTAAGAACTTTAAACGTAATGTACACGGCGGAAAACCGAGTTTGGCTAGCTATTATAACTGGTCAAGGTATTGGTATAACGTGTTTAATATCAATTTCAATCGGGGCTACGGCTATAATGCAACTGCAGATGCTTCCAATATTGGGGTTTCTGACCGGAGGTGCATTAGGTACGTGGTTAGGATTTAAACAAAGAAAATTTAAAAATAATGAGCGAATTAAATATTAGAGACCTCCTTTTATACGGAGATGACGCCAGAGCTAAAATACTTGCTGGTGCAAACAAAATCGCTGATGCAGTCAAAGTAACCTTAGGACCGGGTGGAAGAAACGTAATTTACGCAGACTCTACTGGGCAACCCGTTGTTACTAAAGATGGGGTTTCAGTAGCCACAGCTATAACGCTAGTTGATCCTATTGAAAATATGGGTGCAGAACTACTCAAGCAAACATCGGGTAAAACTGTATCAGATGCTGGAGATGGAACCACTACTTCAACTGTATTAGCGCAGGCTATTATTAAAGAGGCGGGCACTGTAGCAGATGCTACACCATTTCGTAATGGTATGGAAGATGCTAGAGACTTAGTATTAAATTACCTAAACGGTATGAAGGTAGATTGTAACGATAAGAATATGCTTTACAATATTGCATTAACTTCCTCCAACGGTGATAAAGATATCGCGGAAAGAGTTTCATCTATGGCTCACACAATTGGCAAGTCCGGAATGATTATGGTTGAGCAGTCTGAGTTCGAAACTACTACTGAGTCTATTGAAGACGGGTACAGATTTGGAAGCGGATATAAAAGTTCAAACTTTATTAACAAGCCTGAGACGGGTGTATTTGAAATGGATGGGGGATTTGTAATGGTTATAAGTGACAAGCTTGAATCATTTAAAATACTTATGCCAGCTATTAAAGCGGCAAAGTCGGTAGGTAAGTTCTTGTTGGTAATTGCTAAGGAGTTTTCAGATGAAGTAATCATTAACTCTTACAAGAACATCCAATATAATAACTACATCTTACCGATAGAGGCTCCAGACTTTGGTGACAGGATGATTCATCAACTAGAAGATATTGCTATTTATTGTGATACTCAGGTGATTAGTCAGGCGGAATTAAAAGCTGGTCTAGAGTTTAAGATGGGTGAACTGGATTCAATTAGAGTTAGTAAAGAGTATACAAGTATGAAGTCCTCTTCAGCTCCTGAAAGAATTGCTCCCAGAGTAAAACAATTAGAGAACTTGAAGAAAGAAGCAGCTAACATGTATGATAGAGAAAAGATTTCTACGAGGGTAGCTTCTATGTGTGCAGGTATCGGCTCTATTAAGGTCGGTGGGTTCACAAGTGCAGAGATTAAAGAAAGATTCGATAGATACGAAGATGCCGTCGGAGCTGTTATGGCTGCGTTGAGACATGGTGCACTTCCTGGCGGAGGTACTGCATTAGCTAGAACTAAATTATTCTATTCTGATAAACTTCCAAAAGAAGATGTTTGGACAAGATTTAAAGAATTGGCTGGAGTAAAACCTTACGTAACAAGTTATGACTTGGGTGTAAGTAGTGTTATTTCAGCATTGTCTGCTCCGTTTGAACAAATTTTAGAGAACGCGGATATTAATGCGACTTTAGATAGTAAAGATGATTTCAGTACAGGCATTAATGCTATTACTGGAGAAGTTTGTGATACCTACAAATCCGGTATTATAGATCCGTTTAAAGTAACTAAATCAGCTTTAATAAATGCAGTGTCTTCAGCTTCAATGATCATAACTACGGGTTGTGTTGTTGATAGTAGACCTGCTAGTATTATGGCATCAATTTAATAATATGGTAAAACACGTAAGATACAAAATTGACAGTAAGGGTAATCCTTGTCAATGGTTCTGCTGGGCAGGGCAAAATGAAGAAGGAGTTTGGGGAATGTTCTCTACCGATGGCAGAGTTAACGTAACAGATGAAGATGAATTCAAAATGAAGGATCCTACGTTTAAAGCTTCAAAAGAGAAAAATATTGGTAAAGGAAACTACATGAACTTTGAAAACCAAGCATTCGCTATGGTTGAACAGTCTATAGGTAAAAAAGAGCGTGCTAATTATTTTTCTTCTATTGAAGAGGCTATTAAACTTAAGAAGTTTATGCCTATGCTAGCAGATAAATGGAAACTACGTAAGGGTAAATTAGTTTACCCAGTAGCTTCTCAGCCTAAACTAGATGGTGCACGTTGTAACGTTTACTGGTGCTCTATCGAAGGTAAGGTAGTAGCAAGAACCCGAACATCAAAAGATTACTCTGCTGTTGTAGACCATATAGTAGATGAACTAAGAGACCTTTGTGAAGAGGATAAATCTTTAATATTCGATGGTGAATTATACAACCACGATCTTAAGCACGATTTTGAGAGGATTATGTCTTTAACTAGACAGTCTAAACCAACTCCTGAGGACTTGAAAAATGCTGTATCTATGATACAGTTTCACGTTTACGATGTTTATAGTGCGGACTTCCCGAGTTCACCATTCTCAGAGAGAGAGTTCATAAGAACCACAGTCTTTGAAGAATACGTGTTTAGATCATGTAAATTTGTCGAGACTACGCAGTGTGATAACGAGGAGGATGTTAATACTGTAATGGATAATTATTTATACAAAGGGTACGAGGGTCAGATGGTTAGAGTGTATAACTCAGTTTATAAACCTAACGGGAGATCCCAGGACTTGTTAAAGAACAAAGTATTCACTGATGAAGAATTTGAGATAGTAGATATGGAAGAGGGACAAGGAGATTGGGTAGGAGCTGTAAAGCGTCTATTTATCAAACTGCCCGATGGACGGATACAAAGGTGTGGTATAGATGGATCATACAAATTAAACTCCGAAAGGCTTAAAAATAAAAAAGACTTCATTGGTAAACTAGCTACAGTTAGATATTTCAGACACACGTCTGACGGACTACTGTACATACCTGTGGCAAAAGAGTTGGACAGATTCGATCACGTTGATACACATTAAAAAACAAGGGGGGCGACTATGTTCCCCTTTTTAATACAATGGAAACAAACTATATGTAAAATTATGAGTAAACAAAATGACTTAACCTGGAAGGATTTTCCAGCCGTTAAAATTAGGTGCAATGCCTGTGAAAAAGAATATAAGACTACAAACAGCACTACAAAAGAGTGCGCCCTATGCGAAAGTAAGGACATAAATATTACAGAAAAAGGACTTGAAATTCAAGCACAAGTAACTCGGTTAGAGGCAGGGTTATATGATGCAAATGACGATTTAGAAAACTAGAAAAAACAAATATTATGATATCATTAGAATTTATAGCGGGACTTAAGTCTCAAGGAATGTTAGGCGATTTAACAATAGGCGATGCTTATGACGCTTATAAAGAAGAAGTAGAAAAAGAAAACAGAGACACATTTATGAAGTTCCGATCATCTTTCATTATGTATGGAGATGGTTTATCCGATATACCTGGATACGAACAAGGTGTTGATAAAGTAAATTTAGTCGAAGAAAAAGACCCATTGGTCGAAGAAATAGTTGAGTTGGTCGAAGAAGAGGCAGTAACTACTATTACAGAAGAATCAAATACCCCTCCTATTTTAGCGGTTATAGAGTCTGATATAGAAGACGTTGAAAGAGTGGCTTCTATTGAAGGTGAATTAGTATCTTTCGAGTCTACTGAAGAAGTTGTTGATCTAGATGTTGAAGAGGATGAGGATTGGGACAAGCTAGAATTAGCAGGTATAATTACGCCGACAGTTAAAGCTAAAGATACAAAGCCTTTTCCTTTAGAAGATGCTACTGAAGAGGTTGTGGAAGTTGAAACTGAAGAAGCTGTTGAGGAGAGTTTTAACTCTGATGAAACAATACTAGATCAGGCACCGACAAAATCGGAAGCTAAGGTTATTGCTGAGTTAGAGGTTGAATTAAAAGATGAATTAGCTGAAATAGCACAAGCACAAGCAGAATCTGTACGACCTAAACCGGCTGTAGAAATCAATGATTTACCCGTACGTGTTGTTAAAACATATTGCAATGGTGAAGAATTACCAGAAGTTCCAGGACTAATACCAACAGGTACTATGTTTGATAAGCTTATCTGTGATAGATTTACTACAGAAAAACAATTAGACGAGTACATGACTAAGTTTGGTGAAGAGATGCCAGATGAAGAATTTGAGGCAGGTGGATTTACACGTAAGTGTGTTGATATTGTAGCTGGAGATCCTGGAGCAGGTAAAACAACCAACTTAGCAACATTAGCTGCTAAAGCTAAAATCTTTGCTCGTAGAGAATTAGGAAAAGAAATCAAAGTATCATTTATTTCCGCAGAAATGCGTGAATCCGAGTGGGCTAAAGAACTAAGAGACTCTGAATTATTAAGAGAACTTGAAGTTACTTACATGCTTGATTACGTTGGGTTTGAAAACTATGAGGACATTTTCTGGGAAGCATTCGCTGACGGAGATGTAGTCATTTGTGATTCTTTCCCCGCAATTGTTGATCATATTCGAATGAACCCTAAAGAGAAAAGAAGTGAGAAAGCTATTACAGCTGACTTTATTCGTAAGTCACTTAAATCGGTTACTAAGAATAACAACAATGTACAGTTAATTAACCAAGCTACTAAAGACGGAAACTATAAAGGCGGAACTATTCTACCTCACATGTTATCTTCACTTTCATTCGTAAGACTAGACGGAGAAAAGAGATTCTGGGAGTACAGAAAGAACCGTAATAATGGTAAAGTAGGTAGAAAAGGTTACTTTGGAAGATCTGAATCTAGAGACATTGTGTTTGACGAAGAGTTATACATGTCTACTTATGAGCAAATTGCTGACAAGGAACAAAGTATTGAAGATTTACTAAACTCTTTAGACACCAATCCGGGAGCTAAAGAAGCATTCGAAAGATTGGGAGAATCTGATAATACACTGAGCGAGGAAGCGCCTACAACTGAAGAAGTGTCGGTACAAGAAAAGAATGAAACTGCAGTATCCATTGCTATGGGTGACGTTTCATACGTAGTAGAAGATGGTGGAGTAGAAAGTGATGTTGAAGAGTCTGTAGAGGAGATCCCATTTATGGGTAGAGCTCTGTCTAATGGGCAAACAGATCTTGAAGACTTAATTCAAAATGCTGTTGCTGAAGTGAATTCTATACCTGATATTTTACCAATTGAAGAAGTGTCAAATACACTTAGTATTTCAGAAGGTACAGACTTGGAAGTTAAATCTAAAGCAACAAAACCAGAACAATTTTTATTATAAAAAAA
>TARA_R110002073_G_scaffold101590_1_pt1 | contig 11506 bp, 16 predicted proteins | sample TARA_R110002073 | Tara Oceans TARA_R110002073 (sample SAMEA4397174) | marine metagenome | biome: Polar Biome; feature: [DCM] deep chlorophyll maximum layer (ENVO:01000326); material: water (ENVO:00002006), including particulate matter (ENVO:01000060) such as... | depth 40 m
GTTTAAACTCTTCTATCATTGTCATGCTACCAATTCCTTTCTCTGGTTTTCCAAGTACAGATCGATGCTGCAATTTAAATCTACGCCAAGACTAGCCTGTGTCTTGCCATCTTCTTGCAACTCAAGAATGGCGTAAGCATCATAATCATATTCGATTATATCGCCAATCGCGTCATCCCAAGACGTGAAGGTTTCCTGGGCGGCGATTACTGCGCCCTTTTTGTAAAACAAGATTGTGTAGATCATTTTAATTTCCTTTTTCCTGAGCGGTCAGATTATCTGGTTGCTCAATATTTAATCACCTTAAATTGTTTAGCCCCAAGTGTAAACACCTACATCACACAAAGATGTGATTTTATTTTTAGCATCCTCGCAGCCGTATCCAATGATCACCGTGTCGCCGCACGATTCTAGATATTTAATCCACTCCTTTTGGACCGGTGAAAGTTTGCCGCCTTTTTCCCGTTTCATCTCGACCCAGCATCGCCAGAACGGAATGTACAAATCTGGCACGCCAGCCGAGACGCCTTCGGCCTTCAGCTTTGCGCCTGTGGTGCGTGATCGTTGCCCGCCGTTTGGAATGGCAAATATTCGCGCCTCTTTGTGTGTCTGTCGCATCCACATAACGAATTCAGCCTGTTCGAGGTGCTCTGATTTCATCCCCATCTCCTATTTGTTACGCGGTAAAATTTCCCATCCTGCCGGAATTTTATTATCCCCGGCGGCTCGCACGCATTCATTTCATCGACCATATAGTCCAGGTCTGAATTGTCCCGGTCAAAATCAGCGCCACATTTCATCGCTATTTCGGCAAACAATGTTCTCGATTTCTGTCCGGCGTAGCCCTCGTGCAACACGGTCAAATATTCATTCACAGGCTTGTCGGACAGCGCACCATAATATGTGACCAAAAGCATTTCCTTGCCGCTGGTGCGGCTTGTATGGCGTCTCCACTGCCACTCGGTGACGTGCATTCCATCTGTGTCGAGGCCCATTATATCTAAATTATGCAAAACAGGCTTTGGTTTTGGCGGCGGTGGAAATACATAGCCGCAATCGGGGCATACTTTGGCTGACAGATGCACGATGGAATTGCACTCCGGGCAGTATTTAATGGGTGGCTCGCCGGTACCAGCCTTGCGGCCAGGGTCAATCTTTGTAATAGGTCCGTGCGCTTCCACCACGCCCGCAAAGTCTAGCAGGCGACAGTGATCAGTGTGCGATTTAGGCCTCATTCCCCGCCCGGCCATTTGAACGTATAGGCTCGCGCTCGCGGTCGGTCGCAGCATGGCGATCAGATCAATATCGGGGTGATCAAATCCGGTTGTCAATACGTTCGCATTTGTCACCGCCTTAATTTTGCCTGATTTAAAATCAGCGATAATCTCAGCGCGTTCGTTTTTCGGTGTCCCGCCCGTGATCGTCGCCGCGCTAATACCGCGATCTAATAATTCATTTCGAATATTGTGGGAATGCTCGACGCCAACACAAAAGATTAGCCAGGATTTTCGATCACCGGCCTGAGCAATTATTTCATCTGCCACTGGCCCGTTGATTTCCTTCCGGTCAACTGCTGCTTGCAGTTCGCTTTCAATATATTCACCGCCGCGCTTGTGGACGTCATCAGCGGATATCTTTGCCACCGTTACCTTGGATTGCAGCGGCGCAAGATGCTTTTTGTAGACTAACTCTTCAATGCTGGTCGGAGTAATGATATCGGCGAACAGCGCCGGGTCGTCTGTTATAAGGCCATGGCCCAGCCGATACGGTGTGGCCGTCAGCCCAATGACTCGCATGGCAGGGTTAATGAGCGCCAAGGCGTCTATTAATTTGCGATAGCCGCCCTCCTGCTTGTGCGAAACAAGATGGCATTCGTCGATCAGCACCAGATCAAAGTGACCAAGCCGGGCGGGATCAACGCGCCTAATAGACTGAATGCTGCCAAACGTAATGTCGTCAAATCGCTTTGAGCCAAGGCCAGCCGAGTAAATGCCGAGCGGTACTTCCGGCCAATGTTGCCGCAATTTCTCCGCGTTCTGCGCGATCAGTTCCTTAACGTGCGTCAACATTAAAATGCGCGTATCCGGCCACTGCATCTTGGCGTCCTGGCACACCGCCGCAATGATGTGGCTCTTGCCCGATCCGGTCGGCAGCTCGATGCATGGGTGACCCTTGTGACCATCCGCAAACCATTTGTATAACTGGTCAATGGTGCGTTGCTGGTATTCACGTAGCATTGCGAACTCCCACCACTTCAGCGCCGGGAAATGTGTCCTTCACAGCCGCCACAGTTTCGTCGGCGCAAGCACCGCCGCCAGCGATTAATTCCTTGCTGGAAAAGGTAAAGGCGTCACCCTCGCCGTTGCGAATATCCTTGCCAGCGATGTCATATATTGCCTCATGCGGATCATTGCTGTCCTTGATAGTCCACGGCACCATATCGGGATGCAGCACATGGCTCTCACAGCCGACCTTCTGAAAATCGCCGGGGATGTTTTGACTTTCCCACCGGGCGCAAGACCAGGTGCCGTCGTCCTCCGGTGTGGCGTGCGCGCATGTCCGGCAGTTCACCTCTTGCGTCAACTGCTCCTTGTGGCAAAAGTTGTGCGCCGGGCAGAACTTGCACTGATACCAGCTTGCGTTGGTCGATATTGGCGGTGGAATGTGTTCAGTTGTTGATATCCGCTTTCCGCGCTTAATCAAATCACCGGCTGACTCTCTGTCGAGTGTGACCCGCTCAGTATATAGCGCATCGTCGTCCTTGCAGACCGCGACATACAATGCGCGGTTGATCGACGCTCCGGCCATGTAAACTTGCATTTGAGACCAGTGCATATATTTGGACTCCTTGACGCCTTTTTTGCACAGGTCGGAAAACGATTTTTTATTGTGCGTTTTTATCTCCAGGATATGTTCCGTTTTATTGGCCCCAGGCACGCCGGATTTAACGATGCCATCGACCGAGCCGCCCAGATGCCCGCCAAAATTTAAGCGCCTCTGGTCGTCGCCGGTCTCCGTGATGTTGAGTCCGATGGCCTCCAGGTCGCTAACCACAATGGATTCCTCATTGTGTCCGCGCCGGAATAGCCGCCGGATGCGACCAGGAAATTTCTCACGTACCGCCCAGCGGAATGACAGCCACATCCATCTTTCGCAATGGTGACCCAGTCCTGAGCCGCCCATGTGCAATCTTGGCTCGTCGTCCTGGTCGGCGTGGTGATCGTCAATCATGTTGGCGATTGTGTGGATGGGTTCATCTATTTTAGTCATGTAAAAAAACGGCTGGGGTTATTAGCCCCAGCCTCTCCCCTATTTTGAAGCCCAAGGCGGTGATGCGGATGTCGCAGTCGATGCCGTTGCTGCCGGTTTCGATTTGCTAACCGCTGGCGGGGCGGACCCGTTCGCGGCCTTGAAGCCTTTCACTTCATTGCCCAACCCGTAAGTCGGATCGTCCTTCACGGTCACCTTGATTTGAAGAATACCGCCCAAAAGCTGGTCCGAATCTTCTAGCTTTGCTAGCCCAATTGCTCGCATGATCGTGCCTAATTGTTGTCGACCTATCTCCTCGGCCTTTGGGTTTGGATTTCTGGTGTTAAGGTTACACCAGACAACCCGGCCCTGATATTCCGGGCCGATAATATCAAATCGTACCGCGATGTATTTCCCGGTCCCGGCCTTGGTATCCTTAGCGTCTGCGCCGGAAATGCTGGCCGTGTACCAACCGGCTGGGACCGGTGTGAAATCCCGTGTCGCCTCGCTTGGCATGTCTTTTATGTCGAATGTCTCTTCTAAAAAACCCATTTTTTTATTCCTTTGTAATAGTGAAAGATGCCCGGTTGGGCGTGGTTGTGATGCCATCCGAAAATGGATCGGTGATATTTTTAGCGGCGTCCTTCCATACCTTTAAATTTAAATCTGGCTTCCAGCGAAACAGCGTTGAAAGATGCTCTTGCAAATCATTCTCCGCTGCGATTTCTTGGACCTTTTTACTGTCCACCTTGTGGCTAACGCGGTTGGTGATTTTGATCTCAAAGGGTCCGGCCTTGTGCGTCGTAACACCTTCGGCAGAGTTCAGCTTGAGTTCGAACAGGATGGCGTCCTCAGCCGACCTGCGGAATTCCACGGCTTGCTTTTCCGATATCTTTGCCGCCATCCATTGCGCGGCGAGTTGGTCTATGCTCATTTTTTAACTCCCTATCTTTTTGATTATTGCCGCCAAGTCTGGCGCTTCCCACACGTCTAATTTGCCGGACCGATCTTTGGCTTGCCAGATGCCGTCACTTTCGAGCATCAACGCGCGCTGCGTCAAACCCTCGTCGTCTTTCTCAACCCGCAGGGCTGCGACAATATCAAAGTAGTAGGGCAGCGCCTGGCCCGTTTTGTTGCCTGGCATACTGGGTGCGTAGAGAATGCGGCCCATTTCGTCCTGAGACTTTTCGAGCTTGGCGGTCATCAGAACATGCTTGTCCAAATCCCGAAACGTCCTGATGACCTCGGCCATCGTCGTCTGCATCTCGCCATATGCCTGGCGCGGGTCCTTGGCAATTGCCTTCTCTGCACCCAGGCAGACCTCGGCGACTTCGCTTATGCTGTCGATGGCAACCGACTCAAATTGCTTTGATTCATCGCTGTCGGTGAGCCATTTATAGGCCTCGCGCAGATCATCCATGCCGCCGATCTTGATGAACGGGATATCGTGTCCCGAAATTGATAACAGGCCACCCTCCGCGCTGAGAATAACCGGTGTAGGTAGCGTTGGGATCAGGCTGGTTTTGCCCGACCCGGCCTGGCCGTAGGCTAGCATTTTGATGCTCGCCGTTTTAACGGTCGTTGTGCTAGTTAGATTAATCATTCTTCGCTCCAAGTTTTGCTGGTCGGCGTCATGCCGGTCAGCTTGCACCTCAAAACCCCGCTGCGGGATGATCCGAGCGGGGTTGGGTTGGGGATATATTAGCCTAGCACTAGAACAATTCCCGAGTTCCTATCTCTGTTGCGAGATTAAACTTATTTAATGCTTCTTCGTATGACGTATCATTAAATATGGAAGATTCCTTATTTTCTCCACCATCGACAGCAAGTTCATATGTGTAGTTCCCAAAAGACCAGAGATACACAGAAACGCCACCTTCGTAACCTTTAGCAACTAATGTAATTCCCATCTCAACTTCTCCTTTTTAATCGCGGTCGGCCAATCCGTTTGCGATTTCGTATTTACAATATACATAACTTGAACTAAGGTGTAAACAATAAAATGCAACAAAAGGAAAATAAAATGACAACCGACCAAGCAATATCGCATTTCGGGAGCCGTAAAAAGATGGCTGATTTCTTCGGTATCTGGCCGCACGCCACGTATCGGTGGGGTGAATTCCCGCCTAAGCTGCGGCAGTTTGAAATTGAACGCCTCACCCAAGGCGAGCTGAAGGCGGAAACATGAACGTGTTAGAGGAGCGCGCCAGAACGCACGGACATTTTTGTGATGTAGCTAGGTCGGCGCAGGTGATTAAATCGGAAGTAGACAAGGCTGACCATCTGGACATCACGCAGATCGAGGCGCTTGATATGATAGCTACCAAGATCGCGCGAATTTTACATGGCAACTCAAATGAGCCGGATCACTGGCTAGACATTGAAGGATATGCCAGATTGGTGCGGCTCGAATTGGAGGATAAGACGTGACAAATATTACCGATATGTTTGGCGGGGCATTTATACCGCAGGGTCAGCAACAGGTCGACCCACCTGAATTACAGCTTGCCGATGCCATGCGATCAGCCGGGATCGACCCGCCACACAAGCTGGAGATAGATGGGCAGTTGCATCGCTTTAGCACCAAGGGCCGCAAGCGAGATGATTCCGGCTGGTATGTAATCTTCCCAGATGAGCCGGTCGCCGGTAGGTTTGGGTGCTGGCGAGATCAAATTGATTGCGTGTTTAAAGCGAACATTGGGAGAGAGCTAACCGCATCTGAGAATATGGCCATTATAAGGCGGCAGACTGAGGCCAAAGAGGAGCGCGAAAGGGCGCGAGAAAAGAAGGCGGCGGTAGCGGCTAACACGGTTGATACCATATGGAGCGACGCCATAGGGGCCAGCCCGGATCACCCATACCTCAAGCGCAAGGGCATTGAGCCGCATGGAGCTAGATTAACCGGCGACGGTCGCCTGATCGTCCCGCTCTACAATGCAGACGGTGAACTGGCGTCTTTGCAATATATCTCTGAGGACGAGAAACGATATCACCCAGGAGGCACCACAAAATCATGTTCCTGGACATTAGGCGAGGTAACACCGGGACCGATATTTGTGGCCGAAGGCTACGCAACCGCCGCGACCGTACACGAGATATCCGGTCGGCCCTGCGTGATATCATATTCAGCAAACAATCTACCTACCATCGTAGGCCAATTACGCGAGGCACACGGTCAGACGCAAGAGTTAGTGATCGTGGCCGACAACGATGCGAGCGGCGTGGGGCGCAACAAGGCAGACGAGGCCAGCGCCAAATATGGCGGGCGAATTGTAATGCCGCCGAGCGAAGGCGATGCCAACGACTACCTGGCGGGCGGCGGTGATCTGGCCGCGCTGCTATTTCCAGCCGCAGACGATTGGTTAATTCCAGCCGATGACTTCTCTGAGCAGCCTGACCCTATCCGCTGGCAGATCAAGCGATGGCTGCAAAGCCAGGCGCTGATAATGGTCCACGGGCCATCCGGCGGCGGCAAGACTTTCATGGTGCTGGATATGGTGCTGGCCGTCGCATCGAAGGGCGCGGTACCAGAATGGTTTGAGAACAAGGTGCGACCCGGCACAGTCGTATATCTGGCGGGTGAAGGCCATCACGGACTGCGAGGCCGAGTAGCAGCCTGGAAGCAGCACAACGCTGTTGGGTCGCTGGACATGTGGCTTTCGAGGCATGGTTTAGATTTAAACACGCCAGCAGGTTATCAGAAAACCGTTGACGCTATTCGGACATTGCCAAATTCGCCAGAGATTATTGTGGTGGATACGCTGCACAGGTTCTTAGATGGTGACGAGAACAGCGCGGCAGACGCTAAGTCAATGCTGGACGCCTGCGCGGCCATGATCAATGAGTTCGACTGCAGCGTGATCCTGGTACACCACACCGGGGTATCAAATGAGGCCCAACACCGAGCGCGTGGATCATCAGCATGGCGTGGCGCGTTGGATATTGAGATCAGTGTGGTGCCCGGAGATACCATCGAGATCGTGCAGCGTAAATCCAAGGACGCTGAGGAAGCCGCGACGATATTCGCAGAACTGCAATCGGTGCCAATTACCGGATGGCTAGACGAGGATGGCGAGCAGGTTACCAGCGCGGTGTTGGTCGCCGGTGTTGAACCTGTTAAGGCTAAGAAGGACAGCCCGCTCGCGAAGCAGCAAAAGACATTTGAAAATGCGTGGTGGAATTCCGGCGCGGAGGATATCGATGGTGTGCCATATTTGTCGAGGTCTGCGTTAATCCAGAAGCTGGAGGATGACGGGATGGCGGAACGAACGATCAAGAATATGACCAACCCGTCATATGAAAATAAGCTGATCGGCGCGTTAATCATTGCAAATATGATAGCCAAAAATAGCGGCGGATGGACGATAATTGATGCGGTTTGGTCGTCTGCTATGATGGTAAATCGAGGTGATAAATGAGTACCCTAAAAACCCCTGGGGTACAAAAAGGGTTTTTGGGGTTCAAGGGGCCAAGAACCGCAGAAACGTGTACCCCAAAAACCCCCCTACCCTTTAGGGTAGGGGTTGAGGGGTACTTCGCGGGCAAGAGGGTGACTTGTGAGGATTAGTATGCTAGATGATAATTGTCGCCAGCGGACATGCTGCTATGCAGATGCCTCCCTGTTTGCTACAGCGCGTGAAAGCTGGCGACACTAAAAAGGGAGAATGATATGAAATGGCCAGCGGATAAAATCGAACGGCGCAAGGTGAATGCGCTGATACCATATGCAAGGAATGCCAGGACGCATTCTGAAGAACAGGTTGCGCAGCTTGCGGCGTCTATCAAAGAATGGGGATGGACCACCCCAGTGCTGATTGATGAGGATGGCGAGATCATAGCGGGGCATGGTCGCGTTATGGCAGCGCGAAAGCTAGACATCGATGAAATACCAACCATGACGGCGAGCGGCTGGACCAAGGCACAGAAGCAGGCCTATGTTCTGGCGGATAATCAGCTACCGCAGAACGCCGGATGGGATATGGATTTGCTATCGGTGGAAATGAAGGATTTGGACGCAGAAGGATTTGATCTCAGCCTGATTGGGTTTGGTGACGAGCAGATGGCGCAGATGTTTTTGCAGCCAGATTTTGCGCCGGGCACAGAAGAGGATCAAGGTAAACTAGACCAGCTTGACCCTAAAATGGTATCATGCCCTAATTGCGGCGAAAACTTTGATAGCAGGGAACATGGCAAAGGCTGACCTGAAGATTGATTGGGCCACACATGAGGCTGCGAAATATGCTTGTAAGAATTGGCATTATTCGGGGTGTCTGCCAGTAGGGAAAACAGTGAAGATTGGCATATGGGAGAAGGGTAAGTTTATCGGCGTGGTTTTATTCGGTCATGGTGCCAATATGAATATGCTTAAATCCTTCCATGTCGGCCAGGATGGCGGGTGTGAATTAGTCAGGGTTGCTATGAGAGAACACATCACTCCTGTCTCTAGGGTTGTGGCTATGGCCTGTAGATTCCTAAAGAAGTTAAGCCCAGGACTGCAAATAGTGGTATCATATGCAGACCCAGAGCAGGGCCATCATGGGGGGATATATCAGGCAGGGAATTGGGTTTACACTGGGCCTAGTGCTAAGGCCGTCAAGGTTTGGTACAAAGGCAAGTGGTCTCACAAGAAAACAGTTGATGATGCTGGAATAGATTACAGGCTGCACCCTCACAAAAGAGTTTGTGGAAAGCATAGATATCTAATGCCCCTAGACAAAGAAATGGCAGAACAAATCAAACCACTAGCCAAACCATATCCAAAGCGTGAAAAGCAGGCGATGGCTTCCTTCCCGGAAGCACAGCGGCAGGGCAGCACTGACCTTTACGCTCCAACTTTAGAAGGAAACGGGGACACTTTTTCCCCTTTATTAGCCGATGCCTCGTAAAGCAACAGGAAAACCAAACGGAAGACCGCCTTATAAGCCGACCGATGATGACCGAAAGACGGTCAGCCTTATGTGTGCCGTGGGCATACCGCATGAAAGCATTGCGCTATGTATTGGTGACAATGGGATTGATGATAAGACCATGCGCAAGTATTTTGCGGAAGAGCTTAAAACAGCCAAAATTAAGGCCAACGCTAAAATCGGTGGGTCTATATTCAACGCGGCGATGTCTGGTAATATGACCGCCGCGTCTCTCTGGGCCAAGACGCAAATGGGCTGGAAGGAGAAAAGCGAGATCGAACACAGCGGTGACATCAACTGGTCCATTCAGAATATCTACGAGAAATGATAGTCCAGCGCCGCATCAGGAATTACCAGGCACCGCTGCATAAATATATGGTGGACGGTGGGATGGAGAACAAACGCGCCATCTCTATCGCCCATCGCCGCTGGGGAAAGGATGAAATTGCCCTCGCTGTAACATTTCAAGCATTAATAGACCGCCCAGCCACGTACTGGACGTGCCTTCCTGAGTTTGCCCAGGCTCGCAAGGCCATATGGAGTGCAGTGAATCCGCACACGGGATTACGCCGCATTGATGAGGCATTCCCTGAAGAATTGCGAGAGGTTACGAACGAGGGCGAGATGTTTATTCGGTTCAAGAATGGTGCGACGTGGCAAGTTATAGGGTCTGACCGCTACAATTCATTGGTTGGGGCTGGCGTAGCCGGGATAACGTTTTCTGAGTGGGCGCTGGCTAACCCATCGGCCTGGGGCTACATCAGCCCTATGCTACGAGAAAACAATGGCTGGGCAATGTTTGTTACGACGCCACGCGGCAAGAATCACGCCTACGAGATGTTCAATTACGGCATGAAAACTGACGGCTGGTTTGCTGAGGTCTCAAATGTCCTCGATACTGGCGCGTTTGCAATCGCGCAACTTGACGAGATCAAGGCCGAATATGTGGCGCTGTACGGTGGCGACTTTGGCGCAGCACAATTTGAGCAGGAATATATGTGTTCCTTTGAAGCCGCCATATTGGGTAGTTTCTACGGTACTGAGCTGGCGGCGGCGCGCTCAGAAGGTCGCATCTGCGATGTGGCATACGATCCAGACCTGCCGGTGATGACTGTCTGGGATATTGGCTATTCGGACGATACGGTCATTCTGTTCGTTCAAATCATCGCCAATGAGGTTCGGATCATCGATACTTATAGCGCAAACGGTCACAATCTTGAGCATTACGCTGGAGTTATTTCCGGCAAGCCTTATGAGTATTCGAGGCATGTGCTGCCCCATGATGCGCAGGCCAAGACGCTCGCGGCGGCTGGGCGGTCAGTATATGAGCAGTTCACAAAAGATTATGACCTAAAGAACGTCACGATACTGCAAAACAGAAATACCGAAATGCAGGGCATACTAGCCGCCAGGCACCTATTCTCCAGGTTATGGATAGACCAGGGCCAGGAAGATTTCCTCAACGCTCTGGGTCAATTCAGGCGTGAATGGGACGACGATAAGAAATGCTTCAGGGATCGCCCTGTCCACGATTGGACAAATCACTTTGCTGACGCCTTGCGATATCTGTCATGGGTCTGGAAAGAGCCGGTCAGAAAGAAAGCCCCCGTCCCCAACCCCACACTAAGAATCGGCGGTCAATCGACCATGACGATGGGCGACCTAATGAAGTCAGTCAGACAACGCCATGTGTACGATTAGTTTGCAATTACCGTTGCATTTGTGTCATCATTGATTTAGAGGGCATTATGAAGAAAATTATGAAGCCGAAAAAGAACAGCGGAATGATCGCCGCGCTGACCAATACACCCAAGAAGAAGGGCGGCTATGCAGGATAATTCATACCAAGCCGAAGAAGGCACACTGGTCACGCCAGAGGATGCGGGTAAAGGCGCGCCCGGCGTTGTTGCGCGGTGGATCGCAGAGCTAGACCTGAGCGACAAGGTCGAAGCAAGCTGGCGATCCCGCGCGAAGGACGTGGCCGCTCGATACCGCGACGAGAAGTCCAAGTCGAGCCAGGGCGGTCGCTATGCTGGCGCGAACCGATACAACATCCTGTACTCCAACATTCAGACAATCTGTCCGGCGCTGTACAACCAGTCTCCCAAGCCTGACGTGCGACGGCGCTACCGTGACGCTGACCCCATCGGCAAAGAGATATCCGACGTTCTGGAGCGTGCGTTGAGCTACACGATGGACGAGTGCAACTTCGACCGCTACATGAGAATGGCTATTAAAGACCAGCAACTATGCGGTCGCGGCGTCACACGGGTGCGCTATGACCCGGTGTTCGCGGAGGAACCCGACGACGAAGGCGGTATGTACGACGACCTCAAAGGCGAAGAGGTCAA
>TARA_R110002073_G_scaffold159825_2_pt1 | contig 11505 bp, 20 predicted proteins | sample TARA_R110002073 | Tara Oceans TARA_R110002073 (sample SAMEA4397174) | marine metagenome | biome: Polar Biome; feature: [DCM] deep chlorophyll maximum layer (ENVO:01000326); material: water (ENVO:00002006), including particulate matter (ENVO:01000060) such as... | depth 40 m
AACTTTGTTGTCGCCTTCTCTTACTAACATTTTATGATCAGACTGAATCTCTTCGCCTGTTTCCATCTTACCTACAACTGGAAGTGCATTTACTTTCCAATTTAAGCCAGATGCTTTTAACATCTCATCTACACTTAGATTGTTAGATACTTTAGTACCTAAACCGTGCCAAGGTGTTTCGCCCGCGTATGCCATTGATTCTACTTGATGTGCCATTTTATATTCCTTTACTAATATAGTGTGCCTGGTCTAGCAAAGACCATTGTCCCCGAATTAGGACTTAGGTCAACAGTTAATTTAATTATTTTTGTATCTCTTCTCATATTATTAATATCACATGTATCCGTATCTAGGTCAACAACGAACTTCAATTAAATATCTACTTCTTCTGAATTACTATTAAAACAACTAGCAGAAGAAGAAAAACTTTTATCACCAAAGCTAAATTTGACATCCTCAAATGTCTTTACTCTTTCTTCACACTCGTGCTTAGAAGCCATAGATATACTAAATGACCCCGACTCCAATTTTTCATCAGCATTAAAGAATGCAAATGCTATTATTAATACCCACGCTTCCATTATATTTCAACTTGTTTAGGGTTACGCAATTCATAACTAGATCTAGTAAGAAGTAATTTTTCTACTAACTCAGTTAAGAATACAAGTCTTTGTTCTAGCTCATTATTCTGAGATTGAACATCTCTTATTTCACTTATTATATCTTCACTATTATACATAATATATCCTTTCATTTAATATACCTTATTGTACTACCATTTTGATTATCGGGCAACAGTTAATTTAATTATTTTTATTGTTGTCTTAGGTTCACTTATAGTGCATATTAAAGAATATAGATAGGAGTTTAAAATGATATTAGTTGACCTCAATCAGGTAATGATATCAAACTTAATGGTTCAGTTAGGTAATCAAGCAGGTGAATTAGATGAGAGTTTATTTCGTCATATGATACTTAATAGCTTAAGATCTAATAGAACTAAGTTTACTAATAAGTTTGGTGAATTAGTTATTTGTTGTGATGATAAAAACTTTTGGAGAAAACAAAGGTATCCTTACTACAAAGCTAATCGTAAAAAGAATAGAGATCAATCTGGCGTAGATTGGTCTACAGTGTTTAATACTTTAAATAAAGTAAGAGAAGAAATAAAAGAATACTTTCCTTACAAAGTAATTAAAATAGATACAGCAGAAGCTGATGATGTAATAGGTACTATAGTTACAAAATACCATACTACAGAACCTATATTAATATTGTCAGGTGATAAAGACTTTATCCAATTACATAAATTTAAAGATGTAAAGCAGTATGATCCCGTACATAAAAGATTCTTAAAAGATAAGAGTCCAGAACAATACTTAATAGAACATATTGCAAAAGGTGATAGAGGAGATGGTGTACCTAACTATCTTTCTGCTGATGATACATTTGTTATAGAAGGTGGAAGACAGAAACCTTTACGTGCTAAATATATTGAGGTATTAGGTAATAATATTGATAATATAGAAGAAAAGTTTGAAGACGAGGAATTAAAGCGTGGTTGGATGAGAAATAGGATGCTTATTGATCTAAGCTATATACCCCAGGAGATTCAATCCAAGGTGGTAGAATCATTTGACCAACCTACTAACAATAGAAGTAAGCTGTTTAACTATTTTGTTAAGCATAAACTGAAACATTTAATGGAAGATATAAGCGAGTTTTAAATATGACAACACTAGGATTAGCAGAAGCACTACAAGGTGCTAGAGATACAAAAAACGTTACACTAAAAGTAGAAGCATTACAAAAGATACCACAAGATACAAAGCAAATACTTTTTGGTGTATTTCAATTAGCATACAGCGATAAAATAAGATGGGTATTACCAGAATCGGATCCTCCTTTCAAACCATTAGAAGAAAGTTCTGATGCGCAAGGACGTCTTATTATGGAGCTAAAGAATATGAGTTACTTTATAGCTAGAGTTGAGAATAATAAAATTAAACCTGTACAAGAAAACATACCTATGTTAAAACGAGAGAATTTATTTATTCAAATACTTTCTTCAATACAACCAGAGGACGCAGAACTATTATTGCAAGTAAAGAATGGGGAGATTAAAGGCGTAAGTAAGTCAGTAGTTTCAAAAGCGTTTCCAGAGTTGGGGTTGCAAGATGCCAACGTATAGTTTTAAGAATACAAAGACAGGTAAGGAGTATGAAGACTTCATGTCAATATCTGAAAGAGAGACTCTCCTTAAAGAGAATCCTGAAATAGAACCTATGCTTACTACAGCAACAATAGTATCAGGTGTAGATGGTTTACGTAAACCAGATGATAGCTTTAGAGATATTCTTCGTAATATAAAGAAGAAACATAAAGGTTCCAATAGACCAGGTTCACCTAATCAAAATACTATGCATAAAAATGCAGACTTTTAAACATAAAGATGGTATAGTACTTCAGGAGTTAAAAACAAAAAACATAGATGGTAAACGTCACTATGTAACTCCTGGAGGTAACTATCCTTCTGTCACATCTATTACATCACAGCTATCAGCAGAAGGTATAAAAGCCTGGCGTGCTAGAGTAGGTGAAAAAGAAGCACAGAAGATTATTACTAAAGCGTCTATTAGAGGTACAAGTGTTCATAAACTATGTGAGGACTATGTTAACAATATAGAAGTTAAAGAATCTAATGATGTGTTTGAACAAATTAAAAGTGAGCTTGATAAACATCTTGGTACAATATATGCTGTTGAAGCTCCTCTGTATAGCGACAAACTTAAAGTAGCTGGTAGAGTAGATCTTATTGCTGAATGGAAAGGCAAGTTAAGTATAATAGATTTTAAGACAGCCAAGAAGACTAAAAAAGAAGAATGGATTGAAGCATACTTTATGCAGGAGTCTGCTTATGCAGTTATGTTTGCAGAAAGAATGGGCTGGGAATTACCTTTAGAGAAAATGAATATGGATATAGTTACTATTATTGGTGTAGATGGTCAAGACCAGGCTCAGATGTTTGAAAAGAAATCAATCGATTATTATCCTAAGTTTAAAGAACTAAGAGATCAGTATGAAGCTAATGCTTCCAAGTCTTCTCGTTAGGAAATACTTCTGCATACGTTGGTGAATGACCCCAGATGTATCTGTAAGTTTTCTTTATAGCATACTCAGCACCTTTCTTAAAAAGATATCCACTTATTATAACACGTTGAACCTCATTACTATCCCATGGTGTTCCAGTATGACATTCGTCCCAATCAAATAATAATAATCTATTAGGTTTTATTTGACATACATCTGGTTCTTTCTTTTCATTTCTCCAACGTCCATAAAATTCTGTATTACCACCCCATTCTGGTTTCCATTTTGGTACACAATAATACATTACTCTAATCAAATCTTCTTGTCTTCCCATATGTTGATCTTCAAAAAAATCATAATGTTTACAATGAGAAAAATCTTTTGGATGCATTAATGCTCCAACAAAATCATCATACACCATATGGTCAGGATAATATTCTTTAAGTTTAAGTAGAAGGTCACTACACTTATGTAATGGAAATCTAACTAAAGGAAAATATTTATTGGTTGGTAATCCTGCAGCCCTTAATGATCTATTCTGAAACGAAACAGTTGGTGACTTTGTTTGAAAATTCCATTTAGTAGTTATAAAATAATTATAAAGTTCGTGTACTCTTTCCATTGGTAGCACATCATCTATTATTCTCATAAAAAATTACCTTTCTTAATCCACCATGCTGAATTTTCTTCCACACATTTAAACACTACTTGGTCTGTATGAAATAAATTGCATGTACCCAGTTCTTCCCATATAGGAGGAACTCCTCTCTTCTTGCAATATTTAACTTCATTTAATCTTGTTATTCTAGCTACCTTATCCATCTGTGGACTACCTTGTGGTGTAGTAACAGCTGTTAATAAAACTCTTTTAGCTCCTTGTTCATATGCCCACTTTCTTTGAGGTATAATGCAATACTTAACATATAAGTTATGCCCCATATATTTACTAAATGGAAAATGGGTATAATATTTTGGTAGTGTGGCTGATCTAAAGAATAATCTATAGTCACCATCTTTAATAATACTATCTGCATCAGTGGGATATAATTTTTGGCAGCCACTTACTGATGCTATTTCACCATTAACAAAAATTAACCAGAACTTTACATTTGGACTTCTTAACTTCATAGCTTTAAGAGATTGGTTTAATGTAAATCCCAACTCTCTACACTTATTACAAAAAATTATTAATTCAGCTTTATATTCCTCAGTGTATTCAACTAATTCAACTTCAGGATTTTGTTCTGTTGAAAATTTTGTCAAATGAGGTATAGCCATTTTCAATAATCCTTCTATTTTTATTAGTCAAAGATATATCATCACTCTGAAGTTCTTGAAACATAACTACTAAATCTTGATAGAAGTGAAGTATGTCACCCTCTTCCCAAGATTGTAAATTAATTTGTAGTCTTGAAGTTTGTTTTAAAATTTCTTGCTCTTCGCCAAATTTATATGTATCAACCATTATTTAATATTCCTTTCAACATAGCTTCCCATTGCATAGCTCTTGTGTCCCAGCTATAGAAACCATTAACATATCTTTGTTGCATGTTTAGTCTGTCTTGCATAAATTGTTGATCTACTACTGTAACAGCACTAAGTAACTGTTCAGCAAACCTATTACAATGCTCTACATGACTCTCTGACATAGGGTACATCATGGTCCAATTAGCTGCTGTTTCAGGCAAAGCAGCATATGCACTATGAACACATAGTAATCCTGCTGACATAGCCTCTATGAGCGCTATACATGATGTCTCAGCCCAAATAGACGGGTACGCGAAGATGTGCATCTTCTCTAATTCTTTCTTCATCTGTTCATTTGATACAGAATGGTTGTATGTTATGTCTGGATGATTTCTACATCTATCAAATAACTCTATGTAAGGTTTATTTCTTTCTGGCCACCCATAGATATTGAAATCTGAATATATGTGAAGATGTACTTTCTTTTTTAAATCTTGGAATTGGTTTTTAGCTAAGTGTTCAAATACAGGAACAAGAAGTTCTAACCCTCTATGTGGAGTTGTATGGTAAACTATATTGATTACGTCATCAGGCTTCTTATGTTCTGCTATAGGCTCAATAGCGTTTTGTAATACCGTACTTTTACTATAAGGTATATTTAAATAATTTTTAAACTGTTGGAGTTGCCAATGACTAACAAATACTAATTTTTCAAACTTTAAATCTTCTGCTTTAACATTTTTAAGATGATCAGTCTCTGGATCACCAGCAAGATCATGGTTCCATAATATTGGAATACGATCAGGATCTATATCTCTTACTCGTGATGGTATAATTTGAAATTTACTAAGAAGGTCATCATCTAGCCTTTTGTGTAGAGCAAACTTCATAAGCTCTGTACCACCCATAGCTTTTCTATCAATTTCATTAATTTCTGGTTCAGAAAGATCTTGCTTAGTATCTTTTTTTCTACTGTATTTTTTAGTATCTAATATAGTCAAACTCATAATATATCTCCATAATATTACATTGCTAATCCTGTCGAAGTTATTTCTTCTGTGTAGTCCAATAAGTCAGTATATCCACCTATGTGATGTTCATCATCCCAAATTTGTGGGTACGTATATTGTTTCTTATTGAGTACTTCTACTAATTTTTGTTTAGATGTATCAGTTTGTTTTACTTCTTTAAACTCAATATTTAATCTTTTCATCTCAGCCTTTGCCATATCACAATAATTACAAAGTGCTCTAGTATATATAATGTACATTTAAATCCTCTTTTTGTTAACTGCTAAATCAAAACCACAGAAGCACATATCATATGGACACACCATAGCTTTATCTGCCCACTGTATTTCTTCTGGTTTATTTATGTTACCTATAGTACTATCCATATTATAAGATCCATGACAAACACCTTTGTAAATATTACCATTAGGAGCAATGTGTACACCAGTCATACCAGTATCACATAACCACCCTTTAAAATTATTATCACCTTTGTTTATTGTATCTCTTATCCACCCATGAAAATCCCAAGGTCCTTCGTGTACCTCTGTATCATCCACTGTTACTTTAAGATCATGACCCCAATCATTTCTAATAGAATCTTTACCTGCTTTACCTATTGATATATTTTTCCATATATCTTCTTGTTGTTTATTATAACCAATTTGGTACTGTACATTTTCCATATCATTTATTCTTGAAGTTTGTATATTAATTCTATCATTACCTAATTTTGGATAATATAACATATCTAAAACATCTAAGCAATGTTCGAAGTGTTTTGGATCCATCATTAATGCTATACTCATTAACACATAATCTTTTAATTCGTATACTTTATCAAACCATATCTTTCTTTTTATATCCGTATCAATCACATTAGGATGATAACTAGCTAATATGTTATTAACCCCTAAATCTTTATAGAAGTCAACAGATTTTCCTAAATTAGTTATTAGACCTAAATTCCAATCAGGATTTTCTTTAAACTTTTGAGCAACTTTATGGATGTGTGGCCACTGTGTTGGTTCACCACCTGACATCTCCACATAGCCTTTACCAAAATGATCAAATAATTTATCTAAGAACTTATCTGTAGCTTCCCAACTATACGTATCTTTAGATCCACCCCATGTAGTCTCAGGACAATACCAACACTTAAATGGACAGTAATCGTTAACAGTCCACAAAATCATATTATAATTTTCTACTTCAATTTTATTCATCAATTAATTTACTGAGTTCTGGAAAAGTATCTTTAAAATTAGTACCTCTAACTTCATCAAGTTTTTTAGTATATTGTAATGTATGTTCCCAGTGTTTAGACATATCTTCACTATTCATAAAATCCTTTATACAAAATACATTATCTAATTTATCTTTGGCAGCTGCTCTTCTTCTATTGAAAGGTGATCTAATATCAATAATACCAGGTTTAACTTGATCAGGTAAATTATCACCAAAGCTAAATTCTTTTGTACTACCTTCATCAAATCTAGCAGCTCGAGATTCACCCCACTCGCTATGTTTAGTAGCATATATTGAAATATCACGCTCCATAGATTCAAACCAATCTTCATATTTTTTTGTTATCTTATCTTTTATTTTTTGTGGAAACACTTTACAATTTAAATGACTAGGCCCATGAACATAAGCAATTGTAAAAACTCCATTACCAGATGAATTATGTCTACAAAGTTTTTTATAATTCTGCTCTAATAACCAATCAGCAAAATCAGGCATATAGAAAACATTATATGCATTTACAGTTGATATAATTCTTGGTATAATGTTATCAGCAGAATCTTCTAATTTTTCTATATTGTCTAATATGTCATTCCAATGACCAGGGTACCGTATATAATTATTTTTGTTGCCCCAACTATCCATAGAAATACAAATATCAATTGCTTTAAAATGTTCCCATAACTTTAATATTTTTGGAGACATTACAGTACCGTTTGTATGATATCTTATTGTTATATTTTTACTGTAACCTTCTGCAATACATCTTTCTAATAAACGAGTATGTTGTTCTAGTAGTAAAGGTTCACCACCAGCTATAATCATATGTTTAACATTAGATAGTAATGGTAAGAATTGATCGTCCCAAAAACTTTGATTTTCTACCCACGAAAATTTTTCTTTGAAACCTTTGTATATATCTCGTATAGATTTATTTGTAGTACTGGTACCTGGTACTTCATTCATCTCTTGTGAGAATCTTACCCATTGACTGCTATCTTTTGGTCCACACATTACACATTTTAAATTACAAGTATTACCTAATCTAAAATCAAACGTAATAGGTTTGGTATCTAAATAACCATCACTTTGTGTTTTAGCCACTAGTTGATCTATAAATTCTTTACCCACAGAAGGTTGTATGGCTGATGGTGTACCAATCTCCCAAATATGATTCTCCACCACTCTATGAGAGTTTATACCCGCTCTCTCTTCCGAATAACACTTACCACAGGCAGCATTTTCTCTACCAGCAAGCATATCTAATCTTGCTTGTTTATAATGATCACTATTCCATATATCTTCTAACGTATCTCTATTAAGATTACCAGCTGTCTTCCTAGCAACACAGCACATCATTGCTTCACCAGATGTGTAAGTTGCTATATGCATCCATGGCTTAATACAAAATGTTTTACTTCTCTGCATTTAACATTCCATATAGTTGTGGCAAGCTATCTTTAAATGATTGCTTACGACTCTTATCAAATATTCTAGTCATCTCCCAGAACTCTTTCATATTGGTTTCCCACTTAGGATTTCTTTTAGACTCTAAATGTGTCAAGTAAGAGTCTATAGAGTTTCTTGTTACACCAGAGTTTTCATATATCCATGACCCTTGCCACTTCTGCAACTTAACAAAAGCCATATCTCTTACATACTCTGGTAAGTTTAATGGATCAAAGTATGTTGGATGTATAACAAATAAGAAATCTACATCTATAACAGACTCACCTGGTCTATAAGGTGGATTTATTTTAGAGTGGTTTCTACTAACATCTTGTGCAAACTCTAGTATATTATCTATATCTAAAATATTATAAGATTGTATAGCTGGAGATAGTCCAACTTTAAGGCCTGGCGCTTCTGCTACTTTAATTAAATTCTTTTTTATTGTTGCCCACTTAGAAGGAGCTCGTATATAATCATTAACATTTTCTGTACCGTCTATACTAGCTTGTATCTGTACATGTCTAAACTTACTTGCTAACTCTACAAACCTATCTGTTACATTAGTACAATTAATGTTATACAATAAATCTATCTTACTAGACATATCTTTATCCACCATCTCTTGCATAAACGTATAAGTAGATGGTAGTAATGTAGGTTCACCACCTGTAAAGTAAACTTTTTTTAACCCAGGTATAAAATCACTCATCTTCTCCCAAAACTCAGGAGCGTCTACCCAATCCATAGGATATGGTGGACCATTAATATCACCATCCCATTGGCGACCCCACATATCAGCATACATATTATTAGTTTTTAATTGTAGATGTTCTTTTTCTATCTGGCTACTATTATATACGTTACACATTCTACATTTAAGATTACACAAGTTACCTAATCTAAGGTCTAAGTAATCAGGTGGTGTGTCTATATGATAGTCATTATCCTTTGTGTATTGAACTCTTCTTTCTATTTCTTTAAGTCCTAGTCTTCCTATCCACTCTCTATTGTGTCTTTGTCTATAACTATCTTTACCTATATCTTCTTGTGTCCAACATTTAGAACATGCATCTAATTTTTCACCATTTAACATAGCCTTTCTAACCTTACGTAAGCTATGAGCATTCCATGCTTTATCAGGCATAGTGTTGGCTGCAAGTACAGGATCACCTTTCTCATCAGTAATTAATGCTTTCCAAGCTATACAACAAAAGTTATATGTGCCAGGATTGTTAACCATAAGATTAGTCCATGGGTGTACACAAAATGCTGGGTCTTTATCTATACTCAATTTCTAACTGTACATAATAGATTGTATCTATGTTCTGTACCTCCATTAAATGCTGTGTGTGGCTTTGTAGTGTTAACATAGTAAGCACTACCGTCACCTGGTAAATGATAACACTTATCGTCTATAACAAGTCTGTTACCTTCATTAGTTACTATAGGTATATGAATACGTTTATCTACATCTTGATGCCATGTAAGACAATGGCAAGAATGTATTTTAATTATTCTAACTCTACCTATATTAAATTCTGTAGTGAGATGTTTATAAACATTATAAAAATATGTGTGCTTTGCTTCTTCTATAAAATTGTTGAATTGATCTTCAAAGAGCATAGGCTCTCTTTGTATTCTTTCAATACCATCACCTACTGCTTTATATTGATAAAATAAAGATCCAGCACCTTGATACCATTTGCCATCTGGGTGTGCTGTTGCAGAAGGAGCATGTGTCAAGCATAACTGATTAACTCTATCAATATCAGCTTGCTTTAAAATCCAATCTAAAGATTGATTTAGCTTATCTATATCAAACTTAAAATCTAACTTTTGTATATCATTATTTAAGTTTGAAATTTCTCATTCTTTCTAAATCAGGATGAAAACCACTTGTAACTTTTAGTTGTTCTGATGCATATTTGAGAACTTGTTCATCTAATGCTTCTCTTATCTCATCTTGATAATGTCCACGGTTTACTATTTTTCTAAACCATATAAAGATAAAGTAAACAAAGATCTTTGGAAGTCTAAGTTTAAGTTCTCCCATTGCATTTATTAATGGATTAATCATCTATATTATGTTCCTGCTGTTGTTGCCATTTAAGATCATTTTGATCCTGTAAGAACTTTTCATTCTTAGGTGATTCCCATTGTCTTTCTATACGCCACTCGCCACCGTCCTGTGGTTCTCTTTCAGTAGGTTCACATCCTGCATCATCTATAATCATATCTTCAGGATTGCTATTATCAAAGTCTATTATATCATCATAATGAGGACCTACAGAATTTGTGAACATCCATCTTAACATCTTCTCACAGTGCTGGGGACTGCTATTTATTGCATAAGGTACGCTTTCGAACCTAGTACAATCCCCTTGCCAGCACATTACTATAAACGCAACTTGAAATACGGTTTGCATTTTTAACTCCCAGTGGTGTCGTTAGCTCCTTCTTCTTGTGGATTACGATCACCTGTTTGTGTAGCTAAAATAGTTACTAATAATGGATCTTTTTCTTTACGTAGCCATGTAGCTACATAATTATTTTCCATCTCATCAAAGTCCATGTCTGCTACATGGAATCTTATTGTTGTATCAATTAAAGCTGCTAGTTTTAACATTTTCTTATCAACCAGATCCATATTAGTATCTGGGTTACTTACTTCGTTTGCCATTTTAAACCTCATAATTATTATAACGAAAGCGGGCAGTCAGTAACTACCCGCTATACTAGTTAAGTATATAGCTCTTTATTTAGCCAGCTACTCCTAGAGCAGCATAACCTGCTGCTACTATTGAACGTCTAGCTGCACCTAGTTTATAGAATGATGCTTTACGTCCTTGTGAGTCAGTTTTTTTGTTGTAGTAGATTGCAAAGCCATCTCTACGTAGTTCACTAACTCTTGCTGCAACAGTTGTTTCTGCTACATTATGTCTAGCAGCAAATTGTTTGCCACTTACTGCTTTACCTGATTTCAAAGTGTTCAGGATTTTAGTTTTTAATCCTATCATAATAATACTCCTCATAGCTATGATAATTTACGTTTATTGTTGAGGCGAGCAATAACTTCTGCCCAATAATTTTTACCCCAACCCTCTTCTGCTAGATCGTACGCTTGATGCGCAGCATCTAGTCTTCTTAAAGCTTCCATTTCATCCATAGAGTTAACCTCCAAGAGATTCTGTGAGAGCTTCAATTTCTTTTTCGTCTGAACTGAGTTTTTCATTTACAGACT
>TARA_R110002073_G_scaffold11117_26_pt1 | contig 11494 bp, 14 predicted proteins | sample TARA_R110002073 | Tara Oceans TARA_R110002073 (sample SAMEA4397174) | marine metagenome | biome: Polar Biome; feature: [DCM] deep chlorophyll maximum layer (ENVO:01000326); material: water (ENVO:00002006), including particulate matter (ENVO:01000060) such as... | depth 40 m
CGGCCGAGCGCCGATGCCCTCGCCGCGCAGCTCTGGATCGATCCCGGCACGGGGCCTGCGCAGGAGGGCGCGGTCAACTTTGCGCCCACGGCTCTGCTGGCGGCGGATCTCTCGGATCATCCCGAGGATCGTGTCATCGCCGTCTCCGGCTGGCGCGAGATGGGCGCGGTGGGGATCGGCACGCTGGCGAGCCTCGGCGGGGAGTTGGTGCGGGTGGATGGCATCACCCCAAACAGCCTCACCCTCGGTCGGGGCTGTCTCGACACCGTGCCCCGCGCGCATGCGGCGGGAACGCCCGTGGTATTCTTCGACGAGGCGGCGCGGATCCCCGAGGCCACCTGGGCCGCGGGCGAGACCCTCGCGGTGCGGCTCCTGCCCGAGACCGGCCGCGGCACGCTGGCGTTCGCGCGGGCCCCTGAGGACAGTGTGTCGCTCGATCGACGCGCCATCCGGCCCCTGCCGCCCGGGCGGGTGCAGGTGAACGCCAGCTACCTGCCCGATGCCGATGCCATGGTCATGGGCGCCATTGAGCTGAGCTGGGCGCATCGCGACCGGTTGACCCAATCAAGCCCGGTGATCACGGATCACACTGCTGCCTCCATCGGGCCGGAACCCGGGGTCGGATACGTGATCGAGATCCGCTGGGTCGATCCGGAGACCGGTGAGGACCTTTCACCTGCCGGGATCATCCTCGACGCCGGACCCGGCACAAGCTGGACCCTGACGCCCGAGGATATCCCTGAGAGCAGCGCGCCCCCACGCACCGCCGAGATCGACCTGGCGGTCCGCGCACGGCGGTCGCTCGAAGGCACCTGGCTCACCGATCGCGAGGCACGCTGGTTTCGGCTCACCGCCCCCTTCGCCGCCGGATGGGATCGCGGGTGGGGCGTCACCTGGGGTGGGTGACGGGTACCGCACGGTTCGGACCGCCACCATTCATCCCGACACACCGCTCTCCCATGAATGAGGACAGACATGCCCGAACGGATCCTGCCCGGCCTGGGGCTGCGCGCCTTCTATGACCCCGGCCAGCGCGACTGGGGCACCAGTGTCAGCGAGGACCTGCGCACCCTCTCGGTGCTGGTACAGGCCCGCGCCCTCTCGCGTAGCACCCCACTGCCCGCCACGGGAACCGCGGGGGATGTCTATATCGTGCCCCCTGATGCCCCAATCAACGCCAATGCGCTGGCGCTCTGGGATGGGGCACCCGGCAGCGAGGCCTGGGTGTTTTTCACGCCGCAACCCGGCTGGGCGGTCTGGATCGAGGACGAGGTACGCGCGGTGCGTTTCGACGGGGTCGGCTGGGTCGCCGCACCGCGGCCCGGTGTTGTGCCGATCCGGGTGCTCCCCGGACCCGGCCACGTTCTCGAGCTGGTCGACACGGGATGTGTCCTCGAGACCAGCGGGGCCTCCCCGGTCACAATCACCATCCCGGCCGACGCGGGCGTGCCCTTCGAGACCGGGACGCTGATCAGCATCACGCAAGGCGGCAGCGGGTCTGCCACCGTGGTGGCCGCGGCTGGCGTTTCCCTCAACGGCGTCTCAGCCGGATCCGGAACGCTCGACGGGCCCTGGTCCGGTGTCGCCCTGACCAAGCACGGCCCCGATGCCTGGGTTCTCCAGGGCGCGCTGGCCGGAGCCGTGGCATGACGCTCCTGCTTCTCCGCAGCGCGCTCCTCTCGCAAGGTCGGAGCGACGCAGGACCACCGTCTGGCCAGTACCAACCGCCCACGGCAGACAGCATCGCGCTCGTCTTTGCTGGAGGGACCTATACCTCGCCGCTGGGCGATGCCGTCGCACTCATCTTTGGCGTAGCCGAAGGGGCTCCCCCCGGGCCCTACACCCCGCCCGGCGCGGAGAGCCTAGCTCTTGCCTTCGCCGATGCGCGCTATGCCGCGCCGGACGGCGGAGCGATTCCGCTCAGCTTCGGCCCGCCTCCCGCAAGCGCGTCCGGTCCCTATACCCCGCCGGATGCCAGTGACCTGCCGCTTGGGTTCACTGGCGGCACGTTCACCCCGCCCCTGCCCGACACCCTCACTTTGGAGTTCTGACATGGCCCAATTCAAATGGCTGGCCCCGGCGCGCTGGGTCACGCCCGAGCCCCTCTTTGCCAATGACGACCCCGATCTCGCACTTCTCACCACCGGCGCGTCCAAAAACTTCTTTGGCCCCGCCGGTCTGCAATCCGTGTTCGGGCGCTCGGGGGGCGCAGGCTCGGGGTCGAGTTTCCGCATCACCGCCGATGACACGCCGAGCGAGACGAACGAGATCCTCGCGGTCTTTCCGCATCCCTTCGCCAACCAGACCAGCGCCTGTTTCTGTCGTGCGCCTGCCAGCTGGACCGCGACGCCCAACGGGTCCATCTTCGCCGCGCCCCTGGCCACGGCCATCGCGATCCGCCGACGCAGCACCGGCGGGGCACAAGGCGATCTCGGGGTGATCGACCTGGCCGCGCTCGGCCGCAATCGCTGGCCGATCAACCTGCGCCTGCGTGTCGAGGGGATCGGCACCGTCAGCATCTTTGCCCGCGCCTGGCCAATCGGCGAGCCCGAACCCGCCGCCTGGGATGTCAGCGCGCCCTATACCAGCACGAACGACACCGGGTATGCGATGATCGGGCGCACCGGGACCAGCTTCCCGGCCTTTCTGTCGCATGTCTCGACGGGGACCGAGGGCGACAGCGCGCCGCCGATCTATGGCCTGTTGTCCGGCACGGTCAGCGCCGACGGCACACCGGTCTCGCGCGACGTCATCGCCGTCGCCCGGGGCGACCAGCCCTATCTGTTCCGCGGCCAAAGTGACGGGACGGGTGCCTTCTCGATCCCGGCCCTGATCGGATTCGACTACACCGTCTTTGCCCTCGATCCCCTCGCCGGGCCCTACAACGCCGCCGTTCTCGACAAGATCGCCCTGGTCTGAGGGACCAAAAGGAAATGCACCATGTCCCCCAGTCGCGATGGCGAGCACCATATCCGCATGCCCGAGGCCGAGTTCGAGGAACTCCTCGCCCGCGCCGCCGAGAAAGGCGCCAAGCGCGCCCTCGCGGATGTCGGGCTCGACGGGCAAGACGCCGCGATGGATGTGCGCGATCTGCGCGCCCTCCTCGACGGCATTCGTTTCATCCGCCGCACCGCCGTGCAGACCAGCGTACATCTCATCACCACGGGTCTGATTCTCGCCCTTCTCGCAGGCATCGCCCTGAAGCTGCGGATCGTCGGACCCGGGGGGTGAGGCTGGGGGCTGCGGGGGCGTTGCGCGTCCCGTGTCTGGCACCGTGCGTTGCGTCAACGTCGGCGTAATCTCTCCCCCCGGGTTGGGTGGCGTGGCTCACCCAGCGCGCTGCCGCGCAGATTGCGTTCACACAGAGTGCCCATCGCTGGCGGCGTCAGACCAGCGGTGCCAACCTTTGACGCCGCAGCCGCTCTGACTGGATTTTGGTGCGCCCCTTCGCTGGCAGCGCTAGCCGGTGGGCCCCTGCCCATCCTGTCCCGGCCCCGCCCCCACGCGACCCTGCCGATCCTTGACGGAGCCCCCGCGCGGCACCGGCGGGCCCATTGACCTGTCCCGTTTCCATTCCCCCGAAGGAGGCCTCCATGCCCGATCCCGAACCCGTTCGCAGCTTTGCGCACTATAGCGACGTGCCCGACGCGCTCTGGCGCTGGCCGAATTTCTCACCCGCCGAGATCGCTTGTCGCGGCACGGGGCAGATCAAAATTCACGCAAAAGCCCTCGACATGCTCCAAGCGCTGCGCGACCGGCTGGGCAAGCCGCTGATCGTCCGCTCGGCCTATCGCAGCCCCGAACACAACCGCACCGTCGACGGCGCCCCGCGCTCGAAGCACATGGACGGCACTGCTTTCGATATTTCTATGGCAAACCACGATCCCGAAGCCTTCGAGGCGGCGGCCCGCGCGGTCGGGTTCCTCGGCTTCGGCTTCTATCCGCGCTCCGGGTTCATGCATATCGATCTTGGGCCAGCGCGCAGCTGGGGCGCGCGGTTTGCGCCCCGTCCCGTGCCCTTCGCGGTCGAAGGTCCGCCAGCGCGGGAAGTTCTGGCCGAAAGCCGGACGCTGCGTGGCACCGGGGCGGCGGGTGTGGCGACTATGGGGGCTGCGGGGGTCGAGGTGGCGCAAGAGGTGCTAAGCGAGGCGCAGGATGCGGTTTTGCCGTTGATCCCATATCTCGGCATGCTCCGCTGGCTCTTCATCGCCCTGGCGCTGGGCGGGATTGCCGTGGCGGTTTACGCACGCGTCGATGACTGGAGACAGGGGCGGCGCTGATGTGGGCCAGACTCCTGGCCGGGCTGCTCGCCCGGCCCTGGGCGCGGCGGTTGGCGGCTCTCGCCCTCGTCGCGCTCGCCATCACCCTCTTCATCCTCAACCTTCGCCGCACGGCCGAGCGCGCAGGGCGCGCCGCCGAGCGGCTCGAACACCTGGAGCGCTCCCATGTCATCCAACGCCAGATGCTGGACGCCGCCACGCGCCGCCCTCGTGATCGCGATGCTCTGCTTGAGCGGCTGCGCAGGGGGGAGTTTTGAGACCGCCAGCGAGGTCTGCCCGCCGGTGGTGGCGTACAGTCGAGAGGAGCAAGGGCGCGTGGCCGAGGAAGTGGCCGCGCTGCCAGAGGGGGCAGCGATTGTGGGGTGGTTGGCCGACTACGCGGTGTTGAGGGAGCAGGTGAGAGGGTGCGAACGGCAGGTGCATTGAACGGCAAGGCCGGCTCGAAACCGCACTGTTCCTTGATCAACTGCTCACGCCCTCCCATCAGCCAGCAGCCCGAGGATGCGCTCGATCACCTCGCCTTGCTGATCGTCGGTCATGTCGCTGCCCGACGGCAGGCACAGCCCGTTCGCAAAGAGGGATTCATCGAACCGCGCCCCGTGATACGGAGCGCCGGCATAGAGCGGCTGCATGTGCATCGGCTTCCACAGCGGACGCGATTCGATCTGGTGCTCCAGCAGCATCAGGCGAATGGCCTCGCGGTCGATGCCGGTCTGTGCGGGGTCGATGGTCAGCGCGGTCAGCCAGCGGGTCGAATGATAGCCCTCGGGCTGGGGCATGAAGGTGATGCCGGGCCGCTCCAGCGCCGCGCGATAGCGATCGAAGATCGCCCGGCGGCGGGCCACGCGGTCATCGAGCACCTGCATCTGCCCCAGGCCGATGGCGGCGCAGATGTTCGACAGGCGGTAATTGTAGCCAAAGGTCGAGTGTTCGTAATGCGGGGCCGGATCGCGCGCCTGCGTCGCCAGGAACCGCGCCTGATCCGCCCAGTCCTTGTGCCGGGTCACCAGCATCCCGCCACCCGAGGTGGTGATGATCTTGTTGCCGTTGAACGACAGGATCGCGGCGTCGCCGCCCGTCCCGGCCTTGCGCCCGCCACGATACGAGGCGCCGAGGCTCTCGGCGCTGTCCACGACCAGGCGCACGCCATATCGCTCCGCCAGCGTTTCCAGCGCATCCAGATCGACCGACTGGCCATAAAGATCGGTTGGCACGATGGCCTTGGGCAGGCGGTTCTCGCGCGCGGCCTTGTCCAGTTCCTCCGCCAGGCGCGCCGTGTCGATGGCCCAGCTTTCGGGGTCCAGATCGAAGAAACGCGGTGTTGCGCCCAGATAATTCACCGGGAAAATGCCCCCGGCGAAGGTCATGGACGAGATCCACACCTCGTCCCCCTGCCCCACCCCGGCGATGCGCAGCGCCAGATGCAGAGCGGCCGAGCCCGAGGACAGGCCGACGCAGTGCAGCCCGCCGCCCAGGTAGTCGCTGACCGACGCTTCGAACGCGTCCAGTTGCGGGCCCAGGGGGGCGACGAAATTCGAGGCGAAAGCCTCGGCCACACGGGCCTCTTCGTTGCCCGACATGTGAGGGCGGGACAGGTAGATTCTCATGAGTTCGGAACTCGCCTATTGGACGCTGGCTCTCTATAGGCCGGGAAAAAACCGCTCAAGTCAGGTTCATCCCAAAGGTCTATACTCGAAAGCTCCGCATAGCTCTCGGGATCGACGATGACCTTCAGGCCATACACCGGTAGCATCGCCTTCGAAAAACCCTGCTTGAAACGCATCAAACTATCATTGGCACCCCCGACACCGCCACCTAAAGACAATCCTTGCCAGCGCCCACCTGCGTGCTCCATTGCGACATAAGCCAATAGACTGCGCATAGGAGACCGCCGCAAGGCGCTCGTGGCCGTGCCGCTGAGATGGTAAACAAGAAAAGGATATTGTTCAACAAACATCGCCGAACAAAGCAAATCGCGCCCGTCGCGAATAGAATAAAGATAGGCACCGGGAATTTCCATCAATCGGCGAAGATAATCCACCGAAAAAAAATATTCCGGGCGCGCACGGGCACGCTCCATAGACTCGGTATACACCCTATGAAAACCTTCGATATCGTCGCACTGGCTCACGAAGAACTGCTCGCCATTCCTCAATTCGTTTCGTTGCTTTTTTCTAAATCCTGAAAAAACCATATCAGCATCGCCCGCAATCGGCACGATCACAGAATCGCCGATCTTTTCGACTCTCGAACGCAATCGCGACAGCGGAACCAGCGATTCACCAACGGCACCACGCATGAATAGTGAAACCGGCTTGCTATTGACATCGAGTGATGTAAGCGCGCATTCAAGTGCAACCGTTGCCTGCCGAATACCAAGGCGATCGATGTCTAGTGATGGGCCACCATACACAGAGATGCAATCTGCCTTCCCAGTCCCGCGAATTGGCCTTCGTATGAAACCAATGGAGAACTCGCCCTGAGACGAGAACGCAACGGGCTCACCTCCAAGCCTTTCCGCTTCAGCTTCCAAATACTTATTGTTGTTAAAGTAAAATTTATTCATGCGCGGTCAATTTCATTAGCAAAACATCAAAAGAATCTCGAACCGGCTCCGACCTGTGCCCTGCCAGTTGCGAAGGAATGCGGATACACATTCCAGAACGAATGCCAAAACAAACATCTACAACCGAAACTGAATTTCGCTCATTTATCGATATGTAGCGGTCATCGATAAGGCCTACCAACTCACCTTCAACACGAAAATGAGAAATCCCGAATCTGCTGTACTGCTCTGGTTTCTCAACTGCAAGGCTCGACAAGTCCATGCCTCCAGAGCTTTCCATCATAAAATATTTGAGTCTCTCCATTTCTTTGAAGCCAAAGTGCGCGTAGAACTTCGTTGCAACGAGATTCCTACTATCAACATGAAGAGCAATGTCTTGACCCGCAAAAACTTTATTAATGGAGCGCAAGAAGTATGAAGACGCGCCCCACCCTCTCTCAGATTCAACCAGAACAAAATAATTGAGATGGATACATTCTCCTGTCTCGACGACCTGTGCAACCCCACTTAGGTCAGCACCACGATATAGGCCGAGAACCCTCGAGCCAGCCGACGATATTTCGGCAAAAAAATCCGGGAAATTCGTAGCTGAAACAACTGTGCCGAGGTAATAATCTGCGTCCAATCCGGCCTTTATTATCTCACCAGCCAATACCAGATCATCCCCGCTCAGATCGACAACTTTAAGGAAGTCAGATCGTTCGACATCAAGGTCTTGCATCGAGCAACTAGGGTCGATGACAATATCGCTCCTTGTGACGACTTTCTTAAACGACTGCCAGCAAATCCAAATATCAAGCGACAAGCTGTAATTTCTAACGTATTCTAGATCTGAGTCTATTCGATCCGCCCATGCCAGGTTGTTTCGCCCCCTAATTTGTGCGAGACCAGTTATTCCGGGCCTTGCTTCAAATCTGAATCTCTCATCATAGCTATAGAACGGCAGGTATCGCATCAACAACGGGCGCGGCCCGACAAAGCTCATGTCGCCTTTCAGGATGTTGAACACCCCCGGCAGTTCATCGAGCGAGGTCGAGCGCAGGAACTTGCCGAAGGGCAGCAGGCGCTCGCTGTCTGGCAGCGGCTGGCCGTCGGGTCCGATGGCATCGCGCATGGTGCGGAATTTCAGCATGTTGAACGGCTTGCCATGCAGGCCCGGACGTTGCTGGCGGAACAGGATCGGGCGACCGATCCTGATCCAGACCATCAGCGCCAAGCCGATCAGCAACGGAGACAGGACGACAACGGCAACGAGTGAGAAAAAGAAGTCGAGAAAGCGCTTCTGAAGACGTTTCATGGCTATGTCACGCGGGAAAATGGCACCGTCACGGTGGCCTCAGGAATTGTTTCACCTTCTGCCCGATATTGCCCCGGACCGCAACCGGAAGTGCCCGGTGCGGACCATCACGTTCTCATGCCGGAGGCCCCATGAACCCGTTCCACTCGCGCACGCCGACACTCTCTGGTCCCGCCACCGATGCGCTTCCGGTCACGCCCGATGACGGTGCCGATCTGACGCATGTCGCCATCGCGCTCTATGTCGAGACCGGCGGCACGCTGGTGATCGACACCGTCGCGGGGGAAACCCGCACACTGACCGCCCCCGATTTCACGATATTGCCGGTCGGAACGCGTCGCGTGCGTGCGACCGGCACCACCGCTTCGGGAATTCATGCGCTGGTGCTGGCATGAAGGTCGTCACCGACCTGTCCGTGACAAGCCGACCATTTCGACCGCCCGCCGGCAGTCAGGCCGCGCTTGGCGTGACGTTCGACGCGCTCGGCCTGCATTTCGATCCGGCCCGGACAGACACGCTCTTTCAGGACGCCGAAGGCACCGTGCCGGTCACCGGCGACGGGCAACCCGTCGGCCGGATACTCGACCTGTCTGGCCACGGGCTGGATGCCCAGCAATCGATCAGTTCGGCGCGTCCTCTGTGGCGGACGGACGGACAAGTGTGCTGGCTGGAATTCGATGGCGCGGATGACTTCCTGCAGGTTCCCCTGGTCCCGTTCGCGGTGACGTCGACGATCAGCTGTGCGCTGGCCGCAAGCAAGGAGGCGGGAAAATATAACGGCCCGTTACTGGAACTGACGGGATCCCTGGCGACTGCCGGGGCGTTTTCGGTGATCGGCAATTCGGGATCGCTGGCCAACTGGGGTCTGCACGCCACGATGAGTTCTGTGACCACCTTTCGCGTGCCGACCCCGGACTATGCCGCGACGTCGGTCCTGCAGGCGCGCTGGGACATGACGACATCACAAACGCAACTGAACCAGCAATTGAGCGCGCGTCTGGATGGCGTCGATCAGCCGGTCGCCGGCAGCGGAACCGACGCCGGCAGTTTCGCCACGGCCCCGCTGTTCATCGGTCGACGCAACGGCACATCGTTGCCCTGGGCTGGTCGGCTCTATGGCGTGGCAATCATCGGCCGCGCTTTGAGCGGGGCCGAACTGCAAAGCGCCGAAACCTTCCTCGCCTCGCTGTCCGGAGTATCCCTGCCATGATCCGCACCACGCTCATCTGCCCCGAACCCTTGATCGCGGACGCCAATGCGCTGGCGTCTGCGCTGGGTGACAGTCCCAGCGACGCACAGAGCTTCGGCGAGGCGATCTGGGTTGATGGAGGCGGACGCCGGTTCGCGGTCGCCTCGCTGGTCTCGGCGCGCCTGCCTGGTGGTCTTCTTGCCCCGTTGGCTGAACCGGGCTGGACGGTCGACATGGCCGCGGCCGCGCGCGCCCAAGCCGCCGTCACGATCATGGACCCCGCCGACAGTCCGGGCGATCCTGAACGGTTGCGGGTGCTCAGCGGGATGTCGGTCTCCGAGGCGCTGGGGCATGCGACGCTGGCCATGGACCAGACCTTGTTCGGCTGATCGTTTCGCAGCAGGCACGCCGCCATGGTATCAGAGCCCCATTGCCTGGCGCATCGCTGCGTTCACCATGTGCACGTCATACCTTCGGGCGGCATACGCATGAGAGGCTGCCCCGAACCGGGCCGTGCGCTCTGGATCAGAGGCAAGTTCCTCCATCGCCATGGCCAGCGCCGCCGCGTCACGAGGCGGAATCAGTATCCCGGTTTCGCCGTCGATCACGGTCTCGCGGCACCCTGGCGCATCGGTGGTGATGATCGCGCGGCCCATTGCCATCCCTTCGAGAACGGTGCGCGGCGTGCCTTCGCGGTAGTAGCTGGGCAGCACGACGACATGCGCCGCAGCGATCGCGGGGCGCACATCGTCCAGGCGGCCATGCCAGATCAGACGCCCGTCATCATGCCAGGCCTGGGCTTCGGCCTCGGTGATACTGTCCGCATTCGCATCGGGCCCCCCGACCAAATGCACGACTGCCTCGCTTCCGCGTGCGCGCAAAGCCTGCGCTGCGGCGGCATACTCGCGCACGCCCTTGTCGCCCAGCAACCGCGCGATCATCACGAAGGAACAAGGACCGTCAGGCAGCGGAGCCACGGAAAACCGCGCCAGATCGACGCCCGAGCCATTCACGACCACCGGGGTCAGATGGGCCGGGATCAGACCCCGGTCCCGAAACTCGGCAGCGTCATCAGGGTTTTGAAAGATCACCCCTGACGCACCCTTGAGCGAGGTCCGGTAGAGCCCATTCGCCAGGGCCTGGATCACGGCGCGCTTGCCCTTGGCCTTGCCGGTGAACGCATAGCCCAGCCCTGTGATCAGGGCATAGAACCGAGGAACGCGGGCGAGCCGCGCCGCCAGCCCGCCCCAGATCACCGGTTTGATCGTATAACCCAGCACCGTATGTGGGCGCAGCGCGCGCATCAGCCGTCTCAATGCGAACAGGCTGCGCAGATCGGCGACAGGGTTCAATCCGGCACGCTGCAGGGCGATTCCATGCGGGCGAACCCCCATCTCTTGCAGCCGCGCCCGAAGATCCGCGTTCTCGTCCAGGCCGGGGGCTGCGGCATGCACGTCATGCCCCGCCGCGACCAGCGACTCCAACAAGGCACCGCGGAAATTGATCAGCGACTCGGCCAGCCCGGCAATGACAAGAACCCGGCGTGGGGTCATAGCCGAATATCCGACTCGCCTGCTTCCAGAACATATTTCAGGTCATAAAGCACATGCGCCTCGGGCTTGCCGAAGGCCCGCAGCCCCGCCGCCCCAAGGTCGCGAAACTGCTGGTGCGACACGGCGATGACGATTGCATCATAAGCGCCGGGCTGCGGGTCCGCGACGGGACGGATTCCGAATTCGTGCACCGCCTCTTCGGGATCGACCCAGGGATCATGCACATCGACCTCGGCGCCGAAATCCTGCAGTTCGGCCACCACGTCGACGACGCGCGTATTGCGCAGATCGGGGCAGTTTTCCTTGAAGGTCAGGCCCAGAACCAGAATCCGGGCACCGTTCACATGGACCCGCCGACGTCCCAGCTCCTTGGCCAACTGGCCCGACACATAAGCGCCCATCCCGTCATTCAGCCGCCGCCCTGCCAGGATGATCTGCGGATGATACCCGATCATTTCGGCCTTGTGGGTCAGGTAATAGGGGTCCACGCCGATGCAGTGCCCGCCAACCAGACCCGGGCGAAACGGCAGGAAATTCCACTTGGTTCCCGCAGCCTGAAGCACCGCCTCGGTATCGATGTTCATCTTGTTGAAGATGATCGCCAACTCG
>TARA_R110002073_G_scaffold227495_2_pt1 | contig 11493 bp, 5 predicted proteins | sample TARA_R110002073 | Tara Oceans TARA_R110002073 (sample SAMEA4397174) | marine metagenome | biome: Polar Biome; feature: [DCM] deep chlorophyll maximum layer (ENVO:01000326); material: water (ENVO:00002006), including particulate matter (ENVO:01000060) such as... | depth 40 m
ACCTTCGTGGTTCGCCAGCTCTGCCGCTGTCCTGTCATCATCGTCACGCGCTTGGGCGTCAGCCCCGCGCGTCATCAGGACAGCGATCGTCTCGCCCAGGCGGTTCATCAGGGCTGCCATGTGCAGTGGCGTTCTTCCATAGCTGGCCCGTGCGTTGACATCCGCCCCGGCTTCCAGAAGTGCCCGGACCGTTTCTGCATGGCCGTGATGGGCTGCCAAGTGCAGTGCTGTCGTTTGCCCTTCACCGTAGCCTGCGTTCACCGGCGCTCCGGCTTCGATAAGCAGGCGCACGATCTCCGGACAATCCTCTGTGAGGTCGGCCGCCGCATGAAGCAGCGTCCGGCCCGCCACGTCGGTTGCGGTCATATCGGCCCCGGCGAGGATGAGCGCGCGGCACCTTTGCAGGTCGCCGTCCTTTACTGCCTTTCGCAGTCTTCTCCCGAGCTGGTCCGCGTTTTCCGTCACCTGTCTTGTCCTGGTTGCAGGTGCCCTTCATCCGAGGCTTTCCGCCAGCATAACGGACGGTACGCGACTTCGTAACTGGGTTAGCAACCTGTTTGGCCCCCTGTGAGGCCAAGTGCCGGGGCTTAAAGCCCCGGTTTTGGCGGCCTGATCCGGCGGGGTGCCGGGATGAAGGCGCGCATCTGCGCATCTTTGTATGCGATGATTTTGGCGATCCGGCGCATCGCAGCGACGGCTTCGGCGTGTTCGGGAGTGCAGGGGCGCGTCGAGATAATCGCTTTGCGCGCCATTTTGAACATTGCGCTGAGTTCCCTGATCGTCAGGCCCTGGAGTTGGTCGCAGCTCATCCGGTAGGTCATGGTCTTCTCCTTCTCGTCTCTCCGACCGCGACCGCCGCGGCCTTGATGACGCCCGGAAGAAGCGCGCCGCCCTTAAGCCGCATCCGTCAGGACCGGAACGAAAGAGAAGGACTGGCCTCAGCTGCTCACGCGGCGGCCAGTTGCGGCGCACACAGGGCGGTGCGCCAGAACGCAGGAAAAAAGGCCCGCGCGGAACGCGAGCCCTGAGAGCAGGAGAGGGAAGGCCGGTGACCGGCCGGAAGATGCAGAAACCGGACCCTGAGCAGTGGCACGGGCGCATGGTCTGGGGTTAAATCCCGTTTATTCCCGAAAATGGCCTCTTATACCCCGAAAATTCGTCATGCGCCGGAGCGGGGCGATGGAACGCCCTGAAATTCCGGCGGACCGCTCCTTAAATCCCGTTTTTTCCGTTTTTGGCTTCCTTAACCCCCGAAAACTCTATATTGTGCTGGATGGAGGTGCGCTTAATGCCCGAATTTTCCATCGATGCCATGCCCGAGGTGTTTGTATCGGAGACGGCGATTTCCAAGGCCGTGTCCGCCGCCGTGGCGCGCGGGCAGCTCAGGAAGCTCGCCTCGCGGCTCTACACCCGCAATCTGGATGAAGAGCCGGAACGGCTGGTCCGGCGTAACTGGTACTACCTCATCACATCCTATTATCCGGATGCCCTGATCACGGACCGGACGGCCCTTGAGAACCAGCCGGCCCCGGATGGTTCGGTCTGTCTGATATCGGACAAGAAACGCGATGTTGCCTTGCCGGGGCTCGTCTTTCGTCCGCGAAAAGGGCCGGGGCCGCTTGAGAGCGACAAGCCGTTTATCGGCGGCGCGCGGCTGGCGTCACCGGCGCGCGCCTGGCTCGAAAATATGCGTCCGTCGCGCGCGCGCGGCCAACGCGTAGCGCGGACATTGTCACGCGAGGAAATCGAAGACCGCCTTGATGCGCTGTTGCGTCGGCAAGGCGAAGCTGCCCTGAACCGTCTTCGCGACGAGGCGCGCGAGATTGCGCCGCAGCTTGGTCTGGAGGACGAGTTTGACGCCTTCAACGAGTTGGTCGGTGCCTTGCTTGGCACGCGTGATGCCGACGTCAAAAGCGCCGTCGGCAAGGCGCGCGCCGCCGGTCAGCCTTTCGATCCCGAACGTATCCGCCTGTTCGAAGCGCTCTTTGCGGCGCTGCGCGAGACCATCCCCACTGATCGACCGGCCCCGAAGCGGACAGGGGAAGCCAATGCCAATCTCTCCTTCTTCGAGGCGTATTTCTCCAACTTCATCGAAGGCACGGAGTTCAGCGTCGAGGAGGCCGAGGATATCGTCTTCAACGGCGTAATCCCGCAGGAGCGCCCGGATGACGCCCACGACGTTCTGGGCACTTATCGTATCGTCTCCGACCAGGCGAAGATGCGTAAGCTGCCTTCGGATGTCGATGAATTCCTGACCCTGCTGCGCCGCCGCCATGCGGCGATCATGGAAGCCCGCCCGGACAAGAATCCGGGTGTGTTCAAGACCATGACGAACCGGGCCGGGAACACGGTCTTCGTCGCGCCCGATCTTGTGACCGGTACGCTGGAAAAGGGCTTCGCATTCCTGCAAGGGCTGGGGCAGCCGTTCCAGAGAGCCGTCTTCATGATGCTGCTGGTCAGCGAGGTGCATCCCTTTGCCGATGGTAACGGACGCGCGGCGCGGATCATGATGAACGCCGAGCTGGTCGCAGGCGGGCAGGAGCGCATCATCATCCCGACATCGTACCGAACGGATTATCTCGGAGCGCTGAAGGCGCTATCCAATAACGGCCACACCACGCCGCTGATCCGGATGCTGGACTATGCGCAGCAATACACCTATGCGATCGACTGGCGCGACCTTGACGGCGCGCGCCGCGTGCTGGAGCAGACAGGGGCCTTCGCTGAAGGCGAGGACGCCAAGCTCCGCTTGCCTTGATTGGGCGGCATCGTGCTGGCGCCAGCCGGCTTCGCATGCCCAAAAGAGGGAAACTGAGGCTCTATATGCGGTTCAGATCGGTTGTCGCGCCCAGAAAACGTAAATCCTTGTGTGCGATGTCAAAAACATATATAAGAATCAATATGTTATGCAGTCGGTCGCCCCGATTATGAAAATCGAAAGAGATTTTCCGTAGACTCACACAAAATTGCACACAAAATTTCAGACGGCTGATTTCACGCTGTGAAATCAATATATTATGACAAGCGCATCCGTCTCATAACCTGAAGGTCATAGGTTCAAATCCTATCCCCGCAACCACCAATTAAGCCCTTAACTCAATGAGTTAGGGGCTTTTTGATGTGTGTGCTGTCGGCCGCGTCACAGCCCGGGTAAGCAATAGGTCATCAGACGAAATCAAGGAAGCGCAAGCGAATGCAATGTTGTGACCTGAGACCCAACTTCCCTCCGGCGGTCCAAAGAAGGGGCTCAGAGCACTTCGTTGACGGACTCTACCAGAAACTGGAGGAAGATTAGGGTCTCAGGTCATCTGCAATGAAGGGGGTTCTGACAATGGTGCAGTTTGGAAGGTAAACCCGCCGCGATAAGACGTATCCACTCTCCGCTTTCCATAAACCTATCCCTCTCGTTTGTTGATTTTTATCAACAAGCCTACAATTCAAAAAGATCGTACTGCGGGTCCGCAAAGAATTAATAAGGGAGCGCTCTGCATCTCGGACACCCTAACGAAGAGAAGGCATGCAAATGGAAGGGGGCTCCGAACTAGGATGGCTTGCCGCAGACGCTTAATGTCTTTCCCGCGCGCGGGCACCGTCAACGCATTGGAGTTAACACTTAGGTGGCCTTCAAGCTTTCAACCAGCTCTTTAACGTCACCAACAAAGGTATTCTCCAATGCATCAATCTTCGCATACTGCATCGGCACGACCCCGCTAAAAATCAATGCAGACCTGATGGTTGGCTGGTCGATCTTACAAAACCTAGAGAGAGCGCTCGGATCATCCTTAAGATACTTTAAGCGTTGCAGGTGCTTTAGCAATTTGTCAGGCTCGCCGTTCGTTTTGGGCTTCCCCTGATAATCGGACAACATATGAGCCATTTCACTGTGGTTTCGGGCGCGGGACAGGTCTTTCGCCTCGATCACCCAAACGTCATGGCTGTCATTTTTCCACGCCAAGACATCAATATCGCCGACATCCGAAGGGAGTTTCTTATTAAGTACATGCGGGACATTGATTTCGAAGCGGACTTCCCATCCTGCACCATTGAGTTGATCAGCAACTTCCTTCGCATGCGTATGGCCCTCGCTGGCTTTACCCCACCATTTATTCCGAAGCTCATTAGTCTTGAAAAAATCTTGCGGCAGTTCAGCCCGATGAGCTCCAGCGACTAGGTATCGAAATCCTGCACGCATGCTGTGAGGCGCGATTATCAATAGTGGATCAGCGCTGTTGTCCAACTGCAAGATTGGCCGCGATACAATCGAGAGCCGTCGGCTAAAAGCCCACGGGTAGATGTCGCGCATAGCCATGCCCTTGGGAGGCTTTGTCCAATTCTTCCGCGCCTTCAGGGAAAACGTGTCGATGAAGCTTGTTGCCGCTGAGTCTAGCGCGCCGTCATCGCACAGAATTTGAATAAATTCGCTGCGTGAGACTTGGTATACCGCGCTACCTCTCTTGACACCTTCATCTTCCATGCGAGTCAAAAAGTGACGCCCCTCATCAATGTCAAAGCCAAACTCATGTTTCCACGCTTCCCAAAACTCGGGTTCAAAATGATCTTTGGTTGTCGGTAAGACTGGTGGCTCTTCATAATTTTGGTGCTGCTTTGGTGCGATCGCCTTAAAGCGTTGACCGATCACCTTGGACAAGACGGGCTGAACCACGAAATCGCCGAAGTCATCTTTGACAAGAATATCTCCGAATGGTGAGACATGGAGTTCGGGAGGCAATGCACGGTATTTGATCGCGTCAGATAGGCCGCCTAACCTATACAAGACTGACGCCTTGGCCATCATGCGGCTCAGTTCCATGTTGGAAAGAGCTTCACCTTCGTTCGAGCATTCGCACAATCCGATCTCTAGAAGAATTCGCCCGGTAACACTGGCAGCCGAAAACTTGGAACTTTGTTCAACAAAAACCTGAGTCGTCTCCGGCGTTTCACCATGGAGGCCGAAAACCGCAGCTGATGTTCTGCGCCAATGATCTTCTTCGTCATAAGATTTTTCGATATTGAAGAAGATTCTGTTTAATGCTTCTAGACGGTCAAATTTTGAGAGATTAGCTCTAAGTTCATCAAGTAAGCCATCAACCACGGCTTCAAGAAATGAACAGCATTTATCAATGCCACTGATTTTGTGACCTGCCTTCTTTGAGACAGCTTTCTGCGCCAAACCGAGTTTGACAATTGCGTCATCAACCTCGTTAAGCTTAATCAATTTCCGGGGTAGAGAGCCAGCAACGTATTGCAGGAAGGCATGGCCATGGATCGCATGGAAAGACCGAGCGTTATTGTTCGGGACGCTGGTTTCGACAAGCTGATGAATATTATTGTCGGAAATTTCTGCTCCGATGTGTTGCACGATTGCTCTAATCATTCCTTCAACAATTACCCTTTCAGCAACATTCTCTGCATGCCGGAATCCGCAAATGAACCCGTCGCAAAATCGAATTATCGTTTGGTTTGTGCTGTCGGTCGAAGGCTCCACACTCATCATGTCTAAGAGTGCGCTACGGTCTGGCAGAATTTCTGTCATGTTGAGATCGCCTTCGCCCTCAAATTTCAGTTTGAGCAACAAGGGCGATGAGGTCGGAAGAGAAGAGAAGTAGCTTTTTAGAGCATCGACAATCCGCGGCAGCCATTCTTGAGCCATCTCCCACAAACGGAAAACAGTTTCACTACCTTCAAAGTCGTCAGCTGTGACCGTTGCCCAAACGAGCAATTCGTCTTCAACGACGGTCAACAACTCTCCCGATGAAATCATCGAGTCGAGGCAGTTGTAGAGATGGGAATGAATATGACTATCAAACAACGCCCCAATCCGGCTGTGCTGGCAAAGCATCCAATGCCCGTGATTGTCCTGAATTCGGTGTAAGTCGCGAGCTTGATCTGCTTCGACTCTCAATTCTCTAAGCAGGTCTTGAGGAAAATTCAGGACGTTGGGACGTTCATCTTCGACTTCAACATTTAAAAAAGCGCCATGGGGAATGATGTGGCCATTATTCTGTCGTGACCATGCAATCAGGTTTAAGACACCGTTGAAGTTGACTATCTCGAGTCCGTTTTCCTCAACGGCGCGCAAACCATCTTGCACCCTTATGAAATACTCCGGTGACATGGCGTCAAGCCAGCTCACACGTATTAAGTCAGGAACTGAGATGTCTTCGATATGCCACGCTGGGTTCTTTGCTGTGAGCTCTCTCATGGCAAGCCCCTTGCCCCAACCACAGCCAACCACAATGGCTTGCCCCCGCTTGAAACCCGGGCGCTTTTCTGTTTCGGAAATGTTGTTATCGATCAATTTGTTGAGTTGTTCCCAAATCTGCTCGTCATCGATGATGACAGATTTGAACCCATTGGGTTGGTGAAGAGTTATGGATGGCAGATACAAGAAATAGCTCAGGATATGCCCGGTATCGATTTCCTGCGAGAATGAGGCAAAGCGAGTGCCTTTGATCTTGCCCCAGTGTACTGGGGCACGGGGCCGACCACCGAGTAGCGGCGTGTTGTGAATGAGGTCGGCATAGATTTGACCAAGAACGTAGTCGAACTGGTCTTGGAGCCCCTCTTCAGTCAAAAACTCAATAACGAGATTTCGGGCGCAGACCGAGAGAGCTGAGGGCATCGCGGCAATGAATTCGTCTTCCCCAACCTGGATGAGAGCTTGATACTCAAAGAAGCTATAACCGGGCGCTTGCTTCAAAGTCGCCTCACGATCAATCTTCGGACTCCAGATGAGGATCATATCCTTGGGCGCTATTCCCAGCGCATCCAACTCCGAAGAGGAGAAAGTGACACGACGTACAAGGTCTGCCTTCCTTGGCAAGTTGGACGCCTTGAGAGCGTCTTCTCTCTCGTTGTTCCCAAGCGTATAACGCTGCAACTCGGATCGCTTGCAAACTTCGTCGGCGATTTTCAGAACAGCGCGAAGCGAACGGTGCAGAGGCTCGAACCTTGGATCACCTGGAAGAGTTGCGACAAGATCGACAATCCGTTGCGTGTAGAACCCCGCGTTTTCCCAGACGCCTTCCAGCAACATATAGTTGCCCGCGTCGTCACTGACATTCGTGACGAAGACGTCCTCAGCGGGGTCTTCGCCAAGGACGCACCTTGTCTTCCCAAGTCGTCGGTACCAACGAACCGCCTGCCCTACATTCGCCTTCTTTTTTCCGGAACATGACAAAATAGCAAAGGCGACAAGCAATTCGAGCCGAATGCAATTCGATTGATAGTATGGAACCGTCAATAGACCTGAAAGCATAGGAAGGACCGACTTCAGGCTGTAGTTGTTCATGTCCTTAACGACGGCTTTTGCCTCTTCCATCACCTCTTCATAGGTCAGTTGGAGCTGAGCCCACTTCATCGACTCCGCGAACATCGCCTCAAGATGAATTTCAATTTCGCTCGACATTTCTTCCATCTTAACTAACCTTTAATATGGCGGATACAGGAAGTCGTACGGTGACCATGGCATATGCAACGAGCTATCACCTCTATGGACGTCTAGCAGACTTTTGACAGTAGGGCTTGGGCCCTTCGTTAGGACATGCTGAGATTGTCCGGGTGAAGGCTTGCCCAAGGATGGTTAGCTTCAAAGCGACATGCGAAATCAATCAGATCCCAATCTGACCCCATATCGCCGATCAACTGGAAACCAATTGGTAACCCAGTTGAGTTAGCCGGCAAGCTGATCGCGGGATGTCCGCTAACATTTACCCAACCTGTATAGATCGCATGACCGCGCGGGCCGACTGTTTCGTCATCAATAACACTGGGATACGCTTCTGCCTTTGGCCATGGCATCGCAGCACACGTCGGCGTTAATATAAAATCGAAATCGGCAAAAGCCTCAGAAATCGAATCGCGCAACGCGGACACCGCCAAAAGGCCTTTCTGATAAGTTGCAGCGCTGATTTCTAGCCCCTCCTTGGCCATGTCAAGGTACTTTGGTGATGCGGTCTTGCTGATGGATGGTTCGTCTATCAAAAGGTTTGCCAAACCGACCCGACCAACCACTTGCCAGAATGCATTCGCATCATCGATATCAATTGGCAAAGCGCCACGGTTCAACATGCATCCCATGGCTTCGAATGCTGTCGCCACCGCCCCTACACTGTTCGCAATGCCTGAATCCAGCGGCGCATCACCAAAACGCTCAACGTATAATATGCGTGGTTTGACCATCCCATCGGACACAGGAGAACACCGTCGCGAAAAGTGGTCCCGTCGGTCAGCACCGGCAAGAATGTTAAAAAGCAGCGACATGTCTGTCGTTGTACGCGTCAGTGTGCCGACGACTTCGAAATCATGGAGAATTTGTGGCAGGCCGCGCCCTCTCGCAATTTGGCCAATTGAAGGTTTAAGCCCAACTAGCCCGGTGTAAGCTGCCGGTCGCCGGATTGAACCGCCACCATCTGTGCCGATGGCCAAAGGAACCATCCCCGCCGCCACTGCAGCAGCGCTCCCGCCGCTTGACCCCCCTGGCGTCAAGGCTGGGTCCCACGGGTTGCCTGTAACGCCAAATAGTGGATTTCCCGTATAACCTTCAAGGGTAAACTCAGGCACATTCGTTTTGCCAACAATAACTAGCCCTGCGCTGCGAAGGCGGCCAATCGGGTACTCGTCTTCATCGGGTATATTTTGTGCATAGTGGCGGCAGCCCCATGTTGCAGGCACTCCTCGAACCATTAGGTTATCTTTGACCGCAATGGGGACCCCGTCTAACGGACTCAATGGGGAGCCGGCCGCATATCGGGCTGCACTCGCCTGGGCGGCCTCGTCAGCAGAATCGTCGAAGGTGACGAAGGCGTTGAGCGATGAGTTAACTTGCTGGATACGCAAACGACAATCAGCCAGAGCATCCGACGGGGAGAGCAGGCCGTCACGAAAGTTCTGGGCAAGCGTCGCTGCATCCGGCGGGAATGAATTCGCATTGGAGTTCATGGCATAATCATAAGCACGAATGACCGATTAACGTATTTTTTTCATGGCTGTTTTTTGCTCAAAGAAGTTTTGCCCTAAATCGAACGGTGGATCTGAGCAGATGAACCGAATTACTCATTTTATGGCAACGTTGACTCTCCAACCGAAGCCATCAAGATTGTGGCAAAATTCAACGAATGAAAAGGATCAAATTATGCCCATTCCCTTCGCCTCTGCGGCGCTTAATCGGTTCACGGTCTTAGACCTGACGCGGGTGCGTTCGGGGCCAACATGCGTGCGCCAGTTGGCCGATTGGGGTGCCAACGTCATTAAGGTCGAGATGCCGGAAAACTTGACCGGTGGCGAGCAAATGGGCGGCGCAAGAGAAAACTCAGATTTCCAAAACCTTCATCGAAACAAACGATCTCTATCTTTGAACTTGAAGGACCCTGACGGCTTGGCCGTATTCAAGAAACTGGCAAAGACAGCCGACGTCATTATCGAAAACTTCCGACCGAATGTGAAGTGCCGCCTGGGTATCGACTACGAAAGTCTGCGATCTGAAAACCCGGGCTTGGTCTATGCAAGCATATCAGGCTTTGGTCAGACCGGGCCCTACGCTCATCGGCCGGGCTTTGATCAAATCGCCCAAGGCATGGGAGGCTTCATGTCGATTACCGGCATACCTGGGCAAGGTCCGCTTCGCGCAGGTTTGCCAATTGCTGATCTGACAGCAGGCATGTTTGCCGCACAAGGGATTCTCGTCGCTTTGCTGGAGCGCGAGGCCTCCGGCGAAGGGCAATGGCTCTCCACGTCGTTGCTGCAGGCACAGATATTCATGCTCGATTTTCAAGCGGCGCGCTGGCTGGTCGATGGTCACATTCCAACACAAGCTGGGAATAACCACCCGACGAGCATCCCGACCGGCGTGTTTGAAACATCTGATGGTCAGATGAATATATCTGTCACAGGTACAGCCATCTGGAGTAGGTTCTGCATGGCACTAGGCATTGAAGAACTGATAAATCACCCTGATTACGCAACGGAAGAGAAAAGATCAGCCAACCGAGACCCCCTCAATGACATAATTGTTGATATCGTCTGCACAAAACCGACCGAGACATGGATCGAAATCTTGAATGAAAAAGGCGTTCCATGCGGTCCTATCTACACTATTGATCAGGTATTTGATGACCCTCAGGTCAAGCACCTTAATTTGACGGATACCGTCACTTCTTCGGAACTTGGTGAAATGCGGTTTGTTACGCAACCGATAAATATGAGCCGAACGCCCAGCAGTCTGGCAGCCCCGCCCCCTACATGCGGCCAACACAGCGACGAAATTTTGCGCGATATTGGCTATAGCGACGACGCAATCGCCGACCTACGCAAACGTGATGTCGTCTAGCGCAAAGATTTTGGCTGAAAGCTAAATAGCTGGAAAAATTGGTTGCCACGCCTCGGCAATAGTTCGTGCGATGCGAAGTAAGTCTGAGTCACGTCCCGGAGATGCCATCAGGTGCAAAGATGTTGGTAATCCGTCAAGGTTCAGACCTGTCGGAATGACCACGGCCGGACATCCTGCCATATTTGCCAACCCAGTCAGGTCACCTTGATTCTGTGGCGAAGCCACATTGAAATCGAAGGCGAATTGTGGGGTGGATGGTAAAATAAGCACATCAAGATCCGCCAAGATACCTCGGATTATTCCCCCTGTTTCGATCATGGCGTTTTCTGCCGCAACAATCAGGTTTGGTGACGCGTTTCGGCCATAATCTAGCATCTTGCGAAATTCTGGAGAATAAGTAGAAAGCGATGAAGCTGAGCCCAGCGCGCGTGCTGCCTCAACTTCGATATGGATAAGCGCATATCGGCGAAGTGTGGTAAAATCGATGCCCTGGACATTGACGCAAACCGGATCCATATGAGCAATCGATTCGAAATTCAGATCGCGGACAAACGCGCGCGTGACGGCTGTATCACATAAGCCGGAAGGTAACGGATCAAGTACACCGATACGTGTTGCGGGTGCGCCGACCAATTTATTTTTGGTCATTGTCGTATGGTGCAAGACTGACATTATCGTCTCAGCGTCGGCAACGCTCTTACATAAGAGCCCCAAATGGTCCAACTTCGGGCAAAGCGGCATAACACCCGTCATGTTTAGCAAGTCGTAGGTCGGTTTGAAGCCAACAACACCCGTGAACGCTCCGGGAATGCGGACCGAGCCTAAAGTGTCGGTGCCGATGGCAGCCATTACAAGCCCCGCAGAGACAGCAGCTGCGGCACCGCCACTCGATCCGCCCGCCGTATATCCATGGCGCCAAGGATTATGCGTCGCGCCATGGTGCGGGTTGTTGGTTGCCGCCCCGAGCGCCCCTTCATCCATATTCAATTTGCCAAGGATCACCGCCCCAGCATCGTAGAGGCACCGAACGACGTCAGCATCCTTTTCTACCGTCCAAAATGCTGAGGACCCATTTGTCATCAACGTGCCAGCGACGTTAATGTTATCTTTAATAGCGATCGGGATACCATCTAAAACGGAAAGCGCTTGCCCAGTTTTAAATCGCT
>TARA_R110002073_G_scaffold48195_1_pt1 | contig 11488 bp, 21 predicted proteins | sample TARA_R110002073 | Tara Oceans TARA_R110002073 (sample SAMEA4397174) | marine metagenome | biome: Polar Biome; feature: [DCM] deep chlorophyll maximum layer (ENVO:01000326); material: water (ENVO:00002006), including particulate matter (ENVO:01000060) such as... | depth 40 m
TCCTAATTATAATTAAGGGGACGTAGTATTTAAAGCTTCCGGTGTCTTTTTATAGATTCAAGACGTTCATCGGTGTATTTACCTACATAATCTTTCATTGTTTCTAGGTCTTGTTCTAACTTCACAAGTACCAATGCGTCTTCACCAGTATAGACTTTACCTTTCTTTTGCATATAAGCATGGTACAACGCTTCTATCTCTACCCCAAGCATATCAGATTTAGTTTCATTAGCCCTCCATGATATAACCCAGAAGTTATCTTTAGACATCGGTTTATCAGGATAAAAATGGTCTATAGTAGGGGTGATAGGCCAATGTCTTCCTCCTTTATTCCATAACTCCTTATCTTCTGCTGGATAAAAATCCATGATAATATCTCTTCGAACTGAACATCTATTATCTTTAGGCCACCTTTCTTTAAACTCTTCGAGTGTCAAATCACAGTCATTACCTTCACTTCTCATTATAGATGAATATTGTTTATACTTTGTTATTATCATATCTTCTCTATATTTAATCTGTTGCTTTATATAAGTACAATCTCTACAGTGTGAACTCAATCCTCTAATATTTGCTTGAGCTGGTGGATATTCAGAATGTAATTTTACATCGTTACATGTCTTACACTCCATATGAGTATCATCATAAAATAAATCACTATCTCTTTTCCAGTCAGGGTCTTTTTCTAACATTAGTTTGGAGTATCTTTCTGTGGCTGCTTTAGAAACACAAGTTTTACATTGAGAAGTATAGCGACCTCGACCGACGGTTTTTCCCGATTTATGAAAATATTCGTTTCTATCTTCGTAATTATATGTTATGTGACAATCTCCGCATTTTAAACCTTCCTTTTTAATATCTATTATAGAATCTTTCCATCTTATTGCATGCTCTTCATACATCTGGAATAGTCCATATTCATGTAGTTTTCTAGTTATAGTGCCTTTATGTACGTTATAAATATTACCTATCGTTTCTGCATTCAATCCCTGTTTAATATGTTCTATTAATTCTTCTTTGGGTATTTCTACATAATTATAAGGTTTTATACCAGTTTTTAAACCTTTATTCCAAGCTACTCTTGTCATTATATCCACTCCATTAACGACTGTTGTTTTCTATCTATCAATGTTAAAGGTGGATTCTTCTTTACCATATGCTTCAATCCAAATTTATCTAATAGTGTAGAAACTATATCCCAATAGTATTTTACATCTAACTCAGACTTACTTTCAACAATCTCCTTTATTCTATATCCATCCCTAGTCTTATAGTAATTGTATGTAGTCCTTATCTGTGGTTGTATACCTACCTTAGTACCTTGATTAGCAAGGTTAATCATCATATCAGTAGTACTTTTATAATCTTCTATCTTTCGATTTAGAGTTCTTCTTTGTAAAAAAGTCTCCATCGGTAGAGAATCAAAATCATATAGTTCATCTATGAACGTATTATTGACAGTGTTATCCATCCTAGCGTCAATCAATTTATCTAATGTTTCTTTATAAAATCTACTACGAGTGGATGCCTTAAAGGTAGAACCATGTTTAGTTATACTATTATCTTCATTTCTCAGTGCATAGTTACCAATTTGTAACCATATACCTTCTTTATATGTGTCTTTATCTAAATTTATCCATTCAGATTCAACACCGGGAATAGTTGCTTCTAAAATTAACCTAAGTCTTTTAGTAAGCCAATCAACATCCACATCGATATTAGTATTAATACCATCCGTATGGCAATATACAACACTTTTTTCACCATATTTCTTTCGTATGAGGTCAATTGCATGTACCAGTAAGTATCTAGCGACTCCGGTAATCGTAAGACCCACCGCCATATCGCCATGATTGATGTAAGGATTAGTATTAGCACCATAGAATGTATTCACCATTATTTTTAAAGCATTACTTTTACTGTCGCCTTCCCTTGTTCCCATTTCTTTGAAAGGTTTACGCATTTCAGTGAAACTCCTACACATGTCGTATAAACAACTTTTCCTGTCACTATCGATTTCTACTATTACCCTCTTATTAATCTTCGAGTCAGGTATATAAAGTTTTCCTTCGATTTGCTCTAATTTCTCTGAATAATCATCATATCCTACAATTCTAGTAGTGTCTGGCCCCAAATTACAAGCCATAGCAATGGAAGGATAATACGAAGCGAAATCCACTTTAATATTCTTTTTGTGGTATCCGGGTTCGAATAAATTAATATATGCGGCTTGGAAATTACCACTCGGTCCCTTATATATCTCAGGGTGCCTATCTCTATTAATGTCACGTGTAACAATTTTTTGTTCAAACAGTGACCTACCCTGTAATACCTTTGTGATATAGCTACTAGGAGCGTTGACATATGTCTCTAATGGCACTCCTACAAATTCCGCAGTGAATTCTATTCTAGGAAAGTAGTTATCAAATAGAAATTTAGTACAATCTACGTCAGACAGGACATATTCGTTTATTTCAGAAAGACTGTAATCTAGTAAATCATTCTCACTAAAATCTAATTCAATAGGTTCTAGTCCAAAATGTTTACTAACAGGCTTAAGTCCACGTGGTAGTCCTGATAATGCGTAGTCTAGACGGGTATGTCTAAGTACATCTACTATAACTCTTCCCCCTGCTTTCATCCTAAGGTCATCACTGTCCTTAGAAGGTTGCCAACCATAATCTGAACCATCACGATTCAGCAATTTTTTATAATTTGTCATGCCATGATATTTAGCTCTGAATAAAATCTGTGGGACATCATATCCTACTAGGTTATATCCATAGACAACATCTGGGTCATACCATTTTATATATTTGGCAAAGTCAACCAATACTTGTTTATCGTCTTCCCCATCCCATAGAAAGACTTCACGTTCTCCTGTTGACGTGACGATACCAATCGCCACGACCGGATATTTTTCCCCAAAAGGAAAACTACCGTCAGGTGAATGAGTCTCTATATCAAAACAAAGCGATTTGAGTGGTTGCTCATTAGGAAATTTGTAAAAGTAATCTGGATGCTCTATTACGAGCCTGTCCATTATATTCTCTCTGCCTCCATCTACTATTAGGCTCGATGGAAGCTCCTCACCGGCTCTATAGGGCTCTTTACGCAGCAAAATAGAGCCCTCTTTGCCCGTTATTCTATATTGTTCTCCTGTCTCACTATCTGGAACGTAGCAATAGGGTTCATATGGAGCCACATGGACTTCTTTTTTCCCGGCACGCCAGATAATAGTTTGCAGGTCGCCCGTTTCAAGATTACGAGTATACGGCGAGCATACTCCGATTAGGGGCACCTTCATTCGAAGTATTCCTTCAGTACACTTATTTTATTGCACACGTTGCACTCGTAGTATCCGCTCGGTAGTACTTCAGATTCTTTAAAGACCACGTCTAGGTGGTCACATTCATTTTGTTTCTTCATTAGTTTATCTATATCCATTTTTTCTCCACATTTACAATTCATATGACCGTGTTCACAGTTACAAATTGTTATTTCTGCTGCCTTTCTAGGCTCATTAACTCGATATCCTTTCACTTTAACCATAAATAAAATCCTATTATTCCTATTAAGGCCATACATGCAGTAGTATATAAAGCTATCCATACCATTGGCCAGTCACTCATATGTGAGTCTATTGTTACTTGTTTCTTAGGTGTTTTTACTACAAAGTGAGGTACTTTATTCCAACAATCGTCACATAAGTATGCTCTCACGTGTGGTTCCTCTGACATATAGTGGGTTCTACAACCTTTACAGTTATGCCATAATGCTTTGTAGTAAGTAGGTTTAGTCATGTGCACTCTCAGCTACTGACACATAAGCTTTATTAGCTTTAAATATAGGACCTCTCAGTTCTTCAGGTATAAAATCTACTCCTTTCATACCTTCTTCAAGGTTTTCTCTAAATAAACGTATGTATATATCATGTTGTTTACCGATGTAGTGATAGCCCTTCTCAGTGTCTTCGTCATAATCTCTAACAAAATTAATAATCTGATAAGCTCTTCCTAAACATCTTGCATAGTAGTCTGCTTCTGGAGGACACCCTAAAATACGAGCCATCATACAACCTACAGATTCTGATGAACCTTTGCAATATTCTAACATTGAAACCATTGTGTGGCTCTTTTTCACTAAGTCAGTAAACATAGCTTGGTGGAAATCCTGTATCCATTCCCCTTCAAACATATACTTGTCACTAACTTCGTGAAACTGTTCTATAACTAATCTCCATTCACCATGGTCTTCCATATCACCTTCAACCATCTCATCCACTACTCTCAGATAAGCATATAACTTGTATATATCACTCTTAATCTCATCTGGCCATTGTTGTACACATTCAAAAAATGTAGTACTATATTCTTCCATTATTTTTTTCATTTCATACTCCTCCATATAAAATATAAAGCTCCTAATATAGGACCATCGATTAAAGATATTATTACCAGTGCATGTATAAAATCCATTATTTAATTCTCCATAAGTAGTATTCTATAGTTAAAAATGTCCATACTATACCAAAGAATATTATATCTAAGTGGTTGGGACTATTATAATCTGTCCAGCTCATAATACGAGGTATCCTACTACCATACCAAAACCAAATCCAAATAAGAATCCAGATATTAACATTACTATATCAGATGATATATGTAAATCTTTATCGCTCATCCTGCTGGCCCCGGTGCACTCAGTAAACCTTCATCATCATCAAAATACCCTAGTGCTTCCATCTGTTGTATTAAATTCATAGCATCCATTATAGCTACAGATATAGCTTGATGGAACATATGGTCATCAGCCATTTTTTTCGCAGCGTCTCCCAATATGGTTGGTTTACTCTCTTTAACCATCTGTTGATGGAACATCCATGCAGCATGTAATATAGAATGCCATTTCTCTCTTTCCTTCAGTCTATCTGGTATAATAGAACTATCTGGTATCTCCGTCACCCTTTATCACTCCTCTTTGTTTCCTATCTTCTAATTTGATATAGTTTTCGTGTAATACTTCTATTAAACTCATATCATACATATCAAATATTCTTGCTAAATACCAACAAACATCACCTAATTCAGCTCTTATCTCTTTGTATTTACTTCCATCTCCACGAATTTGTTTTTTGTATTTACCTAATACTTCTCCAACTTCGTTTGCTAAACCTATCAATAAGTATTCTTCTTCCTTATCTTTAGGATATTGTGCTGTCGTCCTTGTCCATTCTCTATATGTTTCCCAATCCATTATATCACTAAGTCCTCAGGTACCATATTTCTACGGTATAACCAGTTTCTTTCTGCTGGTAGGTACCTATATACCAAATCTGATTTAGTATCTCCCTGCACAGGCCAAGGTTTTATCAGTATCAAATCATTAACTCTGCACCACATTCTTCTTTTCTTACTTCCGGGAATCCTAACCATTCTTGTTAGCCCATCTTCACACAGTGCTCTAAATCTAGAACCACCACTAAACTCACGTATTACTGCAAACTGCATGTCACCTGACGGTAACTTACCAGCTCTTCTAACTACGTTTCCAGTTACAGATGGTTTCGATTTCTTCTTTCCCATAGTCTCCCTTCACATTCAATAGGAATTCTATCTCATCCCATTCATTATTTTTAACCCACTGCCAATCTTCTTTACATTTGAAGAACGAAGGCCAATCACCACCAACAACCTCTATACTTGCAGGGTCACTAGCGTCAGCTCCTATAACTATCTCTTCACCTGTAAACGGGTCTATTGCTTTAACCTCGTCACAATACCGTTGTTTATACTCACTAGCTATTTCACTCCAGTATTCATCGACAAATCCCTTTGTAGAATCAATCATCTCGTTCCAATTAATCTTACTCTCAGGTGTTCTCAGTAAAGGACTTTTAAAGAAAAACTTCTTTCCGTCCTCTTCTTTTTCTTCTAAAAACCCAGTCATCAATAACCCTGTTATAACTGGTTCCAGTTTAGTGAAAGGGAGCCCTGCACTCTTGGCAGCAGTCCGAATCTCACGGGAAGTCATTTTAACAATGTCTGAACCTGCGAGACCAAATTTATCGATACGAGTATCGGGGAATAACTTTAGTAAGTCAGTCCCATGTGATGGCATATGCAGACATTCATTGACGAATGAGTTCAAGTAGATGCGTAGACCTAGCCAAGTATGCTTTGGGGTTAATAACCCGTAGGTAACACCATCTTTTTCGACTCTCATAATCTCATCTGGGTAGAATCGACCTACAGCGTTTATAACTTTTAATAGATATTGAACTTTACTCCTTGCTACAGGGAATGCATTTGGTATAGCATCCATAAGGAAAGGAGCACAAGGATTCTTTAATTCTAAAGCATCTTCATCATCTCTTCTACCTATAGCGTCTACAATATGTTTTTGTAAATCCTTTATCTCTTCCTTCGACATGGTAGACATATAGCTTTTAGGTAAAGCACTGTCCATCAGTTTATGCTTAATGACATTCTCAGTCTGTTTAGATGTAGGATTTGTATGTCCTATCATACATCTACGTTCTAACTCAGCATCAAAATAAGCACTACCTTTGTTGTTCTCAACGGCTACACACATAAATACATATTTAGCGTTTAACCTTTGTTCTACTACATCACCTACGGTCACGTCGGTCTTCTTTCTAAAAGCAGCCCTCCCATCACCCCACGTCTTTATGACTTCCATTACACCTTCAGGTAACTTCTGAGCTTCGGGTATAGCTATGAATCTAGCCCTATTTATCTTAGCGGCCTCATACCATACTGCTGTTTCGGAGAGATGCTCTATCGTGTGGAAGTATTCCTCTGGTAACAGGCCAAAAACTGCATCCATGATGACAGTCTTACCCGTTCCGCTATAGGCTTTAATAACAAAATTGTTATCTTCTAATAGATAGCTAAGTGTAGCTACTACTCCCAGTTCATCTTCTCCGATAATTGGATTAGCGGAACCGTCCTTCTTTTTTACATTATGTAAATATCTAACTAAATCGTGTATTTCGTGTTTCATTCTTTTGCTCTCCTTAAATCTACAACTCCATCAATACTTAAACGTATAGCGTAAGTTTTAAGAGTCTTATCTTCAATGGATGGAAACCTTTTCTTAAGTTCTAAAAATAAATCTATAAGATTATAAAGTTCACCATCTATATCTCTAAGACTCTCAGCTACCATACGCTCTACTATCCATTTCTTACCATCATCAAATGGTGATGGTCTATCAGCTTCTTCAACATAAGGTTGTGATTCCATCATAGGTTTAAATGAATAACCATTCACTTCTTTACCTGTGATAGTTTTTATTTTTTCCCTTCGAACTTCCCAAAGAATCGAACAAGGGTTAACATTCTCCTTAAAGAGGTTGTTGAAGTCTCTTTGAAGATTGCTATTGCTAGTGTAAGTCGCTGCCATATGTCTGATAGTGTTGTCTTTATCTCGTATATAAATTCCATAAGTAAATTCATATATTTGGTCAATACCTCTATCACATGCTTCACATTTTTCATATTTATCCTGATTACAAGGGTATCTACCCCTTGTGTATTTATTATAATGCATCACTCTAGGTATAGGTGATACATATGCAAACTGGCATATAGCAGTCATTGAGTCTACTAACCAAACTCTCGTGCTTTTGCCGGATTCTATCCAGTCGTCATACTCCATTAGTCGTTCATCACTGATGGTGCTGAACCCTTAGGAACACGCTTCATTAATCGGAAATAAGGTTTAGCTGGTTCAGCTCCTTCTTTCCAATAGGCGTTCCTGAAGAGAACATACTGGTCACCGTTTTCACTCTTTCCAGAGTAATAGGTGTCTCCTTTTTTACTTGTATTACGGAACAATCCGCCAATATTTACAAGTTCTGTTTCTTCTGCCATTTCTTTCCTCCTTTTATGTTTATAGTGTAGGTAGTATTTAAAGCTTTGTGAGCTTTCCAGTCTCAGGGTTTACCTGCCAACCGAACTCACTAAGACTACCTAGTAAAATCTCCTTCTCTTTTTCTCTATCTCTGTGTTCATCTAAGAACGCTGCAAATACTTGAGGGTATATCTTCAATAATACATCTCCCGATATCCACTTACCATTAAGAACGGTGCAATGTGTGCTTCTGTTACCGGAACCCTCATAGATAGGTTGTCCATCTACAACACATTTACCTAACAATGTCCCGTGGTCTACTTCAACCATGCATAGTTCCGTTCTGTTGTGCTTTAACTATATCAGTCATATTTATCTTTAGAACTTCTTCTCCGAACCTATCATGTAGGTCAGCGATAGTTTCTCTAAATAGTTTATCAACATCTATATCAGTGTTAGGGACAATTTCCATATGGAAAGAGCCCAACTTTAATAGATGCGTCATATTACCTTGATTCTTAGCAGCTTCCACTTTTGCTGCCATTAGTTCACCAGCCATATCAGCCATATCTTCAGAAGATAAATCGGTCATCGATTACCTCCAGCTTTATTAAAATTTTTCTTAGATTTTTTATCATTCCTTTTGTTTCTCCCAGTTCATTTTCGAAATCCTCAATATGTTCATGGAGCTCCTTTATCATAGTGCAGATATCATCTACATTTTTAATAAATGGAGTCCAATCACCTACCAAGTCTTCAGTTCTTTTTCTGAGCGTGTCTACCCATTCTGCGTGGTTTTCCGCTTTGCTTCTTTTTTTCATTATTGTTTTTTCTCCTATTATATTTATTCCACATTGGATTTTCATGTGTAGTTTTTCCATTCCATTTATTGGTATAGGATTTAATATAACCCATCCAATATTCAAAAGCGTTTTTCTCACTTGGTTCGAGGCCACGCACTTGTAGTTTACTTTTGAGTTTATCTCGCATAGGGCTGTTGTGAACCTTAAACCATATACGATTAAATGCAGCTTTTTTATCTGCGTCTTTTACTAATCTCATTAGTTAATTTTAACTACCGTTCCCTTTGGTTTCTCCTCTATCACTTTATTAATGGTTATATCTAATACGCCATTAGTAAAGGTAGCCTTAGCTGATTTAGAATCCACTGTTGGTTTAAATCTTCGGCTATAATTATATTTTCTCTTCCCACCATTCTCTGCTTTCACAGATATAGAGTGTTCTAATACCTCAACTTCTATATCTTTCTTAGCAACACCCGGCATATCTATAGTAAATACTATATCTTTCTCACGTTCTTCGTAAGACATAGTGCCTTCGTGTTTAGGTCTAGCCATACTTGGCTTTCTGATTGGGGATGTTTCTACATCCGTGTTATATGCTAAATTCATCATGTCCATCCATGAATCTAACAAATCTTCTATACCAAATACATCATTTGGATTCTTTCTGTTTTTTCTCATATTCTCTCCTTGCTTTGTAAGATGGGTGTAACTTCATTAAGTTCTTTCCATCTTTCCACCATTCTGGGTATATCGCCCTGTTTGGTGGGTTACCAATACGTGCTGGTTTAGCCATACATTCTCTCCGGCACAGCTTCAGGTTCGTTAGACTTACCTTTCTCTGCATCTAAAAGTTCTTTGGCGTGTTCAGCACCTGTAACCATAAGTTCTAAAAACTTAACATAAGCTAGAATAGTTATCTGCTCTTCTCTGTCAAGTTTATAGGTATCATATACTTCCCTCAGATTAGTAGGAATACTGTCAATAGTTATACTTGTGAAAACATTAACTAACTTTTCCCAACGATTTATCTCTTCCTTGTTGTTGAAGAGGTCTTTGATATCGACTCTTTCGTCTTCTTCGTCGATTAGTTTGATAAAGCTTTCTAGTATTTCCATTTAATCTACTATCCTATCTAGTCTATACGAACGGTAATGGTTCTCTTCCTGAGATGAGAATTGTTTTAGGTTATACCTATTGTCTTTCCCAACTACATAGAAATTACCATTAGATGACATGATAATATCTTCGGGCAGTATAGCCCTTACACTATCATGGTCTCTATCATGTTTCCATGCAGAGAAATCAAATTCCGTTCTATTCTCAGGGTTATACCTGAGGTTCACTTGTTTGTGTTGTCCAGTCTTTTGGTAATGCTTCACGGCATTGACCAATTTGTTTATTGTTTTATGTTTCATTTTATCACTTCTTAATTTAGTAAGGTTAAGCTAGTATATAAAGCTTTCTATAGTAGCTAAGTATAGCATACTAAAGAGCTATAACATAGACTTATCTTATCTATATATAGATATATATCTTAATATAGCTTGGGGGAGAAATTTGCACAAACTCCCCCGTTAATCATAAAATGGGTCATTGATAAAATCTTCAAATTCGATATATCGATTACCATAACCATCAACTCTTCTGCCATAATGTAAATTGTATCTGCATACTTTACACCATAACTTTTCTATATCTCTAGTGTTCTTACCACAGTGTTCACATTCATTACCTCTATGGTCAGGTATTTTTGTTCCTTTTTTACTTACGAAATATCTTGTCACAGGGACACATCCATCTTCTACATCGAGGACAACTCATACAACTTCCTCGAATAGTTTGTTTAAATTCCATCTTACTGGATTTTTTAATCTAATTAACTCGACGGCATTAGCATGGAACCAACTCCATTTAACACTTTTACCATCCTTTTTTTTATACAGGTAGTCAGCCTGTTCAGGGGTTATAGCCCAAGCTCTCTTATTTCTATTCTCGTCACGTCTTATCACTATAAGTGACGTAGCACCTGCTCTTTGTGCCATTAAAGCCATTTTAACTTGGTGTGTAGGTATAGACCTGCTACTACCATAGTATAGAGGAAAAGAGGTAAGATTACGAGTGGTTTTACATTCGATAAGTATAGGAACGCTATGATATACAGCCATAAAATCAGCTGGTTGTTTCTCGGCGACGGCTTGTTTGACATATTTACTGACATCGTTAGTATCTTGGATTCTAAACCACCAGCAATCGGCTCCCTTCAAACTTTTTCTAATTTCATTCTCAAAATTTTTCCCTGTATTCTTTCCCATTCGCACCAAAGCTCTATTTAGAACTATATCTATATAGAGCGTATCTCTATATAAAGCTTTTGGTATATGCTTAATGGAGCCTATAAGTCTAATAGAGCTATGATAACCATAAATAATACAAAACAGAAATGTGGTATCAAACCGTATGCTAATATAGGAAGGCGAGATTCATGAGGTATAATAGGATATTTTTCTCCAAAGAGTTTAGGCTCAGGACTATACTTATGGTTTAGTAGGGTGATTGGTGGAGGTTTTGATTCATATAACTCAGGTATACCTCTCTTTATAGCAGCCCTTTTATAGTCATCTTTTAATCGTTGCGCTCTCCTGACATACCGTTCATTGAACTCACACTCTATATGAAGAGTCTTTAATTGCTCTTCTAATAGTAGTTCCTTCAGCTCTTCTAAAGTATAACTGTCAGCCATTTATATACTCACTCAGGGCCACCGTAGTATACCTCTTCAGCATCATATAAAAGTGTCATTAATAT
>TARA_R110002073_G_scaffold223818_1_pt1 | contig 11484 bp, 7 predicted proteins | sample TARA_R110002073 | Tara Oceans TARA_R110002073 (sample SAMEA4397174) | marine metagenome | biome: Polar Biome; feature: [DCM] deep chlorophyll maximum layer (ENVO:01000326); material: water (ENVO:00002006), including particulate matter (ENVO:01000060) such as... | depth 40 m
GGAATACGGCCTGATGTTCCTGGAGCGTCTGTCCGCCGGGGTGGAGGCGTAGCCTGTGGACCCGGATACCCGAAAGGCCCCGCATGCGGGGGCCTTTTGGGTATGGCGGAGAGGGAGTCCGCTGATAATCCTTTATATATATCAGATATCTAGGATTATATTAATTTACCCATCAAGCAGCCCATCAATCCGTAGTTGATGTAGATGAACGATCGCGGACAACTGTGGACTGGAAACGGTTCAATCACTCGCTGTGGGGGCTCAAAGAGCAGCGCGTAGTTCGTGACGTTGGTCTGCGGGTAGAATATCAGCTACCGCAAGCATGAGGTCGAGAAGCCTCCGATCTTCCTTGGGTTCCCCTTTAAGCATTCTGAACTCTGGACGAAGAACCATCAATCTCACCTTTTGATTTTTCCCTTCGCGAGGCCGCTTGCCGTATTGAGCAAGCCAATCAGTAAGGTTCTCCCGTAGTTCCTCATATGCCGGCGATCCGTATCGTACCTCCTCAAACCATGTGGAAAGCCTAAGTTCGGTGTTGCGGCCATCCAACTGCTTATAGTCACGCAGGTAAGTCTCCGGGGACATGTTTTCGTAGCCTACGAATTTGGAGAAGCCGAAAAGAGACTTGCTTCCCTCTTCCAAGACATAAAACGCATGGGCATGGCCCAGACGATTGGCCAGTTCCCGGTTATTAGATACGTGCTTGTTTAGAGTTTTGATCCCGGCAACGACGCTATCAAGTTTTGAAACGAGCTTTGGCATCAATATCTCCGATCTAGATCAATTGTATGCAACCTAGTTTGGATGGGCCAGAAGGTCAATCTAAATCATCTAAATCAGAACTAAATTATAATTCTGGCGACAAGAACCTTAAATTCGGAATTGGCTTGCTGCCGCGCTTGGCAAGGAAAATTGAACTTTGCATTACGTGGGTCGGCCCCTTGCTGGTTAAGCAACCCGATCATTCTATTGTAGTCACCCGCCTCTTTGCACCGGGACATCCCACACGGTGCGAGCTAGGGACGCAAGGAACGTTTGGCGCCTTTCGACATTCACTTCATTCCATTCGTCATAAACCTCTAACTCGGCAACAGCGGCGTCAATCCTGGTGTTTATGCCCACCTTCACCTTTTCCGCAAAGGATCGAGTAAGGAGAAGCTGGGACTGGGGATAAACAGGTCGCTTCACGGAATACGGTTTATTGCCCAGAGAGCCATTGATGGATTTTTCGACGAGGCAAAGATTGCCCAACCGTTGTTCAATGCGTGGATCAATATAGTCGCCAAATTCGACCTTCGCCTCGTCACGGGGGTTTCGCGGGAAAATGTGTTCGATTTCGTAGCCACCTTGGGTATAGCTGCTGAGCCACTTGGTCCCTTCCGTTTCGCCGTAGGCTTGGAGCTCGATGTGTTGGGTGTATTTCGCAAGGATATACAAAAGACGATAAGCTTGGACTGAATCCGAGTAGAGGCGCTTGATCGCTTCCTCAAAGCGTCCGGAGAGGTCGAGTTTTGCCTTGGCGAATCGTTCTGCAATAAAGTTGGTAATTTCCTCATCCGTACTAACCCGACGAAGTTCCGAGGCCCAGGAAGCAAAGTTCCGCTCGAAATCCCGGGTAGGCTCGCGAGTAATAACGTAGGTGAAAAACAAGTTCTCAACTTCCCTCGCCAATCGCTGAAATTGGGAGTCGGTGAGATGCCGCCCAGCAAGCAAAAGGATGAGATGCTGGCGAGCTGCCTTGCCGCCGAGGATTCTCATATTCTCCAAGTAGCGGCTTTTCGCACCGTACTGATCGTGTCCTGACAGAAAATATCGATAAGCCTGCACCGCCCCCAATAGTTCGCGGACAAACGCGATGGGGTCAGTTGAATATCCGCAAATTGCGTCGTTCTTAGCTAGCCAGTTGTAGATTTCGTCTTCGCGCAACACATCCACATCGTAACGGCTAAAAATGAAATACCGCAGGAAACGCAATGGCTTTTCGCCCATATCAAAGATCGCATCCTGGACTTTTTTCCATTCGTTTTTAAGCTGATCAAACTGACTTCGGTTAGCCTTCATGAACAGAAGATTTTTAAGAAGATCCATGGAGTTTAGGCCAACACCTCGATCATTAATGGTCTCAAATATCTTGAGCGCCTTGGCCACGTCTTCGGTCTGAATGCGAATGAGCTTTACCTTGTTCGTAAGGTATCCATAGAACGCACGCACCTTGGTCGCGTCATCGCCAAACTCTCTCTTGAGAAAGCCCAGCACGGCACCATAGGCGTTTCGAATATTAGTGATGGAAAGTGTTGCCTTGCCAGCAGCTCGTAAGGCGGGGTCGGCAATTTCGACCAGTACATTGCCGCTGTCTTCATATTGAAGATCGAGCCGAAAGCGGTGAGTGTCGTGGCCACTCGCATCTGTCGCGACTGCTGCGATCTGCGGAGCTAGCGCACCGGGTGGCGTCTCGTTGAGTTCAAGAAGCCTGTCTCGGATTGCGCACAAGGTGACGAACAGCGTCGTCATTCGCTGTTGGCCGTCGATGAGTTCCAATACACCATTGCCTGAGGGGCAAACGACGATGCTGCCGATGAAATACTCAGGTGCTTTTGACGGATCAGCACCGTTCAGCTCCCCGTTCACGTCGTTAAGCAGCTGTTCGACCTGTTCAGACTCCCATACGTATTCACGTTGGTAGTCAGGCACGGCGTAGAATGCCTGGAACACCGTTGCGATACTGATGTCTTGGCTCTGGATTGTCTGTTCAGTCATGCCGTTCCTCGATAAATAGACAGTGTTGGCGCAAGGCGATTAGATAACTTCGACATAGCCGATAAGTTCAGCCGAGTAGCTACCGTCGCCATTTGCGGCGCCTTTGTGTTTCAGTTCCCGTTGTAATGTCGGTTCTACCGCCGTCGCGAACAGCGAAATTCGTTCTTCTTCGGATAGCCGGGGCTGCGTTGCCCGTGAGCGCAAGAAATGGTCGGACTGCCGTTCGACAGCGGGAACACGGGCGCCGTCCACACTTACGGCAATCGGCTGAACAATGATTCGCCGCTCCCCCGTTCCAACTGACACTTCAACCATCCAAAGCGACAACAACGTAATCCCGATTCCATCCCCTTGTGCCGCCGCGCCAAGCGCCTCGGGTGCAAGACTGCGACATCGTCCAAGTTCTTCCTGGACGAGTGGATGGTCCAACCCCAATAGGTCGACACTGTCGTTGGAGGTTGCCGTATCACGATCTAGCGTGAATCGCGTCTTCCGGCCGGCGTCTGCTCCAGTCAATTCGTATGTCTTACTGTCTAATTTGGTTAGCTTCTGATTCCGGTCTCTCACGGCCGCCGACAGGAAATTAACCAGCCTCTCCATACTCGACGAAATATCGGAAAACGGCTTGTAGTCGTCTAGGCTGAAGCCATCCAAGTCTTGGAACAGGTCGAAAACGACCTCCCGCGCTTCGCGGGCGTTAGACAACGCGGCTTCCAGTTCAACCGCAGTGCGCTTCAGTTCAGGATCGGATAATGCTTCCTGATAGAGGCGGTCGTAGTTCAACCGTTCCGACAATTGGCCCAAAATTTGAGACCGAAGGTCTTCGGCAACGTTGCCTTGGTCATCTACCTTGCCAAGCGTTCGCGCGATTTCAGTCAGCTTGTCGTCGAGAAGCAAGAAGATGCGTCCTTCGATCGTGTCCGACAAAACAAGATTGTAAACCTGCGCCGTGTGCGCCTGGCCGTATCGATGGATTCGACCGATCCGCTGTTCCATATCCATTGGGTTCCAGGGCAGGTCGAAGTTGAACAATATCCGGGCGAATTGCAGGTTGATGCCTTCACGGCCGGCTGCGGTGCAGACAAGCACGCGCGGTCCATCCTTCATCTTGAAGCGCCGTTCAGCTGCGACTTTCGCTCCGTGGTCACCACCACGTAGTACGACGACGCCTTGACCAGGAAAGACTTGTTCAATTTCCCTGGAGATCAGGTCGACTGTGCCGAGATAGGTCGCGAAGATTACGATCTTCTCGTTTGGATTTTGCCGCCAAAGCGTGCCGAGGCCGTCCAGAAGTTTCTGGACTTTGGTCTCCCTCTCACCAGGGAAGACGGAGAGCAATTCCGAAATACGGAGACGTTCCTCTGGCAGATGAATATCCACGGCAGCCGATGCCGCATCCTCCATGTGTGAAGAGGCAAATTCACTGCCATAGGGATCGGACGCCATTTCGAGCGCCTCTTCATCCAGTTTCTTCGCGAGGCGATATTTGAGGTCGGCCATCACGCGATCGACTTCGGTTCGGCCCATCGGGTCGTGCCCAAGGCCCCACTCGGAATGGATTAATTCTCGTGATTCATTGAAGAGTTGTTCCCGCCCCTCGATATCCAAATCGCGGTCGCGCAGCAGGGCCTCGTGCAGAGTCAGCATGAGCATCCGCCGCTTCAAGGTCCGCCGGACAGCAGCGAAACTTGATGCGGCAATCTTCTGAAAAATAGCCATCAGAAAACCAAGGGCACGGCCTTGGTTGCCTTGCCGTCTGGCAAGGTTGAAGCCGTCTTCCAGATATTCCCGGAGCTTCTCATAAAATCGTCGTTCCCCATCGCACATGAGGAAAGATTCCGTATGCACCCAACGGCGCGCGAAAAGTGGCTCTCCGTCCGGCCGGCAGGCATCGGCTTTGGTTCGGCGGAACATGACCGTGTTAAGGCGGTGCCGGTTCTCGATCATTTCATCCGGACTACCGAAAAGGGTCGGGTTGAGTAATTGGATGAGCATCCAGAACTGAAAATGGTTCCCCTGGTGCGGCGTCGCAGACAGCAGGAGTAGGTCGCGCGTATGCCCTTTTAGCGCTTCGCCGAGCTTATAGTTTTCGGTCTTGCGAACTTTTCCGCCAATACGGTACGCAGTCAGATGATGCGCTTCGTCAAACACGACCAGATCCCATCGTGGGGCTTCGAGGAGCCGCTTGATACGCGCCGGACGTTTCAGTGTGTCGATACTGGCGATTAGGCGATCGTGTTTCGCAAAGGCGTTCGTCTTACGGTCGGTGATGTCACCTTCCGAGCCGAACACCTCGAAGCCCAAATTGAAAACTTCATTCAATTCCTGATGCCAGTTGTTCACGAGACCGGCTGGAACCACCATTAAGGCGCGGTCCAATTCGCCCCGGCTGGCAAGCTCCCGTAGGATCAACGCGGTTTCAATCGTTTTGCCAAGGCCGACTTCGTCTGCGATCAGGAAACGGCGGGGTGCCGCCGTCGCGATGCGATGCGTCAATACAACCTGATGCGGCAGCAGGTCGATCCGTGCAGAGGTTAGGGCGGAAGCGCTTTCCATAACCGGGAGCGCATGGGCCTCATATGAAAGCCAGACATTTCGGAGTCGTTCGGGCGTGCCGTCGACGGATCGAAGAACGCGTTCCGTTCTGGAAAGTTCCCGTTGGATATTGACCAACGGGACACGGCGTTCGCCGACGCTGAAGAATGCGCGCAGAAAACCATCGCGTGGCACATCCAGGACCACACCGGCACCGAACTCTGGGTGTGTAATCCGTTCACCTGGGGTGAAAGTCGTGCCGTCTATCATGCTGTCTCAGGTAATCCGCAGATGAAACAGGCCAACCGATTTGTCCCTTTCAGGCATGATGATCTCCTGCGGGTATTCTCGGGCTTCACCCCACAGAATACGGCCAAACTCAATAGTCTCGGCCGAATACGGGGCGGCGCATCGCCAGCGAACCGCATCGGTTGCCATGTCGGTTTGAATGCGGCGGTTCCCCTTCGGCAGCCAGAAGATCAACGCCGCTTCGCCTGAGTATGCGTCCTGAAAGGATAAGATCACTGACTTCAGTTCATTCCCCAGCCAATTGTCCGCGTCGGCGGGAACGAGAAGATCAAGACAGGCATCGAGCCCCGCCACAACCAAGGCATTTCCGTCGTTGCTGGGCAAATCGTCGGGCCAGCTTTTGGATGCGCGCATCAACGCACGCAGGCTGAAAACTTCTGAAGGTCTGGTAACGGCAGAGAGCGCGTCGTCATCCCAAATCCAGCTAACGCCGTGTCTCTGCCATACGCTGTCGAGCAGCTGCTTCATGCCCCATCCTCCAGGAACAGAGACATCTGGGCCACTTCCTCTTTGTGGTTCGCAGCCCAGTTGTTGTAGATCGTCAAGGCCCGCGAGGACGCGTTGCGCATCTGCTGGGTTGGGCCGCGCCTGCTGAGCCATTCCAACAAGCCCTTCAGCGCAGGGTGCGGTTTGAAGTTCTCGTTCTTCAGTGTGTCGGAGGCATTGATGCCGCTGCCGTCGTAACAGGCACCAATCAGCACAAAGGCCTGATCAAGATCGGCCGTCAGGCGCCGCCGATGTTTCCCCTGCCAGTCCTGGGCGATCTTGAGAGGATCGGCAAGGTGGAAGACCTTCTTCTCCTCATAAGCCCAACCCCGGTTCTCGAATTCGTCCGGCGCAATGCCCGAGCCGCGCAAAAGCTTCTGCATCTGGTCTCGGGCAAGCTCAGGATTGCCATCAAAAATACGCAGGAACTGGCGAGTGATCGGCTCCGCCGTTACCGGCGGCGGCTCGGCTGACTTATTGCTATCTTCATCAATCAGTTGGTTGATGCCGACGAGGGCATCCTTAACAGAGATTGGACGGCCTTCGTCTACATAGACCTTGCCGTAGTGGCGGGAGAAATATTCCAGCGCCTTGCCACGTCGGATGACTTGAAGGTCTGCCGCCGGTAAGCCAGCGCGGGCATGATTTTCTAATAATCCTTGAAGCTGGCGAACATCGGCGAGCACCTCGCGGCGCATACGCCCCCAACTGACTGGCTTCGGCTCTTCGGTCCGCTTCCGGCAAACGTGGATGATGTCATACTCGATGGTCTTCGAGCCAAATTGACCAGTATCAGAGGAGGTATCAGCCCTAATTGGATAAGCTGCCTCGAGATAAAAGCCCGCATCAAATAGAGACTCTAAAACCGCAACCCAAGGTTCATCTTCGCTATGGTGAAACGTAAAAGCCAATAATCCTCCAGGTTTAAGGATGCGATATGACTCCTTCCAACACAGAGTAAGTAGTCTCTGATAAAATGCGTCGGCGTCTTCTCCTTCCCTCGCCTTATTTGTTACTGCTTCCAATGATTTTGGAGTGTACTCCGCAGAAAAATGTTCTGGGTACTTGTCCTTTAAGGCAAGTCTAAGCCACACGTAAAAGAAGTCTGAAAGCTCAGAATAGTGGACTAGACCACCAAAAGGAGGGTCGGTGATCACAAGATCAATAGTTTCCGATTGAACAGAAGAAAGGTCACTTGAAGAGCCGCAAGTCGGAACGGCGGAATTAGCTAATACCCGGTCTTTTGGAAAAACCTTTTCTGTCTTACCTGCAACATTTATCGAGTGCGTTCTTAGCTGCTCTGCTGGCACCAATTCCCATGGGTCCGTCTTCCAGTTGGTGCCATCGACTAGTGCCTGAGCTGCCGACACCCACCGACCATCACCTGCGGGCGCGAATGCTGAGACTTCGAGTAGTGTATTCCTAGGGTGGAAGTTGTTATTTGCAAAATGCTTAGTGGCTTGATCATTTTTAGGATGGTACACGGTGAACATACAATTAAACCGAAGAAATTGCTGGAATGCGTTCAATACGAACTCGCGAACTTCCCAGCTATGCTCACTTCCTCCTACCTCCATGATAGCCTTGAGCAGTAGTGAATGACATAAAAGCTGTCTTTGATTGAACATGGTCCACCAGTGTGTGAACCCGTGATTTGGCACGCCACCTTGGAGATGGTGCGTCATGAATCCATATGGAAGCTCGGATCGTGGCCAAAAATCTTTGAGATCAGTATCTCGCCGGTTCTCCCACTCTTTCATTATGAGAGCGAATTGGCGTAGCTGAAGTTCACCGAAAGGAGCAAAAAAACGCCCGCGATACTGGGCTCCTTGACGTGATCGCTTCGGTGAAATCGCTTGAATGGCATAAGGTGCTATAGGGCCCGTTTTTTTTGTCTTTTTTACCGTATCGAGAACATCTTGGACTGTGCCGCATGCTCCGCAGGCATAGTGCGATTTCTTCGGAACCGTAGCCGATCTAGTCGAGAATTTTGCCTGTGTCTCGGGACATCTAATCTCGTCGGGTAATTGGCCTCGTACCTCTAGAAATTTTAATTTTTGACATCGTTCTCGGAGCCAGGCGACAGTTGTGTCGGTGTCGTCTTGTGCGGTCCCACCGTATGTATTGCCGGAAGGTGATTTCGAGTTCGAGCCGGCCAGCCATTCAGGATGGACAAGGAGCGATAACTCAATTTTTTTGTTTGCGCCTTTGCCCAGCTTTACCAGGGCGATGTGTCCACAAGTAGGACAGATTATCCGACCCTTGGGATCGAGGATTGAATAAGGCTTTTCGTTTGGCGAGACATAAATAGGTGCATCTGGCGCCATTCGAGCTTCGGCATCCTCGATGTCGAATTCGGCGCCGCATGACGAACACTCATGTGCCCAATGTTGTACCGTCAGTTTCTTTACAGCTATAACTGGATTATTCATGATCGGCGTGCGGTGGCCGCAACCAGTTACCTGACATGGTCCGTGTTTGGCCCAGAAGGTGTAAATGATTTCAGGTCCTTCGTAGCTGTAATCCTTCCGCTCCTCAGGTTTGAGAGAGAGGGGATCGAAATCTGATCCCATGACCTTGCTGGTCGGTTTGTGTGTCCAGATGCCTTTCTCGCCGTTCGGTCCGTCGCAATAGTAGAACGGCATGATCTGGGGCTTCACCTCAGCTTCGATGGCGGCCAGCAGCCGATTGACCTCATCGAGGTCAACGTCAGCCAGTTCTTGCTTGACCACGAACCACGCCACCGGGTTGAGGTCGTTGCCGGACATTTGCATGCCGAGGCGCGAGCCCTCGACCAGCGTTGTGCCGCCACCCATAAAGATGTCCGTGACTTTTATGTGTTTGAATGCGCCCTTCTTCTGATGGTTGGCGTAGTAGTTGTCCCACACGAGCTTCGCGGCCTGAGTCGGATCATCCGGAGCTTTTGTGGTCGCTGCGATCAGGGCCGAGCGGAAGACGCTCGATGGCCGGCGGGCCCACCATTTTGCCATCTGATATACTGGCTTAGTGGCCGCACCTGAGGACGACTCCACTGCTGCAATCTGGTTGATTGGTATCAGTGGAAAATCTATCTCGATGCATGTTTTCGGACGGTTCGGATCGTTGAAGTCCACCGTTTCCATCGCGACGGCTTTGCCAGCGCCGACTGCGCGCGCCACTTCCTGCGCAACAAACTCTTTTTTCGAGGCCATGGTTTACTCTTTCCAACGCACCAGGGCGTATTGGTCGATCCCATATTCGGTGTGCAAATAGTCGCCCCACGCGAACCACTTCCCGAAGGGGTCGTCTTCATCGAACGCCCCTAACGCCTGAAAAAAATCACGTTCTTGGGCGGTGTCGATCACCGATTGAATTAACTCCTTCAGAGTAATTGCCGACGATTCAGGTGTGATTTTTATGCCGCGCCCGAGAAACCCCTCTGAAGCGGCCATCAAAAATTTGGCGAGGTTTACGGCGCCATCAGGTATGGATTCCGGCGAGTGAAAGCAGAGATCAGTACCTGATTCCGTAAAGCTGTAGCGATGCTTGGCGTGTTTCACGATGGTGTGCGGGGGAATGGAAATATGTTCTGCGAGCACAGGAACGCGATCAAACCTTATTTGATTGCCATTCGCAGTCATCAACACGTCTTCCAGATCCCAGGGATCATATGGCCAGAATAGCTGCCGGCGGGCCATGCTGGCTTGGTGAAGATTCGATCTATAACTGGATCGATCAAGGAAGAGAGGACATACGTAGGCGGCATCACCGATGTTCAGGCATCGGAGATATCCACGTAGCTTAAGCAATATATTGTGCTGAAAATCCTTATGTGTTTTTTGCTTCTCTCTCAATTGGAAATAGAGGGCCCTAGGAGATACTTGGAGGGTCAATTTTTTTCTGTCTTTTATAATGCGAGAGGTACTGAAATCCGTGTACGCTGATGGCCTCTTGAATTGCATGTAGAATGGGCGAAACCCAGCAATATGCCCGTACAAACGGGCATCTGCACCTAGCCATCGTTCGTCCGAGCGGGAAAACGGCTCAATTGAAAATCGATGGGAAGGAAAGGTGAACGTGGCGAGAAACGACTCCAGCGCAAAGCCGACAACATCCTCCGTGTAGTCGGCATCAAGTCGAAGCCCGCTTTTTCTTATTGTGGCCATCTCATCTATTCACTTCGTCAATTCGACGAATGGAGACAGCATCTCCAGAAGCGAGAGCCCGCCATGTGCCAATGTCGGATAACCGCCCTGGCTCTTCCATTTCCAGCGGCCGACCGCAAGCAAATGGGGACCATGCACGCTATTTGATCGCATGGCGACAGGGGGGACGAACGGGCCTGGGTCATGCTCTCCCGGCAAACTCCTTCCGCTCTTCAGGGTGTTTTTGAGGAATGCCGCCTGTTCGTCGGCTGCATCGAAGAACAGCCCAGTGGCAGCGTAGCCATGATCCGAGGTGATGACCAGTCGGCGCCCGGTCGCCAGGCGTTCGACGAAATCCCAGAAATCATCGCTGGTCAGTTGGGATGCAATGTCGCGGGTGAGGGTATCCAGGCCTTGGCCGGCACCTGAACCATCGTGGAGTTTGCTGTCCGGCCAATGGTGCCAGAAGACCCAATTCGGCGTCCCGTCAATCAGGCCTACGCAATCGGCCCAGGGTAGATCAACGCATTCCGTCTTGCATGGCGTTAACCTGTGCGCGAGGCCGCCTCCGTTATTCTGTAGTTGGCTTCGACTGTTAAAGCCTAGTGCGCGGGCGAAGGCATTCGTCTCGCTCGGTATTTCGGCGGCATAGGCTGCCGCATTGTGGCAGGTAAAACCCCGTTCTTTCGCGCCTTCAATAAGCCAAGGCAGTTCCCGGAGGCTCAGCCCGTCAAGAATGAGGATTGCCTTGGCGCTATAGGGCTTCGTCCACCAATTCGCCAGCTGATCGGCATTGCGTTCGACGACGGCGCCAAATTGCTCCCACAAGTCCCAAGCGCCCACTGCCAGAAAGTGATCCAAGGCGCCAACGGCGCGGTCTCGCTTTGTCACTTCGCCGGAAGCGCCGCCGGGCGACAACGGCTCACCACAGATGGCAATAGCATCGTCGATGATGGCGCGCCAGGCATCTGCCGGTGCTGAAGTTGTGAGTTGACGCAATTGATCGGCCCCGAGCGCCATCAGCTGTCTTCCTTGTCGAGGGAGAACTCGTAGGTCATGCCGTCGGGCAGCTTCTTCAGCAGGTCTTTAATCTGTGCGCCTGTTGCGGCGGGTACCTTTAGAGTCACTTCTTTGACCGGCGTTGCGGGTCCAATTCCCCAGCCTTCGAGCTTGCCGATTAGGTTCAGCGCTGAGGTCGCGGGGTTCGAAAGTGTCGTCCGAGCGCTGCCCCCCGACCCACCATCGAAAATCGCTCCGGTGGGCTGTGTTGGGG
>TARA_R110002073_G_scaffold154858_9_pt1 | contig 11477 bp, 16 predicted proteins | sample TARA_R110002073 | Tara Oceans TARA_R110002073 (sample SAMEA4397174) | marine metagenome | biome: Polar Biome; feature: [DCM] deep chlorophyll maximum layer (ENVO:01000326); material: water (ENVO:00002006), including particulate matter (ENVO:01000060) such as... | depth 40 m
CGCCTGTTGTTGCTGACTGCTGTTTGCGCTCTTGTCCTTGCGACGCTTCGGGCTTTTCTTTGCGTTGGAGTACTATTTGCAAGCTGCCTCCCGGTTGCTTTCGCATTGCTTTGTTGCAAACAACCGCGGAGCAAACTCGCCGTTTCTCTTCTTGCGCTGTCGATTATTCCCATTTACCTAGCGTCCTGCGGCCCCGCTATTTTTCTTTGCATGCTCGCCTATCCAAATTCGGCATCGGAGCAGAACTGGACACATACCGCAATCGAATACTGCTATCCATTACACATGTATGTCGCGAATGACACATCTTTCGACTGGCTAGTCATTGACTATACTGATTGGTGGATGCACCTTGCGGACGGCGGATGACCATTCCGATGCACTGGAGCGGCGAAGTCGCGTCTTTTAACAATTGAGAATCACTCGTCGCCGCCCCGTGATCGGTGGCGTTCGCCCACTCGGAGCAATTTATGAGACATTTTGTGGTTTGCTTGCTTCTAGTGGCGTTCGCAAACGTAGCAAGCAAGAACCCAGGTGCGGAACCGCCCGATCCGCCCTCGACGAGTCCAACGGATGCGAGCAAACGACGACCTATTCCGGTCACGGCCACCGTCTCGCCACGACTGTCACCACAACCATCGCCGAATCCGCACATTGAGATTCGCGTCGAAGACATAGGGAGAAGAATAGGGAAATCGAAATCAGTCACCCTCGTAGGACGACTGGGCAAACCGCTCGCAACGAAATTGCAATTACGTGGCCGCTGGCAAATGTCCCAAAGACCTCCTCGGGATGTGTATCCGATGCATCCCCACGTTCAATTTGTCGTTTTTGAGGTCAATGGAAGCCGACTGCCCAAGAGTGTTGACTTCGACCTTACCCAAGTCAAAGCAGAGTTTCTGAAGTGGCCGACAGACGATCACACAGCAGCTCTCACGCGAACAAACGCAATTCCATCCAAACCTGAAAGTCTCGATGGCGAAGAGTGGACGATGACCGTGTATGAAACTGGACGCTTTATTGCTATCCCTAGCGAGCGCGGAGAAAAAAAGGTTTTTCCCGTCGTTTACGCTCGAGACTTCAACACATTCAGGTCACATATCGTCGGCGTCGTTACGAGGACTAATGGCGAACCAAGCTTTGAACCGAAGTCGCGGTAGCCGGGCGATTTTGTAATGGCCAATCAACTCCCGCGACTCGGTTATCGCGGGTCGTTATCCGAAGTAAGGTGTTCCGCACGACACAACAACCATGGAAGAGTGAAAATGAGATTCGTATTGACGATGGTCAGTGTCTTGCTGATCTCCACTTGCTGCCTTGCACAAGATGAGAATGGACCACAGCCAAACCAGGCTATTGATTTGGCTGACTTTCTTACACAGCTTGAGAAACTTGAGCAACGCGTAAAGGATTTGGAATCGGATGGCAGCGTAGACCGACGAGCCGAAGGCCAGAAAACTCAAACCGCGCAACCCAATGGTACCGCTATTGATCCCGTTCTGAAGGAACCGCCAACGAGCCCCGCACTCCGACCAACACAAATGCGATCAATCTATTGGTTTCCGCCCATAGTTGGGTGGTCTACTGATCGGGGTCAACAACCGATGCCAAGCCCTCCACCTCGCGGCGAGGTACCGGACAACTGGCAACAGATCAACTATTTCGGACGGTGGTACTACCTCGTACCGATCGAAGAAGGTAATGTTGCTCCCGCTGATAACATTCCGTAGCAACGGATAACAAAGCCGTGAACCGAAGTGGCGAAGTCGTGCCGATTTGAAATGGACAATCTTTCGTCGCCGCTCGGTTACGGCCGACGTTCGCCGACTAAGCAATGCAATTTCGACTGTCAACGCTACTTCTGACGACCGCCTGCATTGCATTGGCCATCGGATGGTGCGTGGATCGATACACACATCGCGTCCCATCCTATGACGAACGTCTGGCAGATCACGCCCGCTTGGCCGCAACACTCGCTGATGTCCATCGGTTACATCAGTTCAGCGATCATCCGCAGGGCTATGCGAAGCGTGTCCCGGACATGCTTTTCATCGTCTTCATTGACCTATACCGAAACCGAAAACTGTTCTCGCGAACGTACGGGCCGATTGGAAACGCGAGACACATCGACGATGCAACCTTGCGATGGCTTGGCAACGAAACTTTGCGGCGAATTGATGTGACGACACTCGCCGAGTTCGAGACGGAGTTGGCCGCATCGGGTCTAGGCACCCCGCAATACTACGACCTTTTTGCAGCCGATGGATCATTGAAACCTGAACTCACGACTTTCGTCGCGGAGTGCTTCGAGGCAAAGAACAATCCGCCGACACCCGGTACGGGCGGATAACACCAACGTTCCCCGACTGGACGTGTCTTCACCGTGCTCACAGTGAGTCAGCTTTGCCTAGCATGAACCCATACGAACCTTCTGTTCGCAATCTCGATGACACTGGACGCAAATCGCGGTGGCTCCGTGCGATATTGATCCTGAATGCCATCCTGATTGCCATTCCCGTTGCACTTGCCGTCCTCGCCTACGCGATGTTGCGAATCGAACTCGCCCGAGAGATTGGTTCAAATCCCGATGGACCAATTGTTTACGAGACCGAATTCGTCGGCATGTCGGGACCAGCATGGCCCATGCTTGCTTATTTCCTCGCACCGAACGCGATACTCTTTGCTTGGCTCGTTGTCCGCCGCACGAAATGATTTGCCCGCGAAAGCTCGCTCTAGAACGACTTGTTCGGACCGACAATCTCTTCGTATACTCGCGTTATTGTCACCCAAGGACGGCGGGGAACCATGCGATGGTGATGGAGCGGCGGTGGTCGCCGCTCTCAAATGGAAACTTAACTCCCGCCGCCCGCACATCACTCCCGTTCTGTTGTTCGGATACAGGATCCGAAATTTGCCAATGCGACACTTCATTCTGGTCTCCTTAGCTCTATTCTCAGTGCAGCTTGCCGGTTGCCCGGCATCAAGCACCATCGAGCATGGAAACGTTTCCTTCGACGTATCTCCGAATGGTGAGACGATCGTGTTTTCCGATGCCAACGGTGACCTGTGGTTGTACGCTCTTGGCATTCCGAAACTCACAAGATTAACCGAATCAGATGAGCTTGAATCGTGGCCATCGTTCTCACCGAACGGCAAATCTGTCGTATTCGTTCGCAAGAATTCAAAGGGACATGGGATGTCTGTATACGACATCACTGTCGATGGTCGGGAAATCCGGCAAATCACTCGCTCCGATCAGTGTTCCGACAGCCAACCTACATTCTCCCCGGATGCGAAGACGATTGCATTTTCGCGAGCTCACCTTCGGCGCCGCTACAGCATGGGAGGATGGACATGGGACAATTGGGACATCTACACCGTTGGTGTCGACGGCAGTAACCTACAACGTAGAACAAATGGGGATCACTACGGGATTGGGGGGTGTGGCTTTCTCCGCCGACTCTCATCAAGTTCATTTCACGGCGGATGAGTCTCGCAGTTCAGATTCCAAGCAAACGCTATTCACAGTAGACCTCGAACGATCAGCGGTGGTAGCAACGAAGCCCGCCAAACCCGGTGACTACTACGCCTGGTGCACGGACGTGGATACCAACAAGAACGGTGAAATGGTTTTCATTTCGGATAGAATCGCGCCGTTTCGCTACGATGTCGTCTTCGGGCAACCGAACGGTCCGCAAGAGCCTCTCGGAGTGACCACTGTGAGTCGCTACAATCAGAACCCGGTTCTAACGAACGACGGTAGGGTCCTGTTTCTCGCTGGTACTGGATGGAACTCGGGCAGTCGTCCAATATTTAGTCTCTGGTCAGTGAATTCGGACGGTACGGAGCCGAAACAGCTGGCTGGGTCAGCCTTGTTCACGAAACCCCTGGAATGGGCGCAGCAACAAGTTACAGCAGAACCATGACATCGCTTTACGCTTGCTTGTCAAGCGGAATTTTTAACTGGCGGCAAGCGAGCCGATTCTTCGAGCTCGCGTTAAGCCGCGATGCTCGTTTGAACTGGCTTCTCCGAGTGATTTTCCCACTTCCGCCTCGCAACTTTCTTGCACTTTTTTTTGACTTCGCTGGTGCGTCCTTTCGATCAGACATCTCGAACCAAATCCTACACTGGCGAAGTTCGCATTTGGGCTCTCTCTAAGGGAGCGGCATTGAGCTTACTCGTTGGCCATGTCGTAAGATAAAAAGGCAACCGGTGTGACAGGACTCAGGCACGGAGGGCCCGGTCAGGGTGCACCGATCATGTTGCTCGCTTTCACGCTCAACTGATGATGGCATGGTGGTCATCACCGGTCGCCATGGTTCGATAGCGGATCGAAAAAAGGGGCCTCCCTGGTTGAGTTAATGTTTCGTTTGCTGATCGATGAGACTTGTCATGCGGTGCTTTAAGCGGCTTTGCTGTACTCGCTGGCCATCACGAACACGCGTTCTCGATCAAACGGCTTTCCGCTGTGGTACCAGCCAAAGAACATTTTTAAAATCTTCCGCATCACACACACGTTCGCCTTCTGCCCTGGCATTTTGTCGGTCTCCTTCTTCTTCCAGTAGTAGTCACCAAACAGTTTCTGGCGCCCGACCAGCGGGATCGCCATCAGGTTCAGCACGTAACGCAGTTCCCTCCGGCCGCGACGACTAATCTTCGTCCGACCTCGCCACTTGCCGCTTTGACGTTCGCACAGATTCAGTCCCGCGTAACGCATCAACTGCGACAGCGTGCGAAAGTCATCTGGAGGTCCGATCTCGGCCACCAGTCGCGACAGCAACCGCAGCGTGACGACGCCTTTGCACGGGCTCGGCAATCGGGCATCGTCGGCTTGCAGTTGCAAATAGAGCTGTTGCATCCGTTGTTCCAGTTCGTCTCGCTGCTGCAAAAACGCGGTGATTTCCGCATAAAGTTGCTGCACGGCGGCGGCTTGGATTTCGGCAAGCGTTGCGGCCAAGCCGTCGTTATCGCCATCAGCGGATTCAACTGCCGCGTTCCAGATCTTCTTCAGGGTTGCCTGCTTGGTGTGTTTGGAGCGAGCTTTCATCGCAGCACAGAAAACTTCCTCGCCCGCCGCAACGATTCGGTGAGAGTTACCGGCGAACTCTTCGATCAGGGCTTGTCCGGTTGGCCCGTACAGCACCGACTTGTCCAAGCGGAGATCGGCAAACAGGTTCCGCAGATCCGCATGCAGTTCACACTTGGCGACTTTGATGCGTGCTTCACAGCGATGCACCAGACGGTGAAGTTCACGCAACTGTGCGTAGAGCTTGTCGAGCTTGCGGTCTCGGATCAGTTTGCCAACTTTGGCAACCGTCAGTGCCGCTCGCGGGTCCCTGTCGTCGGTCTTGCCATGGTCAGCGAACTGAATCGTGCGGAACTTGGCAACCGCTTCGCCATGCACCAGGCAGGTTCGCATGCCCAGGCTGCCGGCCAGTTGCAGCAAGCGTCGATGATAGATGCCAGTTGATTCACAGATGACGCGAAGTTCACCGTAGCCGTGTTTTGCCGCTTTGGCGCTGATCTGCCTGAGTGTCGTGCGGATGTCGCAGCTCGTATTGTCGCACTTGCCGCTGAGTGTCTGATCAGGCAGTTCCATCGCCCAGTGCAGCGATTCACTGCCGACATCGAAAGCGACGTTCACGATCCGAACCGCGGAGGAAGCGAGCTGCTCAGGGTTAACTCGATATTTCGCTGTAGTCGAGACTGAGATTGTTGTAGAATTCATTTGGCTTCTTTCGTTTGTATTGTCGAACCGCGGTCTCCACATCGTCGGTTACGACCAGAAAGCAGGTGAGCGAGTCTTCGTGATTCAGCTCGTGAATTACGACGAGAACAGCCATTCTCTAATTTGTAAATCATTTAGTCCACCTAAGAGTATGTGCACGGGGAAATGAATGCAGTGGTGACCATAAGGACGGCTTACCTGGTTTTTTGAAGTGGAAAGTCTTTCGTCCGTCCCCCGTGATGTCCAACGTTCGTCGGATTGGCCAACGTTCACTCACTGGAAACCCGCATCTCCACTACGGTTCAGCGATGAAGAATCAACTTGCAACGCATATGCTGTCGCTTACTGGCCGTCCCGACCGAGCGACCGATCGGATGCGAAAGGCAATCGACCTTGCCATCACAAGTGCGGATGAATTTGGCGACGTAACAGTAGATTCGCGGCATGTTCTGTATGGACTGATTCGCGAGGCCGAAGGCGTTGGTTTTCACGTCCTCAATCATTTGAATTTGACTCGATTGCAACTCGATAGCGTGCTTTCGATCGCAGATCCGTCGTCAGGCAACTCAGCAATCAATGTTGATGATGACATTGCGATTGTGATGAGGGCCGCAGCGGATGCTGCAACTTTAATGAATCACAACTATATCGGCACAGAACATTTACTTCTTGGCGTTGTCGCGCCGAACACTCAATCGGTAAAACTATTGGCTGACCTAGGAATCAGCGACGAATCTGTGACCCACGAAGTGCGCGGGTTGATGGGGTATCTCCCCTGATGCGCCGCATTGTGAAAACCATTGCCGACGAACCATCGGTTGGACCGGAGTGCTCAAAAATGTCTTTCCTAATGGGTGATCTTTCGTTCGCACCCGGTCAACCGTAACGTTAGCCGACTGACTCAATGGAAATGGAACTCGCAATCGACACTGCCAAGATTACCGATGCCACGGAAAGACCAGGGGGCTCAGAACGTTCTGACGATTTGGGGCATGCGACCACGAGTGCTGCGATACTTCTGCTCGCTGGATTCGTGGCGACGCTACTCGGCGCGATTCGCGAATACGGCGTGCTGGCTTCGCTACGCCCAATCCATTTTACTGTCTTACTGTTGTTCCTAACTTGCTTTTCAATTTGGTCCACCTGTCGATCACGCCGCAGTGTCACGATGCTGCTGGTAAACTGTGGAGTGCTGGGTGTTTGCATGCTTTTCGTTGTATTCTTCGTTTTTCTCGCCGTTGCGGCACCATTCCCCTTGCAGGACTGAAATAGTGACGGCGTACCCTCAGTTGCAACGGAGGTCTCGAATTTATGTATTTGAAGTGGCAGGTCGTTCACGCGGCCCCGCTGAACCGTCCCGTTCGCCGAATAAGGCACTCGATGGCCCACATATCGTGACCCCATACAAATTACCCCAAGAACCGGTCACAATTCCCTTCGATCACCGGCGTTGGCGCGCCGCAACTGCTTCTGGGCGTGTCGCATGGACTGCTGTTGCATTTTCGTTTTCGTTCTTCGGGGTTGTCGTGTATTGGCCACAACTGTCGAAGCACCATCTTTCTGAAAGTACGATTGCCGTTGCAATGCTTGTACTGATTGTTCTCAGTCTGATCACTTCGATCTACGTCGTAGCATTGGCGTATCGGTTCACTGTCGCGAGGGTGTTCGGTGTAATCAGCCTTTTGATGAACATTGGGCTGGTGGCAATACTCGCGTTCATTTATTAGGTTCTTAACTATTCCGGTATCGAGTTTGCCGGTCCTGGCTGATACGCTCGTTTACACTCATGGTTTACGGATGATCTCGATGATCTTATCTACTACCACCGCATTAAATCGACGAACCATGAAATGCACGCGAGGACGGGAGTCACGTTGAATGGTCTGCTTGCATGTCTTTCGCCCGTCCCGCGTGATTTCTACCGTTACGCCACTGAAAGAACGTGATTGAGGCTCGACAGTTGAATCGATTAACTCGCTATCTCAATACTGATCTCGTCCTGACGTCACCTGCTGCGTTAACTGCTCTCAGCGCCGAGTTCGATCATTCGTGCTGCGTGCTGTACGAACAACAAGACGATGACGGGAACTGGCACCTTTCAGTTGAGAGCAACGCTACCGAAAACGTCGCAGCGGCGGACGATATACAGAAGATGCTGTCTGTTCTCGCTGCTCTGTCACCCGCGGCAAAGCAACAGTGGGATTCGTGCACCCAACGCGACATCAATATCGGATTTGACTGTGGCGACACATGGGCATATCCTCATTCGCTGCCGCATGATGCTTTGCGCATGATTGTTGATGCGGGATGCACTCTGTCGTTGACCCTCTACCCGATTCGAGACGAAGACGAAGAAGCATCTCGCAAAGAAGCGTAACAATGCCATGCAACTGTACACGGCTTGCATGCTTTTTGGCCATGGAAGATAGACCGTCCGTGCCAGCTGATGGCCACCGTTCTGTTATGAAATGATGATAGACATTGAAGCCCGACGCCAACTTTCCATCGATGTTCGACGGCTCGCGACTGGTCGCATGACCAATGACCAATTCGACGACGTTTACTATGAACGGTACGAATCTTCTGACGATCGTGCCGTTCGAGAAATTGCGTCGCACTGCTACTGCCTCTACAGCAGCGACACATTGAAACCAGTGCGTTTACGCGGTCGACACTCGCTCGATGCCGAATCCCGATCTGCAATTGCCCGGTGCGTCCTTTTCCTGCGTTCCGATCGTCAATACGAATGGCCGGACACTCCGGATAGTGTCGGTCTGCGTTCACTGTGGGCTATAGCGTTCAACCTTGGACTACCCGGCGGCATCGCTCTTGCACTCATTTGCGTCCCTGCGACAATCGACGCGCCAGACACGCTCACGGGCACACTTGCGATACTCGGCATTGCTGTTGCCATTGCGTCCGGATTATTCTTGTCACGCGGATCTTGGTTTATTCGCGACGCCTGGAAACGCTACACTGATGCTGGCGACCATGATGTTTGGCCGTACCTGACCGCCGACTCCTTCGCGTCATCGCGGCAGCGTGACTTTCTGCTCAAACCGTAGAAAAGGCAGGACAACGCCATGCACTGGATGGCGGCTGTCGTCGTTTACTAAAATGGATGATCAACTCTCCGTCCCCCGTGACGTCTGACGTTACCCGATTGAATTTGCAGCATCTCAACAGGTGACACTGTTTGCCGAAACGCATCTACACACGCGCGTATGCGACGGCTCGCTTCTGGGCTGACGACCTCGATCCAATTGCGATCACGCAAACCCTGCTTCTACCGCCCGATACTCAACATCGGCGAGGTGAACCGCGATTGATTCGCACAAGGTCTGGCAAGGTCGAACAACGAACTCCTTGCCGTGCAGGATCGTGGACAATGTCATCCGAACGCTGGGTGGACTCACCGCGTTTGCACATTCATCTACTATGGCTTCTCGAACAACTGGAACCTCACGGGACCGCGGTCTCCAAGATTCTTGCCGACGGAGTGATGGCTGATTTCTTCTGCTATTCCTGCGGTTCTACATCAACACCACCGGCGATTCCTCAAGCTGTTCGAGATCGTTCAGATGCGTTAGGATTCAAGATTGAGATCGACCATTACGACACATCCGGCGACCCAAACGGCGGGTAACAATCGCGTGAACCGAAGAACGCGAGCGAAGCGATTTGGCCGTTAGAAAATTTCCCGCGCGTTCCCGGTTACGCGTACCGTTCTGCCCACTGTTCAGAAGAATGCGTTACTCCCCACTTCCGAATGAATCTGACCAAAACTATTTTAACCGTGTGGTTGTTCCCTTTGTTGGCGACCGTTTATTTACCGTATGCTTCGGAATCAAGAAGACGTCGGGGGCCAACGTTGGCGTGCTTCTTCGTCTCGCATCCAATGCAAACATTGATGTCGAAATGAACGTGAAAGAGGAACCCGAATCTCTTAACGCATGCATCGACGCTCGATATGATGAACTTCTGGCATGCGAGGAAAGGGCTCGCAGGATTTGCGATGAAAGCGGTTATGGTTACATCTGTCGGTCATATGCGATTCCATTCGCGGGTGACTGACGCTACGTACGTACAGAAATCCGTTAGGACTTGCTGCTCCGTGACGGCGAAACCATCTAACGCCAATTAGGCAGAACCACGACGATGCACGCGAGTCGCCGAGGCGAGTTTTACGACAATGGAAGATCGTTCGCGGCGACCACGTGATCGCGACTGTTCGTCTGAAGAAATAGAGAGACTATCGAGTGAAAGCCTTCCCATACTCCAAAAGCATTTCAGCAATGATTCGACTCCTGGCACTCCTTCTGTTGTTCACAGCAACCCCAGCGGCTTTCGCACAACCTACCGAATTCGAACAACAGCGCTGCGAAGCGATTCTTCTTGAGGCTGTCAAAGCGAGCGAGCAGCCAACTGCCTACACAATTGGGCTTTGTAAATATCTGCCGATAGATCTCGTTAGTGCTCATCTTGAATCCGCTTTGCAGTCAGAAGATCCGGCGGTTCGGCTGGCTGCCGCTGGTTTTTGCGTAGGATACTCGCCGACACGCTTTCGCGAATCGATAGAGGAATCGATGAGTGGTATCCAAACCCGTTTCGAGCGCGGAAGTGTTCAGTTGTCGCAAGACTTCGCCGCGGATCTGCAAGTCGAGAAGGAGAAGATGATCGGGGATGTGATGATCAACGAAGGAAACGAAATGCGACTTCCGTCGCAATTGGAAGTGGTTCAACGAGCCGCGATCCTGATGAAGCTGGGCGATGTCAAGGCGAGGAGAACAATAGAGGCCTGGGTTGATCAGGATTTGTCTGTGATAAAGGAAACGAAATGGGTTTGTCCGATGATGTGCGTTCATCCATCAAGTGATAAGGGTAGATGCGCTGTCTGCGCAATGGAACTTGTGAACGTACCGCCCGAGTTCACCGAAGACGACTGGCAGGCAAGGCTTGAAGCGATTCGAGTGCACCAGCAGGCGGGAAATCGAGTGACGGCTGTTGCGCGCTCGATAGTGATAAGTGAGGCAAGCCCGTTCGTTCGATTGCTCGCTGCTGACATCTGGAGCAAGGAAGCTCCAGCCGATGCGTTGCCGCACATTGCAGTATTTCTTCATGGAGACAACCGTGAGTTCGCCCTCGGGTTACTGTCGTCAAGCATGCCGGATCGTTTCTTAATGGAATTTGAGACGGCTGTGCACTCACCACAAGCGTCACTGTCACTTCGTTTGAGCGCGTACGAAGGACTGTTGCAGTGCGGCAAGTCCGAGTACATGTATGAACTTCGCAGGATAATCGACGCCGCGGATACGGAGATGTCGGAAGATTCCGACAAGGAACTGGCCATTTTGCTAATGATTACTCACGCGGAAGCTGACGACCTGGTTCGTCTCAAGCGGTTGTTGAGTTCTGAGTATCAGGTTTTGGCTGCGAAATCGTTGCTCTCACTAGCGAAGAAAGCAGATCTGAAACACTAATTCAATCAATGGTGCACGGAATTGCAACAGACTCTGATTCGAGCCAGGACACCAGTGCAGTTCCGGCGACCAAATGCGTGAACGTGCGGACTGGCAAGGTCTTGAAGACTAGCGGGTGAATCCCGTCTGAGTAACTGCTAGCCACAGGCTCAGTATCGAGTTTTGCAGTCAATCTATAGGCATCATGAGCTGATATGGTTGATTGAAGCGTAAACAGAAAGGTAGTGAGGGTGAAATGTATCGGCTGGCTGCCGAGCCCTGAACGAGA
>TARA_R110002073_G_scaffold56905_14_pt1 | contig 11470 bp, 6 predicted proteins | sample TARA_R110002073 | Tara Oceans TARA_R110002073 (sample SAMEA4397174) | marine metagenome | biome: Polar Biome; feature: [DCM] deep chlorophyll maximum layer (ENVO:01000326); material: water (ENVO:00002006), including particulate matter (ENVO:01000060) such as... | depth 40 m
AAACCCGGGCTACGTCGGCCCCGACGCATGCAAAGCATGTCATCCCAAGATGTACGAATCGTTTGTGCACACCGCGCACTACCGAACATCCAGCCGAGTGAGCGAGGATACGATCCGCGGCCGTTTTTCCGAAGGCGAAAATGTGCTCAAGACCGTCGACAAGCATGTCACGTTTGAGATGCGAAAACGGGACGACCAGTACATTCAACGCGTGCAGTTTTTTGACTGGAAGTTTGACGTGCCGATGGACATCATTTTGGGGTCCAGCAAGATGGCGCAAACGTATTTGTATTGGCATGAAGATCAACTTTATCAAGCCAACGTGACCTACTTGACCGACGGTGATCAATGGATCAACAGCCCCGGCTATATCGATGGCGACGCGGCCTACGCACGCCCGGTGCCCGAGCGTTGTATGGATTGCCACATGACGTACTTTGATTTTCGCAAAGAACCGAACCACTACACCCCCGACGGCATGATCTTTGGCGTGACCTGCGAACGGTGCCATGGCCCGGGAAAGGAACACGTCACCCATCACCAGCAAAACCCCGATGTTAAACAGGCCCACGCGATCGTGTTACCGAGCGAACTGCCACGTGACCGCCAGCTCGAAGTCTGCGGCCAATGCCACTCGGGTGTAAACAATTTGAAAAACCCGACTTTCAGCTACCGCCCTGGCGACCCATTGTTTGACCACTATCACCGGACGCCCGATGATGGAACCAACTCGGTACACACCAGCAACCAATTGACGCGGCTGACCGCAAGCGAATGCTTTAAAAACTCACAAATGGGCTGCGTCGAGTGCCACAACCCGCACCAGAACGAGCGAGGTCAAAACGAACTCTTTTCGCAGCGGTGCCTCCAGTGCCACAATGTGCAGGCATGCGGAATGCACAACAAGGTGGACTTTGACATCGCCGAAAACTGTATCGCGTGCCACATGCCTATCCGAGCCACCAAACCGCTGCGACTGCGTTCGGTCGAAGGAGACGTATTTCCACCGCTGCGGGATCACCTGATCCGCGTCGATGATGAAGCGACGGCAGAGTATTTACAGTCACGATCACAATCGCGCGAACCCGACGCAGCCCGCTAGTGCAATGCCAGCTGGCGTTTGGGGGCGCGGACGAGAGGTTTCACTCCTCACTCCTCACTTAGCTTGCCTTACGATTTCCAGAATTTGCTGCAGTGCATCGAGGGTTTCCTGCTGCTCCGAATCGTGCGAACTTCCTGGCGTGCTTTCGGAATCTTCGCCCGCCAAACGATCAAACATCCCGCCGATCTCATCGGCGGCATCAGCCAGCTCGCCGCCAAGGCCACGAATCTCGTTCAACGTGTCTTGAACCACGTCATACGGATCGCCAACGTCCTCGCCAAGAAATTCGGAGATCATTTCCCTCATCAGTTCGGGATCACCAAGTGGCATCTGCGAGCTCATCGAGAAAGTCTCGATCATCTGCTGGGCAAACTCCACCGGCGATTGCCCCTCGTGGTTTTTGACTGACAACGACGCTCCTTCGGCGATCATCGCAGCGACGGCGGCGGGGTCCTGCGTTTGCATCGCCATGAAGATAGGCGGTGGAAAAGTCGCAGGGGTGTGGTTCACCTTCGCACCCCTTTGTTTCAATCGCTGCACTTCGTCTTGATCGCCGATACAGATCGCCTGGACCAATTTGACACTGTCGGGAAGCGAGGCAAGGTATTCGGCTTCGGCTTGCTGCTCTTGCTCTTCAAGCGAACTCAATACGTTTTCGCGAGTCTCCTTTTCTTCGATAGGCAGGATTTCAACAAAGCCGCCGTAGGGAGTTGAGAAGGCGACATCGGCATGCCCGACATCGATCACCGTGTCTTTCCAAACGGCAATCCCGAGCCCATGCTCCTCGTCCCACTCACAATCGGTACTGAATCCGATCCACGCGAAGCCGTCCACCGCTTGGGGGCTGACCAAGATTTCCAGCGCCCCCATATTGTCTCGCAACTGCGAAACCGATTCGATGGCCTCATCCTCATCGAACCAATCCTCGTTGTTTTCCATGAAATAACGAGCCCAACGCAGCGACGCATCGAGCACTCGCTCGATGATTCGCGACTGGTTTTCCAGCAGATACTTGACCGCCGCAATCTGAGCCTCGGTCGGTTCCAGGTCGGGGACCAACGGCTGCGAAGAAAAACCGTCACTCATTTCGGTATCGATCTCGATCACCACATCGCAACTTTCATGCGGGCCGTTCCAGCCCTTGAGCTCCGTTTCACAGCTCCATCCAGCGCCTTCCTCGTCGCGAGTGAACCAGAGACCTTCGATCTGAATCGTTTTTTTCATCGTTATTTTCGCAGCGGTAAAGCATTAAGGGGATGGCATCGCCAAGAGCGTGACGAGTCGAGTGACCATCGCTACTTTCGCAACGAGCAAACGCGACGATCATCACTCTTTGGCGACACAGTATAGGTGTTGCTTGCCGCGAAAAAAGATCTCGTCGCCGACAATCGCCGCCGAGGCATCGATTTCCTCGTCGAGCTTGTTCTTGGCCACAACCTCAAACGAATCCCCATGCTTCAAAACCACCGTCGTGCCATCCCGCCCGGTCAAATAGACATGGCCATTCGCTGCGACGGGTGACGCATAAACGGTCGAAATATCGGGCAATCGAGTTTGGTCAATCCGCAATTCGCCGGTCTTGGCATCGCGTGAAACCAGCACGCCATTGTTGGCTTTGACGAAATAGAGCTGGCCTTGATACAGCAGCGGCGATGGCACGTACGGCGCCGCGTCTTCCTCGATCCAAGTGATCGTCTCGCTGTCGGTGATGTCCCCTTTGCTGCTGAGCGGGATCGAATAGATCGCGTAACCTCGAAATCCGGTCATCACAATCACGTTGTCCTCGAAACGCACAGGCGATGGAATCGGGTTGCCCGCTTGACCGCCGCACTCCCAAATCAATTCACCGGTGGCCAAGTCGTAACTACGCACCCGATTGCTGCCGTTGGTGACCACCTGCGTGCGTCCATTAAATTCGGTGATCAAAGGAGTCGACCACGTTGTTTGTTCATCGCGAGTTTGTCGCCACCGCTCTTCACCCGATTTCGCATCGAGTGCCACGATGAACGATTCGCCCTCGTGATCAAAGGGGACCACGAGTGTGTCGCCGGAGACCGCCGGCGAACTGCCCTCGCCAAATTGAGCTCGCGTTTGCATCTTGCCCAGATCGCGACTCCATAATGTTTTTCCGTTTAGACCCAGACAGTAAACGCCTCGTGATCCGAACGAGACGTACAGTCGTTCTCCGTCGCTCACCGGCGATGCCGATGCGAACGTGTTGGTGTTGTGTCTGGCTTCATGAGGCACTTGCTCGGTCACGGTGCTCCGCCACACCTCGGCGCCGCTGGCTCGGTCGTAGGCCAACACCATGAACGCGTAGTAATGGGTCGGCGCTGCCCCGCCACCGAAACCACGCCCACCGCCACGACCACCGCGTCCGCCACGGTCACCGCGACCAAAACCGCCGGGACGCCCAGCTTCGGAGCGATCGCCGCCCGCTCGATCTCCACCCGCTCGATCTCCACCTGCCCGTTCGCCGCCGGGACGATCTCCAGCACGGTCACGTCGCGGCGGCTCGGATGATTCGGCGGCTTGCGACTCCGTTGCCGTCTCCGCTCCCTCTTTCATCCGATCGGTTTTCACTGCGGTCGCGACATAGACGCGGTCGCCCAACACGATCGGGGTCGAGCTGCCGACACCCGGCACTTCGATTTTCCAGCGAATGTTCTCGGTTTCGCTCCACTGCGTTGGCGGATTCCCCGTCGGCGACACGCCGGACGCTTCAGGACCACGCCACTGCGGCCAGGCGGGATCGAGATCCTTGGCCGAGCTGGAAACCCCGACAAAAGCAGTCAATGCAAAGGTGGCAGAGGCAATCAAATGGATTGATTTCACAACAACAGTCCCAAAAATCGAGAAAAGGAGCGACAAGTCAGCGAGTCCATAGCTCGATTCAACCCCTCCGCGACCCGCAAGTTCCGCTGGATGTCGGGAGCGATGGGGAGCTGCGAAAACTGGTCATTTCAGCCAATTCGGACGATAACCGACTGGACCCCACCCCCTTATTTTGGGCGAAAATGCAAATTAACGATTGAGACGATCCAACATCGCTTGGATTTTCCAGTGCGTAGGCGAAGTGGCCGCGACCACCAACCATCGCCGCGATCGGCACGTCAAAAGCGACATCGTGGACATTCCGCCTCGCGATTCCCAAGTATCACTGTCGATGCTCGTTTCGATCACCTGCATCAGCGGCTCGGCGCGGTTGGAATAAGATTGCCGCCACAAGGCTGCCTCGCTGGCATTCCGTTTCGTCTCCGGCTCGCGCTGACGTCCGATCAACGGCGTGACGTCATAGACGCGAATCGCCAATTGCTCCTCGGCACTTTCTTGCGTGGTGATCGTTAGCTGCCCTGAGCGTATCGAGAGCACTAAGTCAAACTGCTCTAACAAATGGGTCACTTTCGCGCCGACGCACGGCGTCTGGATGTCCGCCCGGATTGAATCCATACCCCTCGTCACCTCGGAACTTCGCCACCATGGAACGACACCAGTACGCCCCTCCGCACCCCCAGGTACATTCACTTGCGAATCGGCGGTTTGGTCACGCCGCTGCGAGTCCGGTCGAGAAGGACTCGCAAACGGATCATTATCCGTGATCGCAAAACTTGGTTGCTCGCGTTTCTTTGCAATCAGCACAAGGCTTTCCTTCAGCCCGATCTCTTCCAAAGCCCGCACATCAATCTCGGTGGCAACGCGGGTCGACATGTCTCGTACCAACTGAGGCAACGTGAGACCGTCGTCCCAGTCAAATCGACACGGCTCCTTCAAAAACGTCAGGATGTCAGTCTCCTGCTGTTCAGTCATAAACGGATCAATTTGCCACGAAGCTACCTCGCCACCATCTCGAGTAACGCGGGCGTGAGCGTGAATTCCACGCATCACGTCGGCCGACACTACCGATTGAGCATCGGCCACCGACGCCGCAGCTAAAACGATTCCCGTCACGAAAATCGATCGACAACGCGGCACAGAAAACATCATGGCAGCCACTCGCAGTGTGTGAGGTGAATTCGAACTCCATCGCGTTACCGAACAAGCAATTGGCATTCCCAATTGGCATTCCAAGTGCATTCAACCACGGTATCGAGAAAATCCTTCATGCACTGCGCTGGGCTGCGTGATCAAGTTTGCCGAGTGTGTTGCAATTTGCTGCATTCGATTTGCACACAAAGACAATCCCTCGATTCACTTTTCTAACCATTCGGAATTTGACGTCGTGAACAAGGAATCCACTATGCTCTCGTCCAGAACCAATTCGCTTGCGATCACTGTCGCCTGGGCCATGTCATTCCACCCGATTGTCATCAACGTCCATCAAACCAGCGCCGCCGAAGCGATCACAGCGAGCACCGACACGATCGATTCCGTCACGCTGTACCGCGACCAAGCGAGTGTCGTTCGCCGGATCGAAGTCCCCGCCTCGACGCACTTGCAACAAATCCGGGTGACCGACTTGCCGACGAGTTATGTGGCAGGATCCGCGTTTTCAATATGTGAATCGGGCAGTGTCATTCGCTCGACTCGCGTGATGACCGTCGATTCACTTTCGCCCGAAAACGAGCAAAAAGTCAAAACGCTTGCGGACCAATACGCGGCGCTGCTTCGTGATCTGGATAACGCCAAACAGTCATCGACGGTGATTGAACAGGACTTGATCACGCTCGAGAAACTTGTCGACTTCTCGGCGCGCAAAACGCTTGAAAACCTGGACCGTGCCACGCTGGACGTACAATCGGTTACTGCACTGACCGATTTCACCATGCAGCGGCGACGGCAACTCGCTCAAGAACTATATGAACAGCAAACCGCGATCGAAGATTTGACAAAGGCGATCCAAGTCAACCGCGCGAGCATCGAATCGATCCACAATACGCGAGGCACCACAAGCGAAGCTCTGATCGAGGTGATCTCTCCCGACGGCGGGCCATTGCGGTTCAGCTACCAAGTCAGTGATGTAGGATGGTCGCCGAGCTATACCGTGCGGGGCAAACGCATCGACCAGAACGAAGCGGAATTTTCGCTCGAATTCGAAAGCGTGATGGTGCAAAACAGCGGCGAAGATTGGGACAACGTAAAGCTGACCCTGTCGACGGCTCAGCCCGATCTGCACTCCGCCGCCCCCGGTCTGACCCCATTACGCATCGGCATCGCGGAATCAAGTGCGGCCTCGACATCTCAAATGTCATCGACAGCGCCCAACGAGCTGGAAATCCCCTCATGGCAAGACCAAATGGTTTGGCACCGCGACATTACGCGCAATGCCGAATCGGGAATGAAGCAAATCGCTGAACTCGAGTCTGCTGCGAAAGTCCAACGCGATATCGCCTTGGATGCGGGAGCGAACGTCAGCGACGAGAGTTACGCAATCGCCGACCGCATCAAAATCCCAAGTCGACTTGAGAACCAAGTCGTCGCGGTGACTCGCAACACACTCGCAGGTGATTTAAATTACGTCGTCACGCCGCTGCTGAGCAGCTTTGCCTTTCGCGAAGCCGACTTAAAAAACACGATCGGTCGAAACTTGATCGCTGGCGATGCCGACGTCTACTTAAACGAAAAATTTATCGGCCGAACGACGCTGCCGCCCACCGCCGCGGGACAACGTTTCCGAATCGGATTTGGGTCCGACCGCCAAGTCCGAACGCGTCGCGAATTGATGTCGCGGGATGCATCGGTCCACGGCGGCAACCAACGCGTCGCTCTGAAATACCGATTGGTCGTTTCCAACTATCACAACACCGTAATCCCCATCCGTTTGTTGGACCGCATTCCGCTGGCGACTGAGAATGAATCGATCAGCATCACGCTGGCGGCAGACGCGGCGAATCAATTGTCCACCGATCCGCTCTACCTGCGAATGCAACGACCAACCGGAATACTGCGTTGGGATCTCGAAATCCCAGCCGACCGGTTTGGCAGCAACGCTTACGATTTCGAATATATGTTTACGATTGAACACGATCGCGAGAAACGTATTGTCGGCGACCGCATGCTCGAACAGATGCGAAGCGATTACCGATTTGAAAACTCTGGCGGCGGCGGGTTCGGCGGTGGCATGGGCGGTGGTGGCATCTTCTAAAGCAACACTCGTCCAGATCCTTTCCATTGCGAATCAGAGGTTTGTCGTCGCCCCCATTGTCGCTCGGCTTTCCAAGCCGTTGGCGTGCGTCACTCTCATTTCAGCATCGCGGAAACCTGCCTTGCATCAAAGGCAAACGCCCCTAACTCGGTGGCGTTGTGCGCGGCAACCAACGACGCCACTTCCGCACACTTACGCGGTGACCGCCCCTGCGACCATGCGAACAAGAATGCACCGTGATAGGTGTCACCGCAGCCGGTGGTATCGCAAACCGCCTCGACCGTGGTGGCCGGTTGATGCCAGGGCGACTGATCGGTCTCGGCAATCCAACTGCCGCGTTCACCGCAAGTCACGCCGACGCAACGCGAGCCGAACTCGCTTTGCAGAAACGAGACAAGTTCGCTTGGTGAAACCCCGGCGTTCGATTTTGTCTGCGACTTGAAATGCTCGTGAGCAAAATGTTCGGACACGATCAATATGTCACTCGCCCGCACAAGGGGCAGCACCTCGCTGCGGTAGCGGTGAGCTCCGCCATCAAACGAAACCAATGTGCCGTGCTGTTTGGCAATTTCGATCGCTTGCAAACAAGTTCGCAAGTGTCGCCCATTGAGATGAAGAATTTTTGCTGCTGCCACGCCGCGTGCCAGCTCGTCGCTCCAAGCCAGCTCAAGGTCGCTGGCAGGCGAAAACACGATCGTCCGTGATGCTGACGCGGCGTTGACCCAAATCGTCGCCACCGAAGCGGTTTGATCCTCGCTTTGACGGACACAACTGACATCGACCGACGCGGCACGGAGCGCCGCTAAAATCGACTCGGACATCGGATCAAACCCCAGCAAATCGGCAAACGCGGCACGCCCACCAAGAGCGCCCGCGGTCGCCGTAGCCACCGCGATTCCGCCGCCGATCCCGACCGCTCGCTGTTCGGCTCGCACCACCGTTTCCTCGGCTGGGAAACCGTCGACCACCATCACGGCGTCGAGCACCGAGACCCCGATTCCGATCACGTCAAACTGTTTTTGCAATTGAGTTTCCTTGTTTCTTGACTTGCTCCCTTGACACCATCGCGGCTCGCATCAATTATCAATCGTTCTATGACGAAGATGACTGGGCTTGCAAAACGCTTTCCCAAAGCGGCCCCTGTTTGTCCACGCGGCGCTCGCGTGGCGGCTGCAACTGATTCCAGTCGCGTCACTCACCATGTTGTCGGATACCCATTGCTGTGGCTCACTGGCATCTCCTGGACACGTTTGCGTCACGACGCAACCTCGTCCGCTTGCGATCGTTCCCCACCTGCCTCGCCCTTTGGACCACCTTGCTTGTGATGACGCTGGCTGCCCCGCTGGCATCCGCAGCGGACATCGATCCGATGGATTGGCCCAATTGGCGTGGTCCTCAACAAAACAGCTGCTCGTACGAAACCGGGCTGATCGAAAAGTTTAACCCCAAAGGCGGCCCGGGCAGCAACGTTTTGTGGAAAAGTGAAATCGCGGCAGGCATTTCCACGCCGATCGTGATGCACGGACGACTCTACACGATCGTGCGTGATTCACCAGGCACCCGCAAAGACGCCGAAAAGGTGATCTGTCTCGATGCCGTCAGCGGCGAGCTGATTTGGGAGAACATTTACAACGTGTTTCTCTCGGACGTTCCCGCCGAACGCGTTGGATGGTCCAACGTGTGTGGTGACCCCGAGACGAATCAAGTCTATGCGCTCGGTGCGTGTTGCTTGCTGCAGTGCATCGACGGCGAAAGCGGAAAAACGCTCTGGGAACGCTCGCTGAGCGAAGAGTACGGGATGCTTAGCACGTATGGCGGCCGCACGAATTCGCCGGTGCTGTTTGAAAACCTCGTCATCATTAGCGGTGTGACCACCGGATGGGACGAAACCGCTCGCCCGGCTCACCGCTTTTTGGCGTTTGACAAAAACAAAGGCGACTTGGTGTGGATCACCAGCACACGGCCGTTGCCCGAAGACACCACCTACAGCACGCCGACAATCGCGGTGATCAACGGCCAACAGGTTTTGGTGACCGGTTCGGGCGACGGCACGATTCATGCAATCCAGCCACGCACCGGCAAGGTGCTTTGGCAAGAACCACTTTCGCGCCGCGGTATTAACACCAGCGTCACGGTCGACAACGAAGGCAAGGTGTACGCCAGTCATGGTGAAGAAAATCCTGAAGGGACCGCGATGGGCGCGGTCGTCCGCATTGATGGCGAATTTGCATCGCTCGATTCGGCCTCGGCCGAGCAGTGGCGAACCGAAGAACTAACCGTCGGAAAGAGCTCACCGCTGAAGGTCAACGATCGGATTTACGTGGTCGAGGATTCTTCGCGACTGCATGTTTTGGATAGCGAAACGGGTGAAGCCATTGGCAAGCCGCTCAAACTTGGCACCGCGATGCGAGGCAGTCTGCTGTACGCCGATGGAAAAATTTATGCGTGCACCGCGACGGGCTATTTCTATGTGCTCAAACCGAGCGAAGACGGAGTCGAGACGCTGTTCAAAGTTCGGCTACCCAGCGGACATGACGTGGGCGGATCACCGATCGTTTCGCATGGCCGAATCTATCTGCCGACCACCGCAGGGCTATTCTGCCTCGGCGACGAAGAGGTGCAACCAAGCATGGGGCCGGTGGAGCCCGCGGCAGCGGAACGTCCGCTCGGCGAAAATCCTCAACTCGCTCAACTGCAATTGATTCCCGCCGAAGCGATTGTCGAACAAGGCAGCACGCTACCGCTGCAAGTGGTCGCGTTTAATTCGCTCGGTCAACGCCTTGATTCGTTGCCCACCGACTTGACGTTCGAAGTCACTGGCGATGGCGGCACGGTCGATTCCGACGGCGTATTCCACACGTCCGGCCAGAACGCTCATCAAGCCGCCGTCGTCACCGTACGCAGTGGCTCGATTTCGCACCAGGCTCGCTTGCGGGTCATCCCCAAACTGCCATGGGCGTTCGACTTTTCCTCGGGCGAAGTTCCCGTCACTTGGATCGGAGCTCGTTATCGTCACGAAGCCAGGACGATCGACGGAAATCCAATGATGGTCAAAATCACCACGATTCCCAAGGGCACCCGCAGCCAAACTTGGATGGGACCGACCGACTTGAGCGACTACACCGTCACCGCCGACGTCAAAGCGGCCGCAGGAGCATCAAAACTTCCCGATATCGGGCTGATCAACGGACGCTACACGCTGGATTTGATGGGCGAGTCACAACAGCTGCAAATCCGCACCTGGACAGCTCAATTGCGGATGGCCAAGAGCGTCCCATTGCAATGGCAAGCGGACACTTGGTACACGCTGAAAGTGCAAGCCAAAGTCGAAAACGGCGAAGCGATCATCCATGGCAAAGTGTGGCCACGTGATCAAGCCGAACCGAGCGAGTGGACGCTAACGGCGACCGATGAAGCCCCGAATCATCACGGCAGTCCTGGACTGTTTGGCAACGCGACCAACGCGGAAATTTTCATCGATAACGTCACGGTCGCCCACAACGATGACTGATGACCATCGCGTGTGATTCAGCTGTTTTCCAAGCAGGTTAAGGGGCGACATCTCGCGAGGTGATGCCCTGCTTGCTTGGTCCACCAAGGTGGACTCAGTGGGGCTTTCTCCAGCGAGGCAAGATGCCGCTTGCCCCCCCAGAAAGCGGCTTGTTGTTTTATTGAGCCGCTCGCGCGTCAGCGGCCGGGTCCCACGCACGACCCGGTGCCTTACGGCCCACGGCTCACCATCGCGATTTGCATTTGGATTAAATCAACAAGCCGTTCCGCTAACGACAAACGGCATCGCTTGTCGTGGGAAAAAATGCTTCACCGCGTTGCCCGACTTCACCGCGTTACCCGATTCGACTGCTGCGAGGTTGACGGCCTTGGCCCTCTCTAGCGAGCAGTGGGGGCCAACTTGCCAGCTTGACGCTGGTTGGGAACATACCACTCGTCCAGCAGCGCACTGAGCTGCTGGACTTTTGCTGGATTCGCCTCCGCAAGATTCACCGTTTCTTTCGGATCGTCTTTCAGGTTGTAAAGCTGAGGCTCGGCGTTTTCAGGCGGATACCTCATCGACCCGGTCGCTCCGTCGTAAGTCAGCAAGAGCTTGTCATGGCCTTGGATCACCCAGCGATACAGCAGCGATGCTTGGGGGTTTTCGATGTCGGCGATGTCGTGGGCAAACGATTCGCCGAAAATCGTGTCGCGTTCGATGGCCTCGCCCGACTTCAATTGCGGCAACAGATTCAATCCGGGGAAGTCGTGCGGCCCCTCTGCTTCGGCGGCCGCTA
>TARA_R110002073_G_scaffold241453_2_pt1 | contig 11467 bp, 9 predicted proteins | sample TARA_R110002073 | Tara Oceans TARA_R110002073 (sample SAMEA4397174) | marine metagenome | biome: Polar Biome; feature: [DCM] deep chlorophyll maximum layer (ENVO:01000326); material: water (ENVO:00002006), including particulate matter (ENVO:01000060) such as... | depth 40 m
CTTTCGGTCTTATCTGCTAAGTGATGAAACAAATATACAGTAACTAAGCAGGAAGTCTAAGAACTTAGAATCATAAGGATAGAACCAAAAGGCATAAGGAAAACAGGTGCTTTAATATAGACAGTCAGATCTTGAATACTACATAAGTTACCCAGTGTAAAGACTAAATAGTTATAACAATCAGCCTGCTTATAACCAAACCAGTGAAACCCATTGAACCCGTTGAATACTAAGGGAGCAGTAAGCAGAGTAAAGCCCTTACAGTGCGATACAGTTCGTTTCACTGCTTATTCGATTGTATTCTAAGGTTATAACATGGTTATACTGTAGGTTCATAAGTAACTCATGTGGTGTAATTGACTAGAATCTAGTGTAACTGATGGAAACCTAGGGAAACTGACCACCATAACCCCGCGTTATCCTTAGTCCCCTAGGTATTCACACAATGAATGGGTACAATAGTTACCCCAGTGTAACCCAGTGTAACCCAGTGTAACCCAGTGTAACCCAGTGTAACCCAGTGTAATCGGTCTAAAGCCCAATGGATACGCGGTGTGTTGATGTGGTAGTACAGCGGGTTATCATGGGAAACCAAAGGGACACCCCGGGTAGCTAAATTACTATTGACCCGCCCAGCGTAAACTTAAGAATCCCAACTATCCACACAAGGGACCCCAAGTAACCCTCAGTTAACTCAAGTAACCGTAGGATAGATTACCTTATTTAGCACGATTATTAGGATAGCCATTGCGTTCTTCGTGTTTACCCTTGCTTTCTTGGCGGTTCCATGATATAAATGTGTTACATAAGTATAACAAAGGTAAACTAAGGGATTCAACCGATCTTAAGTATTTCCTTTGAAATCTTTTGAACACTATCTAGTATTACTATTAAGTATACTTCATAAGGTTACCTAGGTTAACCCTAAGCATCTCCTAGTAGTTTATACTGCTATAACGATTAAGTGTTCATAAGAGGTTCATAAGTTTACCTAGGTTAACCCTCGCCTTGAGAACCATCTCCTTTCCTGCTATAAAGTATTACCGATGTTTCTCAAGAAAACCCTTGACAAAGTTCCCATCTCGTGTTCTACTCCTTGTAAGCCCCCAAATTTATAAGGAAGAAATATGAACCTATCCACTATAACTGTAGCAGACATTATCCCAGAAGCAACCAAAGCAATCAGTCGTTACACCAAGCGTTCAGACACCCATATCACCCTCTTCAAGTATGATACCCATATTACTACAGATGACTTAATCATGGACACTGCAGAGAAGGTAGTTAAAGCTAACCCTCAGTACCTAACGAAAACTTATGTATGGTTAGCCGCTAAGAGTGTATGTATCAATAGAATGAATCGTAAGAAGCTTAACACTGTTCCCGCGTTACCTACGTTTCACCAAGAGGACTCATGTCCGACACCACTGGAAGAAGAGATTCCCGGAGATACTTATGACATCCTTAGTGATCTACAAGAGTTTCTAGTTGAATCCCTAGGTGATGAAGAGAATGAATTACTTACCGAATTACTTAAAGGGAGAATGTACGTAGAGATTGCAGAGACTCTACAGGTATCTCTTAGAACACTAGAACGCAGAGTTCAAGAACTTAAGTGGAAGACAGAATACCTAATGACTGAGGTTGACCCAGACGTGAGTCCCCTCGTATTCTAACTTAAGTATCTTCACAGGCCGCCCTGAGTTACATTCGTGTAACCCTTGGCGGCCTTTTTCGTTTCTACTGGTTACTACTCCTCGTAATCTAAATAACTAATTCAAGGAAACATAATGATATTAAATGAAACAGAGGAGTTGTTCCTAGCGTACCTAGAGACTGCACCCTCAATTGCTTCTGTAGCAAGACAGATGGAGATAAGTAGCTCTCATGCATACACGATGTACAATAAACTTAAGGATGTAATACTAGATAGGGCTAGAGATAACCTAGCACTAGGGTCCCTAAAGGCTGTATCTACTGCTATTAGCCTTATGGATGCTGATGCGAGTACCGAGAAGGGTGAACTAAGGTTAGCTGCTGCGGAAAAGATCATGGATCGCGTAGGTTTAACTAAGCATACCTCGGTTGAAGTACGTGTTGAGAGCGAGAATGGTTTATTTATCCTTCCTGCGAAGGCCGTGATAGCCGCTCAGCTCTCCTCAGAGGACCTCTCAGAGGACTAAAGGACCTAAGGTACCCAATGGTACCCCTAGTTACCTAAAGTCTCTCTACGAGGCTCCTAGGAACCCTAAACTAATTACTAATAGGAGGACCCAATGGATTTATTGGACACCCTTAAGAAATACGGGGACTCTTCCCTAGGTTATCCCTCTGAATCTACGGTAGAACGGATGATCAAGCAGGCCCCAGAGCTCGTGGAGAACCTTACTACTCTCCTAACTACTCCTTTCAAGAGTATTAAGGCTCCATTGTATCATGAGAAACAAGAGAATGGGTTATACGTAGCAATCCCTGAGCAATATGTACCTTACATGCAGACTATGATAGCTAATAGGTACTCTCAGTCCTATAGTGTGACTGAGGCTATAACTAAACTGGAATCCTTAGGGTTCAACGTGTCCTCTAGGGGACAGATAAGTAACATCTGGAACCGCATGGAGACGAAACTAGAGCTGAGTGACAAAGAACGTAATGCCCCTAAGAAATCTAAGGCTAGAGTAGCTGAGGCTATGAAGGAAGGCAAAGCATGTAGGAAACCTTACACTGATGCAAGGAAGAAACAACTAGCCTCTGCTCGGAAGATACGTTCAGAGAAGGCACTTATTCAGAAACTAGATAAGGAACAAGCGTTAGCTAAGAAAAGACTGGCTAATGAAGCATACAAGACAGGAAGGAGTGCTAAGGAGATTAAACTTAGTCCCGAGGAACGTGCGGCTTTCAAGGGTTCCCTTAAGGAGACTAAAGATAGCTTAGAAGAAGCTAAGGAAACTATTAAGCAAACAGGTAAGAAGGTTGTGTACGAACCTACTCCTAAGCAAGCTGAGTTTCACGCTGCTCCAGAAGACATTGTATTGTACGGAGGGGCCGCTGGTGGCGGTAAATCATATGCCATGCTTGTGGAGGCCTTACGCTATTGTCAGTATGACGACTACAGGGCTCTAATCATACGTAGAACATCTCCCATGCTTAAAGAACTAATAGGTGTGTCGAGAACATTATATCCCAAGGCATTCCCGGGAGCCAAGTATAACAAGAGTGAGAACGTTTGGTACTTCCCTAGTGGTGCTACCATACAATTCGGTTATCTAGACAAAGAAGAGGATCTAGAAAACTATCAAGGGTTACCTTATCAGTTCATTGGCTTTGATGAAATTCAACACCAGCGATCAGATGCGGGTTTTATCTATCTAGCGTTCTCTCGTTTACGTAGTGCTAACCCTCATATTAAATGTGCTGTGAGAGCATCTGCTAACCCCGGGGGTTCTCCGTGGGTCAGAGAGAGATTCATTGATCCTGCTGAACCTAACAAAAGATTCTACGATAAGGGAATATCATACAGGTTCATTCCTGCTAAACTAGAAGACAACCCTTACTTAGATACACCAGTAGGTGACGAGAAGATATCCCCGTACCGTAAGATGCTTAATGCGCTACCTGAAGTTAAGCGTAAGCAGTTACTAGAAGGTGATTGGTTCGCTGGTGAGGATGCTATGTTCACCTTTAGTCCTGTGGTACACGTAACTGATGAGTTACCTCCGATGCACTGGAGTGTGATTAATGGGTTAGATTACGGGTATAAAGACCCCGCAGCAGCCTTATGGTGCTCTATATGCCCTAATACAGGCCGTATGGTTATCTATCAGGAGCTTGAATGTCTTGAGTACGTACACGAGGAATGGGGACGTAAGATTAAGGAAGTAGAAGGATACCTCCCTCAGGGAATAGATAGAGTAATAGATCACTCGGTATTCAACGCTACAGGACACACAGGTCCCGGGGTACGGGAGAAACTCGCAGGAATGGGACTTACTCCTAGACCCGCAGATAGGAACCGTGAAGCAGGATGGAACCAAATCCATGAACGCCTTATAATCGACCCTGTGACGGGGCTTCCGAATCTCATGGTTCATTCATCGTGTGAGAAACTAGTAGACCAATTACTATCTGCTAGGAAGAATGATAAGAAACCTGATGACATAGACGACCGTAGGATTAAAACCAAAGGTCGTATGCACCACTGGGATCTTTTAGACACCCTAAGATACATATGCATGTCAAGACCACAGCGCCTGACTATTCAAGAAAGGTCAATGGGGCATAAGACAGCAGCGCAGGGTTTCCAAAGACACCATGGTTACTTTAGTTAAAACTAAGGAGGTGATGATTGTCTTCCAGTTTCCCGATGCTCTGGAGATCAAAAGCAAAACTATGCATGTATAGCTCAACTGGTAGAGCAGCTCCCTTGTAAGGAGAAGGTTCAGGGTTCAATTCCTTGTATGTGCACCATATTTAGGAGACTTAGCTCAGTGGATAAGAGCACTCGGCTGTTAACCGAAAGGTCCTTGGTTCAAATCCAAGAGTCTCCGCCACATTTAATTCCCCAGCTATGCAATGTAGCACCTAACTTTAATTTAATAGGAGATACAATGGCTGACAATTTACTAGGTCCTAAGAAGGAAGAAGAACTTCCCTTGGGCCCTACAATGGAAGTTGATACCACTAAGGTAACAACTCAAGAACAAATGCAAGAAGAGATGCAAATTAGTATGCTCGCAGGTAGAGTATCCAGTGCTTTCGAAGAGGCTAACACAGCTCGCTATGCTATAGAACAACAGTGGATGAAGAACCTTGCTGCTTATCGTGCACTTGATGATAAGACTATAGGACGTAATGGAGATAAACCTGACTTCCGCGAATCAGAGGAATTCAAACCATACATACGCACCACCACAGTCAAGACCCGTGCTGCTTACGCTCAGATAATGGAAGCACTACTTCAGAACTCTAGGTTCCCCTTGATGTTCGAAGCAACTCCAGTACCCGAGGGTGCACCTGAGTTTGCTACTGATGATCCCAATGCTGCTGATAGTCAAGAGGACTTTGGTATTGGCTTTGAGGGTGATGGCAAGGACTTAGAAGCAGGCGCAACCCAAGATAACATGGCGTGGAAAGAATCTGAGGAACTCTATGCTAACGTTAATGAAGGACGAGATAAGTCTGGTGGTCAGTTTGCCCAGATAAGTCCAGCAGCTTTAGCCGCAGAGCGTATGACTAAGATCATTCTAGATCAAGTAGAAGAGTCAAACGGTCACACAGAATTACGTAAGACAGTGTTTGAGGCCTGCTTACTAGGTACAGGTATCATGAAAGGTATCTTTACTGAAGAGAAGACAATACATAAGTGGGACAAGGGTGTTTACTCTCCTGAGAAACGTAAGTTTCCTAAGATGAGCGCTGTATCTCCTTGGGATCTTTATATAGACCCTAACGCTATTCGTGTTGAAGAAGCTGAATGGGTTATTGAGAGACACCGTATGACTGCTAAGCAGCTAAGGGAACTCAAGTCTCGTCCTTTCTTCAAGGTAGATGAAGTAGATGAAGTTATTAAATCCGGTGGTAATTACGTTAATCAGTCCTTTGAACACGTAGTTAGAGAGGAAGATACCATTATGGATCGCTCTCGTCTTTGGGAAGTACTAGAGTACTGGGGATTCATTAGTATTGAAGAAGCGATGGAACTAGGCCTACCTTTAGATCAAGTTACGTCTGACCAAGTACATGTAAATGCTTGGGTATGTAATAATAAAGTTCTACGTGTTATGGTGAACCCTTTCTTACCTCAGCGTATTCCTTACTTCTTATTTAACTACGAGATAAACCCTTATAACATTTATGGTGTAGGTGTTCCTGAGACGATGGAAGACTCACAGAAAATGATGAACGGTTTCGCTCGCTTAGCTGTTGATAACTTAGCCTTAGCAGGTAACATGGTGTTTGACGTGGATGAATCAGTACTAGTAGCTGGACAAGACATGAGCATATATCCCGGGAAAATCTTTAGACGTCAGGGTGGTCAAGCAGGTAATGCGATCAATGGGGTTAAGTTTCCTAGTACTGCTAACGAGAACATGATGATGTTTCGAGAGTTCCGTCAGATAGCTGATGAGTCCACAGGGATTCCCTCGGTATCTCATGGACAGACTGGAGTAACTGGTGTAGGTCGTACATCAAGTGGGTTAAATATGATTCTAGAGAACGCTAGTCTAAACATAAAGACAGTGATTAGAAACATAGATGATCACTTGTTGAACCCCTTAGGTCAGATGTTATTCTTCTGGAACAATCAGTTTAACTATGATCAATTACCTCAGGGTGACTATAGTATCATCGCTACAGGTATTCGTTCTTACACTAAGCAGGAAATCAAAGTACAGAGACTACAGACTCTCCTTGGTCTTGTTCAGAACCCCGCACTCGCTCCTATGGTTAAGTTACCTTACATCATACGTGAACTAGTTAAAGGGATGGACATGGATCCAGATGCTGTTATCAATGATATGGACGAAGCTAAGCTATACGCACAGTTAATTGGTATGGCTGGTGGAAGTGCTAATGGAGCCGCAGGTACACCACCTCCGGGACCTGCGAGTCCAATAGGAGCTCCGGGAACCACGGGTGCTACAGGCAATACTGAATCAGCTGGAAATCCGGAGGGTGTCAATGGACAAGAGCCCAACCCAACAGCTTAGACCGCTGTTAACCAATGAAAAATGGAACTTACTTGAAGAGTACTTGGCGGGTGAAAAATCCCGTCTTGTTACTCAGCTTTGTAATTGCAATGAATCCCAGCTTAAACACCTCCAAGGTCAGATAACGACAATGGATAGTTTGTTAAAGCTTAGGGAACAACTAAGAACGGAACTAGGAAGCAATAGCTGACCCTAGTTTTATAACTAACACCTAGAACTCTAGATACATGAGATTCAACGATACCTCAAGCTATCAGACCTAGAAGGAGAATATATTTTATGCCACAATCACAAACGCCTAACATCCTCGGTGCTCAACATTACCGCAACCCTCGTCATGCTCAAGAAGCTGCGGACTTGGCAGAGTACGAAAAATCACTCCAGACTGACCCAATGCAAGGGACACAGGATACTGACCCAGAGGTGAAACCAGAACACGACTGGCAAAAGCGTTACAAGGATCTTCAATCTTACACAGCCAAAAAGATTAATAGTCTAGAAGGCGAGGTTAAAGATGCTAGACAGCAAGGGGTACAACGAATAGAAGTCCCTAAGTCTCCAGAAGAACTGGAAGCTTTCAGAGGACAGAACCCAGATACCTACGCTGTTATCCAATCTATGGCTCAGAACATGTTCGAAGGACACATGACTAAGTATGATCAACAACTTGCTGAGATGCAGGGAACCATACAGGTTACGTCACAAGAACGCGCAATGCTTAAGTTGAAAGAAGCACACCATGATTATGAGGCTATTATGAATAGCAGTGATTTCCATGGGTGGGCTGCTGATCAATCAACGCAGGTTCAAGATTGGATATATAAAAACCCTGATAATGCAGACTTGGCTATCCAAGCACTGTCTTTATTTAAGTACCATAGTGGTTGGGGTGGGAATACAAAGGATACGAAACCCGCACAAGGGACTACAGGTGGGGATGTTTCAGTAACTACTAAGCATACCAAAGTAGAGCCCGGAGCTACAGACCGTAATCATCCAGCTTACCAGTGGAAAGAATCTGAGATCGCTCGATTGCGTCCAGAAGAATTCGCACAGTGGGATGAGCACATTACTATAGCTCAACGCGAGAACCGTATCCTCTTCGGTCAATAGACTAAACTAAAATTAATTAATAAAGAGGTATTTTAAATGTCATATTTTAATAGTGCTAGTACCACTAACTTTGGTGCTAACTCCCCTACAGGTGCTTTTTCACCTACACTTTTCTCACAGCGCGTACTGAATTTCTTCCGTACATCGTCTGTTGTTGAAGGTATTACTAACAACGATTACTACGGTGAGCTAGGTTCTTACGGTGATACAGTTCGAATCATACTTGAGCCAGTTATTACTGTCAGTGCCTACACTCGTGGTGCTGCCATGACTTCTGACCCACTTGTCGATAACGAGATTACTCTTGAAATCAGCAAAGCGAACAAGTTCCAATTCCAAGTAGACGACATTGAGATGAAACTATCTCATGTTAACTGGGAAAGCTTAGCCACTGGTTCTGCTACCTACGCACTTAAGAATTCTTATGATCAAGAGATCTTAACGTACATGTCGAATCAAGCGATCGCTGGCGCATACTTAGCTGATAGTGCTACTGCTGACGGTGTCATCGACTTAGTTGCTGATCAAGCTACTGCTATTGCTGCTCCTGTTACCTTAGGTTTCGGTGGTACTTCTGTAGATCCTTTGAACTTGTTATCTAAACTTTCACTAGTTCTTGATGAAGCTGAAGTTCCTGAAGAAGGTCGCTACGTTGTAGTTTCTCCTCGCTTCATGGAATTGTTAGCCCGTACTGATTCTAAATTGTTGTCTTCTGACTACAACCAAGGTGAAGGCGGATTGAAGAATGGTTTGGTAATGAATGGTAAGTTACGTGGATTCTCTATCTACAAGACTAACAACTGTCCTAAGCACACTACTAGTACTGGTGATTTGATTATCGCTGGCCACATGAGTGCTGTTGCTACCGTTAGTTGTATCGACAAGATTGAGAAGATTCGTGCTGAAGGTACTTTCGCTGACATCGTACGTGGTTTACACGTTTATGGTCGTGGTGTAGTACGTCCTGAATCATTAGCGGTTGCTGCTGTACTTTACGCATAATCGTATAGACATTAAGTAGTAATCCCAAGGGATCCGAGGAAACTTGGGTCCCTTTTTTTATACCTATAAGGAGCAATACATGTACACATTTCTTGAGGTAGTTAACCTAGCCTTGCGGGAAGTTAACGAAATACCAATGTCAGACCAGCAGCTAGCTAACGCCCGAGGATTACAACAGTTTGCTAAAGAGTCAGCTAATAGAGCTTTCTTTGATATAAGTAATGAGAGTCCTAAGTGGCCTTGGCTACAGAAAGCAGTCGATACACCTACACAACAAGAGGTACGCAAGTTAACTACAGGTACCCAGTGGTATGACACAGAGACTATTGCAGCGGGGTTAAGGCAAGAACCTGATTGGAATACCTTCTTGTTAACAGATAAAGATTTAACTAGTACTGATCCCTTAGTAATCGCAAGTAATCCTATCTTAGTTAAAAACCTACAATTCCTGACTTATGATGAGTGGATTAGCAAGTTCCGTACTGATGATTTCAAAGGAAACACAGGGGAACCTAAGTACATAATTAAGTATTCTAGTGGTAATTACGGGTTAACTCCTGTACCTGACGCGGACTACTCTATTACGTATAACGTAAGAAGTAACGCAACACGCTTCACCTTAGGCCCAGATGTAGTCCCAATTCCTGAGGAGTTCGTGACAGTCTTGGTAAGTCGTATTAAATACTTCCTTTGGTTATTTAGAGAGAACGATATACAAGCTAAGTTTTCCCTCGGTGAATACCAAGCAGGACTCCTTAACATGAAACGATCTTTGTTAAGTAATAAGGAAGAAAGAATGAGGGCAATCTAATGGCCGGAAATATGCAGGTATTCTCCCTCCCATGTCGAGGGGGTTTGAATTTAAGTAGTAATAACCACGAGTTACTAGCGAAACCCGGAGAAGCTATTGACTTAGTTAACTTCGAGTGTAGTAAAGAAGGAGGGTACCGTAGGATTAATGGGTATGCCCCCTTAACTACAGTAGTTCCGGGAACAGGTCACATTAAAGGTGTTTTGAATTACAAAGGTGTACTAGCGGCTCGCGGGGATGAGCTATACCACACACTAGATGATACTACTTGGGTTCAAGTGAATAGAAACATGGATAATGTATTAATAGGTGCTGTCGCGGGTTCAGCAGTAATAACACGCCCTAATACCCTACGTTATATGTTCTCTAAGTATTACTATAACGGTAAGCAGTACGTATACATGGTAGATGGTGTTAACCAACCTGCTGTCTTCTCGTACTCTGATGCTAATGAATATAGATTCGCAGAGCTAACTGCTGATCCGGGAGATGCATCAACACCCTTGAAAGGTGCTAAGTACTGTACCTTCTATAAGAATCAACTAATCTTAGCAGGCATGATAACTTCCCCTACTAGTATTTTCTATAGTTCCCTAGCGAATACCGACCTAATATCTCCTGAAGATGATGCTAAAGAAACACCACAGGAGAACTTCAATGGTTCTACTTCAGGCGTACTAGACTTCGGGGACATAGTGACAGGCATCATGACACACAGAGAGACGTTGTATGTCTTTTGTCAGACTAGTATCTTTAAAGTTAATGGGATTGAGTCAGGGGCACTCCAGTCTCTCCCTATAACTCGGGACATAGGTTGTATAGACGGTTTTACTATTCAGGAGATTGGAGGTGACTTATTGTTCCTTGCTCCCGATGGTCTTAGAACTATAGCCAAAACCGAAAGGCTAGATGATATTGAGCTAGGTGTTATGAGTAGGAAGGTGAGTACCTTGCTTTCCCCTAGGGTTCTCCAAGCGGAACGGTACCTTTTTACCTCAACAGTAATACGAGAAAAGAATCAGTATCGTTTATGGTTCACCGACTTAGCAAACCCACTTGCCGCGCAGAGAGGGCTTATTGCTGCTTTTACTTACATAGATGCTACCCAGAGTTTTGAGTGGGGATTTAGTGAGATGGCTGGCTTGGCTGCTACCGTAGTTGATAATGGATATCACGAGGGTGTCGAACGTATTATTCACGGAAATCAGGGAGAAGGCGAAATAATGCTTCAGGACTCGGGGTATACTTTCAACGGCACAACTATTGATTACGTATGTCAAACAGCTTTTACTGATTACGGGAGTGTTGGTAGTAGGAAGAGCATGCATAAGGTACTAATTAATTCCCGTGCTGAAGGTAACGTAGAGGCAGGCCTAGAGGTTAGATATGATTACAATGGTAAAGATGTCTTTCAACCTGCTATATATCCTCTGGAACGCATGACTTTACCTGCGATCTTTGGTAAACCTGCGACAACCTTTGGAGATCCTATTATATTCTTTGGTGCTTCTACGTACGGAGATACAGACGTATATACGGAAGGCTCTGGTTTCGTGGTTTCTCTCCGTATAAAGTCATTAAACATAATACAAGATGCACCCTTTGATATCCAGAGTGTAGAGATAGATTTAACTATAGGAGGCAAGATATAATGCCAACACCATACACAAGACAGTCTGCGTTTGCTAATGGGGACGTAATAGACGCTCCTCTTTTTAATGCGGAGTTCGATCAATTAGTAACAGTATCCCTAGCGTTAGATACCTACGTTGTAGACTTAGCGGATAACTTAGTTACCCAAGAAGCTGCGGCTAACGCTGCGGCGGCTGCT